>Ga0105240_10015321_pt1 | contig 10429 bp, 10 predicted proteins | sample KBSC54metaG_FD_80426 | JGI IMG/M metagenome (GOLD analysis project Ga0105240, IMG submission 80426) | Corn rhizosphere microbial communities from Kellogg Biological Station, Michigan, USA - KBS C5-4 metaG | ecosystem: Host-associated > Plants > Roots > Rhizosphere > Soil | place: Michigan, USA... | reverse complement strand
GATTGCCAGCGTCACGGCGCGGTTGCCCAAGACCAATTCGGTGGCCATTGGCACTAACTCGCCCGCGTCCAATGGTGTTGCGACAGCGACAAATTCACTTTCGGAAACCAACGTCGTGAAGGCCGATAAAAAGAAGGAAGGCCCCAAGCAGATCGACGTGGTGTTTGTGGTCGATGGCGACCACGTGAAAATGATGCCAGTGAAGATCGGCATCAGCGATGACAACTACTGGGAAGTCACGGATGGCTTGCAGGACGGGCAGGAAGTGGTGTCTGGTGGTTACCACGCCATCAGTCACGATTTGGAGGACGGCAAGAAGATCGTGAAAGGCAAACCCGTGGCCGATACCGAGAAGAAAGAACTCTAACGCGAACACGATCACGCGTTCTCGATTATGAGCCTTATTCGACTCGAAAAAATCTCCCGCCGTTACCAAATGGGCATGGAGATCGTGCATGCCCTCCGCGAGGTCTCCCTCGATATCCAGCGCGGCGAATACGTCGCCATTATGGGGCCGTCCGGTTCGGGAAAATCCACGCTGATGAACCTGATCGGCTGCCTGGATTCCCCAACGTCCGGCCAATACGAACTAAATGGCATCCAGGTGAGCGAGATGGATGACAATCGCCTCGCGGAAGTGCGCAACAAGGAAATCGGTTTCGTATTTCAAACCTTCAACCTGCTCCCGCGCTCGGACGCGTTGCGCAATGTGGAACTGCCGCTAATTTATTCCGGCATGCCGGTGGATGAACGCCGACAAGTGGCACTTGAAGCGTTGGCGAATGTCGGCCTTGGCGACCGCATTCATCATCGCCCGAACGAGCTCTCCGGCGGTCAGCGGCAACGCGTCGCCGTCGCTCGCGCGCTCGTAAACCGGCCATCCATTTTGCTCGCCGATGAGCCCACAGGAAATCTCGATTCGAAGACTGGCGAGGAAATCATGGCATTGTTCGAGCAGCTTTGGAAGCGCGGCAACACGATCATTTTGGTCACCCACGAGGAGGACATCGCCAAACACGCGCATCGCGTGATCCGCATCCGCGATGGATTGATCGCCAGCGACGAAAGGTCCGAGAAGAAGCGATGAACTTTCTCACGGAACTTCGCGAAGGCCTGGCGATCTCCTGGAGCGCGATTCGCGCGAACAAGATGCGTTCGATCCTCACGACGCTCGGCATCGTGATTGGCATTGTCACGGTGACGCTGATGGGCACGGCCATTGAGGGATTAAATCGCGCGTTCGTGAACAGCATTTCGTTCATCGGCGGCGATGTGCTTTACGTGGATCGCGGTTCGTGGATGCAATCGTATGATGAATGGCAAGCCGCGCGAAAACGTCCCGCGCTTTCCCCCGCCGACGCCGTTGATCTGGAAGGAGAACTCACTCTGGCCAACGCGGTCACTGCGGTGGGATTTTCCAGCCAGCCAGTGAAGTACAAAAAGCACAGCGGCAGCGTGACTGTCGTCGGCAGCACGGAAAGTCTGATGTATACGATGGGATTCACGGTGGCGGACGGCCGATTTCTTTCGCCCGCGGAGTGCAATTTTGGGCGCTCGGTCTGTGTGATTGGCGCCACCGTCGCCACGAATCTTTTCCAGCGCGAGTCGCCCATGGGCAGCAAAATTGTTGTCGGCAACATCCCCTATGAAGTTGTGGGTGTGCTGGACAAACAGGGCGGACTGTTTGGCGATGGCATCGACAATCAAGTCATCATTCCGCTGCCGGAATTGCTCGAGCACTTCAATGACAGCCCTGATCTGGAAATCCAGGTGAAGGTGAAGGACATGGACCAGGTCGATGACGCCAAGGATGAATTGCGCTCCGTGATGCGCCGGTTGCGCCGGCTCGCACCCAACGAACCGGATAATTTCGCCATCAATCAGTCCGACCAAATTCTCATCTTGTTCCATACCATCGGCGGAACGATTGCGGCCATCGGGTTGTTTGTCACCGGCCTTTCGTTGTTCGTAGGTGGCATCGGCATCATGAATATTATGTTCGTGTCCGTTGCGGAACGAACGCGCGAAATTGGCATCCGCAAAGCCATTGGCGCGAAACGCCGCACCATCCTCCTGCAATTTCTCATCGAAGCCGCGTCGATTTGCCTGATCGGCGGCGTCATCGCGCTGGCGATTGCCTGGCCCATCACCTTGCTCATGGGCAAAGTGATTCCCGCCGTGCTGTCATTGCCCATGGTGACCATCGCGCTTTTAATGGCCATAGTCACGGGCGTGCTCGCCGGCTTTTTCCCTGCATGGCGAGCGGCGCGGATGAATCCTGTGGATGCATTAAGAAATGAGTAAACGTGATGCGTGAAACGTGAATGAATGCCGAGCGAAAGGCGCGATTGTGAACTTTAATGAATGGATGAAGTCGGTTCCCGCACAAATAAGCGGGGATTCGCTTTGGAAAATGGAGGCATATCGGCTGGCTCTTTTCTCTTCCGATTTGGGATGGCATGATGTTTCAAAGTTGTTGAGCGACAAGCGAACGCTGGACGTCTCTTCCCAGCTTTACAGATCGCTTGGTTCAATCGGTGCAAATCTCGCCGAGGGTTATTCACGGGGCACGGGTCGTGACCGCGCGAGATTTTATGAATATTCCCTGGGTTCAGCACGCGAAAGTCGACACTGGTATTACAAAGGTCGGCATATTCTTGCCGAGAGGGTTCTTCAACATAGGCTTGGCCTGTTGACGGAAATCATCCGGCTCCTTCTCAAAACAGTTCCCGAGCAACGCGGCAGCGCTTTGAGGGACGAAACCGCGCCTTATTATTGTGAGCGGGATGCGGATGTAATCAAAATGGTCGATCAACCAATAGGAAACCTTTTCGAGAATATCCCAATGCCATGATCACGTTTTACGTTTCACGTTTCATGCGTCTGTTGTAATGAAAGTGCCGAATTTAAGAACGCTTATAGCGGAGGTCATAGAAAGCTTCCGCATGGGCATGGGCGCGCTGGCCGCCCATAAATTGCGCTCCGCGCTCACGCTGCTCGGTGTGCTGATCGGCGTGTTTTCGATCATCGTCGTGATGACGGCTATGCGCGTGTTGAAAGCCAACATCGAATCGCAATTGAGCCGCATGGGCAGCCAAACGTTCATGATTCGCAAGATGCCCATTGTCTTGTTCGACAGCCCTGAAGGCGGATTCGAAAAATTTCGACGTCGCCAAAATATCACGGTGGCGCAGGTGCGGCGGCTGCAGGACCGGACCACGCTCCCCGCGAGCATCGGCATGGAAACCAGCCTTTGGTCCGGCCAATTGGAAACGCGCTATGCCAAAACGGCGCCCAACGTTTCCGTGCAGGGCGAAACCGCCGGCAGTTTTCCCGCGCGCAGTTGGAATATTGCCGAGGGCCGCCCCTTGATGGACATCGACGTGGATGATTCGCGTGATGTTTGTGTTCTGGGCAACAAAGTCGCCCAAACACTTTTTCCGCACAGCTCGCCACTTGGTGAGCGGCTGAAAATCGACGGCATCAATTACACGATTATCGGTGTGATCGAGGCGCGCGGTGGCTCGGTGGGCGGCGATCAGGATAATTTCGTGGTCGTGCCGATCACTACCGGCATGAATCGCTACGGCCGCTGGTCCCGCAGCGTCAACGTACTCGTCTCCGCGCGCACAGCTGATACTCTCGACGCCACGGTCGAGGAAGTCAGCGGCGCCCTGCGCGCCATTCGCAAAGTGCGGCCCGAGGATGCAAACGATTTCGATATCGTTTCCAATGACTCGTTGATCTCGCAGTTCAATAATTTCACCCGCGCCGTGCGCATTGGCGTGGCATGTGTGAGTTGCATCGCGCTGCTGGCCGCCGGCATCGGCATCATGAACATCATGCTCGTGTCGGTCACCGAACGAACGCGCGAAATCGGCATCCGCCGTGCCATCGGCGCCAAGAAGCGCAACATCATGGCGCAATTCATCCTGGAAGCCGTCGTCTTGTGCGAGATCGGTGGATTGGTTGGCGTGGGCCTTGGAATTTTGGGCGGAAACGTCCTCGCGCTTGCATTGAAACTGCCGCCCGCGATCCCCGTCGATTGGGTGATCATCGGCCTGATGATTTGCTCCCTGGTAGGAATCGTCTTCGGCACCTACCCGGCCTTCAAAGCGGCAAACCTCGACCCGATCGAGTCATTGCGCTACGAGTAGCCTGAAAAATTATTTTGCGTCCGGCACAGTCGCCTTCACATTCAGCTTTCGATTTCCCTGCGAAGTTTCAACGATGACGTAGTTCGTCACGACGCCAACCTTGTTTGAGAGATTGATGGTGGCACCGATCGTTCCCGTCCCGCCGGTCGGAATCGTCCACGGATGCGAGGGCAGTGTCGCCACCGTGCAATCGCAACTTGTCTCAGTATCGTAAATGACCACTGCGCGCGGCGAAACATTGGTAAAAGAAAATGAAAACGGCGCGAGTTTCTCGCCAGGGTTTGCGAAGTATTCTTTTGAAACCGAATCCCATGCGAGAATGTGCGGTTCCATGCTGTCGTTGGAATTGGACGGGGCGGTGGGGTGTGCCGGCATCGATGCCGCCGGAGGCGTCGGTTTGCGCATCTGGACGACCGGCTTCGTGACTGTAACCGTCGTGGGTTCCCGATAAGGGTCGCCGCTTTTGCAGCCTTGCATGAAAGCCAATGACAAGCCCATCAGGGCCGCGGTGCCGACTGTCCGTTTCGCTGAAAACATCTTTGATTTGTAGTTCATCCGGCGCGCACAAACAAGTTTGAGAATCAGCCGCCCGCCACGATTTTCACAATTTCGAGCCGGTCACCGGCTTCCAACTGGCGGCGTGAAAATTCCGAAGGCGCCACCGCCTCGCCATTGTGTTCCACCACCACGCTCCGCGGCAGCAGATTTTGCGCGACGAGAAATTGCTCGATCGAGCAGGGGAGGCTCGCTTCGATGGCATTGCCGTTGGCGATAAGTGTGCCGGCACTAATCATGAGAATAAATTATCAAATTCGTTGTGTGTGCCGATCCAGATCCACTCAATGATTTCTCCTGAGTGCACCCGACCGCACGATATTGCTCGTTAATCCGGACCGACCAAAGCCGATCCTGACCGGCTAGTTTTTTGAAGCGAAGTGAAGGATGTTCTGGCGCTTTATCAAACAATTGCCAGGCAACTTTTGCGCGCGCCCGTAAGGAGGGAGTCAACTGATTATAGGCTCGCCAAAAAGACGGACGGACTTTGGAGATCACAATTTTGACGGATCGAGTGGTTCCGCCGTTCCTTCCCGAAGCGATTCAGCCACGAACTTGTCCAGCTTCGGACGCGGGCGAGTATTAGCGACTATGCGTTCCCAGGCAGCGTCGTCAGTTTGCTGCTGCAGAAATCGTGCAAAATCCACCACTTCGCGGGCCTTTTCTTCCGGAAGCAAATCAATGATTTTGGCCAATTCTTTGGCAACCGCTGTCATCCCAAAACTTTAATGCGTCAGCTTGATAACGCAAGCCCTCGGTTCGCGCTCAGTCGCGAGTTCCTCACAAGCTCAAGACCCTGTCGCAACGCGCGGTTTCGCAGGGAAATTCGCGCAGATTCCAACGAGATTCCCAAGCGGTCGATTCACGGCGGCGGCAACGTATTCGTCGCACTATTGAAAACAACATCATCCGCATCACCAAACGTTCGGTTTTCGCCAGCGGACGTGATGATAAAACTGTTCGTCGAATGGAACGCGAATCGGTAAGGCGTGCTCCAGATATCCACCATTTGCCCGTCTTTGTTCGTCGAAGTCTCCGACAAATTGATGAGCCGCAGTTGCTGTGGATTTTCCCCCGTTAAATTTTTCGTCAACCCCGCGTTGTCGCTCGTGGGATAATTATGAAATACGACGTTGTATTGAGCGATGGCATTGGCGAGTTGGGCTTCTTCATTTCGCGTCGTGGACCCAGCCCCCCCGCTTGAGCCGCCAAAAAAAGGAGTGAAAAGGTAGATGGCGAGCAGCACCAGGGCGCAGCCGCCGACCACAATCATGAGGCTTTGTTTGACGGTGTAATCTTTCATGTAGTCAATGCCGTGTCCCAATCTTTCCACACCGGTTCATAGCCGAGCTTGCGCAGCAACTGCGCGACTTCCTGCGGGGAACGTTCATCGGCGATTTCAAATTGGCCCGTCGCATTCGTCGCGCGATTTTCCTGCGGCGCCCATTCGCTCGAACCGGAAGCGAGTTCCACAATGCGCCCGCGCTCGGTGTGATGAATGTTTTCCTTGCCCGCGCCCGTGTAACCGCCGGGTTCGGTATGGCTGCCCGCGCTGATCAGCGTGATGCCGAGCGGAATCAGGCCGTCGCGCAGCTTCGCCTGTTCGCGCGTCGAGAGCACCAGGCCGATATCAGGGAATATCAGGCGGAACGCGCAAATGAGCTGCGCGAGATCGCGATCCGTCATGTGCGTGAGCGGTTGGAATTCACCCGCGCACGGGCGGAGCCGAGGCAGCGAGATCGTCACGTAAGCCTTCCAGCAATTGCGTAACAGATAATCCGCATGCGCCGCGACGCACAGTGCTTCATAGCGCCAATCAGCCAAGCCGTAGAGCGCGCCCAGCCCGAGTCGGCGAAAACCGGCGGCATAAGCGCGCTCGGGCGTTTCCAGGCGCCAATCGAAATTTTTCTTCGGCCCCGCCGTGTGCATGTCATCGTAGATCGCGCGATCATAGGTCTCCTGGTAAACCACGAGACCCTCAGCGCCGGCTTGCACGATTGGGCGATACTCCTCGGTTTCCATCGGCCCCACTTCGAGCGAGATGCCGGGCCATTCCGAATGCAGTGCCGCTACGCAATCGCGCAGATAATTTCCGGACACAAATTTCGGATGCTCACCGGCAACCAAAAGAATATTGCGAAAGCCCTGATCATGCAGAGCGTTGGCCTCGCGGCGCATTTCATCTGCCGTCAGCGTGACGCGCAGGATCGGGTTGTCGCGCGAGAAGCCGCAATATTTGCAATTGTTGATGCACTCGTTGGAAAGATACAGCGGCGCGAACAGCCGGATGACTTTGCCAAAGCGTTGCTGCGTCAATGCGTGCGCGCGCCGCCCCATGTGTTCCAACAATTCGCTGGCGGCGGGAGAAATCAGCGCTGCGAAATCGGCCAGCGAAATTTTCGCTTTGGCCATCGCTTCCCGCGCAGCCGCACTGCCAAGCATCTGCGAACGCTTCGCCATCGCGGCGAGCGGCAGCGCATTGAATTCAGAAACAAAACTCACGCCTTAATGGTAACAAATCGGCGAGCAAAGTCGAGGCGGTTGGAATTCGCCATAGCCGAGGCCTTTAGGAACGCGGCGTTCACGCCGCTTCAGCTTGCGCATCGAAGTGAGCGTCGGAACTGCCCGGTGTCTCCTTCGCAAGTCGCGCTGAAGCGCATAAATGCCGCGCTCCGGAATTGCCTTGCGTCGATGATTCGGGAACACTCGTGGGCATTTCATGGCGCGCAAATCACAAATTTCTCGTGGCACGGCTTCCGTGATGGTCCTCGGCGTCGGTTCGTTCGCTCATAGCATCGGGCAGGCGCTCGCGGACGCGGGCGCGAATGTTTCGACTTATCTCACGCGCAACTACGGCCATTTCCCGCCGTCGCTCGTGGGACCAACCTTTTCGCGCGAAACACATGCCAGCCCCATGCCGCTTATCCGTGAGCAAGGCATCGATTGCGTGATTCCGCAGTCCATCGATTGGGCGCAATCGCCCTGGGCGGAGGATCTGTTGAAAGCGCGCGTTCCCATCTTCAGCCCCACCGGCGAAGCAATGCGCATTGAGCGCGAACGCGATTTCGCGCGTAAACTCTGCGCCGATTTCAAAGTTCCGTTTCCACAAGCCTACGTCGCATCGAACCGGATCGAGGCGGAGAAAATTTTAAGGCAACATCCGCAACCGTTCGTGTTGAAAAATCCACTCTGCTCCCCGACCAGCCCCATTCACACCATCCTGTGCGAGACGGTCGAGGACACGCGCGCGTGGTTGCGGCAGGTGAATTACGCCGAGGGCGTCTTCCTGCAGGAATATCTTGGCCGTGCCGAGGCTGGACACATCGCGCTCGTGAGCGGCGGCGAAATTTATTCGCTCGTTACGAATCAGGAATATAAATACGCGTTCGTCGGCAACCAGGGCGTCATCGCTGGCGCGCCACTGGGGGGCCTCGTGGAGCGCGATCCCGGCGATAAATACGGCCTCGCGCGACAGTTGTTGCATCCGCTGTTGCCGTGGTTTCGCAAAGTGAATTACAACGGCCCGATTCAGGTCACCGCCATCAAGCGCGGCGGCAAATGGTATGTCATCGAATACAATATCCGCATCGGCGTGACTTCCGGTCCGATGATTCTACGCATGTTGAAAAATGCGGTCGAAACCGTATTGCGCACGACGCAAAACCAAAAGCTCGATCCGAAGTTCGACGAGAAAATTAAATTCGGCTGCTCGCTCACGCTTGCGGGTTACGGCTATCCCTTCAATCAAGTGCGCGGCCCGCAATTTCCCATCGACGTCACCGGAAAATTTAATTGCGACGTGTGGTGGAATGAAGTCACGCGCAATGACGAAGGCAAATTGATGGCAACGGGGCAGCGCATCGCAGACGTGATTGCGCTGGCACCGACCTTGAAAGCCGCGGTTGCAAACGCCTACGAAAACATCCGCAAACTGCGTGTGCTCAGCAGTTATTTTCGCACGGATGTTGGACAAAGTTTGTGGCCCCCGGGAACTGTTTAAATCGTAGGACAGGCATCCTGCCTGTCCTACGGGCGCACGAGACACGGCCGCTTCGGATCAAATTTCCATCCTGGAATCAGGAATTGCATCGCCGCTGCATCGTCGCGCGCGCCGAGCGACATTTTGCGATAGAGTTCGTGCGCCTTTTCGATTTCAGTCATATCCACTTCGACGCCGAGGCCCGGCACAGTGGGTACCTTAATCATGCCATTTACAATCTTCAGCGGCTCTTTTGTTAAACGCTGTCCGTCCTGCCAAATCCAATGCGTATCAATCGCCGTGATTTTTCCCGGCGCGGCGGCGGCTACGTGCGTGAACATCGCGAGCGAAATATCGAAATGATTGTTCGAGTGCGACCCCCACGTGAGCCCGCCCCAATCGCGACAAAGTTGCGCCACGCGCACGGACCCTTGCATCGTCCAGAAATGCGGATCCGCGAGCGGGATATCCACCGCCTTGAGCCTGAGAGCGTCAGCCAATTGCGGCCAGTCCGTGGCGACCATGTTCGTGGCCGTGGGGAGGCCCGTCGCGCGGCGAAATTCCGCCATGACTTCGCGCCCGGATTTGCCGTCCTCGGCGCCGCAAGGGTCTTCCGCGTACGCGAGCACGTTGCGTTGATTGCGGCAAAGCGAGATAGCCTCCGCGAGCGACCACGCGCCGTTGGGATCGAGCGTGATCCGCGCGTTCGGAAAACATTTGGCAAGTGCCGTCGCCGCCCCCATTTCCTGTTCTCCCCGCAACACGCCGCCTTTCAATTTGAAATCATTGAAGCCGTAGCGCGCGTGAGCCGCTTCGGCGAGCCGCACAATACCCTCCGCCGTGAGCGCTTCCTCGTGACGCAATCGCAACCAGTCGTCTTTCGCATCGGGCGCGCTGAGATACGGCAAATTCGTTTTCTTGCGATCGCCAATGTAAAATAAATATCCGAGCGTTTCGACGGCGTCGCGCTGTTGTCCTTCGCCGAGCAACGCGGCGACCGGCAAGCCAAGGAATTGCCCTAGTAAATCGAGCAATGCGCTTTCGATCGCTGTCACCGCGTGGATCGTCGTGCGCAAATCGAAAGTCTGGATGCCGCGGCCACCGGCATCGCGGTCAGCGAATTTCTCGCGCACAGCGTTGAGCGCGGAATTGTAGTCGCCAATCGACCGCCCCACCACAAACGGTTTCGACTCTTCCAACGTCTGACGAATCTTTTCGCCGCCCGGAACTTCTCCCACGCCGGTATGTCCTAAACTATCTTTGAGAATGACGACGTTGCGCGTGAAAAACGGCCCGTGCGCGCCGCTGAGATTGAGCAGCATGCTGTCATGCCCGGCGACAGGGATGACCAGCATTTCGGTGACGAGAGGAGTGCGCATGGTTATTGGGGGACCGGTTGCGGCACCAATGGTGATGGAGCCGACTTTAATTCCAGCCGCTTGATTTCTCCCACGATGACGAGGTAACAAAAAATCGCGCCGAGCGCATTGGCGCCGACGTAGATTAACGCGCCGGAAAAATTACCGGTCCATTTAATCAAGTAGCCGATGATGATCGCAGTAGTCAGCGAAGCAGTATTCCCGAATGTGTTAAATAAGCCTCCACTCAATCCGGTGATCTCTTTCGGTGAAGTGTCCGACACCACCGTCCAGCCCAACGCGCCAAACCCTTTCCCAAAAAACGCGAGACACATGATGGCGACCACAACGGAGATATCATGAACGCGAATGCAAACCAT
>Ga0105240_10015317_pt1 | contig 10431 bp, 8 predicted proteins | sample KBSC54metaG_FD_80426 | JGI IMG/M metagenome (GOLD analysis project Ga0105240, IMG submission 80426) | Corn rhizosphere microbial communities from Kellogg Biological Station, Michigan, USA - KBS C5-4 metaG | ecosystem: Host-associated > Plants > Roots > Rhizosphere > Soil | place: Michigan, USA... | reverse complement strand
TCGGTCGCGGTGTAGCCCATGTACTGCTGCAGCCACAGCGGCACCAGCACCACGTTGCCGAAGAAGAGCCCGTAGCCGAGGCTGATCGCCAAGGTGCCGGTCCAGAAGTTGCGCCGCATGAAGAGCGTCAGGTCGACGATCGGATGCTCCTGGCTCAGCTCCCAGATCACGAAGATGACGAAGCCGATCGCGGCGATCAGCGCCATGGTCACGATCGTCGACGAGTGGAACCAGTCGAGATCCTTGCCCTTGTCGAGCATGATCTGCAGCGAGCTGATCCAGATCACCAGCAAGGCGAGGCCCACCGAATCGATCGGCAGCTTGCGCGTCGGCGTCTCGCGCGACTTGTAGATCGCCCAGGTGATCGCGGCGGCGCCGAGGCCGACCGGGATGTTGATGTAGAAGATCCAGGGCCAGGAGATGTTGTCGGTGATCCAGCCGCCGAGCAGCGGGCCCATCACCGGCGCGACCAGCGTCGTCATCGACCACAGCGCGAGCGCGGTGCCGGCCTTGGCCTTCGGATAACTCGACAGCAGCAAGGTCTGCGACAGCGGGATCATCGGCCCGGCGACCGCGCCCTGGATCACGCGGAACAGGATCAGCAGCTCGAAGCTCGGCGCCAGCCCGCACAGCCACGAGGCCAGCACGAACAGCAGGATGCTGATGCAGAAGAGCTTGACCGCGCCGAGGCGCTGCGTCAGCCAGCCGGTGAGCGGCAGCGAGATCGCGTTCGCGACCGCGAAGCTCGTGATGACCCAGGTGCCCTGGTTCGGGCTCACGCCGAGGTCGCCGGCAATCGCCGGCAGCGAGACATTGGCGATCGACGTGTCGAGCACGTTCATGAAGGTCGCCAGCGACAGCGCGATGGTGCCGAGCACCATCGCGCCGCCGGTTAGCGGCGGTGGGCCCGCGGGTGCGGCGGCAAGCGCTGCGCCGGGCGCCGCGCGGATGGCTCCGCCCTGCCCGGGGACCGGGCCGTCGTTCACAGCAGTTGTCATCGGAAAGCTCTTCGAAAGAGGCGGTCAATGCCGCGGTTGCAGCGGGATCACGCTGGCGGCAGCGGTCCCGGAAGCGGGCGCTTCGGGCTTCAACAGGCTGCCGATGTAGCCCAGCACGCGTGTGCCGAACGCGATCTTCGGCTCGTCGTCGAGATTGCGCACCAAGGCTGCCGCGGTGCCCAGCAAGGCCAGGATCAGTGCCGTGAGCATCCACAGCGCCGCCTGCGCCTGGTGGCGCGCGCGCGGACGCTTCCACCGGGCGAGCAGCGAATGGCTCAGCGAAGTCATCAAGTTCATCGCGATCTCCTGTGAGACGAAGAACAGAGCGGACAGCGGATGCGGGTGGACATGCAGACCTTACGCGAATCAGCGCGCGGCTGCATTCACCACACCGGAACCCACGGCGATTCGGGTGGCGGCGATCGCGGAGACGGCTTGCGCATCGTGCGCCTCGCCCTGCGGCTCGCCTGCCGCATCGTTGCGCGTCGCAGGCGCAGCGGCCTTGGCCACCGCCGCGGGCTTGCGGCCCATGTTCAGCGCGATGATCTTGTCGACCTCGGCATCGGCCTGCGGGCCGACGCCGGCATCGAAGACCGCGGTCTTCACCGCCGGCGCCGCGCTCGGCACGTCGGCCAGCGCCTTGCCGCTCTTGTCGGCGATGTCCACCGTCGCATCCATCGAGAGGCCGACGCGCAGCGGATGTTCCTTCAGCTGCCGTGCATCGAGCGCGATGCGCACCGGCACGCGCTGCACCACCTTGATCCAGTTGCCGGTCGCGTTCTGCGCCGGCAGCAGCGAGAAGGCCGAGCCGGTGCCGGCGCCGAGGCCGACCACGGTGCCCTTGTACTCGACCTTCTTGCCGTAGACGTCGGCCACCAGCGTCGCCGGCTGGCCGATGCGGATGTTGCGCAGCTGGCCTTCCTTGAAGTTCGCGTCGACCCACAGCTGGTTCAGCGCGATCAGCGACATTATCGGCGCACCGGCCTGCACGCGCTGGCCGAGCTGCACGCTGCGCTTGGCGATGTAGCCATCGACCGGCGCCGGCAGCTCGACGCGGTTCAGAGCCAGGTAGGCCTCGCGCACGCGCGCTGCCGCACGCAGCACGTTCGGGTGGTTCTCGACGTCGGTGCCTTGCGTCAGCACCTGGTTCGAAGCCAGGGTCTCCTTCGCGGCGATGACCGCCGATTGCGCCGCGGCGAGCGCGCTCTTCGCCACCGCGAGCTGCGACGTCGAGTGGTTGAACTCTTCCTTGCCGACCGCGCCACTGGCGAGCAGCGGCTGGCGGCGGTTCACGTCGTCCTGCGCACGGGACACGTCGCTCTGCATGCGCACCACATCGGCCTGGCGCAGGTCCACCTGCGCCTTCAAGGTCGAGTTGTTCGCGTAGGTGGTGCGCACTTCACGCACCGTCTGCGCCAGCTGGGCTTCGGCCTGGTCGAGCGCGACACGCGCATCCGCCGGGTCGAGCCTGACCAACGGCTGGCCGGCCTTGACGAAGTCGGTGTCGTCGGCATTGATTGCGAGCACGGTGCCGCTCACCTGCGGCGTGATCTGCACCAGGTTGCCCTGCACGTAGGCGTTGTCGGTGCTCTCGTAATGTGCGCCGATCATGTAGTGGTAGACGCCGTAGCCGAGGCCGAGCAGCACCACGGCGCCGGCGACTGCGGTGAGAGCGCGCTTGCGCTGGGGCTTGCTGATGGCGGCGGCGGGGGCTTGGGGGGCGTTCATCTGGGTTCTCCCGGAAATCTTCAACGAGCTGCCGTCGTGACGGCGTTGGACTGGCTTACGGCGACGGAGGTAGGTGGGCGGGCGGTGTAGCCACCACCGAGGGCCCGGGCCAGCGCGACCTGCGTGTCCAGCGCCCTCGCCTTCAGGTCCGCGGTGGCGCGGCGCTGGGCGATGACGTTGGTCTCGGCGGTCAGCACCGTCAGGTAGGTGCCGAGGCCGGCCTTGTAGCGCTGCGTCGCGAGGTCGTAAGCGCTTTCCGCGGCGGCCTGGGCCTCGTCCTGCTGGCGCTGCTGGCGCGTGATCGATTGCGACGAGCTGATCTGGTCCGCTGCCTCGCGCACTGCGTCGAGCACCGCGAGGTTGTAGCTCTCGACCGCCGCATCGACGTCGGCCGCCTTGCCGTGGTAGTTGGCGCGCAGGCGGCCGGCATCGAACACCGGCAGGCTGATCGCCGGGCCGATGGCCGCGTTGTGGCTGCCCGCGTCGATCAGGTTGTTGAAGCCGATGGCTTGCAGGCCGACCATCGCGGTCAGGCTGATGTTCGGATAGAACGAAGCGCGCGCCGACTTCAGGTCCTGCGTTGCGGCTTCGACCCTCCAACGCGCCGCGGCGACATCGGCGCGCTGGCCGACCAGGTCCAGCGGCAGCACCGCGGGCAAGGCGACCGCCTGCACCGGCTGCAGGCCGGGCGCGAGCGCATCCAGCGCGTTCGGCGGCTGCGAGGTGAGCACGGCCAGCGCATGGCGCGTCAGGCTCATCTGCTCGTCGAGCGCTTCCAGCTGCGCACGCGCCTCGGGGATCGAGCCCTCGCCCTGGCGCAGCTCGACGTTGGTGTCGAGCCCGGCGTCGACGCGCTGGCGGATCAGCTTCAGCAACTCGTCGCGCTGGGCCAAGGTGCGCTCGGCCAGCTTCTTCTGCTCGCCCAGGCGGGCCAGCTGGAAGTAGCTGCGCGCGACGTTGCTCGCCAGCGCGACGCGCGCGGCGTCGCGTTCGGCTTCGGCGCTGCGTTCGCTGCCGATGGCCGCTTCCAGCGCGGCGCGGTTGCGGCCGAAGAAGTCGAACTCCCAGGAACCCTGCAGCTCCGCATTGCCGAAGTTGATGTTCGAGCCGCCCAGCGGCGGCGGATAGATGTAGTTCTCGGTCAGGTGCTGGCGCTGCAACTCGACATCGGCCGTGATGTTCGGCTTGTCGGCCGCACCGGCACTCTCGGCCACCGCGGTGGCGCGCTCGATGCGCGCGGCGGCGACACGCAGGTTGGCGTTGTCGGCCAGCGCCTTGTCGACCAGTGCGTTCAGCTGCGGGTCGTTGAAAGCGGTCCACCAGGTGGCGTCGACCTTGGCAGGCGCCGCGCTGGACGACAGGCCGAGCTCGGCCGCGCTGTCGTGCAGCTTGGCCTGCGGCGCGATGCTGCCGGGGCTGGCGCAGCCCGCCAGCACCATCGCGGCGGCGAGCAGGGAAAGGGAGAGCGATTTCATCGTCGTCTTCATTCTTGGTTCTCGGCCGTCGCGCCGTAGCGCGCCTTCACCGCCTCCGCGTTGGCCAGCATGCGTTGCAGCAGGCTGAGCAGGGTGTCGAACTCCTCGCGGCTGAAACCCGCGAGGTGGCTGTTCATCACGTTGGCCAGCACCTGCGGCACCTTGTCGGCCGCGAGCTTGCCTTCCGGGGTCAGCTCGAGATTGACGACGCGCCGGTCGGTCGACGAGCGCGAGCGCTTCAACAAGCCCTTGGCTTCGAGGCGGTCGAGCACCCGGGTCATCGCGCCGTTGTCGATCTCGCAGATGCGCGCGACTTCAGCCACCGTCGAGCCGCCGGCCTTGGCGATCTTGTAGAGCGGCATCCACTGCGCGTTGGTCAGGTCGTGCTCGTCGAGCTGGCGATCGATCTCCTGCGTCACGTGGCTGACGAGGCGGCGCATCAGGTAGCCGACGCTTTCGTTGGTGCGGTAGCCGCTGGCGCTGTAGAAGTCCGCCGGGGCCGGAGCATCATCCGCTGTCAAAGGGGTGTCGGGCTCGGAATTCATGTCACCAACTATATTTGCCTAGACAATGATTGTCAAGGCACACTTTGCCCCGACAACAAGATCCAGGCTGGAGACTAGACTTCGCACCCATGGCTTCCGTCACTCCCGATCGATATCCCCAGGCCGGCATTCCGCCGTCGGCGCCGCCCTCCGGCGCTACCGCGGCACCGGCCTCGCCGGCGCGCAATGTCGGCGCCCTGCGCGGGCTGCTGCCCTTCATCCGCCCGTACCGCGGGGCCATCGGGCTGGCGGTGGTGTTCTTGATTCTGGCCGCCGTCAGCACGCTCGTATTCCCTGTCGCGTTGAAGGCCTTGATCGATCAGGGCTTCGTCGCGAGCGACCCGGGCGAGCGCGTGATGGCGATGCGCAATCACTTCTTCGAGCTCTTCGGCGTGGGCGCGGCGCTGGGCGTGTTCTCGGCGGCGCGTTTCTATACCGTGAGCTGGCTGGGTGAGCGCATCACCGCCGATCTGCGCGACGCGGTGTATGCGCACGTGATCCGCCAAAGCCCGGAGTTCTTCGAGACCACGCAGACCGGCGAGGTGCTGTCGCGCCTGACCACCGATACCACGCTGGTGCAGACCGTCGTCGGCTCCAGCCTCTCGATGGGGCTGCGCAACGCGGTGATGGGCATCGGCGCGATGATCATGCTGATCTTCACCAACCCGGTCGTGATGACCCAGGTGCTGGGCATCCTGGTGCTGGTGGTGATGCCGTCGATCTACTTCGGCCGGCGGGTGCGCAAGCTGAGCCGTGCCAGCCAGGACCGGGTCGCCGATTCGAGCGCGATCGCGGCCGAGGTGCTGAACGCGATTCCGGTGGTGCAGAGCTATGCGCAGGAAGCGCGCGAGGCGGAGCGCTTCCACAAGGCCACCGAGTTCGCCTTCGCGACCGCGGTGCGGCGCACGCGAGTGCGTTCGGGGCTGGTGGCCTTCATCATCACCGCCACCTTCGGCGCGCTGCTGTGGGGCCTGTACCAAGGCACGCAGGCGGTCATCCAGGGGCATATCAGCGCCGGCCATCTCGGGCAGACGGTGGTCTACGTGATCATTCTGGTCAGCGCGGTGGCGACCTTGTCCGAGGTCTACGGCGACCTGCTGCGCGCCGCCGGCGCGAGCGAGCGGCTGATGGAACTGCTCGCCGCGACCTCGCCGATCGCCGATCCGGCACGGCCCCGGCCGCTGCCGGCGATCAGCGGCGGCTCGGCGCTGAGCATCGAGCAGCTGCATTTCAACTATCCGTCGCGGCCGCAGCATCCGGCCCTCATCGACATCTCGCTCGACGTGCGGCCCGGCGAAACGGTGGCGCTGGTCGGCCCGAGCGGCGCCGGCAAGAGCACCGTGTTCCAGCTGCTGCTGCGCTTCTACGACGCACAGCAGGGCCGCATCGCGATCGACGGCGTCGCGCTGCGCGATCTCTCGCTGCAGGCCTTGCGCGAGCGCATCGGCGTGGTGCCGCAGGACGCGGTGATCTTCTCGTCGAGCGCACTCGAGAACATCCGCTACGGCAGGCCGGGCGCGAGCGACGACGAAGTCATCGCCGCAGCCAAGGCAGCGCATGCGCACGACTTCCTGCTCGCCTTGCCCGAGGGTTATGCGAGCTTCCTCGGCGAGCGCGGCGTGCGCCTCTCCGGCGGCCAGCGCCAGCGCATCGCGATCGCCCGCGCGATGCTGAAGAACGCGCCGCTGCTGCTGCTCGACGAAGCCACCAGCGCGCTCGATACCGAAAGCGAGCGCCTGGTGCAGGCTGCCCTCGCCGAGGCAATGCGCGGCCGCACGACCCTCGTCATCGCGCACCGCCTCGCAACCGTTAAGCATGCCGATCGCATCGTCGTGATGGACCATGGCGAGATCGTCGGCATCGGCACGCACGAGGAACTGCTGGCCCGCAGCGAGCTCTACGTGAGGCTCGCGGCAGGCCAGTTCGCCGACGAGCTCGTGGATGGCGGGCGCCGCGCGGCTGCGATCGTTCCACGCTGACAACACCAGAGAAAAGGGGATCTCCCATGACATCACTTCGCCAACTTTCCATCGCCTCGGCCAGCGCGGCTGCCCTGCTGCTCGGCGCCTGCGCCGACATGACGCCGGAACAAAAGGGCACGGCCACCGGCGCAGGCGCCGGCGCGGTCGGCGGCGCCTTGCTCGGCGCGGCCTTCGGCAACCGCAACACCGCTGCCGCCGGCGCCGTCATCGGCGCAGCCGCGGGCGCGATCGGCGGCAACATCTGGTCCAAGCGCATGGAAGAAAAGCAGCGCGCCCTTGAGCAGCAGACGCAGGGCACCGGGGTCGAGGTCTCGCGCACCGCCGACAACCAGCTGAAGGTCAACGTGCCGAGCGACATCTCCTTCGACAGCGGCAAGGCCAACATCAAGCCTGAACTGCGTTCGGTGCTGGACAGCTTCGCCAACGGCCTGAAGGACGATCCGTCGACCCGCGTGCGCATCGTCGGCCACACCGACAACACCGGCAGCGACGCGATCAACAACCCGCTCTCCGAGGAACGCGCCGTCAGCGTGCGCAACTACCTGCAAGACCGCGGCATCTCGGGCTCGCGCATCGAGACCGCGGGCCGCGGCGACCATGAGCCGATCGCCGACAACAATACCGAGGCCGGCCGCGCGAAGAACCGCCGGGTCGAGATCTTCCTGCGGGAGCCCGAAGCCAAGGGCTGAGCGCGGGGAGGCGCTTCGCAGCGGATGGTGACCGAACTCGTTCGTCGAGCATGAGGGCGTCCGCGCGAGGATCGGGCCGCCGGGGCGCTCTGCTCCGCGAATGTCCCCCGGCCGGCCAAGGCCGGCCTCCTCCTTGATTTCGCTGCGCAGAGCACCCCGCCGTCCCAATCCCGGAACCGTCGTTGCGGTGCGAGCTTCTTTTGGTGGCGCACCCTGTCCTCGCACTGCCTCCACGAACGACAGCAACGGGCCGAAAGCAAACCAAAGGGGTGCCTCTAAAATCTTTGTTCGAGCCAGCTTAGACATGCGAAGTAGACATGGCGCCAAGCGACGACGAATTCCGAACGACAACGCGCCCGGCCACCGACGTGCCTAGGCCGGCACCAGCACGCTGTCCTGGTCCGACCTGGAATCACGGCAACCTGGCGGCGGTCCGCGCCTACAACGAGCGCGTCGAACGCGAAGGCTTGCCGCTGGCCCGTTACCTCAGCTTTTTGCGCGATCGTTGAGACGACGCTTCACCCGGAGTCCATCCCCATGACCACGCGCCCGGCCCGGCACCCCTACGAAGACCTGATGCGTCTCGTGCACGAGCACGGCACCCCGAAGACCGACCGCACCGGCACCGGCACGAAGAGCGTCTTCGGCCACCAGATGCGCTTCGACCTGAACAAAGGCTTCCCTCTGGTGACGACGAAGAAGGTGCACCTGAAGTCCATCATCCTCGAGCTGCTGTGGTTCCTGCGCGGCGACGGCAATGCCCGCTGGCTGCAGGAACGCGGCGTGACGATCTGGGACGAATGGGCGCGCGAAGACGGCGATCTCGGCCCGGTCTACGGCGTGCAATGGCGCTCCTGGCCAACTCCCGACGGCGGCCACATCGACCAGATCGCCGAGGTCATCCAGACGCTGAAGACCAACCCCGATTCGCGCCGCATCATCGTCAGCGCCTGGAACGTGGCCGAGCTGTCGAAGATGGCCTTGATGCCCTGCCACGCCTTCTTCCAGTTCTATGTTGCCGAAGGCCGATTGAGCTGCCAGCTCTACCAGCGCAGCGCCGACATCTTCCTCGGCGTGCCGTTCAACATCGCGAGCTACGCCTTGCTGACGCACATGGTGGCACAGCAGTGCGATCTCGCGGTCGGCGACTTCATCTGGACCGGCGGCGACTGCCACATCTACAGCAATCACGTCGAGCAGGTCGAGCTGCAGCTGTCGCGCGAGCCCTACCCGTACCCGAGCCTGAAGATCCGCCGCAAGCCGGCCTCGATCTTCGACTACGAGTACGACGATTTCGAGGTCATCGACTACCAGCACCACCCGGCGATCAAGGCGCCGGTGGCGGTCTGATGAGCGGGCCGGGCCGCCCCAAGCGCTCATGCTCCCGCTTGGCGGGACCGCGCGTAGCTCGTAGGGTGCACCAGTGCACATGACGCTGGCCCTGATCGCCGCGGTCCCGCGCAACGGCGTGATCGGTCACGGCAACGCGCTGCCGTGGCATCTGCCCGAGGACATGCGGCGATTCCGGGCGGTGACGCAGGGCGCGCCGGTGATCATGGGGCGCCTGACCTGGGACTCGCTGCCCGCGAGATTCCGGCCCCTGCCCGGCCGGCGCAACATCGTCGTGACGCGGAATGCCGGCTGGAGTGCCGCAGGCGCGCTGCCGGCAGCCTCGCTCGACGCCGCACTCGCCCTCGCAGGGGACGCCCCGCGTGTCTTCGTGATCGGCGGCGCCTCGCTCTATGCTGCCGCCCTGCCGCGCGCTGACGAGCTCTGGCTCACCGAGATCGAGCGCGACTTCAACGGCGAGACGCGCTTCCCGCCTTGGCCGCGCGACAGCTTCGTCGAAGCCTCGCGCGAACGGCACGTCGCCGCGGCACCCAACGACTTCGCTTTCAGCTTCGTCGTCTACCGGCGCGCCGGGGCGCCGGATCGTTCCGCTGCTGCGGCCGGGTCCGGCTGAACGCGGCCGACGCCGCGGATTGCTTCGCGACCGTCACAAGAAGTTACGCTAGCCGTGCGCTAAGCTGCCGTGTTTCCACAGCGCGTCTGCCCATGCCCTTGCCACCCGGTGTCCCGAGTTCCGGCGCCGCGAGTCCCGGTGCTCCGAAGTATGTTCATGGCGAGATCGATGCGCTGCCGCTCGGCACGCGGCTGGCGGAGTTCGAGATCCTGCGCGTGCTCGGCATGGGCGGCTTCGGCATCGTCTATCTCGCGCTCGACACACAGCTGCAGCGCCAGGTCGCGCTGAAGGAATACCTGCCCGCCTCGATGGCCGGCCGCACCGAGGCCGGCAACGTCACCGTGCGCAGCCGCCTCTACGCCGAGCCCTTCAGCATGGGCCTGCGCTCCTTCGTCAACGAGGCCCGGCTGCTGGCGCGTTTCGACAATCCTTCGCTCGTCAAGGTGCATCGCTTCTGGGAGGCCAACGGCACCGCCTACATGGTGATGCCCTACTACGACGGCGCCACCCTGAAGGCGGTGCGCCAGTCGATGAACTCGCCTCCCGACGAGGCCTGGCTGCGCCGCGTGCTCGACAGCCTGCTCGGCGCGCTCGAGGTGATGCACGCCGCCTCGGTCTATCACCGCGACGTGGCGCCCGACAACATCCTGCTGCTGCGCTCGGGCCAGCCGGTGCTGCTGGACTTCGGCGCCGCGCGCCACGTGCTGATGGGCCAGACGCAGACCCTGACCGCGATGCTCAAGCCGGCCTACGCGCCGATCGAGCAGTACGCCGAGGCGAGCGAATTCCGCCAGGGGCCGTGGACCGACATCTACGCCACCGCCGCCACCTTGCACTACTGCCTGACTGGCCGAGCGCCGCCGACCGCCGCGGCCCGCGCGGTGCACGACAGCTACGAGCCGCTGCGCCTGCGCGAGGACCTGAAGAACCCGGCCATCGGCCGCGCCTGCGACCCGGCCTGGCTGGCCGCGCTCGACTGGGGCCTGGAGGTCAAGCCGCAGGCGCGCCCGCAGAGCGTCGCGCAATGGCGCGAGGTGCTCGCCGGCCGTGC
>Ga0105240_10015312_pt1 | contig 10434 bp, 7 predicted proteins | sample KBSC54metaG_FD_80426 | JGI IMG/M metagenome (GOLD analysis project Ga0105240, IMG submission 80426) | Corn rhizosphere microbial communities from Kellogg Biological Station, Michigan, USA - KBS C5-4 metaG | ecosystem: Host-associated > Plants > Roots > Rhizosphere > Soil | place: Michigan, USA... | reverse complement strand
CGGTCACCGCCACCGTGAACCTCACCGCGGGCGAGCACGCCATCCAGGCGCAGTACTTCCAGGACTTCGGCGGCGCCTCCGCGCAGCTGTCCTGGGCTCCGCCCGGCCAGTCGATGACGCCCGTCCCGGCCTCGGCCTTCACCCTGCCGCCCGGCTATGTCCCGACTCTGACAAGCGACTCGCTCTCGACCGACGGCACGCGGGTCCGGATGACGTTCAGCAAGCCGCTGGCCGCGTGGCCCGCGGCGGCGACCGGCCACCTGAGCGTCGGCGGGTTCCCGATCTCCTCGGCGGCGCTGGACCCGAACGACCCCGCGACGCTCGTGGTCGCTCTGGCCGGCCCGCTCTACAAGACCTGGACCGATCTCACGGTCGGCTACGACGGCACCGGCGGCGCCGCGTATGCCGACGGCTCGGCCATACCCCTGTTCTATGCCGGCCTGGCGAACACCTCCACGGCGACCATGACCACGCCGTGGGCCTCGCAGGTGAACCCCGACAACCCGCTGCCGGACTACCCGCGCCCGCAGATGACGCGGCAGCTGTGGCAGTCGCTCAACGGCAAGTGGAGCTTCGAAGGGCTGCCCGAGAGCACCGGCGCGACCGATGTGCAGACGCCGCCGGCGACCAATGTGCACCTCACCGGCTCGATCGTCGTGCCCTACCCGATGGAGTCCGAGCTGTCGGGCGTGCAGCAGCACTACGATTACTCCTTCTATCGGCGCACGTTCAACGTCCCGGCCTCGTGGCGTACCGGCGGTCAGCGGATCGTGCTCAACTTCGGTGCCGTCGACTATCAGACGACGGTCTGGGTCAACAACGTCCAGGTGGCTACTCACACCGGCGGCTACCTGCCCTTCAGCGCCGACATCACGGCGGCCCTGAAGGGAGCGGGTCCGCAGCAGATCACGGTGGGCGTCACCAACACCGACGCTCCGAACCAGCCGCAGGGCAAGCAGCAGCTCGATCCGTCAGGGATCTTCTATACGGCCTCCAGCGGCATCTGGCAGACCGTGTGGATGGAGCCGACTCCGGCGAAGCGCGTCGACCAGGTCGTGTTCACGCCGAACCTGCCGAGCGCCCCGAGTACCGCGAACGCGTCGGTGACCGTGGACGCGATCAGCAGCACATCGGCCGGGGGCCGTGTGGGCGTGGTGATCAGCGACGGCCACCGGATCGTGGCTCAGGGCACGGGGATGGCGAACACCCCGTTCACCATCCCGCTGGCCGACCCGCACCTGTGGTCGCCGTCCGATCCGTTCCTGTACCACGCGACGGTGACGCTGGCCGACGGGTACACGCACGACGAGGTCGGTTCGTACTTCGGCGAGCGGACGGTGGGCGTCGGCGCGGTGAACGGGGTCAGCAAGATCCTGCTCAACGGCAAGCCGACCTTCGTCGACGCGACCCTGGACCAGGGGTTCTGGCCGGACGGCATCTACACCGCCCCGACCGACGCCGCGCTGAAGTGGGATATCACCGAGACCAAGGCGATGGGCTTCAACGCGATCCGCAAGCACATCAAGGTCGAGCCGGCGCGGTGGTACTACGACGCCGACACCACCGGGATGCTGGTCCTGCAGGACATGCCGTCGATGAACTCCGGGTACACCGCGAGCCCGGCGGACGACACCGCGTTCCGGTCGCAGCTGCACCAGATGGTGCAGGACCTGCGCGGCGAGACGTCGATCATCTCGTGGGAGCCGTACAACGAGGGCTGGGGGCTGGACCGGAACACGGTCTCCAACGCGGTCGACGAGGTCAAGCTCGCCGCCGCGCAGGTGCACACCGACGACCCGAGCCGACTGGTCGACGCCGAGTCGGGCTTCAACTGCTGCGGCAGCGTGAACACCGACACCGGCGCCGGCAACGTCATCGACTGGCACACCTACACCGGCCCGGCCGATCCGCAGCCGGACAACGCCGGCAACCGCGCCGCCATCGACGGTGAGCACGGTGGGTGGGGGCTCGCGATTCCGGTGCATGACTGGGATCAGGGCTTCATCAACTACGCCGGTGCATCTGACAGCGCGCAGTTGACTCAGAAGTTCGTGCAGACTGCCGACGCGCTTCGCGAAGAGGCCCAGTGCCAGCTCTCAGGAGGCGTCTACACGCAGTTGACCGATGTGGAGGGTGAGGTCAACGGGCTGTGGACCTATGACCGGCGGGTGTCGAAGATGGACGTCGCGCAGGTCGCGGCGGCCAATGCCAAGGTGATCGCCGCCGGGAGCACCGCCGGTGACTGCGGCCAGAACGTCGTCAGCAAGGCGGGCACCTGGCCGCTGACCGACGGCTCCGGCAGCGTCGCCAAGGACACGTCCGGCAACGGCGACGACGCGAGCCTGACGAACGGCCCGGCCTGGGTCACCTCCGGGCCGAACGGCGGCGGCCTCCAGACGAACGGGACCGACCAGTTCGCCGAGACTCAGGGTCCTGTGCTCAACAGTGCCGACAGCTACACCGTCGCGGCGTGGGTCAACCTGAGCAAGAAGGGCGCGTTCGCCACCGCCGTCGGCGAGGACGGCACGGTGAACAGCGTGTTCTTCCTGCAGTACGACGCCGCCGACGACCGGTTCGCGTTCAGCAACGCGAACGCCCGTGCGGTCGGCGGCACCGGCGCGAACGGCGGGTCGCCGGCGACGGGTACGTGGTACCACGTCGTCGGCGTCCGGGACGCGACCGCGAACACCATGTCCATCTACATCAACGGCACCCTCGCAGGCACGACGACCGTCGCGCCGGCGGACATGGCGACCGGCTCGCTGACCATCGGGCGCGCCAAGTTCAACGCGCAGCCGGTGGACTACTGGCCGGGAAGCCTGGACGGCGTCCAGATCTTCCCGACGGCGCTGTCGGCCAGCCAGGTGTCCGCTCTCGGCTGAGGCACCGCTTCCGTAGTCAGTCGCGTGCGTGACGCGCCGGGGAGAGCCCCGGCGCGTCACGCACGCTGGTTCATACGCAAAGCCATCAGCCCCTGTGCGGCCTTCGCCGGGCCCACCCGCCGAGATAGCGGGAACACCCTTAATGGGAAACAGCTAATGCAACGCGGCGCTCACCGTTCTGATATCAGACTCATGCTTCAGCGTGGGGGCGACACCGAATATGAATATACATGGCTTGACAACCGTCTATAGGGTCGAATCCGCACCGGATCAACATTCGGCGATCATCGCTCCGGGATACCCCTCTGATCGCTATGCGGGCCATGTCGTCGGCCTATACATTTGCGCTGTCGAATGACATGTCAGGCCGATAGTTCGGGTGAGGAACGGCCGAGGGGGAGAGATCATGGCGGGCAATTACGGCGCGCCCGGCGTCTATATCGAGGAGCGCCCCAGCGGGTCCATGCCGCTGCAGGGGGTCGGTACGGCGGTGGCCGCGTTCGTCGGCTTCACCGAGACCTACCGGGCCGATGCCGGCGACCCCACCGATCCGGCCGGCGTCAAGCCGCAGCTGGTCACCAGCTGGCCGCAGTACGAGCGGGTCTATGGCGGCTTCGCGCCGGGGATCATGCTGCCGCACGCGGTGAAGGGGTTCTTCGAGAACGGCGGCGGCATCTGCTACGTCGTGCGGATCCCGCGCGGCGGCGGGGACGTGCTCAGCCGGTCGCTGCCCGCGTCCGGCCGGGCCGGGGTCGAGACGATGACGGTGCAGGCGCTGGATCCGGCGGCGCGCGTGGAGGTCGTGATCGAGCCGACCGCCGCGGCCCAGCCGCCGGCGTCCGGGGCCGAGGGCGGCAACACGCCCGAGGCGTCCAGCCAGGACTTCACGCTCAAGGTGATCTCCGGCGACGTGCAGGAGGAGTACGCGGGCGTGACCCTCGGCGGGCGCGGCAGCCGGACCGTGGAGAAGGCCGTCAACGAGCGGTCCAAGCTGATCCGGGTCGAGGTGCGCAACGTGTCGGGCCTGTCGGCGGCCGAGCGGCTGCCCGCGGTCGGCCGGTACGCGCTGGCCCCGTCCGCGCCCTCGGCCGGCGCCGTCTCGCCGCAGCAGCTGGAGGGCTCGGAGAGCGAGCGGACCGGCTACCAGGGCCTGGCGATCGCCGACGAGGTCACGATGGTGGCCATCCCGGACCTGATCACCGTGGCCACCCGGCCCGACGGGTCCTTCGACGCCGACACCTACCTGGCCGGCCAGGGCCGGCTGGTCGACTGGTGCGAGGGCAACCGCCGGATGGCGATCCTGGACGCCCCGCCCGGACTGAACGCCCAGCGGGCCCTGGAGTGGCGGACCGCCCTGGGACGCGACAGCGCCTTCGGCGCGGCCTACTACCCGCACCTGGTGATCCCGAACCCGCTGGCCCGCCCGGGCGCGACGGCCGGCGAGAAGTTCCTGACCGTGCCGCCGTCCGGCCACATGGCCGGGGTCTGGGCCCGCACCGACGCCGCGCGCGGCGTGTGGAAGGCGCCGGCCAACGAGGTGGTGCGCGGGGTGGCCCGGCTGGCCGCCGACATCACCTCCGGCGAGCAGGACCTGCTGAACCCCGCGCAGGTCAACTGCATCCGCTCGTTCGGGACCAACGGCATCCGCGTCTGGGGCGCCCGCACGCTCGCGGCGACCGACCAGAGCTGGCGCTACATCAACGTGAGGCGTCTGTTCACGTACATCGAGGAGAGCGTCCGGCGCGGCACCCAGTGGGTGGTCTTCGAGCCGAACGACTCCGACCTGCACGCCCGGGTGCGGCGCACGGTCGCCTCGTTCCTGCGGGGGCTGTGGATGCAGGGCGCGCTCGTCGGCGCGACGCCCGAGCAGGCGTTCTACATCCTGTGCGACGAGTCGAACAACCCGGCGTCCTCCGTGGACGAGGGCAAGCTCATCGTCGACGTCGGCATCGCCCCGGTGAAGCCGGCCGAGTTCGTGATCTTCCGGATCAGTCAGTGGCAGGGCGGCGCCGACACCACGGAGTGAACGCGGCCGTCACAGCATCCGTATACAGCTTGAGCAGAGCTTCGAGGACAGCGAGGGGGAGGTAGGCCATGCCTGACTTGTCGACGACATCGGTCTTCGTCTTGGAGATCGACAGCGTGGAGATGGGCAGCTTCCGCAAGGTCGCCGGGATCGAGTCCGAGACCGAGACGATCGAGTACAAGGAAGTCACCAAGGACGGCCGGATGATCATCCGGAAGCAGCCGGGCGCGATGAAGTGGTCGGACATCACCCTGGAGCGCCGCATCGACAGCTCGCACGACCTGTGGGAGTGGCGCAAGCAGGTCATCGACGGCGACATCGACAAGGCCCGGCGCAACGGCTCGATCGTGGCCAAGGACTCCAAGATGCAGGAAGTCGCGCGCTGGAACTTCACCGCGGGCTGGCCCTCGAAGTGGACCGGCGCGGACTTCGACGCCGGCGCGAACGACGTGGCCACCGAGAAGGTCGTCATCACCCACGAGGGCATCGAGCGGAGCTGAACCGGTGGCTCTGAACACTGAGTACGCCTTCACGCTCCCGAAGGGATTCGTGGACGACGAGGGCACCCTGCACCGCACCGGCGTCATGCGCCTGGCCTGCGCCCGCGACGAGGTCGAGCCGCTGCGCGATCCCCGCGTGCGGGAGAACGAGGCGTACGCCACGGTGATCGTGCTGGCCAAGGTGATCACCGAGCTCGGCACGGTCGGCCGGGTGACGACCAAGACCGTGGAGAACCTGTTCGTCGACGACTACCGGTACCTGCAGGACTTCTACCGCGTCATCAACTTCGGGGACCCCTCGATCCTGGAGAGCATGGAGCCCGGCAGCCCTTTTCCCCGGGAGGCGCTGGTGGTGGACTGACCCGCTACGCCGTCGACGAGTTGTGGCGGGAGATCGCCTACCTGGCCTACCACCTGCACTGGCGGCTGGACGACCTCCTGGACCTCGAACACGGCGACCGGGTGCGCCTGCTGGAGGAGGTCGGCGGGCTGAACGAGCGGTTCTGGCAGGGGGTCCGCGACACGCCATGAGGCACGGGCACGCGACGGGGTACGCGACAGGTCACGCGATGGGGGGAAGACGATGAACGGACAGTCCCGCACGCCCGATCCGCCGTTCGCCGGGCGCTTCCTGTTCACCGTCGACGGCCTGACCATCGGCGCCTTCACCGAGGTGTCGGGCCTGTCGGTGCAGATCGAGACCGAGGAGCTGGCCGAGGGCGGCCAGAACCAGTACACGCACAAGCTCCCGGGCCGCATGAAGTGGCCCAACCTGGTCCTCAAGCGCGGGATCACCGACGAGGACAACCTGTTCGAGTGGTTCGCCAAGTGCTCGGGAGACGGCCTGGCCGAACAGGGCAACAAGATCGAGCGGCACCACGGCTCGGTCGCGCTGCTCGACGCCTCCGGCAAGCCGGTGCGGCGCTGGAGCTTCGTGGACGCCTACCCGGTGAAGTGGACGGGCCCGAAGCTGGCGGCCTCGGCCCGGGACCTCGCGACCGAGGAACTGGAGGTGTGCCACTGTGGCTTCACGCCGGGGACGTGAGGATGCCGGACGCGGGCTGGGGCGCTTGTTCCGGCCGCTGATCCGGGTGCGGCCTTTGATCCGGCCGCGGGGCGCGGCGCGGGACAACGGTGGTGCGGTGGCTGGTGGCTCGGCGGCGCTGCCGGTGCGGGCGCCGTGGTGGCGCAGTGCGGTCGGCGGGGTGGTGCGGCGACTGGCGACGGTGCGCCGCGGTGGGGACGGGGCTGAGCAGCCTGCCGGCCAGGTCGGGGCTGCGGCGGAGGTGCCGGGGCCAGGCGAGGCTCGCCCCCTGGCCGGTTCGAGGCCGCCGCTGATCGGCGATCGGCGAGGTGGTGCCGACCGGCGGGTCGGTGTGGCAGGGCACGGGAACGAGCTTGTGCGCCGGTCGAGCGCGGTGCCGGGGCCGGTAGTGGCTTCGACGGGATCGGGGCTGGGGCTTGCGGTCCGGTCCGGCGCGGGGTCGGCCGGTGCGGCCGGGCTGGGTCAGGGGTCTGCGGCATCGCGCGCGCTGCCGGGCTTGGTCGGCGCGGCTGGGTTTGGCCAGGGATCCGCGGTGTCGAGTGCGGCGCCGGGCTCGGTCGGTGCTCCGACTGGATCAGGGCTTGGGTTTGCGGTCTGGTCGGGCGCGAGGTCGGTCGGTGCGGCGGGATCGGGTCAGGGGTCTGCGGTGTCGAGTGCGGCGCCGGGCTCGATCGGTGCTCCGACTGGAGCGAGCCAAGGGCTTGCGGCCAGGCTGGGTCCGGAGTCGGCGAGCAGGGACGTGAGGCCAGGCGTGCTCACGGGTCCGGCGGTTGCGCCGGGCACGGTGTCGCGAGGTGAGGGGTCTGCGGTCCGGTCGGGAGAGCCAGGATCGGTCGGTGCTCCCACGGGAGTGAGTTCTGGGTCTGGGGTCCGATCAAGCGCGGTGTCGCGTAGCGCCGGATCTGTGCGGTCGGGCGTAGCTCAGACTGCCGGCGGCAGCGCGGCACCTGGCATGGTGTCCCGCTCGGCCAGCGGCCGAGGCTCCATCGCGCGAGCCGCCTCTGCGCCCGGGCAAGGCGTGGAAACGGTTGCCGTCGAGAGCCGGAGCTTGTCTGCCGGGTCTGATGCACCCGCCAGCTCACCTGAACAGCGTTGGCGCGCGGCCGTGAAAGCCCGTCCGCTCGAAGCCCCTCGGGCCTTCCCGGCGAGTCTGCGTCCGCTGGTGGCCCGGTACGCCGGTGACTCCGCCGCCTCCTACACCACCGGACCTGCCACACGGGATGCGCTGGCGCAGGCCGGAGCGCTCGGCGCGACCACCGGTTCCGTCGTGCACCTGCCCGGTGCCCCGGCTGCGGCGATGTCCGCCGAGCTGACCGGGGTGCTGGCCCACGAGCTGACCCACGCCCGGCAGCCGGTCGGCCGGCCCCGGTTCCTGCTGCGTGCGCATTCCGGTGCGATGGACGCCGACGAGCGTGCGGCACATACCGTCGGGCAGCAGGCCGCCGCGGGCACGGGCTTCTCGGCAGCGCAGGACGGTTCGGCGCCTGTGGTGCACCGCAGCATCAGTTCTCTGGCCTCCGCAGCCGGCGTCCCCGTTCCGCCTCCCGGATCGGTCACGCCGGGTCTGGTCGATCAGTTGCCGGTCGGCGGCGCGTCCGGGAACGCCGTGTCGGAGGCCCGGAGCGCCGGAGAAGACCTCGCCAGTCGTGCTTCCGGTGCCGACGCCACCGCACACGGTCTGCTGGCCGCGCTCGCGGCGGCCGATCCGAGCGGCGCCGCAGAGCTGGCCGGTGCTGCGTCGTCGGCCGGTGCCGCCGCTTCGGCCGCGGAAGGCGAGCTCGCCGCCGCCGGTCACCACGAGGCCGGATCCGCGCTGACGGCCGCCGCGGGCCACGGAGCCGGAGCCACAGCAGCCGCATCCGCGGCGCGCTCCGCGTCGGACATCGACGTCGAGCGCATCATCGAGGCGGTTGAGCAGCGCCTGCTGCGCCAGCTGGAACGACGTGGCGGACGCTACGCGGGGGTGTTCTGATGTCCGGACCGGTGAAGGCGTATCTGGAGACTGAGAGCGGCGACCATATCGACTGCATGTTCAACCCCGCCGAGCTGTCCATCAGCAAGTCCAACACCTGGAAGGCAGCCGGCGAGGCCAAGGGCAAGAACGCTCCCGAGCTGCGCTTCCAGGCGGGCCAGTCGGCCACCTTGACCCTGAGCCTGACCTTCGACACCACCGGCGACGGCACGGCGGTCACCGACCACACCGACAAGCTGCTGGGCGTGATGAAGGTCGATCCCGGCCTGTCCGGCTCGGACCGGGGCCGCAACAAGGCGCGTCCGCCGTGGGTGAAGTTCCACTGGGGCGCCACGCACTCGTTCAAGGCCGTCGTGGAGCAGCTGAAGATCCGGTACACCTACTTCGCCAGCAGCGGCATGCCGTTGCGGGCCAAGGCGGACCTGACCCTCAAGCAGTGGAACGACGAGGCCGAACTGCCGTTGCAGAACCCGACCTCCTCCACGCCGACCCTGCACAGCGTGCACCTGCTGCTGCCGGGGGAGACCCTGGACCGGGTGGCCGCCGCGCACTACGGCGACCCGACCCGCTGGCGGATCATCGCCGAGGCCAACGGCATCGTCGATCCGCTGAACCTGCCCGAGGGCGCCACGCTGGCGATCCCGGAGCAGGGCGCGCGCTATCGGGACGGCGCCGTCGCGGCGTTCCGCAATGGCGTGAACGGCGGCACCACCGGCAGCAATGGCGTCACCGGCGGCGGTCATGGCTGAGCAGCGCCGCCTCGACGGCGTGATCGTCACCGCGGACGGCGCCCCGCTGGCCGCCGAGCTGTACGCGCGCCTCACCTTCGTCCACGTCGAGGAGTCGGTCCAGCTCCCCGACTCCTTCGAGCTGCGCTTCGACGACCCGCACTTCACGCTGTTCGACGAGGACCGCTTCCGCTACGGCACCCGGATCTCCATCGCGTTCCGCGCCGAGTCCGATCCGGTGGTCGTCACCACCGGCGAGATCACGGCGATCGCCGTCGAGCCCAGCGTCGGCGGCCGGCACGAGCTGATCCTCACCGGCCTGGACCTGACGCACCGGCTGACCCGGGGTGGGAAGTCCCGCGCCTTCACCAACATGAGCGACAGCGACATGGCGCGGCAGATCGCCGGGGATCACGGCCTGGACACCGACATCGACGCCACCAGCGAGGTCCACGAGCACACCATGCAGCACGGCGAGACCGACTACGCCTTCCTGCGCCGGATCGCCGACCGCGTCGGCCACGACATGTGGATCACCGACCAGACCTTCCACTTCAAGAAGAAGCCCAAGGGCCGTCAGGACCCGCCGAAGCTCGTCTGGGGCGAGAACCTGCTCGACTTCCGGGTGCGCTTCGCCTCGGTCGACGTCTGCGACGAGGTCGTGGTGACGGCCTGGGACCCGGTGGACAAGAAGGCGGTGACCGGCCGCGCCACCACGCCCGACCCCGGCACCGACGCGCCGGCCGCGCAGCAGATGGCCGACGCCGCCAAGCACTCCTTCGGCGCGGTGACCCGGCACGCCGGGCAGTTCCCGTCCGGAACCCAGGCCGAGGCCGACGCGCGGGCCCAGGCGTTGCTGCTCAAGTCCTCCGGCGGCCAGGTCGTGCTGCGCGGCGAGGCGGTCGGCAACCCGCGCCTCGGCGCCGGCGGCCAGGCGTCGCTGGACAAGGTCGGCAAGCGGCTGGCCGGGACCTACCGGCTCACCAGCGTCGAGCACGTCTACGGCCCCGACCGGCCCTACGTGACGCGGTTCGTCTGCGGCGGCAAGGACGCCGACAGCCTGGCCGATCTGGTCGGCGGGGGCGGCGCGGCCGGCGGGGAGCAGCACCGCGGCTGGGGCTCGCTGGTGGTCGGCGTCGTCACCAACAACGACGACCAGCAGGGCGGCCAGGGCCGGGTCCGGGTGAAGTTCCCGACCCTGCACGACTCCGAGAGCGGCTGGGCCCGCGTCGTCGCGCCGGGCGCGGGCGCCAAGCGCGGCGTGCAGTGGCTGCCCGAGGT
>Ga0105240_10015311_pt1 | contig 10434 bp, 12 predicted proteins | sample KBSC54metaG_FD_80426 | JGI IMG/M metagenome (GOLD analysis project Ga0105240, IMG submission 80426) | Corn rhizosphere microbial communities from Kellogg Biological Station, Michigan, USA - KBS C5-4 metaG | ecosystem: Host-associated > Plants > Roots > Rhizosphere > Soil | place: Michigan, USA... | reverse complement strand
GGCGGACGTCTAACGGCGCAGCGCAGCCACGTCCGGACGAGTACCGCGAACGTCCTCATCCGCGGAGGACGAGCTCAGACGCCAAGGCGTTTCCGCTGGCGGCGAATCGCCTTGCGGAGGTCGCGAATCTCGCGATTGACGGCGGCGTCGATGGACTCGCGCGCGGACTCGAGGTACTCGGCAACCGAATCGCCGATCTCGTCAACGGGCACGCCGTCGCGCAGCGCGTCGCCGCGCTCGGCGGCCCACTTGGCGCCGCGGTCGCGGAGCCGCCGCGCTTCCTTGACGCCGCGCTCGGCAAAGCGCTCCAGGCGCGCCATGGGGCGGCGACGGCGCGCGCGCTCGCGCGCCACGAGGGCCATGCCAGCGCCTAACGCAAGGCCGACGCCGACGGCGAGCAGCAGGTCGCCCGACAGCTCACTCCGGCCGCGGCGCCGGAGTCCGCCGGATTTTCGGCCGCGGCGGCGCAGCACGCTCGGCATTCCGTGCTTCATCTCGATGGTCATGTTCCAGCTCCTCATCGTGATCGCGATCGTGATCACGCGCGTCTCGTTCGCGACGCACGCGGCGCGTGCGCGCCGATGATGCTCCGCCTAACGCAGAGACTCCCGCTTGCACGCCTTGCAGTGTCGCCGCGGTGGATACCACCGCCTCCTCGAGCTCCCGCTGGGCAATGTTCAGCAGCGTGTTCCACTCGCCCACCCGCTGCTCCACGCCCTCGACGCCCAGCTTGGCCCGCTCCGAAACGTATCGCACCGTGCGGCTCAATTCTTCCACGTCGCCGCGTACGGTGCTCGAAATGGATTCGACGGTCTCGGAAATTTTGTTGGCGCGTCCCACGAGCGGCGACAGTTCCCGGCTCATCCGATCGAGCAGCGCGCTCGCCTGTTGCGTCGTCCGGCGGAAGGCCAGCGCGGCCGGCACCAGCATCGCAACCAGCACGATCACCGCGATGCACACCAGCACGTTCGCGATCGCCGTCACGACACCGAGCGGTCCCGTCGAGAGAACCACCTGCTTCGTGACGATCGTATCCGGGAGCGCACCCGCTCCCGCGGCCTGCACCAGCCACGCCGCCACTGCAATCGGTTCCCGCAAGCTCAATACCATGACCATGGTTCGTATGCCGAATGTCGTGTCTGCCAGCGGCGCTCGGCTCGTGCAGCGTCCGCGTGCCGCCTATGCGTCGAGCTCGGAGGCAAGCCCTACCACTCGCTCGATCGGAAGCGTGAACACGATGCCCGCGCCCGGCACGGTCAAGCTGCCGCACACTTCCTGAATGAGCGCGATCGCCGCATCCACTTTCTCTTCCACGATCACGCTGAGGAGCATCTGGTTGCTCGGCCGCGACCGCGTCGTCAACGAGCGCAGGCCCGCGAAGATCGGGACGTCCTGAGTCAGCACGTGTCCCATCCCCTCGCTGTTCACGACGGTCGCACCCGTGATGCCAAGCTCGACGAATCCCGCCAGGATGTCGTCGACTTGTTCTACGTGATTGATCACGGCGACGAGTAGCTGCATGGGCGAGACCGGGGTGAGGAGCGTAGCGTAGGGCTCGCGCGACGGAGTGTCAAGCAGTTGCTTGACTTCCGCGCTCGGCACGGTCCATCGTTCGCGGCGCTACCGCCAGTCGTCGTCACCCGCACTCGTCTCATGCAATTCGTCGTCGAAGGCTCTCGTCGCTTAAGCGGCACCATTCGCCCGTCGGGCAACAAGAACGCCGCGCTCCCCATCATCGCCGCGGCGCTGCTCACCGAGCAGCCGGTCACGCTCGAAAACGTGCCCCGCATTCGCGATGTCGAAACGCTCGTGGAGCTCGTGAGCACGCTCGGCGTGAGCATCACGTGGTCTGCCCGCAATACTTTGGCCATCCACGCGCGAGAAGTGCGCGCAACGGCACTCGACTCACGTTTGTCCGCGCGCATTCGTGCGTCGATTCTCCTGGCCGGCCCGCTGCTCGCGCGATGCGGCGCGGTCACGCTGCCGCCGCCGGGCGGCGATGTGATCGGTCGCCGCCGGGTCGATACGCACTTTCTCGCCTTCGAGCAGTTGGGCGCGACCTATCACGTCGACAACTCGTACGAATTGCGCACCACCGGCCTTCAGGGCGCCGACGTCTTTCTCGACGAGCCGAGCGTCACCGCCACCGAGAACGCGCTCATGGCGGCCGTTGCCGCGAAGGGCACGACCATCTTGCGCAACGCCGCGAGCGAGCCGCACGTGCAGGATCTCGCGCAGTTTCTCGTCGCGATCGGCGCGAACATCGACGGGATCGGGACCAACTGCATGACCATCGAAGGCGGACGCACCCTGCGTGGCGCGACGCATCGGATCGGTCCCGATCACATCGAGGTCGGTTCGTTCATCGGCCTCGCCGCGGTGACGAACTCGGAGCTCCGCGTGGAGCATGCGGGCGTCGAACATCTGCGCGCGATCCGGATGGGATTCGAGCGACTCGGCATCGTGTGCGAGTGCGAGGGCGACACGCTCGTCATCCGGGCCGACCAGGCGCGCGAAATTCGCCCGGATCTCGGCGGGCACGTACCCAAGCTCGAGGACCAACCGTGGCCCGCATTCCCGGCGGACCTCATGTCGATTGCGATCGTCGCCGCGACGCAGTGCAACGGGCTCATCTTGATGCACGAAAAAATGTTCGAGTCGCGCATGTTCTTCGTCGACAAGTTGATCGCGATGGGTGCGCGCATCGTGTTGTGCGACCCGCATCGCGCCCTCGTGGCGGGTCCCTCGCGCTTGCGCGGCGCGATCGTGGAGTCGCCGGACATTCGCGCGGGCATGGCGATTCTTCTCGCGGCGCTCTGCGCCGATGGGACGAGCACGATCAACAACGTTGGGCAGATCGAGCGCGGATACGAGCGCATCGATGAGCGGCTCCGCGGACTCGGCGCAAAGATCACGCGGGTGGACGACACCAAGTCGTGAGTCTCGACGTCGCGCGTGACGATGTCGCCGATCTCGCCGGCCTCGGCGTGGTCGCGTTCACGACGACGCGTGAGGCGGGCACGTACGGTACCGCAGGTCGCGATCCGGTGGGCGACGTGATGGCGCGCTGGTGGTCGCTGGTGGACGAGCTGCGCGCGTTCAGCCCGCGACTGGCCACGTCGCGGCAGGTGCACGGCAATCGCGTGCTCGTGCACCGCCTAACGTGGGAAGGATGGCTGCGCGTGGACGGCGCGGACGGACATGTCGCGCCCGAGCGCGGCACCGCGCTCGCGATCACCGTGGCCGACTGCGTGCCGGTGTTCGTTGCGCATCCGAGCGGCGCGTGTGCCCTGCTGCACGCCGGGTGGCGCGGGACGGCAGCGCGGATCCTCGACCGCGGTGTGGCCGAGCTCGTCCGCGCGGGGCACAGTGCGCGGGATCTGCGCGTGCACCTGGGCCCGTCCATTTGCGGACGCTGCTACGAGGTCGGGCCCGACGTGTACACGCAGCTCACCGGACAGAGTGCGAGCGCTGCCAGGTGCGTCGATCTCCGTGCGATTCTCGCGCGGCAGGCGCGGGAGGCCGGCATCACGCACGTCTCGGTGAGCGAATTCTGCACGCGCTGCGACAACGAGCGGTTCTTCTCCCACCGCGCCGGCGACGCCGGCCGCATGCTCGCCGTGATGGTGGCGCCCCGGGATGCAGCCTGACCTCGCCTCGACGCGGCTTGACTCCACCTAACTCCAATTCTATAATTACTTACGGTTCCCCGGCACCTGGAGCGCCGGGCGGAAATGTGGGGATGACGCCCCACATTTTTTTGTTATTGTGACCTGCGATGATCGAGACTGGCGCGTTGGAGCAGTTGATTTCGACTCGAGTCGAAGCGCTCGGATTCGAGCTCTTCGAGCTTCGAATCGGAGGGACGCGCGCACGTCCCACCGTGCAGGTTCGCATTGATCGAGTGGATGGCGGTACGGTGACGGTTGACGACTGTGCGGCAGTCTCGCGCGCGGTCGAGGCGAAGTTGGACGAAGATGGCTCCTTGGGCGAGCGGTACACGCTCGAGGTGTCGTCACCGGGTCTCGAGCGGCGGTTGAGAAACGCAGCCGATTGGCATCGGTTCGTTGGGCGCAAGGCGAGTGTGTCGAGTCCCGCGCTCAACGGACGAGAGGAGGTGGAAATCCTTGCCGTCGCAGGGGAGCCGGGTGCGGAGATCGTGGTGCTCCGCGACGAGCGTGGTCACGAACAGCGCGTTGCGCTGGCCGACGTGAAAGACGCGCGGTTGGCGTTTCACTGGTAATTGAGAGAGGCAGTCGCGATGGCGTCCGACGACATCCTGAGTGCGATCCGCGAGGTGAGCAACACGAAGCAGCTCGATCGGTCCGAGCTGCATGCGCTGCTCCAGGACGGCATCTTTGCCGCGCTCGCGAAGAAGTACGGCCCAACGGTGCAGGCGGAGGTGTCGATCGATGAAGCGAAGGGCGAGATCCGGATCATTCGCCTTCGATCGGTGGTCGACGCGGTGACGGATCCGAGTCGCGAGATCTCGGTGGAAGAGGCGCGCATTTACGACGAAGGCTTCGAAGCGGGCGACCAGCTCGAGGAGCCGATCGAGTTCGCGGAGTTCGGACGCACGGCGGCGCAGGCGGCGAAGCAGCGAATCATCCAGCGCGTTCGCGAGCGCGAGCGCACGCGGATTCGCGACGAGTTCTCCGGCCGGGTCGGCGACTTGCTGTCGGGCGAAGTGCAGCAGATCGAGCGCGGCAAGCTCGTGATCATGCTCAACAAGTTTCGCGAGGCGGAGGCGATCGTGCCGTACCGCGAGCAGAATCATCGCGAGCACTATCACCAGGGCGAGCCGATGCGCGCGGTGCTCAAGCGCATCGAGGAAACGCCCAAGGGGCCGCGGCTGATCCTCACGCGCGCCGACGGCGTGTTCGTGAAGGCGCTCTTCCGTCTCGAGGTGCCTGAAATTCAGCAGGGCATCGTCGAGATTCGCGCGGTGGCGCGCGAAGTGGGGAGCCGCACGAAGATCGCGGTGTTCTCGCGCGATGATTCCATCGATCCGGTCGGCGCGTGCGTCGGGCTCAAGGGCTCGCGCGTGCAGGCGGTGGTGAACGAGTTAGGCGGAGAGAAAATCGACATCGTGCCGTGGTCGTCCGATCCGGAGCGATTCGCCAAGATGGCGCTCGCGCCGGCGCGCGTGGCGCGCGTGTTCAGCGATCCCGCGGGCCGCGCGATCCAGGCGGTGGTGGACGAAGATCAACTGTCGCTCGCCATTGGGCGCAACGGACAGAACGTGCGTCTGGCGTCGGAGCTCACGGGGTGGAAGATCGATCTCTATTCCAGCCGCGAGTGGCTCGAGCGCGGAGGCGAGGCGCCGCTCTTCCAGCCCTTGCCGGAGGAGAGCGAAGCGGCCGACGTGAAGCTGTCCGAAATCGAGGGACTCGGACCGGCAACGGTGGCGGTGCTCGAAGATGCCGGCTATCGGACGCTCAACGACATCATCGATCTCGAGCGGGAAGATTTTCTGAGACTGCCGGGCATTGCACCGGAGGAAGCGGATCGGATCATGGCGATGATCGACGAGCTGACCACGGAAGAGGGCGGGGAGAGCGGCGCCGGTGGTGGCGCCGACGGACCGGACGAAAGCGCAGCGTGACGGACGCGGAGCGCGACCGGCGCGTCGCGGGTCTCGTGGGACTCGGCCACCGCGCGCGAAACGCGGTGGTGGGTGTCGAGCGGGTGCGCGAAACGGCGCGGCGGGGCGGACTGGCGCTGGTAGTGGTGGCGCCGGACGCGTCGCGCCACAGTTTGGCGAAGGTGATTCCGCTGCTCAAGGCGCGGCGGGTGATGATCGTGGAGGGGCCGAGCGCGGCAGCGTTAGGCGCGGCGGTTGGACGTGAGACGACGGCGGCAGTAGGCATTGTAGATCGCGATCTGGCGCGCGGGATTCGCGCCGTTGCGAGATCGGCTCCCGGCGGGGGCTCCAGAGGAGGGGTGTTTTGATCAAGCTGCGTGTGCACGACCTGGCAGGCGAATTCGGGATTTCCAACGACGACCTGATGACCATGCTCCGGTCGATGGACGTTCCGGTGCGGAGTCATCTGAGCCCATTGACGGACGAGCAGGTCGCGAGACTGCGTGCGCGGTGGGAGCGGGAGAAGCGCGCGCGTCAGGAGAAGCCGGCGCCGGCGCCGGGCCGCCGTCGCCGTGCGACGGCGGCCGCGGCACCGGCGCCCGAGCCAGAGCCGGCCGCATCAGGGGAGCCGGTCAAGCGTCGGCGCCGCCGCGCCGCGGACATCGCGGCCGCCGAAGCGGCGGCCGCGGAGGCCGCGGAGGCGGCGGCGGTGGGGTCGAACGGCGGCGCGCCGGCCGAGACCGACGACGAACCGCACACGCACGTCGATGACGTCGAGACGCGACGCGCCTTCGAGGCGCCGGCCTCGCCGTTGGGCCCGCCCGCCCGCCTAACGCCGGCCGATGCCCAACGCAGCGCGCACGCGCCGTCGCGCGCCTTCCCGGACACTGGCCCGGCCGAGCACGGCCGCGCCGCGCCGCCGGCCGATCATCCGGCCGCCGCGGCGCACGCCGGACCCGCGTCGGCGCCAACCCAACGCGCGCCTGGGTCGCAGCCGCCCGCCGATTGGCAGCGGCCGCGCCCGGTCGTGCCCGGTCCACCCCGGCCCAAGCCGGTCGCATCGTCCACGCCGTTCCCCCCGCGGCCCATCGCGTCGGCCGCCCCCGGCGCGGCCACGGGCGCGCCGCCGCGCCGCGAAGAAAAGCGCGGCGGGAAGCGCAAGAAAGGCAAGCGCGGCGCCGTCGATCAGGAAGCCGTGACGGCGAACATCTCCCGGACCATGACGGCCCTTCGCGGCGCTCCGACGCGCCGCGGTCCGCGGCGCGCCGATGAAGGTGCGTCGCGAGAGGAGATGGAAGCGCTGCGCGCAGCCGAAGCCGAGCGCGAGCGCACCTCCGTGCACGTCAACGAATTCATCACGGTCAGCGAGCTCGCGTCGATCCTCAAGATTCCGCCCACGCAGATCGTGACATTCGCGCTCAAGAACCTCGGGTTCATGGTCACGATCAACCAGCGCCTCGACTTCGATCAGATCGACTTGATCGCGAGCGAATTCGGATTCCATGCGGTTCGCGAAGCCGAGTACGCCGCGGCACAGGAGACCGTCGAAGAGCTGCCCGAGAATCTGGCGCCGCGTCCGCCGGTGGTCACCATCATGGGCCACGTCGACCACGGGAAGACGTCGCTCCTCGACTACATCCGCAAGGCCAACGTCGTCGCCGGCGAATCCGGCGGCATCACGCAGCACATCGGCGCCTACCACGTGTCGCTGCCCGGCGGGCGTCAGATCACGTTCCTCGACACCCCGGGCCACGAAGCGTTCACCGCCATGCGGGCGCGCGGCGCGCAGGTCACCGACATCGTCGTGCTCGTGGTCGCCGCCGACGACCAGGTGATGCCGCAGACCATCGAGGCGATCTCGCACGCCAGGAACGCCGGCGTCCCGTTAGTCGTCGCGATCAACAAGATCGATTTGCCGAGCGCCAACGTGCAGAAGGTGAAGCAGGACCTGCTGCAGCACGGCGTCGTGCTCGAGGAATTCGGCGGCAACACGCTCGCCACGCCGATCTCGGCGAAGAAGGGCACGAACGTCGGCGACCTGCTGGATCAGGTGCTCCTGCAGGCGGAGATTCTCGATCTCAAGGCCAATCCGTCGCGCAAGGCGGTAGGCACCGTGGTCGAAGCGCAGCTGGATCCGGGGAAGGGACCGGTGGCGACGCTGCTCGTCCAGCAGGGCACGCTCAAGGTGGGCGACGATTTCATCTGCGGCATGTACTCGGGGCGCGTCCGCGCGCTGTTCGACGAGCGCGGCAAGACGGTCCCGTCCGCCGGGCCGGCGATTCCGGTGCAGGTGTTAGGCATCGAGGGCGTGCCGATGGCGGGCGACCAGCTGCTCGTCGTCGAAGACGCGACCGCGGCGCGCGATGTCGCGCAGCGGCGCCAGCGCCTCGACCGCGAGGCCAAGAGCCGCCGCACGTCGCGCGTCGCCGTGTCGCTCGAGGACTTCATGGCGCAGGCCGCGGCGGGCCAGGTGCGCACGCTGCCCTTGCTCATCAAGGCCGACCAGGGCGGTCCGGCCGAAGCCCTCGCCGATGCGTTAGGCCAGCTGTCCAACGCCGAAGTGAAGGTCGAGGTCGTGCACCGCGGCGTCGGCGCCATCACCGAGAGCGACATCCTGCTCGCCAAGGCGTCCGGCGCCATCATCATCGGCTTCCACGTGCGGCCGGACAACAACGCCCGCGCCGCCGCCGAGCGCGAAGGCGTCGACCTCAAGCTCTACCGCGTCATCTACGAGGCGGTCGACGACGTCCGCGCCGCGTTGAGCGGCATGCTCCGTCCCGAGGAGCGCGAAGTCACGTTAGGCGAAGCCGAGGTGCGGCAGCTGTTCCGGGTGCCGCGCATTGGCGTGGTGGCCGGGTGCTACGTGCGCAGCGGCATCATCACGCGCCAGGGTCGCGTGCGCGTGGTGCGCGACGCCGTCGAGATCTACGACGGCACCATCGCCTCGCTCCGCCGGTTCAAGGACGACGTCCGCGAAGTGCGCGACGGCTTCGAGTGCGGTATCGGCATCGAGCACTTCAACGACATCAAGATCGGCGACGTGATCGAGTGCTACCGGAAGGAGGAAGTCGCCCGGACGCTCTGACCAGGCCTCATGACCATCGCGTCCATTTCGTGGGACTTGCACGTGCCAGCCGCACACTCGCTCAAGGAGAAGCGGTCCGTGCTCTCGCGCATCAAGGCCCGGTTGCACAACGAGTACAACGTGTCGGTGGCCGAGACCGGCCACCACGATGCGTGGCAGCGCGCCGAGCTCACGGCGTGCGTCGTCTCCGCCGACCGGCGGCACGCCGAGTCCGTGTTGTCCACCATTGACCGCGTCGTCGGCACCGCCGCCGGGTGCCGCGTCATCGATTCCGTGCGCGCATTTTTCTAACGGCACGCGCCGCTTCACCGAGTGCATGGCATGAGTCCCGATCATCGTCGCGCCGATCGCGTCGCCGAAGGCATCCGCGAAGTCGTGGCGCGGTTTCTCACTGAAGGCGTCAAGGACCCGCGCGTCGTCGGCCTCGTCACCGTCACCGGTGTCGACGTCACGCGCGATCTGCGGCACGCCCGCGTCTACGTCACTGTGTTAGGCGACGAGGCCGCGCACCGCTCGACGCTCGAGGGCCTGGCGAGCCTCGCCGCGCACCTGCGCCCGCTCGTCGCCCGCGCACTGCGCCTGCGCCTCGCGCCGGAAATCGAGTTCCGCCGCGACGAAACGGCCGAGCACGCGACGCGCATCGAATCGCTCCTCGCGCGTTTGCGCGACGACGCGCCGACCGTCGATGCGCCTCCGCGCGATGAGGATGCCGACGATTGACGGGTTGGTCCTCGTCGACAAGCCGGCCGGCATCACATCGCATGATGTGGTGGCCATCGCGCGCCGCGCCCTTCATGTGCGGCGCGTTGGGCATGGCGGCACGCTGGACCCGTTCGCAACCGGCTTGCTCGTCCTCCTCGTCGGACGCGCGACGCGGCTCCTCCCGTATCTCGACGGCGAGCCAAAAGTGTACGCGGCGACCATAAAGTTGGGCGACGAAACCGACACCGATGATGGCACCGGCGCGGTCGTGCGTTCGGCTCCCGTGCCGGCGCAAGCGGCCATCGAGCGCGCGATGCGCAGCCTCACGGGAGAGATCGCGCAAGTGCCGCCGGCCTATTCGGCCAAGCAGGTGGCGGGTGAGCGTGCCCACGCGGCCGCCCGGCGCGGCGCACCGCTCGATCTCGCGCCGGTCCGGGTCACCGTGCACGAGTGGACGGTAACCGCCTGGCGCGGCGACGAGCTCGACGTCACGGTGCGGTGCAGCGGTGGTACCTACGTGCGGGCGCTGGCGCGGGACTTGGGCAGCGCTGCCGGCAGCGCGGCGCACCTGACCGCGCTGCGACGGCTGCGCAGCGGGCGGTTCGACGTCGCCGCGGCGTGCGATCTCGCGGTGCTGCGCGCCGGCGCCGCTCCCGTGCTGCCGCCGCTCGCCGCGGTGCCGTCGCTCCCCGTCCTCGCCCTCGACGACGACGCCGTTAGGCGTGTGCGCCTGGGCCGCGATGTCGCCGGAGCCGGACCCGACGCCGAGGTTGGCCACGCGGCGCTCGTCGACCAGACGGGCGCCCTCGTCGCCGTTGCCCAACGGCAGGGCGAGTGGTGGCATCCCCGCACCGTGCTCGCCGATGCCTGACGGATCCGGCCTCCCGCCTAACGAGCGCGGCACGGTGATCACCGTCGGCACGTTCGACGGCGTGCACCTGGGCCACCGCGACGTCCTCGCGCGCATCGTCCAGCGCGCCGGCGAAATGTCGCTCGACAGCGTGCTGGTCACCTTCGACCCGCACCCGCTCGAGGTGGTCAACCCGAGCGCCGCGCCGCTGCT
>Ga0105240_10015310_pt1 | contig 10434 bp, 8 predicted proteins | sample KBSC54metaG_FD_80426 | JGI IMG/M metagenome (GOLD analysis project Ga0105240, IMG submission 80426) | Corn rhizosphere microbial communities from Kellogg Biological Station, Michigan, USA - KBS C5-4 metaG | ecosystem: Host-associated > Plants > Roots > Rhizosphere > Soil | place: Michigan, USA... | reverse complement strand
CGCCACGCGGGCGGCGAGCTGCGGGTTGAACCGCTTGAGGCCGTAGTCGGAGAACTCCAGGCCGCGCGCGTCGAAGCCGGCCTCCAGCGCCGCCTTCAGGAACCAGCCCTCGCCGCAGCCGATCTCCAGCAGCCGGCCGCCGGCCGCGCGCCCGCGCGCCTCGGAAAGCGCGTGCAGCATCAGCTCGGCCAGCAGGGCGCGGTGCTTCAGCTCCACGTCGGAATAGGCCTGGGCGTAGGTCCCGTGGGAGTCCTGGAAATAGGCCCCCGCATAGAAGGCCTTCAGCTCGTCCGGGCTCGGCAGGGGATCGACGCTGCGCCAGCCGTCCTCGTGCAGGCGCAGGGTGGGCGGGGCGGCCTCGGGCATGGCTGCGATCAAGCCAGAATAGGGTTAACCCGCCATTGAAGGCGCTTCTTCGGATCTGGCCGCCGCCCGGCCGGCGCCGTTTCCTACTAAAAGTTTAGTTGACGATCGCGGCGCCTCCGGCCCACCATCTCCGAAGACTTTAGGAGTTCGACCGTGGCCATATCGCAGCGAAGCCGCGCCAGCGGCGTCCTGACCCCCCTGGAACTGCAGATCATGCAGGTGCTCTGGGACGGCGGGCCGGGCACGGTGGCCGCCGTCCAGGAGCGGCTGGGCTCCGACCTCGCCTACACCACCGTCCAGACCATGCTGAACGTGCTGCTGCGCAAGAAGAAGGTGCGCCGCACGCAGCAGGGCCGCGCCTTCGCCTACCAGGCCGCGGTCAGCCGGCAGGGCGCCACCGGGGCCGCGGTCAAGGACCTGGTCTCGCGGATGTTCGGCGGTTCGGGCGAGGCCCTGCTGATGGCCCTGATCGACGCCGAGCAGATCACCCCCGAAGAGCTCGCCCGCGCGGCGAAGCTGGTGAGCCGCGACGAGGAGGAGGCGCAGTGATGCCCCACGTGATGACCGACGCCCTGCGCGAATTCCTCGCCGCCTATCTGGTCAACGCCGCCTGGCAGGCGCCGGTGGTCGCCTTCTGCGCCTTCCTCGCCGCCCGCTTCGGGGGCCTTTCGGCGGGCGCGCGCAACCGGCTGTGGCTGGCGGCCCTCGTGGCGGCGACCGTCCTGCCGGCCATCTCGCTCGGCAGCCTCCTGCCGCGCGCCGTGCCCACCGTCGCCCGCGTGGAGCCCGGCGCCGCGGTCACCCTCGCCGCCACGCCCGTCGCGACGGCGGAGGTCGCCCCGGCGGCCGAGCCGGCCCTGCAGCTCGCCCCCTGGTCGGCCTGGCTGATGATCGGCCTCCTGGCGCTGATCGCCGCGGCCCTGATCGCGCGGATCGCCGTGGCCAGCGCCGCGGCGCGCCGCCTGGTCCGCGAGTCCAGCCCCGCCGTCCTGCCCGCCGAGGTGACCCAGGCGCTGGAGCGGCTGGCCCGCGTCCACCATCGCACGGTCCCGCCGGTGCGCACCTCGCGCGGCGTGCGCAGCCCCGCCGTGGTCGGGGCCCTGGCCCCGGTGATCCTGGTGCCGCACGATCTGGCCGCCGACGGCGACGAGCTGCGCGCCGCCCTGCTGCACGAACTCGCCCACGTCCTGCGCCACGACTACGCGGTCAACCTCGCCTGCGAGCTCCTGACCCTGCCGGTCTGCTGGCACCCGGCCACGCTGGGCATCAAGGCCGGCGTCCGCCGCAGCCGCGAGCTCGCCTGCGACGCCATCGCCGCCCAGGCCATGGGCTCGCCCAAGGCCTATGCGCGCCGCCTGGTCTCGCTCGCCCAGACTCTTGGGGCCCAGCCCCTGGGCGCCGCCGCCCTCGCCGGGTCCGGCGCGCCCGCCAATGCAGCCCTCGCCGTCGGCCTCTTCGGCCGCAGCGACCTGGAGGACCGTCTCATGCAACTGATGAAGCCCACCGACGCCGAGGGCCCCGCCCTGCGCGCCGCCCGCCTCTGCGGTCTGGCCGCGGTGGGCGCGAGCCTGCTGGGCTCGGCGGCCCTGCTGCACGTCACGCCGGTGTTCGCCAAGGACGCGCGCGCCGTCCCCTCATCCCTCGTCGAGCCCGCCCTGCCGGCCACGCCCGCGGTTCCGGCCCTCCCGGCCCTCCCGGCCCTGCCGGCGGTCCCCGCCCTCCCCGCGCTCGCGGCGGTCGGCGCCGTCCCCGCCGTCCCGGCGGTCCCGGCCGGGCCTCACATCTCCTACTATGGCCACAACGGCGTGATCGTCTCGAAGAAGGGCGTGATCCTCCATTCCGGCGCGGGCCACAGCCACAGCTGGACCGGCGCCGACGGCCGGACGATCACCGTCATCAACGACTCCGAGAAGGATCCCACGCCCACCCAGAAACGCGAATGGGAGGACGTCGCGCGCGACGCCGAGGCCCAGGGCGCCGCCGCCGAGAAGCTGGTCAACGCCCCGGAATTCAAGGCCCGCATCGAAAAGGCCAAGGCCGCCGGCGAGGCCGCCCGCAAGCTGGTCGAGTCGCCTGAGTTCAAGGCCCGGATCGCCAAGGCCGAGGCCGATGCGAAGGCGGCCGAGGCGATGGTCAACTCTCCGGAGTTCAAGGCCAGGATCGCCAGGGCCGAAGCCGATGCGAAGGCGGCCGAGGCGATGGTCAACTCTCCCGAATTCAAGGCGCGGATCGCCGCCGCCCAGGCGGCCGGCGAGGCGGCCCGCAAGCTGGTCGAGTCGCCGGAATTCAAGGCCCGGATCGCCCAGGCCAAGGCCGACGGCGAGGCGGCGCGGGCCTATGTCAACTCGCCCGAGTTCAAGGCCAGCATCGCCCAGGCCAAGGCCGGTGGCGAGGCCGCGCGCGCCTATGTCGAGTCGCCCGAGTTCAAGGCCAACATCGCCCGCATCAAGGCCGAGGCGCTCGCGCTCCAGCGCCGCATGGACGCGATCGACGACGAAGACCGCACGCCGCGCGCGCCATAGGACGCGAGGCCGAGCCCATGCTGAGGCGGGCCTTCCTGTGCGCCATCCTGCTGGCGGCTGCGCATGGCGCGGCCGCGGGCCCCAGGGCCGCCACGTCCCTGACCCTCGACGCGAGCGAGGCGGAGCAGGCGCTGACCATCCTCGACACCGAGGCCGCCGGCCGGCCCGTCGCGCCGCAGGCCTGGCAGGCGCTGTTCGCCACCACGCCCTACCGCTGGCTGAAGGGCCGCGAGGCGGGCATGGGCCGCCCCCTCGAGGACGCCGCAGTCCAGCGATTCCTGGCCGCGCCGGCAACCGTCGCCCAGCGCGCGGACTGGCGCCGGACCCTGGCGGCGATGAAGGCCGCCGACATGCCGGCGATCGGCGCGGGCGTGCTGGCCTGGCTGCCGGCCGACGCGACCCTGAAGGCCCGCGTCTTCCCGATGATCAAGCCCGCCTCCAACAGCTTCGTCTGGGCCGACCCGGCCGGCGGCCCGGCGATCTTCCTGGCCATGAAGCCGCTCACCCGCGCCCAGTTCGAGAACACTGTCGCCCACGAGCTGCACCACATCGGCCTGAACAGCCTGGAGGCCCGGCAGGCCGCGCTCGTCGCCGACCAGCCGGAGCCGGTGCGGCGCGCGGTCCGCTGGCTTGGCGGGTTCGGCGAGGGCGAGGCCATGCTCGCCGCGGCCGGCTCGGTCGATCGCCACCCGCATTGGGCGGACGACGCCGCCGCGCGCGCCCGCTGGGACGGCGACATGATGAAGTTCAACGCCGACCTCGCCGCCGTGCAGCAGCTCATGTTCGACATCCTCGACGGGCGCCTGGCCACCCCCGACGCGATCCAGGCGCGGGCGGCGCCCTTCTGGGGCGACGCCCAGGGCGCCTGGTACACCGTGGGCTATGAGATGGCCGTGCTGGTGGAGCGGCGGTTCGGCCGGCAGGCGCTCGACGACGCCCTCCTGGACCCGCGCCGGCTCCTGGCGCTCTATAACCAGGTCGCCGCCGAGGCCGACGCCAAGGGCGCGACGCTGGCCACCTGGTCGCCCGAGCTGCTCGCCCGCCTGGGCGCGCGGCCCGCGGGTTGAGACCAGCCCAGGCCGACACTGCGCACGATCGGCAGGCCGTCGAGGCGCCGCAGCAGGGTCTCGGCCCTCTGCGGATCCAGCCCGTCGACTTCGATGCGGATGGCGCAACCACCCGCCGCCTGGACCAGGCTCGCGCTCGCCAGCGCCAGGGGCTGCACCGCGAACAGGGACAGGATGCGGACCAGGGCCTCGGAGGCGTCCACCGCCTCGATCACGAAGGCGTAGCGGCGAAGGTCAGACATGGCCGTCGCCTTTTCGCCTCGCCCCGGCGGCGTAGCTGCGCCGCAGCAGCACCCGGCCGGCCGCGTCGAAGGCGCTGAGCCGCAGGTCCGGCGAACCGCCGCTCGCCCAGATCACCTCATGGCGCGGCGGCGAGCTCCCGTCCCGCGGCCAGGCCGCCGACAGGGCCTCGTCGACCGCGAACAGCGCGTCGGCGTCGCCGGCGTTCAGCCGCGCCTCCACCCGGGCGGTGGCGTCGAGCAGCGCCTCGGCCGCCAGCGCCCCGGCGAACTGCCGGGCGGCGCAGCGCAGGTCCGCGGTGTCGGGATCGGAAATCGGAAGGGTCATCGGTCGGGTCCTCGTTGGAAGGGACCGGCGAAGCGCGCGCACAAAAAACCCCGCTGCCTTTCGGAAGCGGGGTTCTGATCTTGCGATCCGCCGGAGGTCTTAACTCGCGCGCGTTCGCCCCGCTTCGGAGGTGGGGGTGATAATCATGGCCATCGTCATCGCGCGCGCGCCCGCAACCCCGGGCGACCCGGCGGCGGCGATGGCGGAGCGTTTGGCGCAGGTGCGCATGGGCGAGGCGATATCCCGTTGTCCGGCGCGGTCTAGCCGCTGGAGGGTTGCAGGGCAACCTTCGGCGCGCCGGCGCTTGCGGTGGACCGCTCGCGGCGGACTTCAGGCCACGCGATCGCCGGGCCGCTGGGGCGCCGGAGGTCCAAAAGGAGGATTGGCTGGGGAACTAGGACTCGAACCTAGAATGACGGTACCAAAAACCGCTGTGTTACCATTACACCATTCCCCAGTAGGAATGACCGCGAAGGGCCCCCGCGCGGAGGCGTCGAGATAGCGCAGGAGACCCTGCGATGCAACGCCCGGCTGAGCCTACTGCAGCGCGTCCGGAAAGTCGCCAGAACCTCGCCTTGCGGCGCTTGGGGGCCTCCTCTATAAGGCGCCCTCCAAAGTCGGAGTGTGGCTCAGTCTGGTAGAGCACCGCGTTCGGGACGCGGGGGTCGCAGGTTCAAATCCTGCCACTCCGACCATTTCCTTCCTCGCCCCCGATCGCCGCGGCGCGGGGGAAGGCTCCGACCCCTCAAACTGACGCCGTAAGACTTCGCCCGGCCCGGAACGCGCGCCGCCAACAAGCGTTACCGCGGCTGGTCGGAGAGCCAGGGCCGTGCCTCAATTCCAAGTCGATCGGCGTGCGGTGCTGGGCCTGGGCGCCGCGGCCTGCGCCGCGCCGCTGGCTGCGGCCGCCGCGCAGTTCACCGCCAGCGGCATGGTCTGGCAGGCCAACACCTCGGCCTTCCCGACCGCCGTCGACCTCAGCGCCCACTACGTCTTCTTCACGCCGGACGAGGCGGCCTTCATCGAAGCCGCCTGCGCCCGCCTGATCCCCGCCGATGCGACCGGCCCCAGCGCCGTCCAGGCCGGGGCGCCCCTGTTCCTCGACCGCCAGCTCGCCGGCGAGTACGGCAAGGGCGCGCGGCTCTACATGCAGGGCCCCTTCGGCAAGGGCACGGCCACCCAGGGCTACCAGGCCAGGTGGCCGCCCGCCGGCTTCCACCGCGCGGCCATCAAGGCCATCGACGAGCACCTGACCCGGAACGGCGGCGCGCCCTTCCACCGGCGCGCGGCGGCCGACCAGGACGCCTTCCTCAAGGACCTGGAGGCCGGCAAGGCCGAGCTGGGCGGCGAGGTCGACGGCAAGGCCTATTTCAAGCTGCTGCTGCAGAACGTCATGGAGGGCTACTTCTGCGACCCGATCTACGGCGGCAACCAGGGCCTTGCGGCCTGGAAGATGATCGGCTTCCCCGGCGCCCGCTACGACCAGCGCGCCTATGTGCTGGCCTACAACCAGCCTTACCCGCTGCCGCCGGTCGGCATCGGCGGGCGGCCCGCCTGGTCGGTGAAGGGCTAGGCCGGCATGGCGACGAAACTCCCCCCGGTGGACGCGGTGCTGGTCGGCTTCGGCTGGACCGGCGCGATCATGGCCCAGGAACTGACCGAGGCGGGCCTCAATGTGCTGGCCCTCGAGCGCGGGGACTGGCGCGACACCCCCACCGACTTCTCGCCCGCCTACGCCCAGGACGAGCTGCGCTACTATTGGCGCCACGAGCTCTTCCAGCGGCTGAACCACGACACGCTCACCATCCGCAACAAGGCGAGCGAAACCGCGCTGCCCATGCGCCAGCTGGGCTCCTTCCTGCTGGGCTCGGGCGTCGGCGGCGCGGGCGTCCACTGGAACGGCCAGGTCTGGCGCTTCCTGCCGTCGGACTTCAAGGCCCGCAGCCACAACCTGCAGCGCTACGGCAAGGCCGCCATCCCCGACGACATGACCATCCAGGACTATCCCGTCACCTACGACGACCTGGAGCCGCACTTCGACAAGTTCGAGTACCTCTGCGGCGTCTCCGGCAAGGCCGGCAACCTGAAGGGCGTCATCCAGCCGGGCGGCGACCCCTTCGAAGGCCCCCGCCAGCGCGAATATCCCAACCCGCCGCTCGACATGCCCTATGGCCCGACCCTGTTCGGCAAGGCCGCCGCCGAGCTCGGCCGCCACCCCTTCCCGCACCCGGCCGCCAACTGCTCGCGCCCCTACACCAACCCCCTGGGCGTCCAGCTCGGCCAGTGCACCTACTGCGGCTTCTGCGAGAAGTACGCCTGCGGCAACTATTCCAAGGCCAGCGCCCAGACCACCATCCTGCCGGTGCTGATGCGCAAGCCGAATTTCACGCTGAAGACCAACAGCGAGGTCACGAAGGTCAACCTGTCGGCCGACGGCAAGACCGCCACCGGCGTCACCTACATCGACGACAAGGGCCAGGCGTTCGAACAGCCGGCGGAGCTGGTCATCCTGTCCGCCTACATCCTGCACAACGTGCGGCTCTTGCTGCTCTCCGGCATCGGCAAGCCCTACGATCCGGCCACCGGCCAGGGCGTGGTGGGCAAGAACTACGCCTACCAGATCACTTCGTCGGTGAACGTCTTCTTCGACGACAAGATCCTCAATCCGTTCGTGGGCGCGGGCGCGCTCGGGACCATCATCAACGACTTCAACGGCGACAACTTCGACCACTCGGGCCTGGGCTTCATCGGCGGCGGCTATGTGGGCGTCCTGCAGACCGGCGCCCGGCCGATCGAGACCCACAATACGCCCACCGGCGCCCCGGCCTGGGGCGCGGCCTGGAAGACCGCCATCGCCCGCGACTACCTGAAGACCGCCAGCGTCGCGACCCACGGCGCGGTGATGAGCCACCGCGGCAACTACCTGGACCTCGACCCGACCTACAAGGACGCGCTCGGCCGCCCGCTGCTGCGCATGACCTTCGACTTCACCGACAACGAGCACAGGATGTCGGACTACCTGACCGACCGCGCCGCCGAGATCGCCAAGGCCATGGGCGGGCGCGAGATCAAGGCCAATCCGCGCAAGGGCTCCTGGGACGTGGTCCCCTACCAGACCACCCACAACACCGGCGGCGCCATCATGGGCGACGACCCGAAGACCAGCTTCACCAACAGGTACCTGCAGAGCTGGGACGTGCCGAACCTGTTCGTCCTGGGCGCCACGGCCTTCCCGCAGAACGCCGGCTACAACCCGACCGGCACGGTGGCCGCGCTCACCTACTACGCCGCCGACGCCATCCGGACGCGCTATCTGAAGGCCAGCCACCAGCCGCTGGTCCCGGCCTGATGCGCCGCCCGGCCCTTGGCGCCGCCGCGGCGGCCGTGCTCCTGGCCGCCCTGCCGGCCCGGATCACCGCCCAGCAGCTCGCGGCCACGCCGCCAGTGACGCCGCCGGTGACGCCGCCCGCGGCGTCCGCGCCCGTCGCCCCGGAGAGCCCGCAGGTCGCCCAGGGCCGCTACCTCTCGATCCTCGGCGACTGCGAGGGCTGCCACGACCGGCCGGGCGGCGCGCCCTATTCCGGCGGCTTCCCGCTGCCGACGCCGTTCGGGACCATCTATTCCGCCAACCTGACCCAGGACCGCGACACCGGCATCGGCGCCTGGAGCGCCGACGACTTCTGGAACGCGATGCACAACGGCATCCGCAAGGACGGCGCGAAGCTCTATCCGGCCTTCCCCTATCCCTACTTCACCCACATCACGCGCGCGGAGTCCGACGCGCTCTACGCCTACTTCAAGACGATCGCCCCGGTCAGCTACCGGCCGCCGCCCAACAAGCTGCCGTTCCCGCTCAACATCCGGCTCCTGGTGACCTTCTGGAACCTGCTCTACTTCAAGCCGGACAACGCGCCGCAGGCCACGCCCGCCGGCGGCCAGCACATCGTCCAGGGGCTCGGCCACTGCGGCGCCTGCCATACGCCCAAGACCTTCCTGGGCGGCGACAAGGCCGGCCATGAGCTGGAGGGCGGCAAGCTCGACAACTGGTTCGCGCCGGAGCTGACCGCCGACCCGCGCCGGGGCCTCGGCGCCTGGTCGACGCCCGACGTCGCCGAATACCTGAAGACCGGCCGCAACATGCGCGCCAACGCCTCGGCCTCCATGGCCGACGTGATCCACTTCTCGACCTCGCACATGACCGACGCGGACCTGGCCGCCATCGGCGACTACCTGCGCGGCCACCCCAGCCACGCCGCGGCCCCCGCCACGCCCGCGCCGGACCCCAGGGTCATGGCCGCCGGCCAGGCCATCTACGTCGACGAGTGCGCCGCCTGCCACGCCGTCGACGGCAAGGCCCAGCCGACCTACTTCCCCCCGCTGCCGGGGGCGGCGGTCACCCAGTCGGTCGATCCCACCACCCTGCTGCGCTTCATCCTGTCGGGGACCCAGACCGTCGCCACCGATGCGCGGCCGACGCCGCTCTCCATGCCCAGCTACGGCTGGAAGCTCGACGACGCCCAGGTCGCCGCGGTCGCCACCTATGTCCGCAACAGCTGGGGCAACGCCGCGCCCGCGGTCAGCCCCGCCGACGTCGCGCGGCTGCGCCGCAAGGTCGCCAGGACGCCGGTCCAGAAACCCTCGGCGGCCATTTAGGAATCAACCGCGCCGCGAGCCTTCCCGCCACGGAAATAGTGTGCGAGAGGCGGGTTCGATTGGCTCTAAGATTCACCGTCCTTCTGCAGGCGCGCGCGATTCCCAGATGAAGCAGTTCCTGATCACCGCGGCCGGGGTCTTCGCGGGCCTGTTGATCTTCATGATCGGCGTGCCCTTCGTCCTGATCTCGATGATCGCCAGCGCCGCCGGGCCCGCGCCGCTGCCGCCCCGCGCAGTGCTCGAGCTCGACCTGCGCGACCCGATCACCGACCAGTCGCCGCAGAACGCGCTCGCCGGCTTCGCCCGGCGCGGCCATTCGGCCATGTCGATCCTGGAGGGCCTGCGCCGGGCCGAGAAGGACGACCGGGTCAAGGCCGTGCTGGTGCGCCTGCCGGAGGGCGGGATCGAGCCGGGCCTGGCCGACGAGCTCAGCCTCGGCCTTCGCCACTTCCGCGCCTCCGGCAAGCCGATCGTCGCCCACAGCCAGGGCCTCTATCCGTCGGGCGTGATCACCGCCACCTACATGATGGGCGCGGCGACCGGCGATTTCTGGATGCAGCCCGGCGCCTCGTTCCAGGTCACCGGCATCGCCAACGAGGACCTGTTCTTCAAGCGCGCCTTCGACAAGTACGGCGTCAAGGCCGACTACCAGCAGCGCTACGAGTACAAGAACGCGGTCAACGGCTACCTCTATGACGACTACACCGCCGCCCACCGCGAGGCGGAGCTGTCCTGGCTGGGGTCGGTCTACGCCACCGACATCGCCGCCGCCGCCGCCGACCGCAAGCTCGCCCCGGCGGCGCTGAAGACCGCGCTGGAGGCCGGCCCCTATCTCGCCGAGGACGCGCTGGGCCTGCATCTGATCGACCGCGTGGGCCAGGTCCACGAGGCCGAGGCCGCCCTGCTGAAACGGGCCGGCGACGGCGCCGAGATGGTCGACTTCGAGGACTACGCCCACGGCCGCCCGCCGCGCGAGACAGGCTCCGGCCCGGTCATCGCGGTGATCGAGGGCGAGGGCGACATCGTCGACGGCCGCGACCAGGGCTCGAACCCGTTCTCCGGCGGCTCGACCATCTACGCCGACGACATCTCCGACGCCTTCTACAAGGCCATCAAGGCCAAGGACGTGAAGGCCATCGTCTTCCGCCTGAACTCGCCCGGCGGCTCCGACACCGCCTCGGAGGAGATCCTGGCCGCCATCCGCGCCGCCAAGGCCGCCGGCAAGCCGGTGGTGGTCTCCATGGGGACCTACGGCGCCT
>Ga0105240_10015309_pt1 | contig 10435 bp, 8 predicted proteins | sample KBSC54metaG_FD_80426 | JGI IMG/M metagenome (GOLD analysis project Ga0105240, IMG submission 80426) | Corn rhizosphere microbial communities from Kellogg Biological Station, Michigan, USA - KBS C5-4 metaG | ecosystem: Host-associated > Plants > Roots > Rhizosphere > Soil | place: Michigan, USA... | reverse complement strand
TGATGACCGAACCGGTAGTACGATCATGCCTCGTGCCCCTCTCGGCACCGTTGGCATTCCAGCGTCGCTCAATGCCTATGGGTGGCGCTCGTTCCTCGGCACGGAGCCGGGCGGTATGCGAGTGCCGAACAATGCTGTGCCGGCGCGTAACCGAAATCTGTCCGGCCTGCCGCCCACCTTCATCGGTGTGGGTGGGATCGACCTGTTCGTTAGCGAGGACATCGACTACGCCAGCCGTCTGTCGAGCGCGGGCGTCGCTACCGAACTACTCGTTGTGCCGGGCGCATATCACGGCTTTGAACAGGTCGCACCAGACACCATGATCGCGCGTCGATTTACCAAAGCAATGCTGAACGCGCTTCGCCGCGCATTCGATCGACCGGAAGAACTCTGATATGGTTCCAACGAAGTAATATCATTGTGTATTTGGTCATGGTGAGTCCAAAGTTCGAAGACGCGCCATGACCGACGGGTGGTTGAGAAACCGACGTATCAGACGATCGTTTCACTTGGCGACGTCTGCGGCAGCAATCCGCAAAAGACGCTCTGAGTCGCAGTACACTGCCAGCGCGAGCATTTCGGCGGGAGCCGGAAACTCGGAAACTTTGCCAAACCAATGATGCGACCTCACAATAAGCCGGCGCAAGCGGTGCGGATCAAGGCGCTGCCACCGAGCTGCCAACAGACTTGAAGATCAAGCTGCGCTGGATTTCGCTGGTGCCGCCCAGGATGGTGAAAGCTCTGCCAAAGAGATAGTTGAGCATGATCGGTGGCCCATCGGGCACGCCGCGAAAGAGGTCCGGGCGAAAGTCTTCGAGCAGCGCCGACTGGTCGCGCAGCGCATCCGTTCCAAGCGCGCGCACGCCCAGTTCGGCGATATGCTGCCCTTGCTCGGTAAGTAGCAGCTTCATGATCGATGCGTGCGCGGGGTGCGCCCCAGCTCGCCGCCGTAGCGCCGCTTGCCGCCGGTCGAACGAGGCGAGCGCGATCAGGGCAATCTCCGCCTCGCACAGCGCCAGATCGAGCGTGTCCCGCTCGGCATCTGCGGCCGGATCATCGGTGTCGTCATGTGCGCTCATGGCCGCTCTGATTTGATCGATTTGCCTGCCCAGGCTGCTGGCCGAGCCAACACTGCCGGTGCGTTCATGCTCAAGCAGGAACTTGGCAATGCCCCAGCCGCCATTTTCCGGCCCGACCAGATTGGCCACCGGCACGCGCACGTCTGTGAGAAAGACTTCGTTGAGATGATGAAGTCCGTCGATCGATCGGATCGGTCGGATTTCGATCCCGGGCGAGGCCATGTCAATCAGCAGGAAACTAATGCCATCCTGTCGCCGACCGCCGCTCCCAGTACGCACAAGCGCGAACATCCAGCTCGCCCAATGCGCGTTGGTCGTCCAGATTTTCTGCCCATTGACGATATAGTCGTCGCCGTCACGGCCCGCCCTTGTGGTCAGCGCCGCTAGATCGGAACCTGCACCTGGCTCCGAAAAGCCCTGGCACCAGACTATCTCGCCATCGCGCAGCGGAATCAGATGCTGCTCGATCTGTTCAGGCGTACCGAAGGTGTAGAGCACGGGTCCGACCATCTCGAGAAATGGGCTGACTGGCGGCGCATTCGCGGCATCGAGTTCTTGCCGGAAGACCTCGACTTGCCGCGGCGTCCAGCCGGTGCCTCCGAACTGCACGGGCCAGGAAGGCACCGCCCAGCCCCGCTTCGCGAGCTTGCGGTGCCAAGCCTGTTGCGGAGCGGCGTCGATCAACTGACTGGTGCGCGGCGCCGCCAAGAGGTCGGGCGTCAACTCGGCTGCGAGAAAGGCGCGAACCTCGGCGCGGAAATCGGCAAAATCGTCATTTTCGGCCGTCATTTTGCCACCACTCCTGCATTCCTAGTTAGATTACCGCGCTTTCGGCATTGGCAGCGTCCCCCAAAAGGGGACGTGGAGCGGCGGCGTGCCTGGGTCATGATTGGACCATGAACCGCCCGGCCTATGACCTGTCTGACGAACAGGTACAGTTTCGCGATGTGATCGAAGCCTATCTCCGCAAGAGCTATGGCGAGGACGCACGGCGGCTGATCGCCGCGACCCGCCTCGGCTATTCGCGAGATGTATGGCGGGAGCTAGCGCAAGACATCGGCATTTTCGGCATGGGCTTTGGCGAGAGCCACGGAGGCTACGATGGCACTGCGCTCAGCCAGGTTCCGATCATGGAAGCCCTTGGACACGCGCTGCTGCTCGAACCCTATCTGGAAACGGTAGTGCTATGTGGCAGCATTCTCACGCACTGTGATGGCCCGCGCGCTGCTGCGTTGATCGAACAGATCATCGGTGGTGAAGCCCGGCTGGCACTCGCACATCTCGAAACCACACGCTGGGCCATGGCTCCCCGGATCACAGCCAATGCCGTGCCGATTGACGGAGGATACCGGCTGTCGGGCCGCAAGACCGTGGTGATGGCTGCGCCCTGGGCAGACAACATCATCTTTGTAGCACATGACAGCGAGGGGATCGCCATTTTCGATGTCGCTGGAAAGTCGCCTGGCCTCCACCTCGAGGCCTTCCAGACTATCGACGGCCGCCGCGCTGCGGACCTCGAACTGGTCGATGTCGAGGTTGACGCGAAAGCATGCCTGCTACGTGGTGCCGCGGCTGAGGCGGCGCTGGCAGAGGCCTATCAGCGTTCCATCTTGGCCATTTGCGCCGAAGCGGTAGGCATCATGCGCCGCCTCGTGGCCGATACACGCACGCATCTCGTAGAACGGCGCCAGTTCGGCGTACCCCTCGCCAGCTTCCAGGTGCTGCAGCACCGTCTGGCTGACATACTCATCGCGCTCGAAACATCATCGGCGATGGTCTTCTGCGCTGCTGGTGCGATCGATCTGGGCGCGAAAGACCGGCAGCAGACCATCTCAGCGGCCAAGGCGTATATCGGCCGCGCTGTACATCGCTCCGCACAAGCGGCGGTACAGATGCACGGCGGCATGGGCATGACCGACGCGCTGTTCATCGGCCAATTGTTCAAGCGCGCGGTCGCGATCGAGGCCCAGTTCGGATCGACCGAACATCATGTGCGGCAGTTTCAGGTGCTGCGCCGAACCGATCTGGCGGTTTGACCCGGCGCGTCCCGAACAGGGGGACATCGGCGGCCCCCGAATAGGCGCAATGCCTCAATCGATGGGAAAGACCTTCTTCTTGGTGACCGCAAATGGCTGACGACATCGATCTTGATATGCTGAGCAATTGGCTCGCCAAGCATGTCGATGGCTTCCAGCCCCCGGTCGCGATCAGCCGCTTTCCAGGCGGCCAGTCCAATCCAACCTACAAGCTGGCCACACCCAGTGGATCCTACGTCATGCGGACCAAGCCGGTGGGCGCGCTCGTCAGCGGCGCGCATGCCATCGACCGCGAATACCGCGTCATTCGCGCGCTCAACGCAAGCACCGTGCCGGTACCGACCGCTTACGTCTTTTGCGATGATCCGGCGGTCATTGGTCGGTCCTTCTTTATCATGGATTACATCCCTGGTGCCATCCATACCGAGGCAGACCTGCCCGATGTGTCGCGCGAAGATCGCGGGCGGTGCTTCGATGCGATGAACGAGACGCTGGCTCAGCTCCACCGCGTCGATCCAGTGCAAATCGGGCTGGCCAATTACGGCAAGATGGCCGGCTATCTCGAGCGGCAGATCCGCCTTTGGAAGCGCCAGTATGAGGCAGATCCCGGCGCCGGCCAATTTGACCAAATGGACCGGCTGGGCGCCTGGCTGCTCGCCAACGTGCCCGACGATGATGAAGTGTCGATCGTCCATGGCGATTTTCGTAGCCACAACCTGATCTTCCGCGAGGGTAGCACCGATGTCGCAGCTATTCTCGATTGGGAATTGTCGACGCTCGGCCATCCGATTACCGATTTTGCCTTCCACCTGATGATGTACCGTGTGCCGCAAGGGCTGGCTGGTGCGGGCATCAAAGGGCTCGATTTAGCCGCACTGAACATTCCACTCGAGGCCGATTACGTCGCTGCCTATTGCGAGCGGACCGACCGCGAGAGCATCCCGCACCTTCAGTTCCACGTCGCATATAACCTCTATCGCTTCGCGGCCATCATTCACGGTATCAAGGGCCGTGGGTTGCGAGGAAGCGCATCGGCCGAAAGGGCGGACTCGGTGGCAAGTTCACTCGATGCGTTTGTCGATCTGGCCTGGAACGAGGCCCGGCTCGCGGGCATGTCATGAGCAGCGCCGTGGAGAGCGTCACAGCCAGGGTTCTCGCCGTCTATGGCGGCTGGACCCGTGACACGAGCGTTGAGCAGATGCGGCAGGATTGGGACGAATTTTTCCCGCCGCCCTCCTCCGATATCAGCGTTCGTCCAGATGCGATCTGCGGCGTTCCAGTGAGCTGGATCGCCGCCCCGGGGGCGAGCGACAATCGCCTGTTCGTCTATGTGCATGGCGGCGGATTTCGTATCGGCTCGCCGCGTTCGCACGGTGATCTGATCGCGCGGCTTTCTGCGGCGAGCGGGGCGGCCGGACTGGCAATCGACTACCGGCTGGCGCCAGAACACCCCTTTCCCGCAGCGATCGATGATGTCGTCGCAGTGTTGGCGGCGCTCAAAACCGATATCGGCAAGGTCAGCGTGATCGCCGATTCCGCTGGTGGGGCGCTGGTGCTGTCGGCGGTGCAGGTGATGCGAGAGCGGGGCGCGACGCTGCCCGCTGCCCTCGTTCTACTCTCCCCTTGGGTCGATCTGCAGACGCGCGGCACAAGCTATGAGGCCTGCGCCGCAACCGATACAATCCATCAGCGCAAGATGCTGGTCAATCTGGCTGCCTCCTATCTTCGCGACACAGATCCGGCGGTGCCGCTTGCCTCACCGATCGAGGCCGATTTTACGGGTTTCCCGCCGATGCTGATCCATGTCGGCGCGGGCGAAGTGCTGCTGAGCGACGCCGAAACCCTGGCCGAACGCGCACGGGCTGCCGGTGTACCGGTCGAACTCGCAACGTGGCCCGGCATGATCCACGTCTTCCAGCAATTTCCGTCGGATCTGGCCGAAGCACGCGTCGCAATCGACGCCATCGCCGCCTTCATCAGCGCCCCGCATCGTAAGCGGAAAGGTGTCGCGTGACTACCGGCATCGTTGCCTATGGCGGCTATGTCCCCCTGATGCGGCTGGAACGCGTAGCGATCCACGCGGCGAACGCTTGGTACGCGCCGGGCGTCAAGCAGGCCGGCACGCGTTCGCTTGCCAGCTGGGACGAGGATGTGATCACGATGGCCGTCGCCGCGTCTCGCGATAGTCTTGAAGTCACGCATGCGACACCGGATGTTGCCGCCGTCTACCTCGCCTCGACAACGATGCCGTTTGCCGACCGCCTCAACGCCGGGGTTGTCGCAGCTGCGATCAATCTCGACGAGAGTATCACAGCCATCGACATTACCGGCACTAGGCGCGCCGCACTGACCGCGATCGGTCAGGCGGTTGCGCGGTGTGCGATGGACGGCGGTCGCGCGCTCGTCGTCGCATCGGACCTGCGGAAGACGCGGCCCGCATCCAGTGCCGAAATTGATATCGGCGACGGCGCGGCCGCGCTGATTATCGGTACCGAAAACGTCCTCGCCGAATATCTGGGCGGCGCCACCTTCACCGTCGACTTCGTCGATCATTTCCGCACCCTCGACATGGATACCGACTATGCCTGGGAAGAACGCTGGGTGCGCGACGAGGGCATCGCGAAGATTGCCCCGCGCGCGATCGAAACGGCGCTGGCCAAGACTGGATTGACCGCTGCCGAGATCGACAGGTTCATTTTCCCGACGACCTTTAAGGGCATGGCCGCGCAACTGGCAAAGACTTCGGGCATCCGAGCCGATGCGGTTGTCGATAATCTCGCCAGCCAAGTCGGCGACACAGGCACGGGTCACGGACTGCTGATACTGGCCGGCTTACTTGCCGAGGCCGCGCCAGGCGAAACGATCCTGATGCTGGAATTCGGGTCAGGGGCCGAAGCGATGATCTTCCGTACGACCCAGGCGATCGGCAGCTTCCAGCCGCGCCGCGGCCTCGCCGCCTGGCTGAAGCGTAAGCAAGAGACCGGCGACTATACCCGTCTGCTTGCCAATCGCGGCCAGATCGAACTCGAAAAGGGCATGCGCGGAGAGCAGGATAAGAAAACCGCACTGTCGACGCTCTATCGCCACCGCAAAATGATCATGGCGCTGGTCGGCGGCAAATGCCGCGAAACCGGGAATGTCTATTACCCGCCGTCGCGCGTGGGTTACGACCAGCGCGTCAACGCCAAGGACACGCAGGATCCATATCCGATGGCCGATCGCACGGCGACGGTGCTCAGCTGGTCGGCGGAGCGGCTGTCCGCCTATCCCGCCCCGCCACATCATTATGGCCAGCTTGATTTCGACGGCGGTGGCCGCATCCTGATGGAATTTACCGACGTCGTACCCGGCGAGATCGAGACCGGTACGACGATGGAACTCGTCTTCCGGGTTAAGGACCGGGACCCGGTGCGCGGGTTCGTCCGCTATTTCTGGAAAGCCGTTCGCGCTAGGGAGAACGCCTGATGCCGCAGGGAATCAAGGACCGGGTTGCTATTCTCGGCATGGGCTGCAGCCGCTTTGGCGAACGCTGGGACGCTAGCGCCGAAGATTTGATGGTCGAGGCCTTTGACGAGGCGCTGACCGATGCCGGCATCACCGCACAGCAGATCGATGCCGCATGGTTTTCCACGCACATGGACGACGTCGGCGTCGGCCGGGGCGGCACCCCGATGGGGATCGCACTGCGCCTGCCGTTCATCGGCGTCACGCGCGTTGAGAATTTCTGCGCCGGGGGATCCGAAGCAGTGCGCGCAGCGGTCTATGCCGTAGCGGCTGGCGCGTGCGACATTGCGCTCGCGCTCGGTGTCGAGAAGCTCAAGGATACGGGCTATAGCGGCCTGCCGATGCCCGCACTCGGCACGCTGATCCCGCAATGGTATCCGAACGCGGTTGCTCCGGCGAATTTCGCCCAGCTCGCCAGCGCCTATATGGCCAAGCACAAGGTCAACCGCGGCGACCTGAAACGCGCGATTGCACATGTTTCGGTCAAGAGCCATGACAATGGCGCACGCAATCCCAAGGCGCATTTGCGCAAGCGGATCACAGAGGAGCAGGTGCTCAACGCGCCGATCGTCGCCGAGCCGCTCGGCCTGTTCGACTGTTGCGGCGTGTCCGACGGAGCCGCCGCATGCATCGTCACCACGCCCGAAATCGCCAAGGCACTTGGCAAGAAGGACCTTGTAACCTTCAAGGCGCTGCAGATCGCAGTTTCGAACGGGTGGGAGATGCATTCGAACGATTGGGACGGCAGCTACATGCAGACCGCCCGCATCGCCGCCAAGCGCGCTTACGACGAAGCAGGGATCACCGCGCCGCGCGAACAAATCGGCATGATGGAGGTTCACGATTGCTTCTCGGTGACCGAGCTCGTGACCACCGAAGACCTGTTCATTTCGCCTGAGGGCGGCGCGATTCGCGATGTGCTTGACGGGTTGTACGACGCCGGTGGCAAACTGCCCTGCCAGATCGATGGCGGGCTCAAATGCTTTGGTCATCCCATCGGCGCCAGCGGCATCCGCATGCTCTATGAAATGTACCTGCAGCTTCAAGGGCGCGCTGGGGAACGACAGCTATTGTCGCCAGGAATCGGCCTTACGCATAACCTAGGCGGTCAGCCTTCGCAGAATGTTTGCTCAATCTCAATCGTCGGGCCGTATCGATGACTAGACCAGCGCCTCGCTGACCACGCGATGCTGCGACCATTGGTCCAGATACCACAGCAGTAATTCGCGCTGGCTGCCAATGCCCAGTCGGGCATAAGCACGTTTGCGATAGGTCATCGCGCTTTCCTCGCTGACGCCGATATCGAGCGCGATGCCCATCGAAGTCATGCCATAGAGCACGCGCGCACAAACCTCGGCCTCGCGGCGCGACAGCGCGGGAGTGGTATGCGCCAGACACGCCTCTATGGTCGGCAGGCAGGTCAGCGCCAGCCGCGGATCGGCAGTTTCCCGGGTCAAGGTGACATGTTTCATCGCGAGCGCGACGATCGTCTCTGACGCATTGGCGAGCGCAGCCAGCGCGTCACTACCGAAGGGGCCCTTCCGGTCCGTACGCATCAGGCTGATCGCGACGGCCGAGCGTTCGTCACGCCCACTGATCACCACCTTTTCGCGCACCAGATACGGCCGGTAAATGCGCTCACGCATTTCCTCATGCTCGATGCCATCAATCGCCATATGGACGATCACCGGTTTCCCGTTGACCTGTCCGTTCCACAGCGCATCCAGGCCGCGGTCGTGCCGCCAGAACCCGCCATCGACATAGAGCCGCGCCTGGCGTGAAGCGATGCCACTCCGGATCGATCCGCCCGCCGTGATGTCATCCAGATTTCCGTCGGCGCCGTGATAAAGCGCGAAATAATCAGCGCCGCACACACTAAGCAGATATTCGCGAAACGCATCATGAAATTTAGGCGTACCGAGGCTGGTGATGCATGCAGCTCCGCTTGACAGCTCGTGCGACCCGAACATCATGCGCTCCTGACAAATGTCAGGTCGCGTTCGGCCCCATCGCCATCGCGCCATTCGGCTAGGATATTGGCGTATTCGATCGAGCCGCCGCCATAAATCGCGAACCGCAGTGCGGTCTCGTCAACATGACCCTCGTTGTTCAAATAGCCCGGCGTACAGTCCGCTAGAAATTCCTGGATCGGCGGCGCTTTAGCACGCATCTGCGCGCGCCAGCCGTGTTCTGCCTCTTCAGTGACGTCGAAACTCGCTGCACCGCTGTCCATCGTCTTTCGGATCAGTTTTGCCGCGTAGATCGACTGATGATGAAACGGAAAGTTGGAATTGGTGCTCCCTCCGCCATCACGCATGTGTCCGACCAGCACCATGTTAGGAAAGCCGTTTGTCAGTACGCCGTGCAGCGTGGCGAATTTGCGGTTCCACTTCTCCTCAAGCGTCTGCCCATTACGACCAGTCACCGTATACTCGCCGGTAACATAGGTCCGCGAAAAGGCCTCAAAGCCGGTCGCGAAGATGATGCAGTCGACCTCGTAGATTTTGCCGCTGGCGACGATACCTTCGGGCACGATCCGTTCGATCCCGCCCTCTGCGACGTCGACCAACGACACATTCGGCCGGTTGAACGACGGCAGATATTCGTCATGGAATGTCGGGCGTTTGCAGTTGACATTGTAGTAGGTCTTGAGCGCCTCGGCCGTCGCCTCGTCACGGACGATGCCCTGAACGCGCTGCCGATAATCCTCGACCTTGAGATAGTCCGCGACCTGCATCAGCTCGGCGATGTCGGACACGGTTTCGCCGAGGATTGCCTTGGCGTTGTCCAAATTGGACAGCGATCGCGCGATATCAGTCCACCCATCCTGGACCAGGTCGACAGCGACATCTTGCGGTTTGAACAGGCAGTCCTCGAAATTGTTCATGCGCTCGACCTGCCAGCCGGGCTTGAGATCTTTCGCCCATTCGGGATCGGTCTCGACGTCGCCGCGATAGTTGACCATCGACGGCGTGCGCTGGAACACGAAAAGTTCTTTGGCCCATTTCGCGAGATGCGGAATCGCCTGCACCGCGGAACAGCCGGTGCCGACCATCGCAACGCGCTTGTCAGCGAGCTTGGTCAATTGCGGGCCTTCGGGGGTTCCGCCGGTATATTCATAATCCCAGCGCGAATTGAGGAACATCTTACCGGCGAAAGAGCCCAGACCTTCAATGTCCGGCAGCTTCGGCTGCGACAGGCTGCCCGCGCACAGGGCAATGAACCGCGCGCGGAACACATCGCCTGCATCGGTCTCAACAGTCCAGCGCTGCGAATCCTCGTCCCAGGTGAAGCTCTGCGCCTTGGTGTTAAAAAAGGCGCGCGGAGCAACGTCCATCAGGTTGGCAAGATGTTTGAGATAGGATTGCAGCTCAGGCTGCCGCGCATATTTGCGCGTCGGCACATAGCCCGTCTCGTCGAGAAAGGGCATGTAGATATAGGACTCGGTGTCGCAGGCGGCGCCGGGATACTGATTCCAGAACCAAGTTCCACCAAAGTCCGCGCCGCGCTCAAGCAGCCGAAAATTGGTGACACCCTGTTGCACCAGCCGGCCCGCCGTCATGATCCCCGACATGCCGCCGCCGACGACCAGCACATCGAGTTCTTCTTCCACCGGCGCACGATTCAGCACGGCCTTGGACCACAGCGCGTCTATAAGTTCCTTGGGCTGATCCTTGGCGAGCTTGTAACTGCGGCCGACCCTCGAATTGAGGCGCTTGTTACGCTCGGCGATGTATTTTTCTCTGAGCTTTGCCGGGTCAATCGGGTGTGCAGCCGTCACGGTCCAATCCTCTGTATTGTTTCACAGCGGTTTGG
>Ga0105240_10015308_pt1 | contig 10435 bp, 9 predicted proteins | sample KBSC54metaG_FD_80426 | JGI IMG/M metagenome (GOLD analysis project Ga0105240, IMG submission 80426) | Corn rhizosphere microbial communities from Kellogg Biological Station, Michigan, USA - KBS C5-4 metaG | ecosystem: Host-associated > Plants > Roots > Rhizosphere > Soil | place: Michigan, USA... | reverse complement strand
GTTGCGGAATGCCGACTCGGGGTAGCGGTCGACCGCTTCGTGGCTTGCGCCGCGGTTTCTTGGTGAGGGGCTCGAAAGGCGTCACCGTCTAAACCATACTGGTGCCCAATGCATCCAAGTTCGCAAATGGATGGCGCCATTCTCAGCATGCAGGCAACCCCTTTGGATACCGGCTCGCAAGCACGCCCGGATCGCAGTGACGATCATGCGCTGGTGCGCTCCTCGCTCGCAGGCGACGCGCGCGCGTTCGAGCAGCTTTACCGCAGCCACGCCGGCCGTGTGCATGGCGTGATCCTGCGCCTGGTCGGCATGGATCGCGCGCGCGCCGAGGAATTGACCCAGGAAGCGTTCATCCAGGCCTGGCGCAAGCTGTCGAGCTTTCGCTTCGACGCGGCGTTCTCGACCTGGCTGCACCGGCTCGGCGTCAACATCGCATTGATGGACCTGCGCGGCAGGCGCGACGAGATCAACGTGGACGACGCCGTGATCGAGCTGGCCGCCGGCGGCGAAGTGCCGTTCTGCGCTGGCGAGCGCGGCGACCTCGAGCGGGCGGTGTCGAAACTGCCGCCGCGCGCGCGCGCGGTGCTCGTGTTGCACGATGTCGAGGGCTGGAAGCACGAGGAGATCGCCAGGGAACTGGGCATGGCGGTCGGGTCGTCGAAGGCGCAGTTGCACCGCGCGCGCGGCCTGTTGCGGACTACACTTGAGGCGGCTTGAGTCATGCCTACTGAGAGACTCAACCGAAGCCGGAGTTTTCTGCGGGCCAAGGAGGGCCCGCCGCGAATCAAGCACAGCTTGATTCGTCGTAGGCGAGTCCAAACTTGCTTCGGACTCGCCGCGGGCTGCCAACCCCTGGATGGGGTTGTGCAGACCTGCCTATACGATGCAGCGAGGTGAACGATGAACAATGAATTCCAGTGGCGCAACCAGATGCGCAAGCTCAACGAAGCGGTCGAGCCGGCGCGCGACCTGTGGCCCGACATCGCCGCGCGCATCGCGCAGCCGGTGGCTGCGGTGCCGCGACGGCAATGGCGCCGCCCCGCACTCGCGCTCGCGGCGAGTCTTGTGCTCGGCGTCGGTGCCGTGTTCACCGCCTCGCAACTGCAGCGTGTGGATTCCGGCCCGGCGGTCGCCCACACCGCAACCGACGGCGCCGCATTGACCGCGCTCGACTGGGCCAAGCCGGCCGATCCGAAACTCGCCGCGGCGGCGCAGGATCTCGACAAGGCCAGCGCCGACCTGCAGGCCGCGCTCGAGGCGCGCCCCGACGCGGTGTTCCTGGTCAGCATGCTCAACCGCACCAATGCGCAGCGCATGCGCCTCGTGCGTCAGGCAGCGATTTCGGGTTAGTCCGGAAAATACGAAACAGAGGGCGATGGACATGGCGAAAGCATACAAAATCACGACTGGCATCCTGCTTGCGCTTGGCGCAGCGATGCCTGCCCTGGCGGCCGAAGAGACGATCACGGCTGACGGCGGCACGGCGAAGGCACTGGAGCGCAGCTTCGCGCTGGCCGCCGACGGCTTGATCGACGTGAGCAACGTGCGCGGCAGCGTCACGATCACCGGCGCTGGCGCGAACGAAGTCAAGCTCGGCGGCAGCCTCGGCGCCGGCGCGAAGCTCGTCGTCGAAGGTGACGCGCGGCGCCTGGAGCTGCATGTCGAGTCGGAGAAGGGCGGCTGGCTCGGCGGTCACGGACCGGCGAGCGATACCAGTCTCGTTCTCAACGTGCCGCATGCGGTCTCGGTCAAGCTCGACGTAGTCAGCGCGGATGGCAAGGTCGAGAACATCGATGGCAAGTCGATCGAGATCGACACCGTCAGCGGTAACGTGCACGTCGATGGCATGCCGCGCAGCGTCGAGATCGACAGCGTCAGCGGCAACGTGACCCTGCAGGTAACGCGCGCCGGCGCGACCGAGCGTACCCACCTGCAGAGCGTCAGCGGCGACATCAAGGCGAACGGGCCGGACGGGCGGGTCAAGCTCGAAACCGTGTCGGGCACCCTCACCTTCGTCGCGCCGACGGTGACCGAACTCGGCGCCGAATCCGTATCCGGCACAATTGATCTGTCCGCCGCGCCCGCCAAGGGCGCGCGCGTGCGCGCCGAAACGATGAGCGGCAACCTGCGCCTGCACCTGGGTACCGACCTCGCCGCGCGCATCCATGCCGAGACCTTCAGCGGCAGCCTGAAAAGCGACTGGGGCAAGATCGTCAAGGCCGAATTCGGCCCCGGCAGCACGCTTGATGTCGACGGCGGCGAAGCCGGTACGCGCATCGACGCGCAATCATTCAGCGGCAACGTCGAGTTGCGCAAGCAGTAGGGGTGCGCTTTCGCGCGCCTCGCGCGAAAGATATCCAACGATCGAGTCTGTTTTTTTCAGGATGACAAAAACAAAAGTCGGACGCGATGAATAGCGCCCCTACACGCGTTCGGGAAACAGCGTGGTGAGTTCAGGCAGATACGGTGCATAGCGGCGCCAGCGTTCGACCGCATGCGTGTAGACCGGCTGGCGCACCTGCCAGACGCTGGCGGTGGTGATGCTTTGAGCGTTCCCGTCCTCCGCGTCGTTGCCGTCGGCGTGCGTGGGTAGCCCGAGAAATTCTTCCAGCCTGTGGCGCTGCGCCTGCGGCTCGGCGACGAAGCGTTCGTAGTCGACATCGAGGATGGCCAGCGGCAGGCGCGCGCGCCAGTGCGCCATCAGCGCATCACTGTCTCTGGCGACGTTGGAGATGTCGGCGAAGTCGTAGGCGAAGCCCAGGTCGTCGTGAGCGAAATGCTGCATCCAGATCGACAGCGCCGTGTCGCGTGCGCCGCGTTGGCAATGCACGATCTTCGCGTTCGGAAAGCACGCGGCGATGAAATCGAGATGGCGAAAGTTGAGCGGGTTCTTGTCGAGGTGGAATCGCGCCGGCGCATCGTCGCGGCGCATCTGTGTGCGGATCACGCCGGCGATCGCGGCCAGCGCCTGCGGGTTGCGCAGTTGTCCCTGTTCGCGCAGCAGCGCGTGCAACGCCGGAACCCAATTGAGTTCGCCGCGGTCGCGTACCGCGGCATTTCGCGCGAGCGTGCTCGCGACCAGGGTCGTGCCGCTGCGCGGCATGCCGACGACGAAGATCGGCGTGAAATCGGAGTTGCCTTGCAAGGCCGGCAACGCCGCTGTGTTCAATTGCGCATTGATGAAATCTCGCCATTCATCGGTGCGCCAGCTTGCGGCGTGGCGCGCGAGCGCGTTCGCCACCGTCAGCACCTGCGCCGCCTGCCCGTAGTCGCCGAGATCGTCGAGCGCCTTGCCGAAGGCGAAGCCAGCGCAGGTGCGCGCCGCCTCACCGAGTCGCGGATCGGACCAGCCGTGGCGGAAGCGCTGCACGTCGGCATCGTCCTCGATGAAACGACGACAATAAGCGAGGCGCAGCCACGCGGCGCCCTGCTTCGGGTCGAGATCGATCGCTTCGCGCAGCGCCGGAGCAGCCTCGTCGAAGTGACCGAGCGCGAGCGCGATTTCACCCGCTTCCGCGGCGATGCGCGCGTCGCCCGGCCAGCGCGTGTGCGCGTCGCGTGCGACCGGCAACGCGCGTTGCCGCGCGCCGCATTCCTTGAGGAATTCAAGCGTGGCGAGCACGCCGGCGCGGTCGCCGCGCGCTTCTCGCCACAGCGCGACGACGATGTCGGCGGCGGCTTCGATACGACCGTCCTCGCGCAGTCGCTGTGCCTGCGCCCATGCGGCCTCGCGGTTCGTTGGCGCAGCGGGCATCACGATCTCAGTGGCCACCCGGCACGTAGCCGAAGCGTTGCATCTGTTCGCGGTGCGCAGCGACGATGCGCGCGACCTGCTCGCGGCTGAGTTTCTCGCGCCACTGGTTGCTGCGCCCGGCGCGGAAGAAGCGCTTGCCCTTGATCGGCACCTCAACGAAGCCGTCGCGTTTCTCCATCTCGGCGAGCGCACGGAAATCGGAGTGGCGGATTGCGCGCTCGACGCGCGCGCGATCCTCGGTGCCGATCATGCGCGCGATCTTGCCGAACCATTTTGCCGGCTTCTCGAGCAAATCCTCGTAGCGCAAAATCAAAACGCGTTCGCTCTCCATGTCGGCCCAGCTTTTCACGTGCTGCGACCACGAGCCGAGGAATTCGGTCACGAACATTTCGCTGTTCTCAGTCGCCGAATTTTCGTCGTTGAGATAGTCGATCGCCGCGTCCTGGTCGATGCCGAAGTGGTGCGACATGCTGATCGCGACGTCGAGCGGATTGCGTACGACATAGATCGAGCCGGCGCTCACCTGCGGCGTCAGCAACGGCACGCCGTCGACGACGCCGGCCATGCTGTGCGTCTTCACGAACACGGTCTTTGCCGCCGCCTCGGCGATCGCCGCGTGCACCTGCGGGCGCAGCGCGCACAGCTCGGTGAAATCCAGCTCCGTGCTCGGACGTCCGGCGATGCGCGAATACAGTTCGGGCTCGGCCTCGAGACGACCGTAATTCGGCAATTCGGCGAGAGGCACCGGCGCGGGCCGATTCGCGATCAGGTTGGCGAGGAACGCACGCAGCCAGGTGTTGCCGGATTTCGGATAGGAAGCGAGCCAGACGATGTTTCCCATGAGACGTCGTTCAGTCCTATTGCGTGGATATGTCGAACGGCGGCAAGCCGAGCTCGACGCGTAGCGGATCGAGCAGTGCGCCGTAGCGCGGTGTGCGCGCGGTGTCGCGACGCAGCGGCTCGCGCACCTGCGTGGCGCTCGGTGTGTGCACATCGCGTTCGGTCTTGTGGAAATCGAGACAGGCCGCCTCGAACGGGAGGTCGCAGAACGCGAGCAGGTCGCGGATCGCCGCTTCCGGTTCGCGTACGAGGCGCTCGTAGTCGTTCTCGTGGACGTGTGCCGGATGCAGCGCACGCCAGTGCTTCACCGCGCGGTCGAAGTCGCGCCAGAACGCAGCGAGGTCGGCGAAGGTGCGTGAGTATTCGTTGTTCGCCAGATGCTGGCGATAGCACGAGAAGCAGGTTTCGAGCGGATCGCGGCGGCCGACGACGACGCGCGCACCGGGCAACATGGCGCGGATCGCGCCGATGTAAAACCAGTTGTACGGCAGCTTGTCGGTGAAGCGCGGGCGGCGTTCGCGCCAGTGCGCGGTGCGTTCGAGGTAGCGCGCGCCGAGCCGCTGCCAGTCCTCGGCCCGCATCGCATCGACCCATTGCGGGAAAGGCTGGCCGCGGCGCTGCGATTCCTCGGTCAGCACGAGCGGCAGGTCGGACAGCTCGCCCGCGCCGTCAACCTGCGAGTGCGAGGCGAGCACCTGCTCGATCAGAGTCGAGCCGGAGCGCGGCAGGCTGGCAATGAAGATCACTTCCGTACCGAGCGCGGCGTCGGCGCCGGATGCTGCTGGCGTGAACGCATCGAGCACGGCATCGACGTTGGCTGCGTGCGCGGCGGCATTCCAGCGCTGGTGCAGGCGCGCACGCGCATTCGCCTGTTCGAGTGCGTGCAGCGATTCGGCATAACGGCCTTCGTCGTCGAACGCCTTGGCGACGGCGAAACCCATCGCGACCAAGTCGGCCTCGCTGACACGCGCTCGTTGCATCGCGTTTTGCATCTGCGCAATGTCCGCGCCGTCGAGGCGCAACGTCTTCATGTCGGCCAGGCCCCACCAGGCCATGCCGGCATCGGGTCGTTGCGCGAGCACGCGGCGGTATTCGGCGACCGCCTCGTCGTTGCGCCCTTCGCTACGCAGCATGTCACCGAGGATCACGCGCGCCGTGAACTCATCGGGCTTCAGCTCGACGGCGCGGCGCAGCGCCGCGGCGGACTCTTCAACGCGCATGCTGCGCATCAGCACGAGGCCGAGGTTGTACCAGGCGACGACGAGGTCAGGATCGAGTTCGACCGCGCGGCGCAGGTTCGCGATTGCGCCGTCGTAGTCGAACGCGTCGATCTGCATCGAGCCGAGCGTGTTGAGATAGAGCGCGTCGTCCGGACGCAGGGCAACAGCGCGCTGCAATGTGGCGATCGCCGCCCGGGTCTGGCCACGCAGGCCCTGCGCGCCGGCCACCAGGCGCAGCACTTCCGGATGTTGCGGATGCAGCGCGAGCAGGCCGATGATGTGGCGATCGGCTTCGTCCACTCGACCCAACTCCAGGGCTTGTGCCGTGGCGACGACGCTGCGGATCGCGGTCTGCGACAGGCCATGCAGGCGCGAGGTCGGTGGCAGGGACAGGGATGCGTTCATCTGTGCAGGCGCAGGTTCACGACCGGCGCACTCAAAACAGCAGGTACGTCGACACGATGTACTTGTCGTTCGATCGCGGCTTGAGTCCGGCGTGCTGGAACATCCAGTACGGCGGAAACATCAGCAGGCGTCCGGCACGCGCCTGCACCTTGATGCCGAGATCGGGGAACTCGGTCTCGCCGCCTTCGGCGACGTCGTTGAGGTACCAGAGGAAGACCATGTAGCGGTTCGCGTACTTGTCGCCGGCATCGAAATGCGGCTGGAAACGGTCGTCCGCGTCGATGCGGTAGCGCTTGATGCGCAGGTCTTCCAGCATCGGTCGCGTCGGCACCGGCAGTGACATCGGCAGGCGCGCGTTGTACTCGCCGAGATAACGGTCGATCTGCGCGTAGAAAAAGCCCATGAACGCCTTATCGACATGCGGCTGGATGTTGAGCTCGATCCAGGCGCTAGAATCGAGCGCGCTGTGGTGGCCGCGGCCGTTGTCGGTCTGGAATGGCTGCATCTTGTGGAACGAGTCGACCATTTTCGCGCAGAAATCCGCAGGCAACGCGTCGTCGAACCACTGCACGTAGTTGCGCAGGTCGAGCAGCGGGGCGCTGGTCACGGAGTCAGCGTTCATAGCCGAACCGTTGCAGCATCGGTTGCAGGACCGGAAGCACGGGTTCGAACCAGCGCTGGTAGCGGCGCCAGCGATCGACCGCCTTCTTGTTCGGCGGCTCGATCACCTGGTTGTAGCTTGGCGTCGAGATGAAACCCTTGTCGCGCGCGTGCTGGTCGAAGTGCGCCAGCGGTGCCGCATCGTCGAGGCCGAGGAAATCGCCGATGCGCTTGACGTTGCCGGGGAAGTCGTCGAGCAGGTCTTCGTAACGCGACTGGATGACGTTGGGTTTGAACAACGCGGCATGATGCAGCCAGGAGTCGAACGCGGTGACGTAGCCCTGGGCAAGCCGCTCCAGGCTCGAACAAAGCACGGCGAACATGTTCGAATTGAAGTACTGCATGTAGTTCGACAGGATGACGTCGCAGGGGTGGCGCAGCGCGAGGATGATCGGCGCCTGCGGGAACAACCGGTGGATCAGCGGCAGGCGCAGCATGTTCAGCGGATTCTTGTCGACCAGACGCTGGCCTTCGTGGCGCGGCGCCACTTTCGCAGTGAGACTCCAGTAGAACTGGCGCAGCTCCTCGCATTGGGCGGCGTCGAGTTTGCCGAGGTCGTATGGATAGACCAGACCGAACCGACTCATGCGCTCGACCAGCATCTGCAGGAACGCGCGTTCGTCCATCGCCTGCAATTGCGGATGCGCATCGAGCATCTGCTCGAGCATGGTCGTGCCCGAGCGCGGGAAGCCGACGATGAAGATCGGCGAGTCGCGCATCGGCGGCGCCGGCAGTTCGGGCCACGCGGCGAACGCCTCGGCGCTGATCCATTTCGTTGCCGTGTGCAGCGGCTGCGCCGCCGGTTCGAGCAATTGCGGCAGCGAGGTGCGCACGAGATCGATCTGCAACGCGTGTGCCTGTTCGAGCGCGCGCATCGCGGCATCGACGTCGCCCTGCTTGTCGCAGGCCTTGGCGAGGGAGAAGTACAGGTTGTCCTGCAGCCACAGATGCGCCTCGCGCGAGTCGCCGCGCGTGCGCAGGCGTTGCTGTCCGGCGATCATGGCCTCGACCACGGCGCGTGCCTGCGCTGGATCCTTCTCGCGTAGCGCGAGCATCGTGCGCGCGGTGATCGTTTCCTGGCTCAACGCCGGATCGGCGATCGCTTCCGGCGGCGGCAGGCGCGCCAGCATCGCGCGCGCTTCGTCGAGCCGGTTCACGCGCTCGAACATCATTGCCAGATGCGCGATCGCGCGCAGGTTGTGCGGATTGTCGGCGAGCAGGCGCTCGAAGATCCGCCTGCCCTGCGCGGAATCGCCGAACTGGGTCATGAGGATGGCCAGCTCCAGCGACAGGTCGTCGGAGAGGCCGGTCCATGCATGCCAGGGTTCGATCAGGCGCTCGGCGATGTTGCGATCGTCCAGGGCGAAGCACATCTGTGCCGCATAAATGCGTGCCTCGGGCGAGTCCGGTTCGAGAGAATGCGCGTCGAGAAAGCAATCGCGTGCTTGCGGATAGATGCCGCGCTGAAGATACAGGTAGCCCAGGTTCATCAGTGCGGTGTAGTAACGCGGATCGAGCTCGATCGCGCGTCGGTAGGCGTCCTCGGCCTCGCGCATCTGCCCGGCGCTGCGCAACACGGTGCCAAGGTTGTTCCAGTGCATTGCCGAGTGCGGCTGCATGCGCGTCAGTTGGCTGAACGGCCCGATCGCCTCGGCCCAGCGCTCCTGCTCGCGCAGGCACAGGCCAAGCAGGATCAATCCATCGGGATCGGCCGGCGACCGCTGCAGGAAATCGCGAGTCAGGCGCTCGGCATCCTGCGGCCGCCCGCGGCTCAGGGCATCATTGATGGCGTTGATCGGTAGCGGTATGGCGGTGGACATGCGGAGAAGGGTGATCGATGCGGGCTGCGGCGGAAGCCGCAGCGGCGTATTGTGACGCAGAAGGCGGATGCTTTCATGCGCCAGCGATGCCAAGCTTCATGCTCGCGGCTATGATCGCGCCGGCCCGGGCCCGGCGCGGGCCACCCGATTCCAAGGAGCGCCATGCAAGACACCATTTCTATTCCTTCCCTGGGCGATCCGGAGTCGCTGCGCCTCGCCGTGGAGATGACGCGCGTCGCAAGAGACATGGCTGCCTGCGAGGAGGTCGACAGGTTCGCCGCTGCGGGCTGGTTGCCGGATCGTTTCTTCGACCTGCTTGATGCGTTTTACGTGCTCTACGACAGCTACATCGGGCACAACATCGGCGCGAGCCGGTTGCGTATCCAGTGTCAGGCTGGCTGCGCGCGCTGCTGCCGGCAGGCCGTGCACGGCGTGTACTCGTTCGAGATCATCAGCCTGTACCGGCAATTGCGTTTGCGGCCCGATTATCCTGGCATCCACGATGCGTTCCTGCGCCAGGCGAACGAATTCCAGGCGCTCGTGGCAGACGCCGGTGCGAGAGGCGGCGATGCCGGCGACGTGCTGACCCGGGCGTTGCGCGCGTATGCCGCCAAGGGCATCGGCTGTGCGCTACTCGTGGGTAGTCAGTGCGGAGTCTACGAACATCGTCCGGTGCCATGCCGCATGTATCACAGCCTGACCGACCCGATCCTTTGCGTCACCCCGCTCGGCCACACGTTCAATCTGGAACCGCCTGCGCAGGCCGCCGAAATCCTTGCCGGACTGAGCGACCGGCTGGCGTTCCCGTATTCGGAATTCCTTGCGCAAGGCCTGGTCGTATTCGCGGCGCAGAGGCAGTTCAGACCCTGGGCTCCCGCCTGAGTCGTTGCCCGCTTCATCGGCGCAAAAAAAAACCGCGCAGTTCACACTGCGCGGTTTTGCAAGGTGTTGCTAAAGACGTACTTAGAACTTGACCGTGACCTTGCCGAAGAAGAAACGGCCGACCGTGTCGTAGGTGTTCACGTCCGTGTTGGCGTTGGCGACGTTCTGCTGGTAGAAGATCGGCGGAGTACGATCGCCGACGTTGTCGATACCGACCTGCACCGTCGTGTTGAGCGGCTCGATGTTATAGCCGACCGAGATGTTGTGGTAGGTATACGAACCGAACGGCAGGACGGCGAACTCGGGATGCGGATAGCACCCGTCCGCACCAGCCGCATCGCCCGCTGCCGCGGAAGCACCCGGGCTGCAGGCATAACCGATGCGGCCGCGACCGACATAACGCGCGGTCCAGCTGGCGTTGAACGCGCCCCAGTTCCAGTCGAGCCCGGCCAGCGCGCGCCAGCGCACCAGGTTGCCGTAGGTGCGGTCGAAGTGACCCGCGTAACCCTGCGTGTCGCCGGCCGTCGTGATGTTGTACTTCTGGATGTACGTCGTCTGGAAGTTCGCCGTGAAGTTGCCGAACGATGTTTCCGGCAGACGGTAGCGCAGGTTCAGGTCGGCGCCCGAGGTGACCAGCGTACCGGCGTTGAACGACGATTCGTACACGTACTTTATCTGGCCGACGTCCGAACCCGAGGTGTTGCGCGTGATCAATTGGCAGGTGATCGACGGGGCGGCCGTCGTCGACGCGAAGCAGGAGTCGAGAATCGTCTGCGCGATGCCGGCGCCGGACACGATCAGGTTGTCGAGCACGATGCGGTAGTAGTCGGCGCTGACCGAGAAGCCGGGCAGCC
>Ga0105240_10015307_pt1 | contig 10435 bp, 3 predicted proteins | sample KBSC54metaG_FD_80426 | JGI IMG/M metagenome (GOLD analysis project Ga0105240, IMG submission 80426) | Corn rhizosphere microbial communities from Kellogg Biological Station, Michigan, USA - KBS C5-4 metaG | ecosystem: Host-associated > Plants > Roots > Rhizosphere > Soil | place: Michigan, USA... | reverse complement strand
GTCCGATAGAAGTCGCGCATCACCGCCTTGCTGTGCAGTTTGGGGTGGGCCAGGATATCGTCAAATGAAACTGGGCCGGTAACCGGAGAGCCATCTTCATTGACCATCACTGCCGGAGTTCCCATCACGTAGCTTCCGGTGCCGCTGGTGTTCTGTATCTGCTGAATGGAATGGCAGACCATGCAGGTGATTCCATCTTCATCAAACGAACGATTTACCGTCGAGCCACTGGTGAGAGCCCCGGAAAAAAGAGCAATAGGGTTGTGGCAACCTTCGCAATGCCGGGTAAATTCAATCCCTTTCTGCTGGATCAGCACATCAACATTGTTTTTGTAAAAAGGTGCGCGAAAAGAATTGGCGTGTGCCGATTGGCGCCATTGCTGATGCGTTTCCGCGTGGCATGTGGCGCAATAACTTGCCGGCGGAAACTGGTCTGCAGCAATAAAGGTGTCACCGGCTGATTTTGCCTGGCTGGGAAGAAAAGGGCTGTTGCCGAATCGATAGTTATATTGCGGACTGGGCTTTCCGCGACCGTTAGCGTCTTTGTCGTTGCCGGAGTTGTTCTCGTGCCCAGGACCATCAAAGGCTGCACCCATAAGTGGAATAGCGAGAGCCGTGGCTGCCATGACGATCACGATCCCAGCAAAGTGGAACAGGCCTCTGTTAGGTTTTGGAGTCAACACGGTGGACGCCCCATTTGGTTTTTTGCAGGTGTGAGGCTAGATGATTAACACATTTCAATTGAAATTTCTATCTGGAATTCTTGTTTGATCACTTCTGGCTGATTTTTTTCGATGCGAGCAGGCCGCGACAATAGATGGACAACTCGATCCATAGGGCATCTAAGGCCCGGGAAGGTGCAGAGCTATTCTTCTTTCACCACGGGTATGCTCTGCGGATACGGCAGAGTTGACTTGCGCCGGCCAGCTTTGATCATCAATGCCGCAACGATAAGAATTACAGCGCTGATGGTAATTTTGTCCCAGGGATAGACGTTGAAAATGGACTCGCCCCCAAACACCATTCGGTCGCTTTGCGGGTCATAATGGACTGTAACCTTTGAGCCTCTTGGGTGCCGTTTAACCCAGTCAAGCGCATCAGCACGTGATTTCACTTCAGGAGTCTTGACTGTTCCGGTGCATTGCGGTTCCTGGGTAGTCAGGGCAACGATGGAGCCGGGACATTGACTTTGGGGAAGATCCAGAACCACTAGAAATTCCATCCAGAAGACCTGAAAGTTACGTTGCCTCGTGCTGACGGGCTTAACTTCTCGTGACTCTTCACGCATCGAATAGACCGTTCCGGAAGCCGCAGGCCATTGATGCTCCATCACATAATCCTGCCGGATGATGTTGATCCAGCTGACACAAGACAACAAGCCAATAATGGATGCGAGATAGCCTGCTGCCCGGAGTCCGCTGGCTTGTGCTGGAGTGATGGAGGAGGACATTGGAAGGCAATTATCTGTCACCTGGATCCCATGAGGCAAAGAAAAAACACGCGGAACCAGATTTACGGAAGCTGCTTCAAAGGCTTTATGTGCATGGCATGAGCGGAGGATAACCTTAAACTAATCATTAGCTGATAGATCCCGACGTAAAGCGTCTTCACGCGAAGGTCACGAAGCCGAGGAGGGTAGTTCCAAAATGGGAAAATGCAATTTGATTTATGAATCGACCGAAATCAGGCGAGGAAGATACTTGTTACACCATACGCATGGTTTCAAGGAAGAATCCTGTGATTGGTTTTTCAAAAAACTTTTATCCGATAAAAATTTTTTCTGAAATTCAAAATTTAGTTTGACAAATTTAATTTCTACTTTAGACTCTCCAGCAACTCTGAATCAAAAAAAACTTACTTTGATCGTTTATGCGCAGGAATTTGCACGAATGATCATAGCCAGTTCAGGTTCAAGTTTGAGATTGCGGGTAGCGGGCTCGAATCCAGCAGAATACCCTCACCATCTCACGGCCATACCTGTTGTCGTGCATTTGTATAGGTTCACAAGTCATTAGGTTTTGCCAGAAACATTGGGCATAGTGTCGCCAAATTAAGCAATTGAGCGACCGCTGGTACCAGTGTGCCTGTCGGCGTCGATGATTCGGCGACAGGGAACGTGTGCGTCCAAGATCGAGCGATGGCCCAGAAAATTCGCTGTAAGTTAATTCGCAAGGTAAGAGGGGACCGGCAAGAAGGCCAGGGGTATCCCGTGCATCGCACCTATCTCGCGGTCACCTTGAGCTCGATTTCCAGTGCACAGGCGTTGACCGAGCCGGCAAATCGAAATTATCAGCTGCAAGGCCCCAAATCTTCCGGAACTTCCGTGGTCCCAATCGTAAGCACCGAGACGTCAGCGGAGTTACTAAGCACTGATTTTCACTCCACCAATTTTTCATTTTTCAAGGCCGCGATTCAGATAGAGCGGTCGCGCGTCGCCATGTTGGCAAAACAAAAAAAGTTCTGTTGCGGTCCTCGACAGGGGAATTGAATGCAATCTCGGCATCTTCATTTCGCGTTGCTGTTGGTTTTTTCGTGGGCGTTTTCGCTGGCGGGAGTTGCCCAGACAGCCACCTACCATCTGCATAAGGAAGCTTCGGCGCTCACGTCCACCGATGACAAGCTTTTGACGGCAGGTCCTGACGGAACCAGCGTGGCCCTTACTACGACGCTCACCAGCAAGGCTGCGGGCGAGTATCTGATCAAGGAATTTGAAACGCAGACCGGTGACCCGAACACAGCCGGCATTATTCCTTCAGGCTCCACGCTCACATTCAACGTGTTCATGAGAAAAACCGCCAATACCGGGACGGTATTTCCACGCGCGAAGATCAGGCTGAACAACGCAACAGGAACGCTTTTCTGCACAGCCACGGGGGCCACTGCTCTATCAACGACCGTTAAACAACAAGCGATCTCTTGCACGACCACAGCGAACATCGCAATGGCGGCCACAGACCGCTTCTATCTTTGGGTTGGCGTAAATCTTACAGCCACTTCTACGACGACGTTCAGCGGCGAGCTGGACATTGAAGGAACGCTGAATGGCAGTTTCGATTCAACCGTGGTATTGCCCCTGGGCGCTCCGGCGCCCACGATTACCAGCCTCACGCCAAGCACGGGAGCAGTAGGGGCCTCAGTGGTGATTACCGGAACAAACTTCCGTAGCACGCAGACCAGCAGCACGGTGAGCTTCAACGGAATCGCTTCAACGCCGACGGCGTGGAGCGCGACATCCATTACAGCGCCGGTTCCGACTGGCGCCACGAGTGGCCCAGTTGTGGTGACAGTAGGCGGGCAAGCAAGCAATGGATCGACATTTACGCTTACGCCAGCGCCGAGCATCACCAGCCTAGCTCCGAATACGGGAGCAGTTGGTTCGGTGATTACGATCACCGGATCAAACTTTGGTTCAACGCAGGGCAATGGCGGTGTGAAGTTCGGCACACTTGCGGCGACCATTTCCAGTTGGAGTTCTACAAGCATTGTGGCAACCGTGCCTTCAGGCGCTGCAACGGGAAGCGTGGTGGTGACTGCGGCAGGCGGGGTGGCCAGCAATGGAGTTACGTTTACCGTAACTTCAGCGCCAGCGATAACCAGCGTGACGCCCGCGGCTGGTGGAGGATTTGGATCGTCATTCACAATTACGGGGACCAATTTCGGCGCGACGCAGGGCAATGGCAAAGTGACGCTTAATTCCGTTCCGGCAACGGTCAGCAGCTGGAGCGGCACCAGCATTGTGGCCCAGGTGCCGAATGGAGTGACAACGGGAAATGTTGTCGTCACAGCCGCAGGCGGGGTTGCGAGTAATGCAGTAATTTTCAAGGTGCTCAATCCCGGCGGCGTAGCTATCGATCAAATTATTGTTGCCGATGGCACCACTACCTCCACCACACGTGCAACCGCTTCATTTTCAACTTCTGCCACGAACGAGTTGTTGCTGGCGTTTATTTCCAGCGGAAAAGGCACGGCTACCACAACCACTGTGAGCGGCGTCTCCGGCGCAAGCCTGACTTGGGTGCTGGTGCAGAGAACAAATACGCAGCTGGGAACGGCTGAAATCTGGCGTGCCTTTGCGCCGACGGCGCTGAGCAAGGTAACAGTCACTGCAACATTTTCCCAGACAGTGCAGTCCTCAATGACGGTGGTGAGCTTTACCGGAGTGGACACGACTGGGACCAACGGATCCGGCGCAATTGGCTCGACCGCCACGGCAAACGCAGCCTCAGGCGCTCCTTCGGCAACGTTTACGACCACACGCGCGAATTCGGTAGTGTTTGGCGTGGGCGATGATCCCACAGCGAAAGTGGCTCGAACTCTCGGAGCAAGCCAGTCGCTGGTCCATCAGCTGCTGTGCACCGTGTCAGGCCAAACATGCACGTTGTGGGTGCAGCAAGTTCCAACGCTGGTCCCCGCGGCCGGCACATCTGTCACAATTAATGACACCGCGCCAACGGCCGACGCTTTCAACCTGAGCCTGGTGGAAGTGAGACCGGTCGCAGTGGCGCCAACCATCACCAGTCTGACTCCCTCATCCGGGCCGATTGGCACGTCAGTCACGATCGCCGGTACAGGCTTTGGAACTACGCAAGGGACAAGCACAGTAACTTTCGGCGGAATTTCTGCGACACCAACCAGCTGGAGCAATACGAGCATTGTTGTTCCTGTTCCCAGCGGCGTAGCGCTGAGTGCAATTCCGGTGGTGGTTTCTGTACCGGGTGCGGGCACCAGCAATTCTTCTACGTTCACTGTGGTGTCGCCGCTGGCGATTTCGGCACTGATATCCCCGCTGCCGAATGCGAATAACTGGAACAACACGAACGTTACGGTTTCCTATGCCTGTTCGGGCGGCGTGCCACCGGTGCAGTGCCCTGGCTCCCAAATCGTAACAACGGAAGGCGCAAATCAATTAGTCACAGCCACCGCCACGGACGCCAATGGCAATCATGCCTCAATTGCGGTGACGTTGAATATCGATAAGACCAATCCCGGCATTACGGCCAGCGTAACTCCGGCCGCGGTGAATGGCGTAGTCACTCTTCCGGCGGTTGTATCGTTCACGTGCAGTGACGCGCTTTCCGGCACGGCAAGCTGCCCGGCGTCCATCAATGTAACAACAGCGGGAGCCAACGAACATTTCAGTGGCACGGCGACGGACAAAGCCGGAAACACGGCTTCCGCGACGCTTACGTTGAATGTGCAGCAAACCCCCCTTTCGGTGAGCGCCAGCGCGGCGCCCGCCGCTAATGCCGCTGGATGGAACAACTCGGACGTGACAGTGTCATTCGCGTGCGCGGGCGGAGTGCCGCCGCTGCAATGCCCTGCGTCGCAGGCGGTGACGCTTGAAGGAGCAAATCAGGCTGTCAGCGGAACTGTGACAGATGCTGCGGGCCAAACGGCCAGCACCAGCGTCTCTATCAATCTGGATAAGACGCCGCCGACCATCTCGGCCGTCGTCTCGCCTGTCCCAGACGCAAACGGGATTGTCAGAGCGGTTTCTGCAACGGTAACGTTTACCTGCAGTGACAGTTTGTCAGGTGTGGCCATTTGTCCGACGCCGATCACGGTGACGACCGCCGGCCTGCAAACCTTCACCGGCAATGCCACGGACATCGCAGGCAACACTGCAACGACAAGTACCCAGTTCAATCTGCAGCCATTTCCGCCATTGCAGGTGGTCGCTTCGGTTGCACCTGCACCGAATGCCGCGGGATGGAATAACACTCCCGTCACAGTGAGTTTTGTTTGTACGGGTGGCGCGCCTCCGGTTTCATGCCCGGGTACGCAGATTGTGAGCATTGACGGCGCAAACCAGGTAATTACCGGTATGGCTACAGATGCAGTCGGCAGTTCCGTAAGTGCCAGTGCCACCGTCAATCTCGACCAAACTCCTCCCTTGGTAAGTATTGCTTCGCCAACCGATGCAAGTGTTACGCAAACTGCAAACGTTCCGGTGGCAGGCGCTTCAAGCGATGCGCTCTCCGGATTGGCGAATGTGACTTGCAATAACACCCCCGCCACAGTTTCCGGTGGAACATTCAGTTGCTCGGTGCAGATCACGCAGGGCTCTATTTCTATTTCAGTGCAGGCCACTGACGTTGCCGGGAATAGCTCGACATCGGCTGTCAACGTAAGCCTGCAGGGACCCAAGCTGTCGATTACTACTCCCGCGCCGCTCGCATTATTTGCCGCAAGCGGAATCACCGTAACGGGAACAGTCGATGATCCCAACGCGGTTGTAACGGTGAATGGCGTCTCGGCGGCCAGCAGCGGCGGAACATTTACCGCCAGCGGAGTTGTACTGCGTGAGGGTACCAACCCGATTACGGCTACTGGAACCAATGCTGGCGGAGCTGTGAGCACTGCCAGCGTCAAGGTGATTCTTGATACCACTCCGCCCACGGTCAGCATTGATTCACCGAGCAACGGGGCCATTCTCACCACGCCGCAAATTTACGTAACTGGTCTGGTCAATGACGTAGTTTCAGGAACAGTCAATGCCGGCCAGGTACAGGTAACTATCAACGGCGTTCAAGCCACAGTAGGGAACCGCAGCTTCATGGCGGAAGACGTGTTGCTGGTCCCGGGCAAGAACGTGATCACCGCAATCGCCACGGATCGCGCTGGCAATGTCAACCAGAGCCAGATCACGGTGACGCTGCAAGATGTAAGCACGCAGCAAAGGCTCTTGTCTGTTTCGGGCAACGCCCAAACCGGTCCTGTAGGCTCCACGCTGCCACAGCCCTTGGTCGTGCAGGCCATCAATTCCCTGGGACAGGCGATGCCGAATGTTCCAGTCACCTTCACTGTAGCCAAGAGCGACGGCTTGCTCACTGCCTTCCCGCAACAGGGGAGGCAGATTACCGTCCAGACAGATGGCAACGGACAGGCCAGCGTTAGCATGCAGCTTGGCTCACGCGTAGGAAACGGAAACAACCAGGTATTGGTGAGTTCTCCGGGGTTTGTCGGCGAAGTCATGTTCTGCCAGAGTTCGACGATCGGCACGGCTTCGCAGATACATGTGGTTTCTGGTGAATCCCAAACAGGCGCTCCAGGACAGGCCCTGCCTGAGCCGCTGGTTGCAATCGTGCTCGATTCAGGTGGCAACCCCGTGGCTGGCGTACCGGTTACGTTCACGATTGAACAGGGTGGCGGCCTGCTGGAGGGCGCAGCTTCCACGACGAAAGTTACTGACACTGATGGCCGCGTTGCAGCAGTCCTTTCACTGGCCCAGGAAGAAGGCATCAACAACAATACAGTCCTGGCTTCCTTTGATGGATTGACCGATACTCCAGCGACGTTCATCGCTTCGGGCACAACTCCTAAGAACCCGGCCAATACCGCGGTGAGTGGAATTGTTCTGGACAACGCAAACCAGCCGATTCCAAATGCGACTGCCAGCATCAAAGGAACTAACCTTTCAGCTTTGACGGATGCCAACGGAAAGTTTTCTATTCCCGCGGCTCCGGTCGGCGCAATTGTCTTATTCATTGACGGTTCAACCAGCACACGTCCTGAGACATTCCCATTCCTTGAATTCACCATGGTCACTGTTTCAGGACAGGACAACCATCAAAGCGGACCGATTTTCCTGCCGCCGCTCGATATGGACAATTCCCAGATTGTGGGCGGTGACGAAGATGTTGTCCTCACACTCAAGGGTAATCCCGGCGTGGCTTATACGGTTTTCGCCCATTCAGCGACGTTCCCAGATGGTTCCACCACCGGTAGATTGACTTTGTCCGCCGTGCATGCAGACAAAGTTCCGATGGCGCTGCCGAACGGGACAACTCCGGCAATTGTTGGAACATTGCAGCCAGCGCGGGTCAAGTTCAATCCGCCGATTCGTATCCAAGTACCAAATACCAGCGGACTCCTTCCCGGCCAGGTCGCGGAGGTGTTCTCCTTTGACCATGATCTTGAACAATTCGTTTCCGGCGGAACAGCGCGTGTAAGTGAAGATGGTTCGGTCATCGTGTCCGACAAAGGCTTTGGCTTGCGAGTATCGGGATGGCATGCGGTTCCGCCTCCGCCTCCGCCTCCACGCTGCGTCAATGGTTGCAAGAGTGATGAATGCTCTACCAAGAAGTGCGTCAACGGGCACTGTGAATCCACGCCTATCAATGAAGGGCAGGCTTGCGGCGATAAGCAGTGCAGCGAGTCCGTCTGTCAGGCGGGAAAGTGCGTCCAAAAGAGCAAGCAACCCAACAACGTCAACTGCAATGATGGCAAGGCCTGTACTGAACATGATCAGTGCAACCTGACTGGCCAATGCGTGGGAGAAAAGATTCCCGACCACACACCGGTCGAGACTTCTTTCTCCGAGGAGTTCAACTCAGAGAACGGATTCAAAGGCATCGGGGACTTGTTAAAGCTGGTCTTTGGCGAAAGTGCTCCTGAGGCCAAACTGACCTTCGCTATCAAGGAGAAGAAGACAGGCCAGTGTTGCGAGAAGGAATCGACCGAAGGCAGTCCCAAGTTCGAAGACAAGATTGAGGACTCCATCCAGGGAAGCGTGGGCACAGCCTTCCCAGAGATACCGATCACTCCGTTCCCGGAGATTTCCGGAGTCGTCACCAAGATCGAAAACATATTGCACGTAAAGATCGGCCTATTTGGGTCGGGGAATATCGAAGGCTCGCTCTCTGGCTCGGAAACAACGCAGGACTGCGACAAGTCGGTGGAAGGCGAAATCACCGGCGGTCTGGCTGTGAAGGTGGAAATCGCAGGCAAGTTCGACCTGCCCGCGGGCATCCTCACGGCCGAGGTGAAGGGTGAGTGGGGGCTCTCGGCCAAGATCGGAGGAAATTCCAGCGAAATCGGCACCAAGATCTTTTTCAATGCCGGGACGGAACCGCTTTCGTTGGGTTACGACTTTAGCACTGCATTCGGGCTTTTGCATTTCAGTCAGAGCTTTGAGGTCCTTCCGGCAATACAGGCCCCAGTGTTCTGCATTCTGCACCCGAGAGATACACCGTGGTCAAACCTTACATCTTGCCCGTCGGGTGGTGAATGAGAGGAGTCATTGGAATGATGTGGAAGTCTGTTTGTGTACTCGGAATGCTGGTTACATGCCTGCCAGTCTGGGGCCAGTCTCCTTACAAGACCAGCGCTCCGGAAAAAGAAAAGATAGTAGAAGAGCTCACTTATTACTACGAGGTCAGTTCTTATACACCGCCCGTGCAGGTGGACGTAACCAAGACAGCGAATCCCATTACTCCTGAAGGCGCCGCCATCCAGATGCTCGCGATCATGCATGCGCAGGATTATGACCGGTGGTTCTCCCTGTGGACGCCGGAATCGCAGGCAATGATGAAGGAGCAGTACAAGAAGAACGGGACCGGCCCGGATGTCTTCAAGAGCGCTTGGGCCAAGCTTTTTGCCGGGCACACGGTCGCGTTGACGAAAAAGATCGAAACCGGGCCCTACGTAATCGTGATAGTTACATTATCTCCCGCGACCCCGACTGCGGCTCCGGCGCAGCCAATCGAGATGGAACTTGTATTCAAGCAGGTGAATGGAACGTGGATGCCAACGCAGGAAATGGCCTCCGATCCAGTGCTGGACAACTGGAAAACTCCCAACACGGTTACACGACGGGTTGTCAGGTCGAAATAGGATAACGAGCTTAAATTATGCGACGACTGGTTCGTAACTATTGCAAATTTGCTTTGGCGCTTGTGGTATCAGCGGCATTTGCCGGAACAACCCTGGGCCAAGATGCGCCAGTGCTTGATGAGCACTGCACCGCGACGATCCAGAACCGCGCGATCCAGATAAGCCATAACGGCAGTTTTGCCGTACCTAACGTTCCCGCTGATCAGACTAAAGCGCGTGTGCGGATTGTTTGCCAGAACGCAGATGGCAGCGTGACACGTTACCAATCTGATTACATCACGCTTGATCCCAACCAGCCGCTGAATGTAGGCCAATTAACTGTCACTACGATTGATGCAACTCCGGTCACTTTGCAACTCGTTCCCGCGTCAGGATCAAGCACTCTGCCGACCGTTGGTTCCACGGTGCAGATGATTGTGTTTGCTTCTTTGTCGGATGGCGGCACAGCTGAAGTTGGACCGGCAGTGAACGGCACAGTCTATCGAAGCTCCAGTCCCACGGTGGCTTCAGTTTCCGCCGATGGTTTGGTTACTGCTCTTTCCCGCGGCACCACGATCATCACCGCACAAAATGAAGGTGCAACCGCAACGCTGCAAATCAGCGTGAATCCAAGCGACAGCACGTTGAATGATGGCATTCCAGACTCCTGGAAAATAGCTCATGGTTTTGATCCCAATGATTCCAGCGTCGCCAGTGCGGATACTGACAATGACGGCCTGACGAACCTGCAGGAATTTCAGCTTGGTACTGATCCTAGAAACCCAGATACCGATGGTGACGGGGTTCTTGACGGCGAAGAAGTGAAACGCGGCACCAACCC
>Ga0105240_10015305_pt1 | contig 10436 bp, 8 predicted proteins | sample KBSC54metaG_FD_80426 | JGI IMG/M metagenome (GOLD analysis project Ga0105240, IMG submission 80426) | Corn rhizosphere microbial communities from Kellogg Biological Station, Michigan, USA - KBS C5-4 metaG | ecosystem: Host-associated > Plants > Roots > Rhizosphere > Soil | place: Michigan, USA... | reverse complement strand
GTCTTCGGCAAGGAACTGAGCACATTCCACGAACTGACGTTTCTGGGAAGCTGGGCCAATCGTTCCCGCAGCACCATGTCGATGTCGGCATGGCTGAGATAACGAGACAGTGCGCTTTGTACCAGGGTGGGTGTGCCAAAGAACACGAGGCGATCATTGAGAATGACGAGCCAGCGGACGCCTTCCATGACACCTCTCTCGCGCGCGAAAGGCTCAACCTGGATCACCGGAAGGTGTTGATATTCGATTTCGGTCGCGCCCTTCAGTCGCAGAGATCGAGAGATCGTGCCTCTATCCAAGCGTCCGGAAACCAAAAGCAGATGCTCGTGCAATCGTCCGCCAACTGAAGATGCGGCAACTTCGACGATTTCATCGATCGCCCGGCGATGGTCAACGCCTGCAATGGCTTGCCAGTCGGCGAGATCAAGCCTGTTCTCGCGGGTGGTGAGGATTAGCTGGCCGTGATGATGTTCGTCGCTGTAGTTCTCGAAGCCAGCCACGATTTGGGCACCCGGCGGGACCAGGTACAGCAGTTTGCTGGTGGTAGGAGAGGCTGAGATGGAGGAAGACACGGACCACGCAAGTGCGAGGCCCAAGCAGAGAGCACGAAAACGAGAACCCATGATGCACTCCCCTTGCACCGGGGTGATCGCTCATGGGGTCTGCTGGGCTACATCGGGCGCAAGGTCAATGGTTGCTGGAACTACACGCGAGAGTAGTACTCGGGATTGAGCGAAGCTATGTCGGAGGTCACAAACCATTGTTCGGTGAGTTGCGGATGAACTCCAGTCTGATCAGGGTCTGCTTTGGGAAGCCGAGTAAGTCCAGGATCTGAGGCCGAGCACGGAGATCCCCGAAAAGGTAAACTAGGGCAAGGACCTTTCCCTCCGGACGAGCTCATTTTGTCGCAGTCTCTCATTGCAAAACTGAATCCAGAACAACGCGCAGCCGTAGAAACGACGGACGGGCCTCTCCTCATCCTCGCGGGCGCGGGCTCGGGCAAGACACGCGTCATTACCAGTCGCATCGCCTGGCTAATCCAGGAAAAGGGCGTGGCGCCGGATTCGATTGTTGCGGTTACGTTTACGAACAAAGCGGCTGCCGAAATGGCGGAACGAGTGGAGAAACTGCTGGGGCATTCGTCGCTGAGCAAGCCGTTGCTGGCGACGTTTCACTCGCTGTGCGTGCGCATGCTGCGGCGCGACATTGAAGCGCTGCGCGTGAACGGCCAGGGATTGACGAAGTCGTTTGCCATCTTCGATGAAACCGACCAGCAGAACATTGTGAAGCAGGTGATGCGCCGGATGGGGCTGGATACGAAACAGCTGACGCCGCGCACCGTTCTGAGCCGTATCTCGTGGGCGAAGAACCACATGGTGGATCCACAGGAGTACTACCTGGGATCGAAAGATGCGGACAGCGAGCGGATCGCGCACATCTATAAAGGGTACAAAGACGAGCTGCGCAAGAACAATGCGATGGATTTCGACGATCTGCTGCTGGAAGCGGTGAGGCTGCTGAAGGTTTCAGCGCCGACGCGGGAGTACTACCAGCGGAAGTATCGGTATGTGCTGGTGGACGAGTATCAGGATACGAACCGGCCGCAGTATGAGTTGATGAAGCTGCTGGCGGGCGAGCACAAGAACGTGTGCGCGGTGGGCGATGAAGACCAAAGTATCTACTCGTGGCGCGGGGCGGACATCAGGAACATTCTGGAGTTCGAGCAGGATTTTCCGAACGCGAAGATCGTAAGGTTGGAACAGAACTATCGGTCGACGCAGGTGATTCTGGAGGCCGCGGGCGCTGTGGTCGCGAACAATCTACGGCGCAAGGGCAAAAAGCTGTGGACCGATCGACAGGGCGGGTCGCTGATTGGCTACTACGAGGCGCCGGATGGGGAGAATGAGGCGCTGTTTATCGCCGATCGGATTCAGAAATTCATGCGGGAGTCGACGGAGTCAGGCGATGAGGCGCATTGTGCAGTTCTCTACCGGACCAACTCGCAGTCGCGGCTGGTTGAAGAGGCGCTGAGGCGGTACGGGATCAGCTACTCGATGGTGGGTGGTTTCAGTTTCTACGAGCGCGCAGAGATCAAGGACTTGCTGGGCTATCTGCGCCTGGTGCGGAACCCGCATGACTCGATGGCGCTGAACCGAGTGATCAATACTCCAGCACGCGGCATCGGGGCTACAACGCTAGCGACGCTGGAGCGGATGGCGCTGGAGACGGGGCAATCAACCTGGGATGTGATGAAGGCGGCAATCGAGCAGAATCTGATTTCGAGCCGTGCGGGAATGGCGCTGGGTTCGTTTCGACAGCTGATTCTGGACGCGCAGGCGATGATGGATCCCGATTTTGCGGGGAAGCTGTCTGCGGATGTGGGGTCGGAAGACGCCGACACTGATTTCAGCTTCGGGGCCGAGGAGCCGAGTGCGGAAGAGCAGAAGGAAGTGGCGGATGCACTGGATGCCGCGGCGGAGTTCAGCTTTGGGCGCAATGAGAATCAGATTTCGCTGCTGGATCCGAGTCACTTTTCACCATTCGCGGAGAAGCCGGTGCGACCGTTTCTAAAGATGCCGGCGGAAGCGCGTGCGTCGACTCGCGTGGATCTGGTTTCGCCGCTTTCGAAAGATCGGGCCACGAAAGGTGCGCAGAAGAGCGGTGGGAGAGAGTTTTCGGATGTGGACGGGCCGTCGTCAGAAGATGAGAATCCGTTTCGCAAGCCGGGAGATCCTGCCACATTGCCTGAGTTGATTCGATTCATCATTGATCGTTCGGGGTACATCAAGGCGCTTGAGGCTGAAGCTTCACCTGAGTCGTTCAGCAGGATTGAAAACCTGAAGGAGCTGGCCAATGCGGCGCACGATGCCGAGGTGCGGGGAGAAACGCTGGCTGACTTTCTGGATCACGCAGCGCTGGCGTCGGACACAGATCAGTTCGACCCGAACGCGCGGGTGACGCTGATGACGCTGCATGCCGCGAAGGGGCTGGAGTTTCCGCTGGTGTTTCTGGCGGGGCTTGAAGAGGGACTTTTTCCGCACTCGCGGACGTTGATGAATCCTGAGGAACTGGAGGAGGAGCGGCGGCTCTGCTACGTGGGAATGACGCGGGCGATGAACACGCTGATCCTGACGCGGGCTCACTATCGGCGGCGCTATGGAAACGATGCGCCGGAGCAGAGTGTTCCGTCACGGTTTCTGCAGGAGGTTCCGAGCCAGCTGGTGGAGAACCTGGGAGGGCGGTCGCCGGCGTGGTCGGTTCCTGCATACGGAAATGGGCGCGGGTATGGTGCGGGACGGCGGCAGGGGCAGCACGGCGATTATGAGAGCCGGCACTACAACTACGAGGATGAAAACCAGGATTCGTCGCGGTTCACGTACAGCCAGGCTTCGAAGAGCAAGCCTTCGCAGACGTCAGACGAAGGGTCGATCGACAATATTGCACGCTTCTTTGGTGGCGGCGCGGTAAAGCCGGGGTCGTTTTCCCGTTCAGCACGGCCCAAGATGGATATTCCGGAAGCGTCGGGCGCCGCGGGCCTGAAGAAGGGACAACGCGTTCGACACAGCAAGTACGGTGAAGGCACGGTGGTGATGCGCGAGGGCGAGGGCGATGAAGCCAAGCTCACGGTGCTGTTTCCGCAGCATGGAATGAAGAAGCTGATGGAGAAATTCGCCAACCTGCAGAAGGTATAGAGATCGCCTCCGTGTTGCAGATGGGATGAGCCTCTCTGGCCATCCGCTTATCCGTTCTGCGCCAAAGGAGTTGTTGAGGACGCGGACACATTCGAGGATGAAGGTGAAAGAGAACAGTTCTTCCCCTCGAGGTTGACCATGACAATCAGTTCCGCAGCGCCGCGGGTGGCGCAGCGTTCGCTTGTGTTTCCGATACTGGCTGGAGGGCTGGTGGCCGGGCTGCTGGATATGACGTCGGCCTACGTCACATTCGGCCGCATGATGCCGCTGGGAATTGCAGGCGGTCTGATTGGCCCTGCGGCTCGGCACCTAACTGCGGGCCATTATGTCCTGGGGCTATTCATCCACTACCTCATTGCGTTCTCAGCGGCGGCTGCCTACTGCATCGCCAGTAAAAAGCTCACGTTCCTGCGAGAACATTTCCTGGTCTGCGGACTTGTGTTCGGCATCGTTTTTTTCTTATTTATGAACCTGATCGTGCTGCCGCTCAGCGCATATCACGCGATGGGGCCATACACATATCGTGGGCTGACGCAGGGACTGCTGGTGCACATGTTTCTGATCGGGCTTCCGATTTCGACGAGTCTGCGAATGCTGTCGAAATAGAGGTGGGGGCCGGCTGGAAACTTACTCGAGGCCGATTACGAGAGCGTCGCGGGGCTTCTCGTCGGCGAGGTGAGTCTCGAGACGCTTTGGCAGCTCCTCGCCGCTGAGGACGCGGAAGACTCCATCGGCAATGGACTGCAACTCATCTTCGCCGGGGTAGACGGTGATGGGCGCGATCCATTCGATGTAGGTGCGGAGTTTGGCAATGAGGCGCTGGGAGTGGGCCATGCCGCCGGTGAGAAGGACGGCGTCGACGCGACCTTCAAGGACTGCGGCCATGGCGCCGGTTTCTTTGGCGACCTGGTAGATCATAGCGTCGTAGACGGAGGCGGCTTTCTGATCTCCGCCATCGATCCGGTGCTCAACTTCCTGGAGATCGCGGGTGCCGAGGTATGCGTAGAGGCCGCCCTCGCCGAAGACCATGCGGTCGAGTTGCGGCTGGGTGTGATCGCCGGTGACGCAGAGCTTGATGAGTTCGCGAACGGGGAGAGAGCCGGTGCGGTCGGGTCCCATGGGACCTTCTTCGGGCGTGTTGTTGTCGATCATTCTGCCGTCGCGATGGGCGGAGACGGTGATGCCGCTGCCCATGTGCAGGATGATCAGCCGGAGATCGGGATAGGCTCGTCCGGAGTCTCGGGCAAAACGCCGGGCGACGGCCTTGATGTTGAGGGCGTGGCCGACGCACCACCGTTCGATCAACGGAGAGCCGGAGAAACGGGCGCAATCCTGCCACTCATCTACGGTGACGGGGTCGACGATGTAGGCGTTAACGCCGGCGGCCTGGGCAAAGCGCAGGGCGAGGACCGCACCCAAATTGCTGGCATGTTCGCCGCGGCGGGCGGCGCGCAGTTCTTCGATAATGGCGTCGTCAACGAGGTAGGTGCCGCATGCGATGGGGGGGAGAAAGCCGCCGCGTCCGCCGACGGCTGCGAACTGGCGTGGGTGGTATCCGGCGGCGGTGAGGGCGTTTTCAATGACTGCTGCGCGATAGCCGGTCCGGGCCAGCATGGAGCGGCCGCGAAACTGCTCGATTTCCTCGTCGCCGTGGTGAACGGTGGTGACCCACTGCGGGCCATCGGTGGTAAATACTCCGAATTTGGTCGAGGTGGAACCGGGGTTAATGACGAGGACGCAGTTACTGTGGTGCGGCACGGTTTTCTCCCCACCCATGCTACACTCATTGCAATCCCAGAATTCGATTCAGAAGTACTTGCCTGTTCCGAGTTACCGCTCCACAGCAACGCTTCAAATTGCAATTCGGCGGTAATTCAGCATCAAGGAGTTTCACTCTCATGGAACAGGGCACAGTTAAGTGGTTTAACGACGCAAAAGGTTTTGGATTTATCACCCGTCAGAACGGCGAGGACGTATTCGTCCACCACACCGCCATTCAGGCGCAGGGCTTCCGTTCACTTCAGGAAGGCCAGGCCGTACAGTTCAACGTGGTCAAGGGACCCAAGGGCTGGCAGGCTGAGAACGTTCAGCCCGTCTAAGCTCGGAGCTGGAAGTTTTGGATCATCAAAGGGACGGCCAATCAGCCGTCCCTTTTGCTTTGAGGGCGGGGATGAGGAGATTGTTGGTTTCAAGCGGTTTGGTAAAACTTCCGGATTGGCGGCATTTCGCTCAGAGCCGGATTGTGGCCGGTGCTTGGACGTGTTTGGATGACTCAAAGTCGTGACACGGATGGACTACATTATCCAACTAGAGGCGATCACCAGGTGGTTTGCAGGTAAAGTAGACTCGTTGGCAGGGACCGGCGTCAGGCTGGTCGAGATTGCGTCAAGAAACGAACACTTGCCTGCTGCACTCGCTGATTTCGCTTCCGACTTCGCAATCGGACGAATCACTTTCTGGGTTACTGGAGAAGTCGATTTCGAAGTCCTTGATTGTGCGGATGGAGAGTCTCTCTTGTTTCGGCACGAAACCGTCGAAACACTAGACACTCTTCAGCTGGATGAGGCGTACGACGCGTTCATAGCAGCTACGACGGGCACTGACATAGATCCAAAATTCGCTCGTCTGCACAGATATATATCCCAACGCGATTCTGAAGGCATTGGGAAGGCAATATTTGGTCTGAGCCCTATACACAATGGCTGGGAGAGTGTTCCAGATGAAGTGGTCGAGAGACTCCTTGCCATGCTAACGAAGGAAGAAATGTACAAGTCTCCATTCGCTGGTCAGGTCCTCAATTACTTCGAATTTGAATCGGATCGGCTCAGCGCGGCTCAAAAATCGCAGTGCATAAGCTTTCTTAAGAATCATGGTGACCGGTTCGATCACGTGCATAGTCGGCAAGTGGTTGCCGAACTCCGTCACGGCACCTATCTCAGATAATCTACGCCCGGGAGCGTCTCTGACTGCCAGAACAGAGAAAGCGCCTCCGGCGGGCCGGATAGTTCACTAATAATCCCCGATTCAGAAGTAATCACAGATTCGGAAAATGAGTACTACAGCTCTGACTGGATTGAACCTGAATAGGGAAAGGGCTTCCTAAACTGCGCGAATATCGAAGAGCGACTGCAGATCCCTCCGCTGCGCTGCGCTCCGGTCGGGATGACAGCGCGTTGGGATGTGGTGGAGCAAGCTGCATTTGTGCGTGGCGAACTAGAGGGGCTGGCCGAGGCGTTTTTCTAGTTGGCCGCGGTAGGTGCGGCTTACGCGGGTGCGGGAGCCGTTCTTCAATACAGCTTCGAATTCGCCGTGGGAGATGGGCTCGAGTTGGACGACGCTTTCGATGTTGATGAGGGCGGAGCGGTGGACGCGGACGAAGCGGCGGGGGTCGAGCTTTTCTGCCAGATCGTTTAGCGCGGCGCGATAGAGGAGTTCTTTGCCAGCGACGTGGAGGGTGACGTAGACGCCGGCGGCCTCGATCCAGTCGATGTCGATGACGCGGATGAAGCGGGTGGTGCCGCCGGCTTTGACGACGAGGCGGTCGAGGCGCTTTTCGGGTGAGGCCGGGGCGGCGCTGACCATCTTCATCACGCGCTGGCCGAACTCTTTCATGCTGCGTTCGTCGAGGCGTGCCTTGACGCGAGCCATGGTGGCTTCAAAGCGCTCGTCGCTGAACGGCTTCAGGAGGTAATCGAGCGCACTGGCCTCGAAGGCGCGAATGGCATGCTGATCGTAGGCGGTGACAAAGACGGTGAGCGGCATATCGGGTGCGCCGATGGCGTCGATGACGCCGAGACCGTCAAGCTCCGGCATCTGCACATCGAGGAAGAGCAGGTGCGGCTTGTGGCGCTGGATCATCTCGACCGCGGTTTCACCATCGGCGGCCTCACTGACGGAGGCTACCTGTGCATCGCGCTGCAGGAGGTCGATCAACCGCTGGCGTGCGGGCAGCTCATCGTCGGCTACCAAGACATGAATTGGCTCAGGCGTATGCGCGTTCACTTTTTTCGTCTCCCACGAGGCGCAGGGGCAGGGACACCTCGACCTCGGTGCCGCCCTCGATGCGGTTTTTTACGACAAAGCGGCTCGTCCCGCTGGGATGAAGGCCGGCGATGCGCTGCCTTGTAATGGAAAGTCCCAAGCCCTCCTGCTGCTCGAGCTTCCAGCCCGGGGGTAATCCTATGCCGTCGTCCTGCACGCGAATTTCGAGGCGGTCGCCGAGGGGCTTGGCGCGCACGATGATGGTTCCACCAGCAGCCCGGCGGGAGATTCCATGCCGGATGGCGTTCTCGACGAGGGGCTGGATGAACATGGATGGGACGGCGGCGTACTTTACCTCTGGAGCGATGTCCATCACTACACGGAGTTGATCGCCGAAGCGGATTTTCTGGATTTCGAGGTAATGCTCGAGGAAGGCGATCTCTTCGGTGAGCGGGACTTCCTGGCGGTCTTTGGACTCGAGGGACATACGGAGGAGATCGCCGAGATGCTCGATCATGCGGCGGGTGAGCTTGGGATCGCGCTCGACGTGGGAGGAGATAGTATTGAGCGCGTTGAACAGGAAGTGCGGATCGAGCTGCATGCGGAGGGCGTTGAGGCGGGCCTCGCTGAAGCTGTGCTCAAGACGCTCGAGGCGCAGCTCGGTATTCATGTAGCGCTCGTAGTAGCGGTAGGCCTGGATGGCTCCGGCGACGATCCAGTAGATGAGCCAGAACCAGAGCTGCCAGCCGATCATCATGACGCTGAAGACCTGATGCGGCGACAGTGAACTTCTGGGATCCGTTCCCATCGCAACGCGCAGGGCCTTCATGATGTAGAAACCCAGGAGGGTCAGGATCGGGCTTGCCGCCAGGTGCGCCAGCACCCGCATACCAAGTTGTTTGCCCGAAAACGGAAGCCGCCGGTCGAAGGCAATGATCAGCGGAGTGACCATTCCCCATGCCCAGAACTGGGCAAAATACATCCTGAGTTCCTTGTCGAATCCGCCGGTCATCAGGTTCGGCAGCGAGAACATCAACGCGATGGCCGACCATCCCACCGCCGCCATGAGGAGGCGCCCCCACCAGCGCGAGGCCAGCTTGCCAATCCATGTAGTGCGCACGCGGTCTTCTTCGACTGCGGTCCACTCGTTCGATGGCGTCCTTACTGAGATCACAGTTCCCTTTTCTCGCAGGTTCTTCACGGGTTGATGCCGTCCACATTATCTAACAGTGCTGGCAAGGGAATGGGGGCATGCTCCCATTCCGAGCCTCAGGGGCTGAAGGCCGTACCCTTGGGAGCGATATTGGCGTTCGGAACGAAGTCGGTTCACTAATCCAGTGCATAGAGGATGCCGTCGGTTCCGCCAAAATAGACAACCTTGTCTGCTACCACCGGTGAAGAGAGAATCGGACCCACCGACATCATGCGGTTACGCCCGACAATCATGTCGTCGTAGAAATCTGAATCGTACGCGGCTTCGTAGTTGGGCGAGCCATCCGGCTTAGTGTACGCAGGGCCGTTTTTCTTTGCTGCTTCGGTTTCGAAGCTCCAGGCAATTTTGCGGTTTACCAGATCGACGGCATTGAGGTGGCCGGAGTCGGAGCCTTCGTACAAGGTGTCTCCGGCAATGGCCGGCGAAGAGAACGAGGGCCAGCGCTGAAGATTGAGGGAGAAGATCATATCGCCGTTTTTGGTGTCGAGCACATGAACCAGCCCTGAATCGGAGGTGGCGAAGTAGACTTTGCCATCGCGGACAGCTGGAGAGGCGATCACCCAGGAGCCCTTGGTGCCGTAGGCCCATCGCTTCTGGCCGGTCTTTGCGTCAAGTGCGTACAAGTGCGAATCGCGGCAGCCGAAATAGACGACGCCATCGACCACGGCCGCCGAGGACTGGATTCCGACCTGGTTGTGCATGTCGGGATCTTCGCCGGTCTTGAAGCGCCAGACTTCTTTGCCGGTGGCGGCATCGAGGGCATAGAAATTGCTGTCCCAGCTGCCGATGTAGAGTTTGCCATCAGCGATGGCGGGCGAAGCGTGAACGACGTCGCCGGTTTTGAATTTCCACTTGAGCGCGCCGCTTGCGGCATCGAGCGCATAGATGTTTCCATCTCCGCTGCCGAAATAGACTGTGCCGTTCCAAACGACGGGCGAGGAGAGGTAGCAGTCAAACGGGTCCGGCATTACTTCCTTCAGTGGCTGGGAGCCGTGCAGATGAGTGGCTGCATACCGGTGCTCGCCCTGGGTGGCGAACTTCCACTTCAGTGTTCCGGAAGCTGCGTCGAGCGCGTAGAGATTACCGTCGTAGGCGCCGAAGTAGACGATGCCGCCGGCGAGGGCGGCGGTGGACGCGATGCGCGCTTTGGCGGGGAACTTCCATTTCAGGCTACCGCTCTCGCGGTCGACTGCGTAGAAGAGACCGACGGTGCTGCCGATGTAAACCGTTGGACCATCAACCGTGGGAGATGCGATGAGCCGGCCCGCAGCCTTGAAGGTCCACTTGACGCCGTTCAACGCGGGAACGCCGGCGGCATCGTAGATGCCGGAGTGTTCCGGATTGCCGCGGAAGGTGGGGACGTTTTCGCAGAGGGCCGGAACCGCCGCAAGCACGGCAGATCCGAGCGACGACAAGAGCATGAGCTGCAACCGAGTTTTCATAATTTTGGGCATGAGCCGCAGCGTAAGGTTTAATCCCTTGACAAGCTATGTGTCTGTGACAAGAGGGCCGATTCAATTGACGGTCCGGTGTGGAGACGTCCCAGGGCT
>Ga0105240_10015301_pt1 | contig 10439 bp, 10 predicted proteins | sample KBSC54metaG_FD_80426 | JGI IMG/M metagenome (GOLD analysis project Ga0105240, IMG submission 80426) | Corn rhizosphere microbial communities from Kellogg Biological Station, Michigan, USA - KBS C5-4 metaG | ecosystem: Host-associated > Plants > Roots > Rhizosphere > Soil | place: Michigan, USA... | reverse complement strand
CGATCGAGATCGCCCTGCCGGGCGTATAGGCCACGTTCGACAGCGAGGTCGCGACCCCATCCTTCAGCACCGAATACGTGGTCGCGCCGCTCGCGACGCTGAACTGGATGCGGTAGTCGCTGCCGGTGATCGCCGACGGGTTGGTGACGCTGCCGCGATCGATCCAGCCGGTGCCGTTGCTCGTCACCGCGCTGGTCGCGAAGGTGCCGTTGCCGGTCGGCGCCTGCATCCAGGTGACCGCGCCGTCGACCGTGGTCGGCAGCGGCTCGCCGGAGGCGACCTGCTGCTCGCCGTCCGCGCCGTGGTAGACCACGCCGCCCGGCGCGTCGACGAAGGGCAAGGCCGAGGTGCCCTGCCCGGCGAAGAGGTAGTGGCCGGAACCGTCGTCGGTGTTGGCGACGGCGAGCAATTGCTTGCGCGCATCGGTCAAGGTGTTGACCAAGGTCTGGCGGTCCGACGCGGTGTAGCTGCCGTTGCCGGCCGCCACCATCGCGTCGCGCGCGGTGGTCAGCAGGTCGGTGGCGCTGCCGAGCGCGCTTTCGCTCAGGGTCATCGCGTTCTTGCTCATGCCGAGTGCGCGCTGGTTCGCGTCGTTGGTCTGCAGGCGCGCGTTGGCACGCTCGGCGCGGGCCGCGGCGGTCGGGTCGTCGCTCGCCTTGTTGACGCGCTGGTTGGTCGAGATCTGCGACTGGGTCGCCGTCAGGTCCGACATGCGCTTGCTCAGCGAGTCGATCGTGGCGTCGTAGGCGTGGGCGGTACTGATGCGCATCGCGGTGCTGTCCTCGAAAGCCTGGGCCTCAATGCGCCGTCATCTGCAGCAAGGTGTCGAACACCGTCTGCGCGACCTGCAGGATCTTCGCCGAGGCCTGGTAGGCCTGTTGGTACTGGATCAGGCGCGCCGCCTCTTCGTCGAGGTTCACGCCGGACTTGTTCGCCTGCGCCGTCACCGCCTGGCTCTGCGCCGCGCTGGAGATGCCGGAGGCGGTGGTCGCGGCCTGCACGCGCACGCCGATGTTGCTCATCGCGCTGGCGTAGGCGCCGGTGATGCTCTCGCCGTTCGCGACGATCTTGTTCGACAGATCGATGAAGGCGAGCGCGTTGCCGTTGTTGCTCGATGGGTCGGCGGTCGGCTTGACTGCGATCGTGTCGCCGCTCTTGGGCACGCCGTCGAGCTGCAGCGAGAAGCCGTTCAGGCTGATCGGCGTGCCCGCGGTCCAGGTGGCCGAACCGCTGCTCACCACCGCGCCGCTGCTGTCGAGCTGCTGCCAGTTGTAGCCGCCGTTGTTGTCGGTGAACGAGAGATTGACCGTAGCGGTCTTGTCGAGCGTCGGGCTGGCTGCCGACAGCGCGCCCAGGGTCGCGGTACCGGTGTTGTTGACCCCGAACGAGGCCGTCACCGGCGAGGCCGCGGCGATGCCCTTCGGGTCGCTCAGCACGCGCTGGAAGCTGGCCGCGGCATTGCCGACCGGCTGCAGCAGGAAGCGCTCGCCGGCGCCCGGCGCGGGCGAGCCGATGTTGATCTGGAAGCCGTCGAGCGTGTCGCCGTTGACCACCGAGGTCTGCTTGCCGTCGCTCAGCCGGGTCACGAGGTAGGAGCCGGCGCTCGACGGATCGGGCTGCAGCTGGTAGTCGCTCGGCTGCAAGGCGGTGGCATCGGTGACGCTGATGCCGACGCTGCTGATGAAGTTGCCGCTCGCGTCTTTCGCGTTGCCGGCCGAGGGCAAGGTGCGCGGCGTCGCGACCGAGAACATCGCCGCGCCGCTGGTCGCCGGCTTGGACTGGTCCAGGCCGAGCGCCTGCTGCTGATTCATCATCGACGAGAAGGTCGACGCCAGCTGGCCGAGCAGGTTGCGCCCGTCGCGCAAGTCCTTGCTCTGGAAGGTCATCAGGCCGGCGATCGAGCCGCCGCCGAGCGCATCGTCGGCCAGCACGCGCGGCTTCGGGCCGTCGCTGACGCCGATGTGGTACTGCGCCGGGTCGAAGCTGTCCTGCACCGCGAGCAGCTGCGTCGCGCTGCTGCCGAGCACCAGCTGCTGGCCGCCGGCGATGAAGACGCCGAGCGAATCGTCGTCGGCCGGCACCGTCGTCACCTGCACCAGGCCGCTGAGCTGCTGCACCAGCTGGTCGCGCTGGTCCAGCAGGTCGTTCGGCGGCTGGCCCAGGCCCTTGGCCGACGAGATCTGCAGGTTCAGCTTGGCGATGTTCTTGGTGATCGTGTTGACGCTGGCGATCGAGGTCTTCAGGTCGGCGGTGACGCCGGCCTGCACCGCATCGAGCTGGGTCGCGGCATCCTGGAAGCGCGACGCGACTTCCTCGGCGTCGGACAGCACGACCTGCCGCGCCGAACTGTCCGACGGCGCACTGGCGACGTCGCCGAAGTCATTCAGCAACGCGCCAGCGGCCGAGCCGATGCCGTTCTCGCCGATCGGGAAGATCGCTTCGAGCTTGGTCAGCTGCTCCAGGCGCGTGCTGTCGGCGGAGGCTTGCGAGGTCTTCACCGCCACCTGGTTCGTCAGGAAATCGTCATGCGCGCGTGTCACGGTGACGACATCGACACCCTTGCCGAAAAAGCCGGCGCCGGTGTACTGGCCGTCCGCGGTCGCGAGCTTGACTTCCTGGCGCGAATAGCCGGCCACGCCGGAATTCGAGATGTTGTTGCTGGTGGTCTGCAGCTGCGCATAGGCAGCGCCCATCGCACGCGAGCCGAGCGAAATCAAAGCTGACATCGGGGCCTCGGGGTCAGCTCACCGAGCGCTGCAGGCGCAAGGTGGTGTTGATGATGCGGGTCAGCTTGTCGGCATACGCCGGGTCGGTGGCATAGCCGGCCGTCTGCAGACCCTTTGCGAACTTCGCCGCGCTGGCGGCCGAATCGGCCGGCGCGACCGCGGCCTGCTGGTAGACCTGCTGGTAGCGCGGGTTGTCCTTGATCAGCTTGGCGTAGTCGCGGAACGAATCGGCATAGCTGTCGTAGGCGCGGAACTTGGCCGTGACCTTGCGCGGCTGGCCGCCGATGTACTCGGTGGTGGTGACGCTGGCGGTCTTGCCGGTCCAGCCCGAGCCCGCCTTGATGCCGAACAGGTTGTGCGCGCTGCTGCCGTCGGCGTTCCTGATCTCGCGCTGGCCCCAGCCCGATTCATGCGCCGCCTGGCCGAGCATGAAAGCCGACGGGATGCCTGTCTCGGCCTGCACCGTCTTCGCCGCCTCGGTGTGCTGCTGCACGAAACCGGCCTGCTTGCTCGGGATGCGCACGCTCTCGACCGCCCTGGTATCGGCGTCGACCGCCTGCGCCTTCGCATTGACCGCGGCCGGCGAGGTGATGCCCATCTGCCGCTCGAGCTGCTTGGCGATCACGTCGGCCAGGCCGCCTTTCAGGCCGCTCATCTTGTTCGCGTACTGGGTGTCGAGCATCTCGGTGCCGAGCTGCGAGCCCTGGTTCTCGAACAGGCCGCTGCTCATCGTGTTCTCGCGCATGCTCTTCATCAGCTGCTGCATGAAGAGCGCTTCGAATTGCTTGGAGGTCTCCTTGATCGCCGCCTTCGGGTCCGAGCCGGCGGTCTTCTGCAGCGCGCTCAGCGAGCGCGCATCGATCGTCAGTCCGTTGCTCGGGATCGCGGCCACGCTAGATGACTTCGATTTCGGCGTTCAAGGCGCCGGCGGACTTCATCGCCTGCAGGATCGCGAGCAGGTCCTGCGGCGTCGCGCCGAGCGCGTTGAGCGCCTTCACGACGTCGGCCAGCTTGGTGCCGGCGGGCAGCTGGATCAGGCTTCCGCCCTGCTGCGTGATCGAGATGTCGGCCTTCTCGGCCTGCACCGTCTGGCCTTGCGCAAGTGCATTCGGCTGGCTGATCACCGGCGTCGAATTGATCGTCACCGACAGACTGCCGTGCGCCACCGCGCAGGGCAGCAGCGAGACCGCCTGGTTCAGCACCACCGAGCCGGTGCGCGCATTGATCACCACCTTGGCGGCCGGCGCGGCGAGCGAGATGTCGAGGTTCTCCACGTCGGCGAGGAAGCTGACACGCGCCGTCGGATCGGCCGGCATGCGCACCTGCACCACGCGGCCGTCGAGCGCCTGCGCGGTGCCCGGGCCCATGCGCGCATTGATGCTGCGCACCACTTCGCGCGCGGTGTTGTAGTCGGCGCTGTTGATGTCGAGCTGCAGGAATTCGCCTTGCGCCAGCGGCGTCGGCACGCCGCGTTCGACCGTCGCGCCTTCCGGGATGCGGCCGGCGCTGAGATGGTTGATCTGCACCTTGCTGCCGCCGGCCGAGGCACCGGCGCCGCCGATGATCAGGTTGCCCTGCGCCATCGCGTAGATCTGGCCGTCGGCGCCCTTCAGCGGCGTCGCGATCAAGGTGCCGCCGCGCAGGCTCTTCGCGTTGCCGAGCGAGGAGACGTTGACGTCGATCGCCTGGCCCGGCTGGGCGAACGGCGGCAATTGCGCGGTGACCATCACCGCGGCCACGTTCTTCAGCTGCATCGTCGTGCCGGCCGGCACGGTGACGCCCATCTGCTGCAGCATCGCCGCGATGCTCTGCGTCGTGAACGGGGTCTGCGTGGTCTGGTCGCCGGTGCCGTCGAGGCCGACGACGAGGCCGTAGCCGGTCAGCTGGTTGTTGCGCACGCCCTGCACGCTGGCCACTTCCTTCAGCCGCGCGGCGTTCGCCGGGTACGGCCACCAGACGGCCGCGCTGGCGGCGAGGAGCGCCAGGCCGGCGGTCCAGCGGAGAAGGGTGTCGGGGGTGAGGCGCATGGGTGGTTTCAAACTGTTCCACCCATTCTGGGCAAGCCTAGATCGGCAGAACGTTCAAAAAGAAGCGTCCGAGCCAGCCAATTGCCTGCGCATCCGCCTGCTGGCCCTTGCCGCGCTGCTCGATGCGCACGTTGGCGATCTGCGCTGAAGCGACGGTGTTGCCGGGCTGGATCGCGCGCGGATCGATCTGGCCCGAGAAACGCAGCACGTCGACGTTGTGGTTCACGCCGATCTGCTTTTCGCCGGAGACGAGCAGGTGCCCGTTCGGCAGCACGTCGATCACGGTGGCAGTGATCGTGCCGGAGAAGTCGTTGCTGTTCTGCGTGCTGCCCTTGCCGTCGAAGGTGTTCGACGAGGTGCCGGCCGCGGAAGCCCGGTTGAACGAGTTGGCCGACAGGAACGGCAGCGCGGTGATGCCGCCCGAGACCTTGCCGCTCTTGTCGATCGAACTGGTGGAAGACTGCGTCGCGCTGACTTTCTCGACGATCTGCACCATGACCGTGTCGCCGACCAGGCGTGCGCGATGGTCCTCGAACAGCGGGCGGTACTGCTGGTGCTGGAAGATCGAGCCGTTGCTGACCGCCGGCGCGGCGACCGCCACCGGGCGCATGCTGGTGGGCTGGGCCACGTCGACCGGCGGCGGCGGGATCAGCGACTGGCAACCCGCGATCGCCGTCAGCAGCGCCGCCGGAATGAACCTGAGCCCCCCGATCGTCGAGTACGCCGATCGACCCCCCGAGGTGGTGCGGGCCGGCTTGGGAGCGGCCCGGCGCTCGGCCCGCGCCGATCTCATGGCCCGGCTCACAGCTGCCCCAGACGCTGCAGCATCTGGTCCGACGTGGTGATGGCCTTCGAGTTCAGCTCGTAGGCGCGCTGCGTCGCGATCATCGAGACCAGTTCCTCGACCACGTTGACGTTCGAGTTCTCGAGGAAGCCCTGCTTCACCGCGCCCAGGTTGTTCGACCCCGGCGAGCCGGTGTTGGGGGTGCCCGAGGCCGCGGTCTCGGCGAACAGGTTGGCGCCCTTGGATTCGAGGCCGGCCGGATTGATGAAGCTGGCCGTCTGGATCTGGCCGACCGTCTGCGTCGTCGCGCTGCCCGGCAGGGTCACGCTGACCGTGCCGTTCGAGGCGATGCTCACCGACGTGGCGGTCGCCGGGATCGTGATGCCGGGCTGCACCGGGTAGCCGATGGCGGTGACCAGCTGGCCTTGCGCATCGACCTGGAACGAGCCGTCGCGGGTGTAGCCGGTGGTGCCGTCGGGCATCTGGATCTGGAAGAAGCCGCTGCCGTCGATCGCCACGTCGAAGCTGCTGCTCGTCTGCGTCAGCCCGCCCTGCGCGAAGTTGCGCGTGCTCGCGACCGGCTGCACGCCGAGGCCGACCTGCAGGCCGGTCGGCATCGTCGTCTGCTCCGAGGTGCTGGAACCGGCCTGGCGCAGGTTCTGGTACATCAGGTCTTCGAACACGACGTTGCCGCGCTTGTAGCCGTTGGTCGAGACGTTGGCGAGGTTGTGCGAGATGCTGTCCAGCTGGGTCTGCTGGGCTTCCATGCCGGTCTTGGCGATCCAGAGCGAGCGAATCATCGGGGGTCCTTCGGAGTCATGGGGTACGGCGCGGGTCAGCTCGGCGACAACAGCTGGGCCGCGGCCTTCTCGTCGCTTTCGGCGGTGCTGAGCATCTTCATCTGCGCCTCGAACTGGCGCGCCGCGGCGATCATCGAGACCATCGTGCCGACCGGGCTGACGTTGCTGCCTTCGAGCGCGCCGACCGCGATCTGCGCGTTCGGATCGGCCGTCAGGTCGCCGCCCGCGGCGCGGAACAGGCCGTCTTCGCCGCGTGTCAGCGGCGCATCCGGCGTCACCAGCTTGAGCTTGCCGACGGTGCTGGTCTTGCCGTGCTGCGTGGCGCTGATCGAGCCGTCGCCGCCGATCGCGATCTGGCTGTCCTGCGGGACGCTGATCGGGCCGCCGTCGCCGAGCACGGTGCGGCCGCCGGCCGTCACCAGCTGGCCGTCGGCGGTGATTTCGAAGGCGCCGCCGCGGGTATAGGCCTCGGTGCCGTCCTGCCCCTGGATCGCGAGCCAGGCGTTGCCCTTCATCGCGACGTCGAGGTTGCGGCCGGTGGTCTGCACCGGGCCGGGGGTCGGGTCGTAGGCCGGCGTGGTCTCGAGCGCATACACCCGCGTGCTCGCGCCGCTGCCTTGCACCGGCACCGAGCGAAAGGCCTGCAGCTCGGCGCGAAAGCCGTTGGTCGAGGCGTTGGCGAGGTTGTTCGCGAGCGTGTCCTGGCGCTGCAGGGTCGCCTTCGCGCCCGACATCGACAGGTAGATCATCCGATCCATGGTGGCATCCGTTCAGTCGTTGATCGCGGCGGGCCCGACCCCCGCGGGGGGTCGATCGCTGTACCCGGCGATCGGGGGGCGGACATCAGCGGAGGTTGACCAAGGTCTGCAGGATCGAGTCCTGCGTCTTGATCGTCTGCGAGTTGGCCTGGTAGACGCGCTGCGCGGTCATCATGTTGACCAGTTCACCGGTCAGGTCGACGTTCGATTCCTCCAGCGCGCCGGACTTCAGCGCGCCGAGGTTGCCGGATCCGGGCACGCCGACCACCGGATCGCCCGATGCATAGGTGCGCTCCCAGGCATTGCCGCCAAGCGGCTGCAGGCCTTGCGAGTTGCGGAAGCTCGCCATCTCGATCTGGCCGGCCGGCTTGGATTGGCCGTTGGAATAGCTCGCCATGATCACGCCGCTGGGGTCGATCGCGATGCTCGCCAGCTGGCCCGGGGCATAGCCATCCTGCACGCCGCTGGTGACGCCGAAGATCGAGCCGTATTGCGTCACGCCGCCGAGGTCGAGCTTGACGCCGGTCATCGGCACGGTGACCGCGCCGGCGGCATTGGTGCTGGCCGGAATGTCGAAGCTGACCGGGGCGGTCGGGGAGGTCGGCGCGCTGCCGTTGGCCGGGAAGGTCAATGACGTCACCGGGGCCGGGTTGCCGGAGGCATCGGTCGCGACCGAGGAGCCATTCGCGGTGACGTAGAGGTTCCAGGCGTCGGTGCCGGACTTCTGCACGTAGTAGGTCAGCGCCACTTCCTGGCCCTTGGCGTCGTAGGCGGTGATCGAGCTGGCGTTGTTGTAGGTGGTCGCGTCGCTGAAGTCGATCGTGCCGCTCGGCGGCGTGGTCGCGCCCTTGCTCGCGTCGAGGTTCATCTCCAGCGTGATCTTGCTGGTCGGCTTCGGGTTGATGCCGGCGGTCGGCAACTGCAAAGGCTTGGCCGCGCCCGGCTGGATCACGCCGGTGGTGTCGGCCGGGTAGCCCATCAGCTGCTGGCCCTGCGGGTTCACCAGGTAGCCTTCCTTGTCCTTCTCGAACTGGCCGTTGCGCGTGTAGAGCGTCTGGCCGCTGCTGTCCTTGACTTCGAAGAAGCCGTCGCCCTTGATCGCCAGGTCGAGCGAGTTGTCGGTGGTCGTGATGTTGCCCTGGCTGAACTGCTGCGAGACCTTCTCGACCGTCACGCCGATGCCGACGCCGCCGTTGCCGCCGATGGCATTGGCATACAGGTCGGCGAACTCGGCGCGCGAGGATTTCGCGCCGTAGGTGCTGGCGTTGGCGACGTTGTTGCCGATGACGTCGAGGCTCTTGCTCGACGCGTTCAGACCGGAAAGACCTTGCTGGAAGCTCATGGGGAATCCTTGTGTGCTGCGGAAGTGAAGCGGGCCGTATCGGGCGCGGCCGTCAGTTGAGCGCCTTGACGTCGACGTAGGGCACCTTGCCCGACTTGGCCAGTTCGAGCGTCAGCGAATCGCCGCTGGTGTTGATCGCGTTGACGGTGTCGCGCATCAGCGGCGTGGGTGTCAGCGCGGTGCCGGAGGCGCTCGCGGTGACCTTGAAGGTGTAGTCGGCGGTGGCGTCGTTGCTGCCGAGATCCCATTCGAAGCCGTGCTGGCCGGCATCGAGCGCGCCGAGATCCTGGGTGCCGACGACCTTGCCGGCCTTGTTGATGATGTCGACGCTGACCTTGTCGGCCGGCGTGTCGAGCGAGAAGCCGCCCTGGCCGGTCTTGTCGGTCACCGAGAGCTTGTTGCCTTCGACGATCACGTCCTTGCCGATCAGCGCGGCACCCTGCAACGCCTGCATCTGCGTGAACTGCGTGCCCAGGCTCTTCACCGTGGTGTTGAGCGAATCGATGCCGGTGACGGTGTTGATCTGCGCCATCTGCGTCGTCACCTGGGCGTTGTCCATCGGGCTCAACGGGTCCTGGTTCTGCATCTGCGCGACCAGCAGCTTCAGGAAGCGGTCGGCGGTGGCGGTGCTCGAGGTGTCGTTCAGGCTCGAGCTGCTGGTCGAATTGGTCGACGCAGTCGAGTTGTTGTTGTTGCTGACGGCGGTGGTCATGCGGGCTTTCCTTCGGTGGCGGGCGCGTCAGGACTGACCGAGCTGCAGCGTCTTTTGCAGCAGGCTCTTGGCCGTGTTCATGACCTCGATGTTGTTCTGGTAGGAACGCGAGGCGGAGATCATGTTGACCATCTCCTCCACCGCATTGACGTTGCTGTAGGTGACGTAGCCATCGGCATCGGCCTGCGGATGGTTCGGATCGTGCACGCGGCGGCCGGGTGTCTGGTCTTCGCTGATGTTGCTGACGGTCACGCCGGCCGCGCCGGAGGCGCCCATCAGCTGCGTCTGGAACGTGACCTGGCGCGCCTTGTAGGCCTGGCCGTCGGGGCCGGCGACGGTGTCGACGTTGGCCAGGTTGGACGCGACGACGTTCAGGCGCTGCGACTGTGCGCTGACCGCACTGCCAGAAACATCGAATATCTTCAACATGCTCATGTCTGCCTCCCCTCGCCTACTGGCCGGTGATCGCCGAGACCATCGTCTTCACGCTGTTGTTGATGAAGCGCAAGGTGGCTTCGTACTTCAGCGCGTTGTCGGCGAAGCTGGCGCGTTCGCGGTCCATGTCGACGGTGTTGCGGTCGAGGTTGGTCTGGCTCGCCGCGGCGTATTTCAGCGTGCTGTCGGCATCGGTGCCGCTGTTCAGCGCAAGGTGGCCGGTGCTGGTGGTCGTCATCCGGCCGGCCGCCGCGCCGCCGCCGGTGGCGTCGCGCAGCGCATCGGCGAAATTCATGTCGCGGGCGACGTAGCCCGGCGTATCGGCGTTGGCGATGTTGCTGGCGATCAGCCGCTGCCGGTCCGAGCGCAGGCTCAAGGCCTGGGCCTGGAAATCGAGGGCGTCGGTGAGTCGGTTCGGCATGGTCGTGTCCTTCTGACTTGCCGAGCGATTGTGGTGAACCGCATTGCGCACGAGCCGGCGAATAGCAGGCCGATCGCCTGTCATTTCGCGGCCTTGGATCGGCGGCACATGCCTACAGTCCAGGCTGTGAACAAGTCCCCTCGCATCAGCCTGTGCGCGTGGCGGTGGCTTCTGCTGCTCGTCTGCGCGATCGCCCCCGCCCTGCAGGCGCAGCAGGCGGCCGCGCCGTCTCTGGCGCAGCAGGTGCAGGATTTCGCCGATGCCACGAGCCGCGCTGCAGCCGGGACCGCGCGCGTCGAAGTCAGCGTCGGGCAGCTCGACCCGCGCTTGCGCCTCGCGCCCTGCACCAAGGTCGAGCCTTATCTGCCGAACGGCACCCGGCTTTGGGGCAAGGCGCACATCGGCGTGCGCTGCGTCGCCGGCACCACGCCGTG
>Ga0105240_10015300_pt1 | contig 10440 bp, 8 predicted proteins | sample KBSC54metaG_FD_80426 | JGI IMG/M metagenome (GOLD analysis project Ga0105240, IMG submission 80426) | Corn rhizosphere microbial communities from Kellogg Biological Station, Michigan, USA - KBS C5-4 metaG | ecosystem: Host-associated > Plants > Roots > Rhizosphere > Soil | place: Michigan, USA... | reverse complement strand
GCGCGTCGCCCGCCATCGCGAGATTGCCGAAAAACTGCTGGCCGAAGGCAAAGCCTATCGCTGCTATGCCACGGCCGAAGAACTGACGGCGATGCGCGAAGAGCAAAAGGCCGCCGGCAAACCGATGCGCTATGACGGCCGCTGGCGCGACCGTGCGCCCGGTCCCGAACAGGAGGGCAAGCCCTTTGTGGTGCGACTGAAGGCCCGGCAGGAAGGCGAGACCATCGTGCATGACGTCGTGCTGGGCGATGTGCGCTTCGAAAACACACAGCTGGACGACATGGTGCTGCTGCGCTCGGACTCCACGCCGACCTATATGCTGGCGGTGGTGGTGGACGATTGCGACATGGGTGTCACCCATGTGATCCGCGGCGCCGATCATCTCAACAATGCTGCGCGCCAGTTGCAGTTGATCGAGGCGATGGGCGCCCCCATTCCGGTTTACGGCCACCTGCCGCTGATCAACGGGCCCGACGGCGCCAAGCTGTCCAAGCGCCATGGCGCCTTGGCGGTCGAGGCTTATCGCGACATGGGCTATCTGCCCGAGACCATGCGCAACTATCTGCTGCGCCTGGGCTGGAGCCATGGCGATGACGAGATCATCTCCACCGAGCAGGCGGTCCAATGGTTCAACTTTGAATCCATCGGCAAGAGCGCAGCGCGGATGGATTACAAGAAGCTGGACAATCTCAACGGCCACTATATCCGCACCACGGCGGATGCGACCCTGGTGGCGGAAGTCACCGCTTTCCTGTCGCGCGAGCCGCGCGTGTTGTCGATGACAGCACGCAAGCGTCTGGAAGCTGCGATGCCATCCCTGAAGGAGCGCGCCAAGACCCTGGTCGAACTGATCCAGGGGGCGGAATTTTTGTTCAGCGACGGCCCGCGCACCCTGGACGAAGCCGCCGCCAAATTGTTGACACCAGAAGGCCGCGCCACCCTGGCCGCGGCCCTGCCCCTGCTGGAGGCCACCGACTGGACCGGACCGGCTCTGGAAGCCGCCGCACGGGCCTTTGCGGAGAGCAAGGGCCTGAAGCTGGGCCAGGTCGCCCAGCCCTTGCGGGCTGCCTTGACGGGCAAGACCAATTCACCCCCGCTATTCGAGATGCTGGCCCTGTTGGGCAGGGAAGAATCCATAGGCCGTTTAAGGGCTTATGCCGCTTAGCGGATTTAAACGCTGCGCTGCATACAGATAGTGACGGAGGGGGAAAACCTCGTCATATTGCAGCGCAAGATAGTGCTGGGAAAAAAGGGATTCGACATGCGCGAGAGCAAGATCAAGCCAGCGGGCAAAGCCAGTCTGAATTACGAGGGCAAGGATTATGAGATGCCGGTTTTCGCCGGCACCCAGGGCCCCAATGTCGTGGACATCCGCAAGCTCTACGATCAGGCCGACATCTTCACCTACGATCCCGGCTTCACTTCCACCGCTTCGACCGAGTCCGCCATCACCTTCATCGATGGCGACAAGGGCGTCCTGCAGTATCGCGGCTATTCCATCGCCGACCTGGCGGAACACTCCACCTTCCTGGAGACCTGCTACCTGCTGCTCTACGGCGATCTGCCGAACGCAAACCAGATGGAAAAGTTCGACTATTCCATCACCCGCCACACCATGGTGCATGAACAGCTGGCGAGCTTCTTCTCGGGCTTCCGCCGCGATGCGCATCCGATGGCGATCATGTGCGGCGTGGTTGGCGCGCTCTCGGCCTTCTATCACGACTCGACCGACATCAACGATCCGGTGCAGCGCGAAGTCGCCAGCCACCGGCTGGTCGCCAAGCTGCCCACCATCGCGGCCATGGCCTACAAATATTCCACCGGCCAGCCCTTCGTGTATCCGCTCAACAAGCTGGGCTATACCGAGAACTTCCTGCGCATGACCTTCTCGGTTCCGGCCGAGGAATATGTCGTCAATCCGGTGCTGGCCAAGGCGCTGGACACCATCTTCATCCTGCATGCCGATCACGAACAGAACGCATCGACCTCGACCGTGCGTCTGGCGGGTTCGTCGGGCGCCAATCCCTTTGCCTGCATCGCGGCGGGCATTGCCTGCCTGTGGGGACCGGCGCATGGCGGCGCCAATGAGGCGGCGCTCAAGATGCTGATGGAGATCGGCACCGTCGATAAGGTTCCGGAATATGTGAAGAAGGTGAAGGACAAGTCCCAGGGCATCCGCCTGATGGGCTTTGGCCATCGCGTCTACAAAAATTACGATCCGCGCGCCAAGGCGATGCAGGTCCAGGCCCATGCCGTGCTGGACGAGCTGGGCCTGCATGACGACCCCTTGTTGAAGGTCGCCATCGAGCTGGAGCGCATCGCGCTGCAGGACGAGTATTTCATCGAAAAGAAGCTCTATCCCAATATCGACTTCTATTCCGGCATCACCTTGCGGGCGCTGGGCTTCCCCACTTCCATGTTCACCGCACTGTTCGCGCTGGCCCGCACCGTAGGCTGGATCGCGCAGTGGAAGGAAATGCTGGAAGACCCGCACCAGAAGATCGGCCGTCCGCGCCAGATCTATACCGGCCCGACCGAGCGCGCCTACACGCCGATGGCGAAGCGGAAATAATCCAACCCCGGCCCGTGATCGCGCGGGTCGGGATTTTCACGGCCCCGCATGGAACGCTCCCTCGTACCCGGTGTCGCCTGCGGCGTCGCCGCCGGCGCGCTATGGGGCATGGTGTTCATTGCGCCGGAAGTCACACCCGGCTTTTCCGCCATGCAGGTCTCTGCGGGACGCTATCTCGCCTATGGCGCCATCGCCCTGCTGCTGGCCGCACCGCGCTGGCGCAAGCTGACAAGTCCGCTCAACCGCAGCGACTGGATCGCACTGGCCTGGCTGGGGCTGGCGGGAAACATCATCTATTACATCTTCCTGGCCAATGCGGTGCGGCTGGCCGGCGCGGCCCCGGCCTCCTTCATTGTCGGGCTTTTGCCGGTGGTCATCACCATTATCGGCAGCCGCGAACAGGGCGCGGTGCGGCTTGGCGCGCTGGCGCCCTCTCTGGCCCTGGCCGTGATCGGGGTGGGATTGATCGCGGCATCCGCCTTTCACCAAAGCGCCGCGTCCGACTGGCGCTTGCAGGCCGTGGGCCTGGCCTGCGCTTTCGGAGCGCTGGCATCCTGGGCGCTGTTCGCGGTTGGCAATGCGCGGCGCATGGCGCGGCTGCCCATGCTGTCCTCCAATGACTGGTCGCTGCTACTCGGCATCGTTTCCGGCGCGGAAGCCTTGCTGCTGGCTTTGCCTGCCTTCGGGCTGGCACCGGCGCATCACGGTCCGGATGCCTGGCTGCGTTTTATCGCGGTCAGTAGCGGCATCGCGATCACCGCCTCGGTGATCGGCAATGCGTTCTGGAACGGCGCCAGCCGGCGATTGCCTATGACCATGACGGGCCAGATGGTGATCTTCGAGACCCTGTTCGCGTTGTTCTATAGCTTCCTATGGGAAGAGCGTTGGCCACGCTGGACAGAAATGCTGGCAGTCGCTGCCTTGATCGGCGCGGTCTCCTGGTGCGCCAGGCTGCATCATGGCGCCCAGCCGCCAAGCCACATGCCGGCGGATTGATCAGGCGCCGACAAAAGCCAGCAAGGTACGCGCCGCCCGCAGCGATGGCGGCTCTTCATCCGCGCCAAGCTCATGGGCGAATTCTGCCATCGCGGCCTTTTGCGCCGCGCGCGCGCCGCTATCGGCGAAAAGATGCGCCACTGCATCGGCCAAGCTTTGCGGCGTGCAACGCGATTGCAGGAATTCCGGCACCGCTTCGCGTCCCAGGATAATGTTGATCAAGGTGATGTGCGTCACCGTCATCAAAAACTTGGACAGGAAGAAAGTCAGCTCGCCGACCTTGTAACCCACCACCATCGGGGTGCGCGCCAACGCCAGCTCCGCCGTCACCGTACCGGAGGCCGCCAGCGCCACATTGGCCGTATCGAAGGCGGCATACTTGTCGGCGTCCCCTTCAACGATGTGCAGCGGTGTCGGCCATTGCGTCGTCGCGGCGCGCACTTTGGCTGCGACATGCGGCACGGTGGGCAGGACGGTGATCAGACCGGGAATCCGGCGGCTGAGGATTTCCACAGCGGCGCGGAATTCCGGCAGGATGAAACGGATCTCGCTGGTGCGGCTACCCGGCAGCAGCGCCAGCAGCGGTGCATCCGGCGCGACACCAAGCCGGCCCCGCAATGCCTCCCCGCCCGTCACCTTCGCCGCCCGCTCGATAACCGGATGGCCGACAAAGGCCGCCTTCAGTCCATACTTCTCGAAAAACGGCACTTCGAAGGGAAACAGCGCCAGCACCAGATCGAAATAATGCGCCATCGCCTTGGCGCGATAGGCGCGTGAGGCCCAGACCTGGGGGGCGACATAATCCACCGTGCGTATGGAAGGATCACGCTTCTTGATGCCGCGCGCCACGCGATGGGTGAAATCGGGACTGTCGATCACCACCACCGCATCGGGCTTTGTTTCGACGGCAAAATCCACCGCCTGTCGCACATGCCGCAGAATGGCAGGTATGGCAGGCACGACTTCGCGCAGGCCCATCACCGCGGTGGTGTCCAGCGGATAAAGACTTTTGAGGCCTTGGTGCGCCATCGCCAGCCCACCAACGCCGGTGAACTGCACACGATCCCCGGCAAGCTGCTTGATGCCGGTCATCAATTGGGCTCCCAGCGCATCGCCGGACGGCTCGCCGCAAACCAGCATAAGCCGCAGTTTTTTTATTTGCGCATCCGCGGGCGCCGCTGCGCGATTCACGGCTTCACGCCGATGACGAACAGGCCCAGCCGGTCGGCCTCTGCCACAACGGCCTCCTTGTCCAGGATCAGGGCACTGCCCGCTTCCACGGCAATGCCGGCCAGGAAGGCGGCGGCGGCATTGCGCACCGTCTCCACACCCACCACCGGCATGTCGGTCTTGGCGTCCTGGGTGGGCTTGAGCGCCTTGACCAGCACGCCGCGCTTCTTGTCCGCGGTGCCGCGCAGGCTTTCGCGCAATTCGGGAATGCGCGTCAGCATGGCGTCGGTGCCTTCGGCCGCTTCGACGCTCAGCGCCAGGCCTTCGCACACCACCGCCGCCTGCCCCACATCCAGTGCGCCCAGCGCATGCACGATGGCGAACGCCTGATCGATGTCGCCGCGATGTTCGGCCGTGGGCAGATTGCGGCCCAGCGCACCTTCCTGCGCCACCAGCGCAGGCGCCGCATCCGCGACGCTGATGGCGGTCAGGCCTTCATCCTCGCAGATACCGACGATGAAACGCAGCAGCGAGTCATCACCTTTCTTGGCCGCGGCAATCGCCTTGGGCAAAAGCAGGATGCCCTTGGCATCCAGCTTCATCTCGTTGAATTTCGGCCGATCCACCCGGCCGCACAACAGCACGTCCTGCACGCCATGGGATTTCAGCGCCTTGATGATGCGCCCCGGCTCGCCCGGCGAGAAGAATTCGTGATCAAAGCCGTTGATCCAGTCGTCCGTGACGCTGCCCACCAGCGGCACCACAAAGACATCGCGCCCGGCCGTACGCGCCGCCTGCGCCACGGCACGCGGCAGCGCGCCGCCGCCCGCGATCAGGCCTAACGTGCCGCTACTCACCTTGCGTCCCGCGGCGGCGTGCCAGGCACAATTCCTGTTTGGCGTCGGCCAGGATGAAGTCCACGATCTCGCCCACTTCGGGCACTTGCGGATAATGCTCGCGCGCATAGCGGGCGCGGTCACCAAGCTTTCCGCCCTCTCCCAGAAAGACCAGCCGGAAAGTGGCGCGCATGGCATTGATGGTTTCGCGCGACAGTCCGCGCCGCTTGAGCCCCACCAGATTGAGGCCCGCCAGTTCGACGTGATCGCCGAAGGCCATGGCATAGGGGATCACATCGCGATTGACGCCGGTCAGGCCGCCGATCATCGCGCCCTTGCCCACCCGGCAGAATTGCTGCACCGCCGCCAGCCCGCCAAAGATCACGCCGTCGCCGATCTCCACATGCCCGCCGAGCGCCACGGAATTGGCGAAGGTGACGTTATCGCCTACCCGGCAGTCATGGCCGACATGAGAATTGGCCATGAAATAGCCTTTTGCACCCACCCGGGTCAGGCCGCCACCTTTGCGGCTTCCCACATGCATGGAGACCATTTCGCGCAACACACAGTCCGGCCCGATCTCGAGCCGGCCTTCGGTGAAATCATTGCCGCGGATCTGGCCATCGCCGCCCAGCGCCACGCCGGGATAAAGATCGCACCGCGCGCCCAGATGGGTAATGCCGGTAAGAGAAACATGCGAGCGGAGCCTGACGCCCTCATCCAGACGCACACGCGCCCCCACATGACAGAAAGGGCCGATCTCGACACCAGCCGCGAGCACGGCACCGTCCTCGATCACCGACGAGGGATGCACGCTCATCCCGTGCTGCCGTCATGGGTCATGGCGCTGAACTCCGCTTCTGCGCAAAGATCTTCGCCGACAAAAGCCTGGCCGCTGAATTTCCAAACAGGGCCCCGGCGCGCAATCTTCTTCACCGGCATGCGCAGCAGATCGCCTGGAAGCACCGGTTTGCGGAAACGCGCCTTTTCAATGGTCAGGAAATAGACCGAGGCCGCGGCCTCTTCCTGTGTGCTGTGCACCACCAGCGCCCCGGCGGTCTGCGCCATTGCTTCCACCAAAAGCACGCCAGGCATCACCGACCGGTCGGGAAAATGGCCCATGAAGAAAGGCTCGTTCACGCTGACAGCCTTGTAGCCCGTGGCGCTTTCGCCCGGCACGATATCGGCAAGCTTTTCCACCAGCAGCATGGGAGAACGATGCGGCAATAACTTCTTGATCTGTTCGACGTCCAGGGTCGTGGAGCTAGTCATCTTTTTCCTGCTTGCGCTGGCGGGCCAGCCGGGTCAGCGCGTGAATCTCGCGGGCCCATTCTCTTACAGGTTTCGCCGGCGCCCCGCCATAATCCTGGCCGCCCTCCAAGAAGATGCGCGATCCGGTTCCGGCGCGCGCGCCCATCCGCGCCCGCGCACCGACGCGCGTGTGGTCGCCCAGCCCCACCTGGCCGGCCAGCACCACGCCGTCTTCCAGCACCACGCTGCCGGCAAGGCCGGTCTGGCCCGCAATCACGCAGTGCCGCCCGATCTGGCAATTGTGTCCGATCATGATCAGGTTATCGAGCTTGCTGCCTTCACCGATCACCGTGTCGCCCAGCGCGCCGCGATCGATGGTGGTGGCCGAACCGATTTCGACATTGTCCTGCACGATGACACGGCCCAGCTGCGGTATCTTGAGATAGTCCTCGCCCGTGGTGGCGAAGCCAAAACCGGGCTGGCCGATATGAGCGCCCGGCAGGATGGTGACGCGATCGCCGACATAGGCATGGCTGATGGTGACATTGGCGCCGATCTCGCAATCGCGGCCGATGGCAACGCCGGGACCGATCACCACACCAGGGCCCAGCCTGGTGCCGTCGCCGATCTCCGCCTTGGGTCCGATCACCACGCCGATGCCCAATTCCACGCCCTTGCCGATACTGGCATCGGGCGAAACCGCTTCACGTTGCCGCCAGCGGGGCTGGGAATGTTCGGGATAGAACAGCGCCGCCAGCTTGGCGAAGGCGCGGCTCACCGACGTCACTTCCAGCAGGATCATCGCGGCAGGCGATGGCGGCCGCTTGGCGGAGGGCGGCACCAGACACACCCCGGCCTGCGAGGCGGCAAACGCCTCCTTGTGGGTGCTGGCGCCGGAAAAGAAAGTCAGATGCTGCCCGCCGGCGCTGGCCAGATCGGCCAGGTCGAAAACCTGCCGCTGACTATCCACGCCACCTGGAAGAGCGATTCCGATCTCGTCGCAAATCCGTGCCAGTGCGAAGGGCCCAAGATTTTCGAAGAAACGGGGATCGGCCATGGGCGCTCCCGCTCCTATTTCTTGGGCGCGGGCGGGTTCAGGTTCACCTTGAAGGACGGCAGCTTCTGGTTCAGCCGGTTGATGGCTTCACCGGTGATGTCGAACTGATTGTTGTTGGCGAACACCACGGCCTGCTTGTCCAGAACCAGATTGGCGCCGCGCTCCTTGACCAGCTGCTGCAGGATCGGACCCAGGGTCTGTTCCATCGTCTGGCGGGCCTGGCCGAACGCGACCTTGAGCTGTTCGTCCTTGCGCTGGGCGGCGCCCTGCAATGCTTCTTCCTTGGCGCGGAAGGCATCCAGGCGCTTCTGCTTCACATCCGGCGCCAGGATAGCGACCTGCTGCTGCAGATTGCGACCTTCGGCCTGCAGCGACTTACCCTGGGCCGACAGGTCGTTCTTGGCCTGGTTGGCATAGGTCTGCATCTGCTTGGCGATGTCCTGCCCCACCTTGGAAAACTGCATGATGGCGGCGCGGTCGATCACCACGATCTTGGCTTGGGGCGGGTCGGCCAAAGCCGGGGTGGCGAGGCTCGCCAGGGCGAGCGCGAGGACGGTCTTCTTCATCTTAGTATCCTGTGGCAGTGCTGAAGTGGATGATCTGGGCTCGGTCATAGCTGGTTTTAACATAAGGCAGGCCGAGGTCGATCTGGACCGGGCCGAAGGGCGACTTCCATTGTACGCTGATACCGGCCGATCCGCGGAAGGCCAGATTGTCCTTCACGCAAGTGCCGATGCCCGAATATTGCGCGCCGGTGCAGATACGCGGCCCTGAAAGCGTGTCCAACCGGCCCATGGTGCCGAAATCCGTGAACAGCGACAGGCCGATACCATAGCTTTCCGGCAAGAGGGAGGGGAAGCGCAGCGACGCCGAGCCGATGGCGCGCACCGTGCCGCCCAGGGCGCCGGTATTGTTGGGCGCAACAATGTCGCGCGGCCCGATGCCGGCCAGGGAAAAGCCGCGGAAGGTGTCGCCGCCGTCGAAATAACGCTGGAAGAAGGGCACGGACGAGCCGTTATAGCCGGTGATGTAGCCCAGCTTGCCGCTGAGGCTGCCTACGATGGCGCCGTCAAACATCGGCCGGTAGGCGCCGAAGGTGGCCTGGGAGTTAATGAATTTCAGATTGCCATTGCCGCCGGCAAAGGCCTGGGTGAAGGAGAAGGTTTCGCCGTTGGTGGGTTTGCGGAAATCGTCCAGGTCGGCATAGGTGTAGGTAAAGCCGAAGATCGAACCATTGGTCGAACCCGCCGCAAGCTGCACGTCCAAAGGCGCGCCCGCATAGGGCCGGACCTCGGCGATCTCATAGGTATAGCTGAGCGACACCGAACTGAATTCGGAAATCGGGAATCCCAGGCGCAGCACCGCCGCGGTGGTGTTGCTCTGGTAGGTCGCCTGATCGAAATTGGACTGGGTCTGGTAGATGTCGAAGCCCGCCGCCAGTTCGCGGCCCAGGAAATAGGGTTCGGTGAAACTGAACACCGCCTGCTTGGTGATGTAGGAGGCTTGCAGCGACACGCGCAGATTCTGGCCGCGCCCGAACCAGTTGGTGTCGGTATAGCTGACTTCGCCGAGCAGCGACGTGTAAGAGGAATAGCCCAGGCCCACTTGCAGCGAGGCGGTGGACTGTTCGGTGACATTGACGGTCAGGTTGGTGCGGTCCGGCTGGCTGCCGGGCACATTCTTGACGTCCACATCCTTGAAGAAGCCCAGGCCCCGGATACGGGTGCGCGAACGGTCGACCAGCACGCGGTTGAACGCGTCGCCTTCCTGCAGGCGGAACTGGCGGCGGATGACGCGGTCCAAGGTGCGGGTATTGCCGGCGATGTTGATCTTTTCGATATAGACGCGCGGACCCTGCACGATCTCAAAGCCCATATCGATGGTGCGCGTTTTTTGATTGCGCTTGATGCGGGGATGGACTTCGGCAAAGGCATATCCTTTGGTGCCCGCCGCATTGGTGAGCGCGTCGATCGCCTTCTGCACCGCGTCCTGGGAATAGATGTCGCCGGTCTTGGCGTTCACCAGCGGGCGAAGCTGGGCGGCCGGCAATTCGCGTATCTTGGATTCGATGGTGATATTGCCGAAGCGGTAACGCACCCCCTCGTCCACCGTGAAGTTCAGGTAAAAGCTGGTGCGGTCGGGGGTGAGATTGGCCACCGCGCTGAGCACCTTGAAGTCGGCATAGCCGCGATTGATGTAATAGCGGCGCAAACTTTCCCGGTCGAATTGCAGACGGTCGGGATCGTAATTGTCGTTCGAGGCCAGGAATTTCCACCAGCGGCTTTCTTCCGTGGCGATCTGGCCCTTCAGCGTGTCGCTGGCGAACACCTTGTTGCCGATGAAATTGATCTTGCTGACGCCGGTGGTGGGACCGTCGGTGATGGAAAAGATCAGGTCGACGCGGTTCTGCGGCCGCTGGATGATCTGGGGATCGACGCGGGCGGCGAATTTGCCGTTGCGGCGATAGAGTTCGATGATGCGCTGGACGTCGGCCTGGACCTTGGCGCGGGTGAACACCGCACGCGGCTTGATCTGGACTTCCTTGGTAAGGTCCTTGT
>Ga0105240_10015298_pt1 | contig 10441 bp, 7 predicted proteins | sample KBSC54metaG_FD_80426 | JGI IMG/M metagenome (GOLD analysis project Ga0105240, IMG submission 80426) | Corn rhizosphere microbial communities from Kellogg Biological Station, Michigan, USA - KBS C5-4 metaG | ecosystem: Host-associated > Plants > Roots > Rhizosphere > Soil | place: Michigan, USA... | reverse complement strand
TGTATTCGGAAGGGCAACAGCGTTTGTCGCGTTATCGCCCGCAGGGCAACAATGCGAAGCCAAAGACCACTCGGGCTCACGCCAACAACACGCAACCAACATCACCAGCTCCTGCGCATCCCTTGGCGCAAGCGGCCAACACATACGTCCCTGCCAATCCTTCGCTTTCGATTTCATCAGGGTCGAACTCTAATTCTGGACAAGCCACACAAAAACAAAGCCCGATGTCTTCGGATGAACGCTCGTCCATCGAGCTTGCTTGCATCACCGCCAAATCCCAAGGACCTGCCGCCCATAACGGATGCGTTGACGCACAACTCCAGCAGTTGGCTTCTGCTCCGCGAACTCCAAGTATGTCCTCACTCTCATATGACGAGAAGTCGGCGATTGAGTTGGCTTGCATCACCACGAAATCCGAAGGCGCAGCAAATTACAACCGTTGCCTGGTCTCGCAGATTCGGGCGCTTGAAAGTGCGCCGCGTCAACCCAGCATGGCTGGTCTTTCCTACGACGAGAAATCCGCGATTGAACTTGCTTGCATCACGACGAAATCGGAAGGCGCAGCAGACTACAACCGTTGCTTAGCCTCGCAGATCCGGGCGCTTGAAAACGCGCCTCGCCAACCCAGCATGGCAGGGCTTTCCTACGACGAGAAATCTGCGATTGAACTTGCCTGCATCACGACGAAATCGAAAGGTGCGGCAAGTTACAACCGCTGTTTGGTCGCACAGCTGAGAGAACTACAGAACGCGCCGAGAACACCAAGCCTCAATGCCCTGAGCTACCAGGAGAAGTCGTCCATCCAGCTTGCTTGCATTACCGAGAAATCCAGCGGAGCTGCAGCCTACAACCGGTGTCTGACGATGCAGTTAAGCTCGATTGGGCGCTAGGGTGAAATCAGGGGAGACAGTTCGTGGGTATGGCAATTTGCTTCAAGTGTGGCTCTACCAAGTCCGGCGCGCTCGTTGCGTGCCGGAACTGCGAGGTCGCACCGAAAACGAACAGCGAGTACGCCATCTCGCTCGCGCTCTCCGATCATCTTTCGACCAAGGATCAACTCGCACAGTATTCCCAAGAACTTCGCAATTCCAAGAAGCTTTCCGTGCCCCGCGAGGCGCTTGTCCAGGCGCTCGATGCGCTGAAAGACCCACAACTTTTGGCGATGCTCGGAGCGCAACCGGCAGTTCAGGATGCCGCGCACCCGCTGCCCCCAAGGCCACCTGCGCAGGCGCAATCCCCTTCAACACCGCGTACAACACCAAGCACTTCGATAGCGGTGTCGGGAACCAACGTCGTTACGCAAGGCGGGATTCTCCGCGAGGCCATTGGCATTGAGACTTTAGGAAGTTCGTTCACAACGTTTCTGGCCAAAGGGAGCAAACTGCCGTGCGCTGTCTCGAAAACTTTTTCCACTGCCGAGGACGGTCAGGATCAACTCTCACTACATCTGTGCGGCGGCGACAGTAGCCTCTCCAAAATTATCCAGTCATTTGGAAGGTTTCAGATTTCCGGTATCGCCCCAATGCCGAAGGGCAAACCGAGCATCCTTGTAGAGCTCAAAGCTGATCTGGGTGGCATCACGCTCAAGGTCACTGATAACCTCGCCAAGTCCACTTTGGTCATCAAGAACATTTCGTCGCCACCCAAACCCTCTCCCCGAACTCAGATCAACTCGCAGTTACAGGCAACCGCGGTTTCGCAACCAAGCAAGCCCGCGCCTCGGTTCGCCGCTACTGTGCTGAACAAGTCGCCCTTCGCCGTGTTGGGCGTCACGACCCGCGACAATCGCAGGCGCATCGTTGAGTTGGCAGAACAGAAGGCGTTGGAGTTGGACCACGAGCTTTGCCAGAAGGCGAGTTCCGATTTGACCAAACCCCGTAGCCGGTTGGGCGCGGAGATCGGGTGGCTTCCGGGCGTTGCTCCGCGCAAAGCCGCACAACTCGCGGACGACCTTCTCCAGAATCCGATGGCTGTCCGAAAAGAGTCAGGTCTTCCCACACTCGCGCACTTGAATTTGATGGCATCGGCCTTCGAGACCGTGAATGGCGATCATGACTCGGAAGACATGGCCACATTCATTCAGGAAGTCGCGCATCTCGCCGAAGAATTGTCGCCTGAAGATGTGCTCCGCGACATTAATGAGGATCGTGCCGTCTCCGGTTTTCCAGAGGTCAAGATCGAACAGGTCGAAGAGGAGTTATCCGACCGTAAGCGGTACTACCGGAACTCCATCAAGGAGGCGCTTGACAGATTGCCGTCGGCAAAGCTTGTGCAGGTGATGACCGAGACGGTCGATAGCGCTACCTCGGGCGGTGAGGATCACGCACCCGGGTTGATCGATGATCTCGTCGACAGCTACGAAGTAGAGACTCATTCTCCGTTGCAGTCCGGGGCCGAGAAAATCCACGAACTGATCCAATCTGCCAAAGACGCTGCCCCTTCCGGGGAGGTCGCTGTAAAGACGTATGTGGACAAGATCGAGACTGCCACCCGAAGCTGGGATAGGGTCGCCCAACCCATTCAACTTAGCGCCAAAGCAAGAGGCACCGAACACGACCTCAGCAGCAGATTGGGCTGGGCGATTCGCAGACTCATGCTCGATCTGTTCAACGAGCACAACATCCTGTCCCAAGCGCAGCGGCTCACCGCTTTGCTCCAGGAGTTGTTCTCGGAGATTCCCGAAATCTCGGAGCGGGTTGACCAAGACGCTGATGCCTTGAACAACATTGCGTCGGATCGAAGCAAGATCGCCGAGAAGTTCAAGGATTTTAGTCTTGTTGGCAATTCCTTCTCATGGAAGAGCCGGGCGTATGACGTCAACACGATCAATCACATCGGCTTCTACAGGGCGGTTACAACCCACAAGACCAATTTCATCGAAACGGGAAAGACCGAAAAGGCCATCCTGACGCTCACCCTCAGCAATGGGCAAACGGTCAATATCTCCATCGACGAGCAAGGCATTTTCTGGAGGGGAAACTATGCACAGAAAATCCAAACATTAGCCGATTTCTATGGGTACCTGATGCACGTCACGTTTGACCGGCGGTTGAAGTTCTACGAGGACCAGATCGAACGGAACGGCCACTGGCAGTATGACGAGTGCTATTTCTATCCCCATAAGAAGGTCGTGTTTCGTGGCAGGGACTTCGACGTGGGAACGGACTCATTCCTCCGCAGCTACGGCAACATCGAACTGCGGAAGAAAGACTATGGCGTGCTCGACAAACTCAAGCGCGAAGTCTCGTTGACGAAAACACCCCAGTTCAACACGCTTACCGATACCGACGTCATCTTCCATATGCTCGAAAAGCACATGGGGTTGCGGTGGAGCAAATAGGCAGCAAGCAATCGCACCAGTAGCGGAGCATTCACATGGGATTCCTGTCGAATTTGTTCGGCGGTAACAAGGAGGACAAGGCTCTGCGCGAGGCTCTTGCCCCCATCTATCGCATGATTGATGACGAAAAATTCCAGGTAGAACTACTCGATCCAGCGATCAGGGAGATTATCGAGTCTGCGCCTGCTTACGATAAAGACCCGAACGGCACTGGCCCGTTCGGCTTCACCGAGACCAATCCTATCCCGGTTAACGGGCCCATCGGCCAACTCGCATACTTTTCCAAACTCGAAACTCAGTCGGGTCAGAGAATCCTTTTCCACCGCCTTGGCGCGATGGGCACAGTGGACGTTTTCGAGGCTGTCTCGTTCGACGGGCGAGAATGGTTCATCCTGTTTGCCGACCTTTACCATCCCCGCCGTTCGCGCCTCACACCTGATGGTTTCCATTTCACGAAACAGGTTGGTCAGTTCTCTGGGTTCACCAATTTCTGCAAGAACTTCCCTTACGACTTCGTTGAGAAAAAGGCCTCCATGCGAGACTCAGGATTGAGCGTGGCGTATATCCCCATCAGCAAGGTATCAGACCAAATCGAGAATCGGGTCTTTACTCGCCCGCTTGCACACAAAGCCAAGTTGGAACTCGTCAAGAGCCGCTTGTCTAGCTTGCAAACACAGTAGAGGTGGGTGATGAGATTTGGCCTTCCGTTCGCATTTGCCGCCTTGCTCGGGGTTCAATCCGCACTTGTGCTGGCCGCCAGCTATGAAGTCAACTTGACCCGCAAGAGCAGCAACGTCTACAAGGTGGATGGCAAGGACATCATCATCCAGACGCGTTACTGCTACACGTATGCCTATTCCGAGGAAGCGATCTTCAAGCAGTCAGGCTACGGTGGCGAAGTCATTTTCCTCGACAGCAAGGATAAGTGCGACGTGAAGGCGGCTTTCGGCGTGTCGAAGCAGAAGCCTGGAAAATTCGTTGTGACCGTCAGCCACGAGGATGACGACTGGTACGAGGTGTTCGGAACGAACTCGTACATTAAGACATCGGGTTGCCTGTCGCTCGCGCTTGGCGAAGAAGCCTACTTGACCATTACCCCTTCTGCTTTCGGGAATCTGCGCTTCAAGGATGGTGACACCTGCATGGTCGACGGTATCTACACTAAGATGAGATTTTGAGAAGTATTTGCGCTGCAGTCAGGCAGAAATCAATCCATTGTCTTGCGCACGCATATACCAGCCAACACGTGCATGCGAGCAACCACCGCCTCCAGTGCTGCCGCCGGTTTCGTCTTGCGCTTCGTGAATATCTCGCTGATTGATTGGTAGTAGCGCAGTGTGCCGTCTCGTTTGGCGGTGAACCGCTCAAACACGACGCGACCGATTTTCGGGCTCTCCAGATCCGTGACTATCGCACGCGCGTTGTGCAGCTTGTCGCAGCAGGATACGAGCAGCGCATCCGGTTTCTCTCTGCGCAGATGTTTGAGATAGGCAAGTTTTCGCCGCCGCCAGTTTTCGAACTTTGCTTCCGGAGTCGTCGCCTCGGCTTTGGACTCCTCCGTACCGTCTGTGCAGGCCAGCACAATATCCGCCACGCGATCGCCGAAACGCTTGCGTATGATCGATTCGTGTTTGCTGCCGCAATCCTCGATCACGTCGTGGAGCAGCCCAGCAATGGCTTGGTCTTCGTCGCCCCCGTATTCGAGCACGAGACTGGATACGCCGAGCAAGTGATAGATGTAAGGAATCCCAGAGCCCTTGCGGGTCTGTTCCGCGTGCTGTATGCGTGCATAGTCGACGGCGTCAATGAAACAGCTGGAAAGAATGGTGTGTGGCGTGTTCTTGCCCATCTGGCCCCTCTCCGACTTCAATTGTGTAATCCGACGGCAGCTGAACTTCGGGGCTAGTCTACCAAGCCGCACGGCCTATCGAAGTCATACTCGTATCCCGCCGCGGTCGAACGAACGCCCGTCACATCCAATACGTCGCGAAGCCTTCGTTCCGATCGCAGGCCATTCGGACCAACAATCGCCACCGTCCCCACAAACAGAATCACGTTGATTGCCTTGGCCAATTGGCGCGGTACAGGCGTGTAGCCGCCTTGAACCAGCAAGTCTTCCAATCGCTCCATCGCATCCGCTGCCGAGTTGCAATGAATCGTCGCCACACCACCCGGATGCCCGGTGTTCCAGCCCTGCACCAGGTCGATCGCTTCGGGACCGCGCACTTCGCCGACGACGATGCGGTCGGGCGATAGCCGCAGCATGTCGCGCACCACGTCCTGCATGGTCCGGCGCACGGCGTCGCCGTTGCGAACCGTGCGCTGGCGGACCACCTCGTCCGCTTCGACCTGCAATTCGAGCGTGTCTTCGACCGTAAGCACGCGCCCGGCGATGCGGCCGATCTCCTTGAGGATCGCGTTCGCCAGCGTCGTTTTGCCGGAGCCCGTACCGCCGCCGACCAGAATGTTCTCGCGCTTCGCCACCGCCTGACGAATGTATGCCGCCTGCTCGGCCGTCATGATCTGCGCCGCCACGTAATCGTCGAGCGAGAAGACTTTCGTCGGCTTCTTGCGGATCACGAACGTCGGGCCATCGGGGCTTTGCGGCGGGATGACCGCATGGAAGCGGTAACCGGACTCCGGCAACTCCGCCGGGAAACTCGGATTGTTCTCGTCGACCGTAACGCCGACCGCGTGCGCAACGATATTGATCAGCTGGCTTCGTGCGACGGGGCTCAACGTTTTCGTCGTGTCATGGCGCATGCCCTCGCGCACGCACCAGAGTCGGCCATCGGGATTGGCGCGCAGTTCTTCGACCGTAGGATCATGCAGCATGTCGCCGATCGCGGCACCCATCGCGTTCGCCAACATGTCGACCAGGCGGTCCTGCACCGTTTCGCGTGCGAAATTCTCAGTCATGGTTTTCGGTTCCTGATTCAGGTTGTGGAGGTGCGGAGTCGTAGTTGACGATGGCGAGCGAAAGCACCTGTTCCATCAGCGGTTCGTTGCTTTCGATGGCGTGCACGACGGCGTCGATGAAACGTGCGTAGAAGGCGTCGCCGGCGACACGCCCCTCGGCGGTCGGCGGTGTCAACGACGAAAACAGATTCTTCACGAGCAAGGCCATCGCCTCGAACAGCACCTTGTTGCCGGCGGCGACGTTCGTCACCTCGCGGCGCAGCGTCTTGATCTCGCGGATCAAGAGTTGCTTGTCGCTGGTGGCGCGCTCCGGGTCGTAGCGATCGCGTAGCGCCGCTTCGAGAATGCCGCGCAACGTGATGCCGCGTTCCGCGGCTTCGCGCAGCACGGCCCGCTTGAGCTTGGCCGAGAGGTGCGTGTGGATATGGTCGATGACGTCGGTGTCTTTGGGTCGCTTCACGTCGGCAGATTCCAGTCGAGTCCATCGGTTTCGTGGTGGCGATGCTTGTGATCGCCCAAGCCGAGCAGGCTGGCCCGGCGCACGACGGCGCAGGACGACTCGTCGTTCGGCGACGCCAGAGCATCGTCGGCCAGCGTGGCCTGCGCATCCGCATCGACATCGAGCGCGCCTTGCAGTCCGCGCTCGCGCCCGTCGTCGTCGGTGAGCGACGATTGCGTGCTGCTCGATGGCTGCGTGTGCGTCACACGCCAGGCCGGCTGCGGCGCCGGTGGCCCGTATATATAAGGTCGCGCCGCGAGGTTCGACGGCGGATTGAGGGGGTGGTCGGGATCGGTCAATCGGCCGTCGGTGTCCGTGGGCGGGACGGCCGCCTGAAACGTCGCGTCGGCGTGGAAGCGCAGCTTCTTCGCCCGAATCGGCGGCAGGCCGGCGGCGATGACGATTTCGTCCGTGGCCGGTAGCTCGCGCACCTCACCCGGCGTCAACAGGGCTCGCGCCGTCTGCTGGCGCGAGACCATGATGTGTCCGAGCCACGGCGCGAGTCGGTGGCCGGCGAAGTTCTCCTGCGTGTGGACTTCCGTCTTGGTGCCGAGCAGGTCGGAAATTTTCTTCGCCGTCTCCTCGGTATTCGGGGCGTAGTAAACGTGCACGTGCGCGCCGTCCATGACCGTGTTGTGCGGCCCATAGAACTTCACGATCTGGTTGACGCTCTGATTGATCATCAGGCATTTGAGGCCGTAGCCCGCGACGAAGCCGAGCGCGTCCTCGAAGAAGTCGAGCTTGCCCAGCGAAGGAAACTCGTCGAGCAGCAAGAGCAGCCGGTGGCGATTCGCCGGCGGATTGAGTTCTTCGGTCAGTCGCCGGCAGAACTGGTTCAACAGCAGCCGGAACAATGGCCGCAGGCGCGACTTGTCGCTCGGCGGCGAGATCAGATACAGGCTCAAAGGGTGTTCGGCCTGCATCAGGTCCGCAATCCGAAAATCGCTCTCGCTTACCGCCGCGGCAACGATAGGATCGAGATACAGACTGAAAAACGAGCGCGCCGTGGAGTGCACGCCGCTGCGCTCATTCGCGGACTTGTTCAACATCGCGCGTGCGCCGATCGCAACGACGGGATGTGGACGGTCGCCCAGATGCGGCGTGGTCAGCATCGCCATGAGCACGTCCTGGATCGTGCGGGTCGGATCGTTCAGGAATCGCGCGATGCCGCCGAGCGTCTTGTCGGCTTCCGCATAGAGCACGTGCAGGATCACGGCGAGCAGCCAGGCGTCCGCCTCCTTGCTCCAATGGTCCGGCTTACCTTTGCCTTCGGGGTCGACGATCATGTCGCAGACGTTCTGTGCGTCGCGCACTTCGAAGTCGCCGGGTCGAATCTCCATCAGGGGATTGAACCGGCAGGTCTCGCGGCTCGACGGATTGAACGCGAGGACGTAGCCGAACCGGCTCCGGAAGCCCGACGTGAGCGTCCAGTTCTCGCCTTTGATGTCGTTCACCACAACCGAGCCACGCCAGACCAGCAGCGTCGGCACGACGATGCCGACGCCCTTGCCGGAACGGCTCGGCGCGGTCACTTCGATGTGTTCCGGGCCGTCGTGCGTCAGGTACTCGCCACGCTCTGTGCGACCGAGCACGACGCCGCCGCGACCGATCAAACCGCTGCCCTCGATATCGTCGCGATCCGCCCAGCGCGCCGAACCGTAAGTCGTGACGACGGCGCTGCCACGGGCACGCCAGACGTTGTAGAGAATGGCGACGAAGATGCCTGTGAGCACCGCGCCGTAAATCCAGAACAGCGCCATGTCGAAACGGTGTGGCGCGTAGGCGTTCCAGCGGTTCAACCACACGAAGTAGTCGAACGGCGCATAGACCGCGTGGCCCTGGAACCAGAATAGCGGCCGGCCGAGTTCCGGCTGGTCGGCGAAACCTTCGGCCACGTACTGCGTCGCCAGCCAGCAACCGATCACGGCGGCCGTCGAGATGATCGTGAGCGGCGCCAGCATGAGTCCGCCGGGAATGCGGGGTTTTTTCATCGTTACCTTCCGAGTGAGGGAAACAGATTCATCGCGTCGAGGACGCGGTAGCGCACGCGGGCTTGTTCGAGTTCGCCCGAAACGGACAGCGATACCTCCTTGCCGACCTGCCGTGCGAGACCGCGATCGGCAGGCACGAGTGCGAAGCGTTCGCCGCTGACCACGACGGCGTGCGGGCCGTTGGTCAGGGATTCGATCGCAGCCACGCGGCCGTCGAACGGGTGGACTTCGTTGAAGTCGACGAAGCGGCCGTACTGCCGCGAGAGCCGGGCCACGGCATCGCCGTGCTCGATGCGATCGAGCTTGTCACGCAGCTTGGCATCGAGATTGACCCCGTCGACGTCGATCGACGCTAGTCCCAGCTGGACCAATCGGCGGGCACGTTGCTCGGCCGCCTCGATCAGCTCGTCCTGGAACTGGGTGCGGACAGCCACCTGTCGAACCTGCGACAGGTTCCCCGCGACGAGCTGCTCGTCGAGCCAGGTGTAAGTGCGCAGTGCCATCTGGTTGCGCAGCGGCACACGCGCGTGCACATCCACTCGAACGAAGGCGTCGTCGCGCGCGACGCCGGGTTCGACATCGAGCCTGGCGAGCAGATCGGAGGGGATGCGATATCGACCGTCCGGCTCGCGGGTGACAAAGCCACGGCTCGCCAGCGCTTCCAGCCGTCGCACGTGTGCTTCGACGAAGCGCTCCGGCGTCGCATCGAAAGGCAATCGCTTGCCGTCGAGCGAGGCAGCGTGCAGGCGCGAATCGTAGAGCCCGCCGTCGCCGGCGGCGAGCGACGCGATCGTGCGATCCGCCTGTCCGGTCGCCCGCGGAATTTCGCGGCGCATCGATACGACATCGCCACGGCGCGCGGCATCGTCCAGGTGCCGCTCCGAATGCGCCGACAAGGCGGCGTAATAGGTCTTTCCATCCATGCCGGCAACGACGAGATACTGTGTGCCTGACAGTTCGTTGGCGAGCCCGCGTCCGAGCACACGACCCGTGATCGGAACGGCGAGATTGGCCTTGTCGACGACGTCGACGACCGCCACGCGATCTTGTGCAGTGACGTGGCGGTTCACGTGTTGCTGAATCGTTCGGTGTTGGGTGTGCCCGCGCAGTCGTTCGACGGCGTCCGGCTTCAGGTGCCAGATGCCGCGAACGGACTCCTCGGCCAAGTCCATCGAGCGCAAGTGCGCGAGGCGACCGAGGTAGAGCCTTCGTTGCAGGGAGGCACGCGCATCAGCCGGAGCGACGTGCAGGTCGATGCAGCCCTTGGGGTCGCGCTCCTGCAGCGACTGCAAACGTCGATCCAGCGCGGTGAAGCGGTCGGCATGGATATCGCGCGTAAGGCTGCGAAAGACATCCAGCTCGCTGCGATAGCCGAGTTCGTCCGTCATCCGATCCATCGCACGCTGACGCAGGCCGTTGCCGATGTAGTCGCGGCTGATGACGAGATCGCCGCCGCGATCATCGCGGCCGTTGAGCACGATGTGGACGTGCGGCTGGTCGGTGTCGTGGTGGACACAGGCGACGTAGTCCAGGCGCGATCCCACATCGCGTTCCATCTGCCGCATCAGGTCGCGCGTGAAGCGTGGGAGGTCGACTTCCGCGCCGCGTTCGGGCGAGACGATGAAACGGAACTGGTGGCGGCAGCTCACGCCGCGCTCGGTGAAGGCATCGACCGCCTCGCGGTCGAGTTCG
>Ga0105240_10015292_pt1 | contig 10443 bp, 9 predicted proteins | sample KBSC54metaG_FD_80426 | JGI IMG/M metagenome (GOLD analysis project Ga0105240, IMG submission 80426) | Corn rhizosphere microbial communities from Kellogg Biological Station, Michigan, USA - KBS C5-4 metaG | ecosystem: Host-associated > Plants > Roots > Rhizosphere > Soil | place: Michigan, USA... | reverse complement strand
GGCCGAGGGAACCGCGGACTGGCTGGTTCCACATCGGGTTTTCGAAGGCAATCGGCCGTCGAACGTGATTCTTGCCGAGAAGCTGACGCCGGGAGTGCTGGGCAAGCTGGTGGCTCTGTATGAGCACTGCGTGTTCACTCAAGGTGTGATCTGGCAGATCAACTCGTTCGATCAGTGGGGCGTGGAGTTGGGCAAGGCGCTCGCGCAACGGATCGTTCCGGAGCTGGAGAACGCTGCGGAGCCGGAGCTGCATCATGACAGCTCAACCAATCATCTGATCCGGCTGTATCGCCAGAAGAAGTAGAATTGCGCTGCTTGAATCAGATCTAGGGGCGGCTCTGGCGCATGCCGGAGCCGCGAGGGGCGACATTGGCTACAGAGCAGGTGGTTCGTCTTACGCAGCAGGTGAAGGCGGGGGGATGCGCAAGCAAACTTCCACCTGGTTCGCTGCGAGCGGTGCTGTCTAAGCTGCCGGTGCAGCACGATGCAAACCTGCTGGTTGGGTTTGAGACATCGGACGATGCAGGCATCTATCAGATCGCGCCGAATCTCGCGCTGGTGCAGACCGTAGATTTCTTCACGCCGCTGGTGGATGATCCTTTCACGTTTGGGCGGATTGCGGCAACGAATGCGCTGAGCGATGTGTACGCGATGGGCGGACGACCGGTGAGTGCGCTGGCGCTGGTGTGTTTTCCGCAGAGCGGAGATCTCGCAATTCTTGAAGAGATCATGCGCGGAGGATTGGCGCAGATGAGCGAGGCCGGGTGCACGGTGGTTGGAGGGCACTCGGTTCGTGATGACGAAATGAAGTTCGGATATGCGGTCACGGGCGTGATCGATCCTGCACAGGTGAAGACGAACGCACGTGCGATGGCCGGAGATGCACTGATACTGACGAAGCCGATCGGGACGGGTGTGATCACGACGGCGTTGAAGCAGGGCAAGGCGCAAGCAGCGTGGGTGGATGCAGCGGTGAAATCGATGACTACGCTGAACATGGCGGCGGCCGAGATAGCCGGGAAGTTTGCCGGCGTGCACGCGATGACGGACATTACCGGCTTCGGGTTGATGGGGCACGGACGCGAGATGGCGGTGGGCAGCGGCGTAACGCTGGAGATCGATACGGACAGGGTGCCGGTGATCGAGGGCGCGCTGGAGGCGATTCGCACTGGAGCAATTCCAGGCGGGCTGGTTTCGAATCGTGAATTTGCGGAGTGCATGGTGGCTGATGCGGACGGCGCGGCGATTTCGGATGAGTTGCGCAATCTGATGTACGATCCGCAGACGTCGGGCGGGTTGCTGATTTCGGTGGCTGCGGAGGAGGCCGACCTGCTCGTGGCTTCTCTGCGGGACGGCGGGGTCGATGCGGTACGTATAGGACGAGTGCTTGAGCAATCGAACGAGCGCGGGAGTTGTGCGGTCGTTTTGAGGTAGCAGCGGGATCTGTCGGGTACGGGGTGTGAACGAGTGAATTCGACGCAGCGAACAGAGCGGAGCCGGGTGGAATTGTTCAGCAAACTGCCTTCGGTGAATGATGTGCTGCTTGCGCCTGAGGTGCATTCCCTTTTGGAGGCGCATGGGCATGATCGCGTTGTGGCAGCCATTCGTGAGCGGTTAGTCGAGATTCGAGCGGAGATCAGCGCGGACCAGATTCCCGAGAAAGAGTTGGAATCTTCGATTGAGTTGATCGTTGCCGCGGTAGTCGCAAAACTTCAGTGCGGGCCGGAGTATTCGCTCAAGCGGGTGATAAATGCGACCGGCGTTGTTCTGCACACGAATCTTGGGCGCGCGCCGTTGAGCGAGGCAGCGCTGCGGCACGTTGTGGAGGTTGCGCGGGATTATTGCAATCTTGAGTTCGATCTCGAATCGGGGGAGCGAAGCAAACGGGACATCCATGCGGAGCGACTGGTGCTGCGGGGGCTCGCCGTACCCGAGACAGAGATGGCGCGTTGGGGCGTGGTCATTGTCAACAACTGCGCGGCGGCTACATTTTTGACGTTGAACACACTGGCGGAGAAGCGCGAGGTGGTGGTTTCGCGTGGAGAGCTGGTGGAGATTGGCGGCGGTTTCAGGATCCCGGAGATTCTTGAGAAATCGGATGCGGTGCTTCGAGAGGTGGGGACGACGAACCGCACGCGCGCAGTTGACTACGAGCAGGCTGTGAATGAGCAGACAGCGCTGCTGCTGCGGGTGCATCAATCGAACTTCAGTATTGAGGGATTTGTTGAGCGGCCGTCGTTGAAAGAGCTGGTTCGGTTAGCCGGCACGCTGGGAGTGGCGTTGTTTGAGGACCAGGGGACGGGGCTGATATCAGGGCTTCAGGAGATCGGAGTTGCGGATCAGCCGACGTTGCGAGACTCGATTTCGGCTGGCGTTGATCTTGTTGCAGCAAGCGGAGACAAGCTGCTGGGGGGTCCGCAGTGCGGCTTGCTGGTGGGAAGAGCGGATCTCATTGCGAAGGTTCGCAAGAATCCGCTGTTCAGGGCATTTCGCGTGGACAAGCTGACGTATGCTGCGCTGGAAGCGACGTTGTTCGAGTACTTGAATGGGTCGGGGGCAGGTTTGCCGCTGATGCGGATGCTCCGAGTTCCTGCTGAAGAGATTGAGACGCGTTGCCGTGGAATTGTGGAGTCGGTTGGTTCGGCGAATCTTATGTTGGCAGTGGTTCCGGTGGAGAGCGTTATTGGAGGGGGTACGGCTCCAAGTGCGCGGCTCAAGAGCTTTGCGGTGTCGATCCGTCATCGGCAAATCGGAGCAGATGAATTGCTGAACAAGCTTCGCTGTGCGGAACTGCCGCTGATCGGCCGGATTGCGGAGGATGCAGTGGTGCTCGACCTGCGCACTGTGCCGGCGGAGATGGACGAGACACTCGCACGCGCACTGGAGCAGTTGTAGTCCCGCGAATGAAGCCTGTGAAATCCATTGTTATTGGAACCGCCGGGCACATCGATCATGGCAAGACTGCGCTGGTGCGCGCGCTGACGGGGATCGACACAGATCGGTTGCCGGAGGAGAAGCGGCGCGGCATCACCATCGATCTGGGATTCGCGTCGATGGATGCGGCGGCACCTGATGAGTCGTCGCTGCGAATCAGCTTTGTAGATGTGCCGGGTCATGCGCTGTTCATTCGAAATATGCTCGCTGGGGCTGGGTGCGTTCCGGCAGTGGTGCTGGTGATCGCAGCCGATGAGGGTGTGATGCCGCAGACGCGAGAGCATTTGGCGATCTGCGAACTGCTGGGAATGTCTGACGGGTTCACGGTGATCAGCAAGGCTGATCTGGTGAATGACGGCCAGCTGCGGCAGGTGCGAGGCGAAATCCAGAGCTTCCTGAAGGGGACGTTCCTGGGCGGGGCGGAGGCGCCGATTGTTGCAGCGAGTGCGAGGACGGGCCTGGGGATTGCGGAGGTTCGTGCTGAGCTGACCAAAGTTGCTGGACGCGCGAAGGCTGCGGAGAGTGCAAGGCCGATGCGTCTGCCGATCGATCGGGTGTTTGTAAAGAAGGGCTTTGGAACCGTGGTGACAGGGACGCTGCTGAGCGGCGAGATTCGCGTTGGACAGAGCGTTGTGGTGGAGCCGAGTGGACGCAGTGCGCGTGTGCGTGGGCTTCAGACTCACGGAGCCGCTGAGGAAATGGCGCAGGCAGGCTCGCGTACCGCTGTGAATCTGTCGGGTGTGGATGTGGCCGACCTTTCACGTGGGCAGGTGCTTGTTGGTGCGGGAGAACTGACGGCAACGAATGTGATCGATGCGGAGATCGTGCTGCTTGAGGACGCTCCGATAATGCGGAATCGAGCGCGTGTTCACTTGCATGCGTTTACTTCTGAAGTGATGGCGAGCGTTTCGTTCTACAGTGCCGAATCGATGAAGGCTGGGACGAGACGACTCGCGCGACTGAAGCTTTCAGAGCCGATTGTGCTTGTGCCGGGGGATCGATTTGTCATTCGCCAGCCGGCACCTGCGGGAACGGTGGGCGGCGGGCGCGTGCTCGACGCGCAACCACTTAGCGTTGCGAAGAGGGCAGAGACGCACAGATGGTTGGAGATGGTGGCGCGTGTGGCACCGTCGCAACAACTCGCGCTGAGGGTGGAGAGGCGTGGCGCTGAAGTGGTTGGAATCGATGCACTGGCGCAGGAAATGGGACTTACGTCCGAAGCCGTTCGTGAAACCATGGCTCCTTTTGTCGCTGCGGGCGAGTTGGTGATGTTGTCGAGCGGGTCCATCATCTCTTCTGCTGCTCTTTCCGCTGCGCGCGAGTCTGTGATGAGCCAGCTGAAGAGCGCGGGAGAGGCGGGTCTGAAGCGATCGGTTGCGCAGAGCCAGTCGGGGCTGGGCGGAGAAGTTTTCGATGCGGTCCTGGCAGGGATCGTCGACGACGGCAAGGCTCAGTTGAATGGGGAGGTTGTGACGATTGCGGGTGCGGCTCCGGCACTGTCGGCGAAGGAGGCGCAGAAGCTGCAGGCGGCGGCTGCGGCCTATCGGAAGGCCGGGCTGGCTGCGCCGAACGTGAAGGAAGTTGGCGATCAGTTACGGATTGGCGAGGTGGAAATGCGGCGCGTCATTACGCTGCTGATTCGTGAGAAGACGCTGGTGCGAATGGGGAGCGATGATGTTTTTGTTCATGCCGAACCGCTGCGGGAGCTGAGTGCCAAGCTCGGCGCGATGCGCGGGAAGACGATTGATGTTGCGGCGTTCAAGACGATGACGGGGCTGACGCGCAAGCATGCGATTCCGCTGCTGGAGCTCCTGGATCGGGAGCGGATTACGCGGAAGCTGGGCGATGTGAGGGTGGTTCTCTGAGTCAATCTTTCGGTTGATTCCGGGCGTGAATTCATGCGTGATATATTCGTCCCAATCTGTTTCCCGAACCATGCGACAGGATTCCTCGAAGATAAAGCTGATTGAAGACGTAGACGCGACCGGCGATGTGGCCAAGGTCTACGACGAGTGGCGCGCGAAATCGGGTCGCCAGGAGATGCCGGGGATTCTGAAGTGCTTCAGCCATCGGCCGGACTTTCTGCGCGACGTGATGAAGTTCGGCGACACGGTGCATTTCTCCGAGGGGCATCTGACGCGAAAGACGAAAGAGGCGATCGCGAGCTGGGTGTCGTATCTGAATCGCTGTCCATATTGACTGGACTCGCATGCTTACTTCCTGCGTGTTCAGGGAGCAGAAGAACAAACGGTGCAGGCGCTGGCGCAGGGAGATCTTGCGGGCGCGGGGTTGAGCGAGGCGGAGCGCGGGCTGCTGGAGTACGTCGGCAAGGTGACGGAAGCGGCTTATCGCACGACGCATGAGGATGTGCAGAGGCTGCGGGATCTGGGGTGGACGGAGCCGCAGATCGCGGAGGCTGTTTACATTACGGCGATGTTTGCGTTTTTTAACCGGGTTGCGGATGCGTTTGGGATTGAAGCGCAGAACTATCTCGCGATGAATCATATGACGAAGTGAGGCGGGCTTGACGATCAGGGCGAAGGGCAGATGGAAGCGATGGTTGTTGCCGGTCGCGGGTGTGTGCCTGGTGTTCTGGGTTTGCTTCATCAGCTACGTGGGATGGGCGATGAGGCAGCCGCCGGAGGTCTTCGGTCATGTAATGGCGCGGATGCCGATGCCGGCGTACTTTGTCATCCCTTTCGAGACGCTTTGGAACAGGGCGCGGAAGGGCAGTCTGCAGGTCGGGGATACGGCTCCGGCGCTTGAGGTGAAGCGGCTGAACGAGTCGATGCCGGTCGAGCTTGGTTCGCTGTGGGCAGAGCGGCCGGTGGTGCTGGTGTTCGGGAGCTATACCTGACCGCCATTTCGGCGGGAGGTTCCCGCCCTGAACAAACTGGCCGAGCAGTACAAGGGCAAGGTTGATTTCTATGCCGTGTACATTCTCGAGGCGCACCCGACGGACGTTTGGCAGATGCAGTCAAATGTGAAGGACAACGTTCTGTTCCGCAGTCCGACGAATGAGGCGGAGCGATTCGGCGTAGCGAATGCGTGCGTGCGCAAGCTGGGCATTCACTTCCCTGCACTGGTGGATGGAATCAACAACCAGGTGGAGACAGCGTATACGGGCTGGCCGGATCGGCTTTATCTGATCGGGCAGGGCGGGCGGGTGCTTTTCAAAAGCAAGCCGGGGCCGTTCGGGTTCCATCCGGAGGATCTGGCGGCGGCCATTAACACGCTCCATCCCTAGGGCTGATTCCTAGTGCCCCGGCCACGTAGCCTCATCTGAGTTTCTGCCGTATCGATTTCGGACTCGACTCAAGTGTTCTCATTGACTTACAGATTTTGAGACGCTTAGCGGCACAGCGAAAGTGTGCACCTCTAACAGGCTGAATCGAGATTTTGTCAGCAACCGATTAAAGCTGATTCGAGCGTTGGCGCGGCGAGAGACGAGGAGCAGCACGCAGACGCTTTCTCTCAAACAAGCGTAAGCAGATCAGGGAGAGCAACGCCAATGAAGTGACAGATCGGCCTAGAATCACATCGCTGGTCGTAGTCCACTCAGCGGAAACTTGAACTGGTCCCTGCGGAACCGGCACGGCCATCAAACCGCGTTGTCGTTCGACGACAGGCGTTGCCGGAATCCCATTCACCTTTACGGACCAAGCTGGGTAGTTGCGGAGCCGCAGAATCAAGTAGCCGGCGTGCTTTGCAAAGCCCATGAAGAACTTCTGTTCCGGCCTGGAGGTTGAGCCTGAATTGGACGAATTGGCAGTTGCCAAGAACAGCTGCTGCCAGCCCGAACCATCGCAGTCACTTGCTTCCCCGCTCCACTCGGGAGCGACGTTATCTGTTTCAAGAAGGCAGGCATTCGGCAAGGCGAGCACGTGCTGCGAGACAGAGTTCAAAAGAGGTTTGCCGTTCGAGTCGAGCACGGGCTGTCCGAGAGGATCGACCAACGGATTGCCCTGGGCATCGACAACTACGCTGAGCACGGGAGATCGGATGCCCGGCGGTGCGTACTCGGGCATACCGGGAAGGAGGATGCCTTCCGATGCGGATTGCGCGATCTGTTCTATTTGTGTGCCGCATTCAGTCCACCACCACTTCTGCGCGAGGATGCTGATCCCCGCGAACAGGACAGCGGAAGCGGCGATGACTGGAACACGTGCGCTTCTTCGATCGGACCAGATGGCCAAAGCAAACCAGATCGCCATGGGAGCTTCGAGAACTACGAGCCAGCGCCAGGGAAACTGCAGGATCCGCAAGTAAGGGATCCAGGTCCAGATGGGCTGAGAGATCGGCAAGAGTAGAAAGAGTATTGCTGCGGGGATGACAGCCATCGGGATCCAAACTCTGCGGTCAAGCGGCAGGACGCCGCGGAGCCAGGCAATTATGCCTCCGAGAAGAGCAATTGAAAGCATGACGACGGCTACAACGGATACCTGATGCAGAAACTGATCGTGGGAGGCGAGGGCCGGGCTGGAATTGCGAGCGAAGAGCCAGTTGTGCTTGATTCCGTATCGATCGGGGAGCAATGCATTCTGGATGCTGGCCCACTTGCTTTCTGAGATGGCGGGGATGAGATAGATCGAGGCGAGGCCCATGCCGAGCGTCTGGCCGAATGCTGCTCTCGCGATTGGGACAAGCGATTTTTCCGTCAGAGCGCAGACAAGCGCGACAGCAGCGAGAAGATACGCGGCCATGATTCCCAGCGGACCGTTGCTCAGCCAAATTCCTGCGACAACGAGTGCGAGTGCTGTGGCTGAGCCGTCGAAGGTGCGCTCCCAGAAGTTTTCGGAGAGGTTTCTTCTTCGCAGAACGAACAGCAGGAGCAAAGGGATCCAGAAGCCACCCGTCAGTTCTGAAAAATCATTGCGTTTATAGACGTTGAACAACGCATAGCCCAGGAAGATTGCGGCGCAACCTGCCAAGGTTGCGGCGTGTTCTCCGAGAACCTGCCGCGCCAGTGCGCGATTGGCGAATCCGGTGGCTAGCAACGATAGAACGCACAGGACCGGAGGGACGGAGGTCCAGGGCAAGAGCATTCCGAGAATGGCTCCTCCCATCCAGCTTATAGGGGGGTAGAAAACGAATTCAGGCTGTCCCGCGCCGAAGTTTGCGCTGTTGGCCCAGTGCGGGTAGAGGAGTCCCGTAGATATGCTGTGCTGGGCATCGATCCAGGACATGTAGTGGAAGATGAGGTCACCATTGCAGGATGGGCCCTTGAGCAGGAGGGGACCCGCCGCAATCAGAGCGGCCATAACCAAGACGATCGGTCCTACCGCACTGCGAAGAGCAACACGAGTTCCTAGTGAGGAGAAAGAGTCATGGTGATCTTTCGGCTTCATCTACGGAGCATCGTAGCAGTCGATGTTGCGTGAATGACATCTGGATGTCGTAGTTACACGTTTCCAGAGTGGGAACCCGCGCATCGGGCGATATTCCGGGGCTAAACCCCCTTGTTTTTGAGACAGGTTTCTTCAGCAGCCTGAAGGCTGCTGCTCCCTCCTTTGTGCCTAGTGATCTGAACTCACCGTTCCCTTCGTTGTGTCTGCATGCCCTGAGAATCAGTGAGGCGATGGGAATTCGAACAAAATGCCGTTCACTGGAACGTCGATTTCGCTTAGCTGATCGTTGGGGTTCGGATGAAGCTTTGAGTGCCTGGGTTTCTTGAAGTACACGAAGCCTTCGGCTGATTCTCCGGGATGAAGCGTGGTGCGGATGAGGTACAGCTCCTCGGGTGTGATGATTGTCCCTGTCTGCGCGGGCTCTGACGTGAACCGGTGGCCGCATCCTGTCTAGCTGCGACCTCGTTGGGATCGGGTTTTCGCAGACGGCCCAGCTTTGCTGCTTTGCTGGTGCCGATGCTGGTTTGCGGTCCGGAACCGGGGTGCCTGCCCGAACTGGGGAAGTCACTACTATTGGCAGCTTCCTGAGCGCGCTTTGTCTCGTGAATGCGCAATGCGACCTCTGCTGCAATGTCATGGAATGTGAAGCGGGTGTGCGATGAATCGGAATAGAGTGCGGAGAAGTCTTTCGGTCGCACCTCTGTTTTGCCGGGTCCGACCTGTTTGACGCGTATGAAGACGCGATATTCGCCGTCTATGGTGGCGGAGGGTTTGCCGACGGCAATGCTGGTGCCTTCGTGGAGGATTTCACGCACCGGCCTGCCGGATACGGTTGTCGACTTGCAATGCTTCGCGTCGGAGAGATCACAGAGGATCACGGTTGGCGGAGTTTTGCCGGCCGCGGCCAGGCTCACGAGAATGAGGAGACAGGCTGTCTTCGACACCATGTTGGGAATCAGCATACTCCGTGGGTGGGTGGAAAGACAGGCGTGTGAGGAAGGAAGCTCTCATCTCGTGTGGCAGGCAGTAAGTTGATCTGGTAGGTTCGGGCGGCCCTCCGGGGCGCGGTTTCTCTGTCGTGCGGATTCCCGGGGTTTCACCCCGGGCTATTCTCGGATCTCCCTCCGGGAGACCGGGGCTGAAGCCCGGCCTTTCGGCAATCGTGGTGCTTCAGTGGCCTGAAGGCCACTGCTCCCTCCGAGATCGGATTTCCTTCCGGAAGAACTTGGTTCAGGTCGATGTGGTTCCCGCCCTAGCAGAGCTAGGACGGGGCACCCGCTTCGTTGCGATGGCGGGATTGTCTTCACCATGTAAGGGTGACGGTGATGGTTTTCCAGCCTTCGCCGGGTGGGAAGTTCAGGAAGAGGCCCATCGGAGACTTTAAGTCCCGACCATCATCAATCATGGTCACGTACTCAGCATTGTGCTCGGTATCGTTCGGGTCCATTCCTTTGTTTTCTGGAGAATTGAATTTTAGGTGTGGGAGATATCGACTTCGGACAATCTCGAAGCCTGTCGATGTTCCTGCCCTTCCCTCAAAAACAAATGTGACGTGATTCGACTCCCAGTCTTCGTGCACAACTCTCACGAGCTCTGTCCGGTTTCCCGGCGAGGGCTGCCCAGGATGTAGCGATAGCCCGACCGGCGGGAGAGGGATACGAATGCCCTCCTCGCCATTATCCGTTTCGGGCTTTGAACCGGGTATGTCACTCCGAATCTTCCAATCGCGAAGCTTGGGATCGAACGAAACCTCAACATCCAGGTTCTCGCCGTGCCTCGCGAAGCCAATTGACGTAGATGAACCCGCGAGGTCGAGATGTTCAATCTCAGCGTGATCCCACGACGCCGGGAGGTGCGGGTTCACGGTGATGGTTTTGGTTTGGGCGTCAATGTCTAAGCCGAAGAGGCCGCGGAGGGTGGGGGTAATGACCATGGCAGAGGACCAGAGCTGGTGGCTGGTGCTGCGGCCGAAGGGGACGAAGTAGTCGCCGGAGAGGAGTTCGGTGACGGCACCGAGATCTTGCGACTGGGTGAGGTTCGCGTTCTCCATCAGGAGTTGATAGCCGGCGAGGGGCTGGTTGCCGCGGTATTCGGCGAGGGCGGCCCAGCCGGTGAAGAGCGGCCAGACGGAGCCCTGGTGGTAGCTCATGCCGTCGTAGAT
>Ga0105240_10015291_pt1 | contig 10444 bp, 8 predicted proteins | sample KBSC54metaG_FD_80426 | JGI IMG/M metagenome (GOLD analysis project Ga0105240, IMG submission 80426) | Corn rhizosphere microbial communities from Kellogg Biological Station, Michigan, USA - KBS C5-4 metaG | ecosystem: Host-associated > Plants > Roots > Rhizosphere > Soil | place: Michigan, USA... | reverse complement strand
TTGCGCCGTCGACCAGATCGCGCGTGGCAAGGAACTCCACCATGGGAGACCATTGGCGGCCGAGGCGGTGATCTCCGGCGATGGTCTGGCCAAGAGCTGTATACCAGAAGAGACTTTGAGGGCTCTTCCTAGTGTCGTGCGGCAGGTCGGCGCCCATCTGAAACTGCACCCAGGTATTGCTCCTGAAGAGCTGATCAAACGATGCGAATGGCTCAAAGGTGGTGGTTCCGGACCCGCCGAGCTTTGTGCTTCCGGTAGGCGGCAGAATTCCACCCTGCAAGGCAAAGATCGATCCACGTTGCAGGTTCGAATACAAGACCTGCTTCCAGCCGAGAGTGATATCTCCGATGTGGTTATCCCAGGAGTGATTTTGGTTCTGAAATTGCCATGGCACATCCACTTCCAGTTGCCCTTTCGAGCCGAAGGCGCGCTCGTTGATGACATGTGTTTCGAATCCCGGCGCACCGCTCGCATTCACGGCGGTGGACCAGACAACCTCATCTTCAGGGAATGCCTTTTCCGTCACAATGGCGCGGGGCAGGTTCAACTCGCCGCGCGGCCAGTGGGGGCTGGAGCAGAACGTGCGGAGGTAAGCAACGACATCATCGATCTGGTCGTTCGAAAGCAAGTCTCGGAAGCGCGGCATGATGGTGGAGAAACCCAGGTAGGGTCCGCCATTCACGATCACAGCTTTCCATGCGGAGTCCGGTTCAGGAGTGGTCTGGCCGCAGCTGCTGAAATCTGGCCATGTGTCGGGCCGCTTGAATTCGGTCAGCTTCTCGTCTGCGCCCTTTCCGTCCACTCCGTGGCAGGCGATACAGCCTCCTTCATAAATGACCTTGCCGTTCTTCGCATCGGGTTTGCGAGAGTAGGCCAGAGTCTGAGCGAGTAAGTCGAAAGAAGTGGAAGCAAGCAGTAGAACTGCTAAGAGGGTCGTCAACCGCGCTCGACTCATCCACTACTCTCCCGCGAAAACACGAACTCACCTTCCGGACCGGCCCGATACGTGCAGTTGCTCTACCGCTCTGATGCAGAAAGCCCTGAGTGCGGTGCGTTTCCATGAAGCCATGACAGAATCTTCATTTGCCGATTTTGACCTCACTCAAAGCCAGATCCAACACTCTCAATCTTTATACTGGACTGGATGAGAACGTTTCTTCCTGTCGATGAACAGATGGACTTGCTGCAGAAGGGTGCGGCCGAAATTATCCGCGTCTCCGATCTTCGCGAGCGGCTTGAAGAGAGCCGCAAAACCGGCCGTCCGCTACGCGTGAAAGCCGGTTTCGATCCTACAGCCCCTGATCTTCACCTGGGCCACACGGTGCTGATGCGCAAGCTGCGGCACTTCCAGCAGCTCGGACACCAGGTCATTTTTCTGGTCGGTGACTTCACTTCGCTGATCGGCGATCCCACGGGTCGCAACGTCACGCGGAAGCCGCTCACCCGCGAGCAGATCAACGAAAACGCCGAGACCTATAAGGAGCAGGTGTTCAAGATTCTCGATCCGGAAAAGACGGAAGTACGCTACAACTCGGAGTGGCTTGGCAAGCTCGACTATGAAGGAACCATCCGGCTGACCGCGCACTTCACTGTTTCGCAGATGCTGGAGCGAGACGAGTTTCACAAGCGATTCCAGGCAGAGCAGCCGATCAGCCTGCACGAACTGCTGTATCCGGTGATGCAGGGATACGACTCCGTCGCGCTCGAGTGCGATGTGGAGTTAGGCGGAACAGATCAGCGCTTCAACCTTGGTTGCGGGCGCGAACTGCAGCGCCACTACGGACAGAAGCCGCAGATCATTCTGATGACGCCGATTCTGGAAGGCACGGACGGCGTGCAGAAGATGAGCAAGTCGCTGAACAACGCGATCGGTATCAACGAACCTCCGGCGGAGATGTACGGCAAGCTGATGTCGATCTCCGACGAGCTGATGTGGAAGTACTGGGTGTTTCTCACGGACTTGAAGCAGTCTGAGGTGGATTCTCTTCAGGCAGAGGCTGCTGCAGGGAAAGTTCATCCGATGGATGTGAAGAAGCGGCTGGCACGGACGATCACGGCCGGGTTTCACGGAGACGAAGCCGCTCAACACGCCGATGAGAACTGGTCGAGGATGTTCCAGCAGAAAGAGGCGGCCGAGGATCTGGAAGAAGTTCACATTGCCTATGCCGATCTAGTCGGGCCGGCGGGAGAGCCGGGCGGGTTGCAGATCCGCGTTCCGAAATTGCTGGTGCAGATGGGACTGGCGAGCAGCGGAGCCGAGGCGAGCCGCAAGCTTGCGGAGAAAGCGGTGAAGATCGATGGCGAAGTGGTGTCGAATTCCACGATCACTCTCGATTCTCTTCCCGCGCGATTGACGGTGAGGCTCGGCAAGCGGGCGAAGGTTGCGGTGATCGGCGGATACGGCGAAGGCAACTAGCCGGGCTTCCGGGCGCGGGCTACATCTGAACAGATAGCACTTTTGTGCTACGGGAAGTCTTCGAGCCGCACTCCGCGAACGCGGGCGCCGGGAACGGATGAATGCACAACAGTACTGAGGTAGCGCAGCGTAAACCGCATTTTCGAGTACCAGTCTGCTAGTTACTTCCTCAGCCGGATCGCGATAAAGCGAAACCCCTAGATGTGGAATTGAAAGGCATAACGCGCGAAGCCTCGTCAGCGCTATGCTTGCGGATGCGCGCTGGGAAAAAACGGCAGGGCGCATTTTCGATCAGGCCAAAAATTTGCACAGTGGACTCCGACGGATTGCGCTGAAGCGGACACGCCTGCGAGTGCACCGGCTTGATTACGGTGGTGTTTCGCCGAGGTGACGATTTACTTCGTTTTTCCGCGCGTCTACAACTCTCAAGTCATTGAAAACACGCTTGTGGACGTTACAATTCGAGCACACAAAGAAGCAAGATTGGCAAATTTTAAATGTCCGATAGGCCTACTTTAGAAAGTCGGGGATTCCTTGAGCAGGCAGCGGTGGGGATTGTCCACGCCACGCCGGAGGGCCACATCCTCCGCTGCAATATGGAGTTCGCGGAGATTATCGGATATCCACGCGAGGAAGTTCGCGGACTCATGTTTCAGGAGATCACTCCTGACGAGGATTGCGCCGCCGCCGTCTCTTCGTTTCAAAGACTGTGGACCGGAGCGACGGATGCATTGAGCCTGGAGATCCGGCTCATTCGCAAAGACGGGTGTCTCACCCGAACCAAATTCACAGTGTCGTTACTGCGCGATCGCGAAGGATGGCCTTCGCATTTGCTCGCGCACGTAGAGGCATTGGGGAAAGTCGCGGAGCCGCCGGCACTTGAATCTCGAGGAAACTCGCATCAGCCGATCAAAGAGAACCGCTATCGCAGCGCATTCGAGACCAGCCCGGATGGCGTGCTGATCGCGCGTGCGGAGGACGGAAAGATTGTCGACGCGAACCCAGCGTTTCTCGCGATCATGCACCTGAATCTCGAGGAAGTGGTTGGGCGCACGTCGCTTGAACTGGATATGTGGGCCGACGAGGGGGACAGCCGGAGCGTGGCGGAAGCTCTTCAGGAGGAAGAGGGCTGCCGCGATCTCGAAGTTCGCTTGCGGCGGAAGAAGGGCGAGATTTTCTGGGCGGAACTCTCTGCGTCATTCGCCGAGGTAGAGGGCGAGGCGTGCGTGATTTCGTACATCCGGGACGTGTCGGAAGCGAAGGCGGACGAAGAGAAGATTCGAAGCCTGGCGTTCTATGACACTCTTACCGGGTTGCCGAACCGGCGCCTGCTGTGGGAACGGCTTCGCCAGGCTCTGATTTCCAGCATTCGCAGCGGCAGCAAGCACGCTTTGCTGTTTGTCGATCTGGACGGGTTCAAATCGCTGAACGATACGCTCGGGCACCATATTGGCGACTTGCTGTTGCAGGAGACGGCGCGGCGGATTCAAAACTGCGTTCGCGAAGTGGATACCGTGGCAAGGCTCGGCGGCGATGAGTTCGTGATTATCCTCGAGGACCTGAGCCAGATTCCGGAGATCGCTGCAGCGCAGGCGCGTACGGTTGGCGGAAAAATTCTGGGGGCGATTGACCAACCTTATCTGCTGGAGGGCCGGGAGTGCCACACCACTTCCAGCATGGGAATCACGGTCTTCGGCAATCAGAACGAGAGCACCAATGAGGTGCTGCAACAGGCCGATATTGCGATGTATCAAGCCAAGGCGGCGGGGCGGAATGCAATGTTCTTCTTCGCACCGGCTCTGCAGGCTTCAGTGGATGCGCGCGTGGCTCTGGAGCGCGATCTTCGGCTGGCGATTCGGGAGAATCAGTTTGCCTTGTACTATCAGCCACAGCTGGATCGCGGCTTACTGACCGGCGCCGAAGCGCTGTTGCGCTGGCGGCATCCGTCGAGGGGACTCGTCGCGCCACAGGAGTTCGTGCCGCTTGCCGAGGAGACGGGGCTCATCTTTCCGCTGGGAAGCTGGGTGCTGGAGACCGCATGCATGCAACTGGCCCACTGGGCTGGGCGCAAAGAAGGCGAGCACCTGTCGATTGCCGTGAATGTGAGCGCGCGCGAGTTCAGGCAGCCCAAGTTTGTAGACCACGTCCTGGCGGCACTGGACCGCACGGGAGCGAATCCAGCGAATCTAAAGATCGAATTGAGCGAGAGCATGTTCGGCGAGAACGTGGAAGAAGTGATCGCAAAGATGAGCAAGCTCAAATCTCACGGGGTCAGATTCTCGCTTGAGGATTTTGGCACGGGCTATTCTTCGATGACGTATCTGAAGCGTCTGCCTCTCGATCAGATCAAGATCGACCGGACGTTTGTCGGAGAGATTTTGAAGGATCCGATCAGCAGCGCGGTGGCACAGGCGATCATTTCGTTCGGCAAGGCCATGGGGCTTTCCGTGATAGCAGAGGGTGTGGAAACCGAAGAGCAGCGTGCATTTCTGGCCAAGCTCGGTTGCCATTCCTTCCAGGGATACCTGTTCAGCCATCCCCTTCCGCTGGGCGAATTCTACGAGTCGTAAGACTCGGGCGCCAATCCATATCGCGTGTAAGTGCAACATTCAAGGGCCGAAGATGGGCTCTAAGTGTGGAGAGTACTCTCTGCCGGGGCAAGTTCTGCCTGCGGTGTGCACCATCGGTTCTGAAGACCGCACACGGGTGTAGGCGCGATGATTACTGCGGTGCCGGGACGGTTGGAAGTTTTGTATTTCCAAATACCCGCACAGAATGAGACATATAGTAGTTAATATGCCGTGGGACAATGCGATGGAACCTCTGCTTAACCTTCAGGAATTCATGAAGACGGCCCCCTCAGCGGGGCCGACGCACAAGCCAGTCACCATCCAGGAGCTCGGTCTCCGCCAGGCCGTTTTAGAAGACCTGGCGCTCAAGCACCTGTACCTTTCAGGCCCGTTCTCCGTGCTGGACATGGCGAAGCACATGAAGGTGAGCTTCGAGGTGGCGAGCGAGCTGCTGAAACGGCTGCGCACCGAGCAACTGTGCCAGGTCACGGGATTAAGCGGTCAGATTCCGAATCTTGCGATTACGTCCCAGGGCAGAACTCGCGCGCAGGAATTGCTGGCGCAGAGCCAGTACACCGGGCCGGCACCAGTGCCGCTGACCACATACGTGGCCCAGGTCAAGCTTCAGAGCGTATCGCACGTTGAAGTGCATCCTTCCGATGTTCAGCGTGTGTTCAACAGCATGGTGCTGGACGACAGAATTTTGTGGCAGCTGGGGACCGCACTCAACTCGGGCGCGGCGATCTTCCTTTATGGTCCTTCGGGCGTGGGCAAGACGACGATTGCGGAGTTGCTGTCGAAGGCTCTTTCTGAGGATGCCGTATGGGTCCCGTACTCGATCGAAATCGATGGCCAGGTGATCACGGTTTACGATCCGACGCTGCACCAGCGAATGGCTCACATGGAACCCCCAAACCACGATGAACGCTGGGTGCTCTGCCAGCGGCCATCCGTGATGGTGGGCGGCGAACTGACGATCGACATGCTCGACCTTCAATACAATCCGGGATCGAAGTTCTACACCGGCCCGGTGCAGATGAAGGCCAACAACGGCGTGCTGATCATCGACGACTTTGGACGGCAGAGGGTGCGTCCTGACGAACTGCTCAATCGCTGGGTGGTTCCGCTGGACCGTAAGATCGACTTCCTGACGCTGGCCGGCGGACGCAAGATCGAAATGCCATTTGAAATGCTGGTGGTATTCGCCTCGAACCTCGATCCGGCACAGCTTCTGGATGCGGCGTTCCTGCGCAGAATTCAGACCAAGATCTTCATCGGCGAAGTCAGTGACGAGGAGTTCTGCGAGATTTTCCGCAGAGTTGCCGCAGAACGGAAGATCGAAACGGACGATACAGTTGCGCACACGCTGATTGATTTCGTCCACGGCACGCTGAAGCAGGAGCTGCGTTCGTGCTATCCGCGCGACATCGTGAACCAGATTTGCTGGGCAGCGAAGTACGAGGGCAGAGAGCCGCAGATCAACCACCGCACCGTGATGCGGGCTATCGAGTCGTACTTCCTTACCAAGGACTGAGCAGTACGCAGACATCGGGACGACACGAGAGAAATCCCGTTCAGCAAAGCACAGCGAAAGCGCTATTGTTGATTCGTGCGGTTAACATCCGCCGAAGGGCTTGATCGAGTGGAAGTCTTACTTATCCTTCTCCCTCTTTTCCTCGTGTTCCCGGTTATATTTGTCGTGCTCCTCACCGTGTCTATGCAGGCCAAAAGGCGCGAAGCGGAAGAGTCGAAGGCGCTGTCTCCGGAAGCGAGAGAAGAGTAGAGCCTTGCGGCGAAAGAGCGGTGCTTTTCATTTAATTTCAGGGGCAGTCCGCGGAACCCAGTACGGGCTGAAGGGTCCTAGCAGTGATCTGACCTCCGGCCTTGTCGATGACCGCGTACCGGATACCGAACTACTTCCCGGATTCGAATCCGCGGCTGATTCGAAACACATGGCCATCGGGATGACGAACGTGCATTTCACGAACGTTCCACGGCATGTTGGTGGGTGGAAATGTGATTTCTATCCCGGCAGCGACGCAGAGCTTTTGCATCTCGTCAACATCGTCGACCCAGACCGACATCCAGACTCCCTTGTCGCCCGCTTCGTCCCCCTTCTGTTGAAATGTGGTTGTGTTCTCCCCTCGGCCTCGACCTCCCTGCGCGCCCTGGCAGAGAAAGATACAGACTTCCTCACCCGATCCAACAGCTCCGAATGTAGGCGGTGTTCCCCAGTCCCATAATTTCTTCCATCCCCATTTTTCAAACCACGCGAACGTGCCGACGATATCGCACACGTTCAATATCGGAGTCAATCCTTTGGCTTCCATAGCGAAGGAGGATACCATCCTGAGCGGACTGAGACGACTTTTACACTTTCAAAGTCTCCCGACCCTCTGTGGCCTCACGCACCGAAATTCCGCTCCCAATCCTCGACCTTTGGAGTTTGCATCCTCGCCTGGTTATGCAAGCTTCAGGAATTTCAGTGATTCCCAGATCGCGTGGAACAGATCAAAACTCCACGGGAAACCCTCGAAAAATGGAGCGCATCGGAATGCAGATACAACTTTTCCAAGGTGGGTAAATGTCCAAAGTTCTCGCAATCAATGTCGATGTCGCTCGATGGTTATGTTGCCGATAGCAATGACGGCGTAGTCGAAGTGTTTGACTGGTATTTCAACTCCGGCAATGTCGAGGTATCGACAGGAGGAGGAGTTCCGATGACGTTCAAGGTGTCGGAGCCGAGCGCGAAGCATCTTTATGAATTGACATCGGGGCTAGGGGCAGTGCTCACAGGCAGACGCACCTTCGAAGTCGCTCATGGCTGGGGCGGCCGGCATGCATGGGGTCCGGCATTTGTATTGACCCACGCGATTCCCTCGGGCTGGCCGCGGGCCGATTCGACCGTGCACTTTGTGCTCGACGGCCTCGAAAGCGCCGCGAAACAGGCAAAGGCCGCAGCAGGCGAAAAATCTGTAGGCGTTCACGGTGCTGATACCATTCAGCAATTATTGAAAGCCGGGCTGCTCGACGAACTCAGCATCGACGTAGCAGCGGTGCTCCTTGGCTCCGGAATCCGGCTGTTCGATCGACTAGCTTCCGCGCCTGCCTTCCTCGGCAACCCGGATGTGATCCAGGGGTCGGTGTTACGCATCTTCGCTACCCTGTTCGAAGAAGGTAGCGTCCGTAGAGACTTCGCACTTACTGACAGTGCGGGAGAGATCCGATCTGGATTGTTGATGAACGGGCGATTGATCGCCTTTAATCCCATCTCAGGTAGTCTCCAAAGATGGATCTTTTGTGGTCATTCGCATTTAGTTCGGAGATGGTAACTCAGCGTCGTCGATCACCAGAGTTTCGACTGGCTCCTTGCCGGTCTGAAGTCTGAGGCCGATCTCCTTCATCAGACTCAGGAAAGATCCGGCCGAATCGGATTGGTAGGCGCTCTCGTCTTCCGGAGCCGATTCATAGTCGAAAGCCCCCGTCTAGCCAGTGTGGTCTTCAACGGGGCCATGCATGATGTAGTTGCTTGCAAACTGGGCCAATTGAGACATCGAAGTATGTTAAGACCTAGCAGTGGCTGCCCATGTTGGCGCACCCATTTCCTTCAGAGCTGTCATCCTTGTATCTCTGAATGAGCGGCAGTTTGGTTGAGACTGTTGCAGTGTGGGAGTTGAGAGAACAACTCCCCCGCGGGCGGACGGCTCCCGTTCATCCTGCGGTCTTAACGACCGGCGCTCAGCACAGGCGACCGCTGCCCAAGTCACGTACGACCGAACAGTCGCACGATTTTCATTCGCACCGACAAGGCAGGTTACCGTGACACGGATCGTTTGTGGAGTGGATATTGCTTTCTCACCTTTAGCCGCGCGCGTCGGACAGGACGGCGCCGGCGCCACCTTCGCCAACACCCCGGAAGGCATCGCAGAGTTGGCTGCCTTCTGTCAGATCCATCAAGTCACACTGGTCGCCATGGAAGCCACTGGCGGCTACGAACAGCGGGCCTTTGCGCAGCTGTCGGAACACGGGCTGCCGGTGGCGGTGGTCAACCCGCGTGCCGTTCGCCAGTTCGCGCAGAGCATGGGTTGGCTCGAGAAGACCGACGCCATCGATGCCGGCATGATCGCCTGGTACGCAGCCGTAGTCGAGGTTGTGGGAAAGCGGAAAACAGCTACATCGTTTTCCGCTTTTCCATCATCCCGACCTTGACAATCAAGACAGTCGCTGAGCGCACGGGTCCCCACGCGTTTTCTAAAGCGTGGGCGTGTAAGCGAAGGATCTGCTTTTTATCTGTGCTGATCATCAAGCCGGGTGCCGCATTTCGGAATTCGTCGTCAGACCAATTTAGAGGTGGCAGCGAACACGCCCTCACAAAACGAAAACGCCAGAAACCTTGCGGCCTCTGGCGTTCTCTAACGGTAATCCTGTAGCGCTTCGGATCATCCATCGACCTTTCAAGCCTGCCGATCAAGTTGCGGGTTGGCCGCATTCTTGATCTTCCCGCTCAACCTGGGTTTCGGTTCAGAGTTGCCCCTTCCCCGCTCCCATTTTGCTGAGCCGGCGAACGATTCCGATGGTTTGCGCCATCTTCCTCGTCTCTTCGGCTGTGCCGGCGATCTCTGCTCAGGTCTCCCCTCGCTTATGATGCCTTCGACGATGCCGGTTTACGCAGGGTTCTGAGTCGCCCCAGTGGCTCCCGCTTCCTCCTGCCTCGCCTGCGATACGAACCTCAGGTTGCCCCTCGTTCCGCATCTCCGGCTTTACCGGTGATCGATCGTCGAGTCGCCTCGATTCTCTCTCCTTCGGCGGTGCCGGTTGTGAAAGCTCCAGGTTGCCCCTTCGCTTCGCGCCCCCGGTATCGCCGACGATCAGCGTCTGAGTCGCCCCAGATGCTCATCCTCCGGTCCCGGCTGGCTTCCGTTCCGAGTCGCCTCGGAGTTCCGTGCCATCCGGTCGCCCTCTACGAATCGCCGGATTGCTCCGTCTATTCGCTTCGGGCTTCGCTGCTCAAGCTTTTCCCAAGTCGCCCTGGTTCCTGCTTGCTCAACGTCGCCGATTCCGTCCGCCTCGAGTTGCCCCGAAACTTCCTTCCTCGGCTGATCCGCATTTGCTTCCGCAGGTTGCGCCTGCTTCCGCATATACGGCTTGGTCGATGATTACTCCCTGGCTGAATCGAACTTTGCATCCTCAGCTTGCGCCGCGGATGAATCTTCGGTACCAATCAGGTACCAGCATTCCTTAGTCTGATTTCCAGCGCAATCTAATCTCAATCAACAGTCCGCAATCGGCCGATCACGAACTCTAAACTAAAACCGTTGCTTGCGCCTTTCACCAGGCCGGAGCTGCCGTTCCAATCAGCTACAGAGTCACCAGCTAGTTAGAGACAGTAGGCCCGATCGATCTGTGGATGCAAGTGCAAAACCCTAGTAGATTCTGTGGATTTCACCATTCATAGTGC
>Ga0105240_10015290_pt1 | contig 10445 bp, 7 predicted proteins | sample KBSC54metaG_FD_80426 | JGI IMG/M metagenome (GOLD analysis project Ga0105240, IMG submission 80426) | Corn rhizosphere microbial communities from Kellogg Biological Station, Michigan, USA - KBS C5-4 metaG | ecosystem: Host-associated > Plants > Roots > Rhizosphere > Soil | place: Michigan, USA... | reverse complement strand
CATTACATAGTAGTTGCCGTTGGCATCCTGGTTCGCGGGACCCCCGAAGTGGGAGGTTCCGGCGAGGTCCGCATCGACATCCAGACCGCCGTTGGCACAACCGGTCGCGGTGCTGTTGACTGCGGCCACGGCGTTGATCAGACCAGCACCCTGTTGGAATACGCTGTACGCCAGTGTTCCGTTGGAGTTCACTGCAGCTTTTGCGCTGCTCATCAAACGGCACTTCACGGTGTCGGGCGTCAATGTCGGATCGGACTGAATCATCAGTGCGACCACGCCTGTCGTCACCGCCGCGGCCATGGACGTGCCGGACATCGTGAACATCGTCTGGCCGGGCAGCATCGAGTTTTTGTCGATGTTGGCCAAGTAGGTGCTGGAGGCCATCGAGGCGACGATGTGCCCACCCGGGGCCACCATTTCCGGCTTCACGAAGCCTTCGAAAGTCGGGCCGGTCGATGAGAAAGAGGCCAGACGATCATCGGCGCCATTGTATGGAGTGTAGTTGTCTGTCAAAGCACCCACGGTTACGACGTACGGCACGTTGCCTGGAACGTCGACCGTCATCGGACTCGGACCTTCGTTGCCCGACGCTGCGACAACTACGATACCGGCTTTCCAGGCGGCCATGACGGCCTGGTTGAGCGGGTCATCCCAGTAGTAGGACTCGGGCTGCGCGCCGAACGACAAGTTGACGATGCGGATGTTGTATTGCTTCTGGTGCGCGACGATCCAGTTTATTCCTGAGATAACGTCGACATACCGGCCACCGCCGGTACCGTCGAACGCACGCACGACGACGACGTTGGCCTTCGGGGCGATACCGAGGTACCCGCCTCCTAGATTCTGGGCGCCGCCGGCGGCAATCGAGGTGACGTGCGTGCCGTGGCCGTAAGGATCTGAAGTGACGGGGCCCTTGCCGCCATTGGTTACATCAACCGAGGCCAGGATGCGGCCGCCGTAATTCTGGGCCAGATCCTGCCAGAGGCCCGAGTCGAGGATCGCGACAGTCACGCCTTTGCCGGTGATGCCGGCTTTCTGCAGGGAGTCTGCACCGACCAGGGCCGGATAGTCGGTTTGATACAGGGCCGAAGAGGCTTGGGCGCCCGTGCCGTCCGTCAGTGCCGTACGGCTGGAAACATTGGATACCACAGGTGAGGTGATACCGCTCACCAGGGAATTTGTCAGAACTGTCGAGGTGACGGGGGTTACGACCTGGCTCGTGACCGTACCAACAACCGAGGATGCGACCGCATTGTTGGTGCTACTGGTAACGTTGTTCAGCGTCGATGTCAGGTTTGACAGCAGGCCGCGCTCGCTGACACTGCGGTCTGCGTAGACGCGAAGACCGGGGGTAGCGCGAAGGACGGACGCCTGCTTCGGCGTGAGATACGCCGAAACAGAGTGGATGATCTCGAATTCCTGTTCTACTTTTGCGTTGACGCGGACCACGCTCTTGTCTGCCGTGTTCAACGACTCTGCCTGCACGATATACAGAGCGGGGGTCAATGCGCTCTGTCTATCGTCAGGAGCAGTCGAGTCGGCGGCGGATGAAACCGCTGCCACCGAACCCAACGCAATCGAAATTGCCGAGACCAACTGTTTCAAGCTCATCGCATCATCTTCCGGCTGACGGAGTGTGTGGGCTCCGTCTGGGGATGCATTTGACTGGATTTCGGCCGGTCGTACGGCGGTTACGCGCTCACAGACCTTGGGCTCAAATGTGACGGGGTTCGAATAATGCAGGTGTCAAGCGGGGGTGATGACCGATTACACGCGCGCTTTGGGGGGCTTGCGGGCGCTGCGGGTTTTGAGAGCGTTAACAGCTTCGGAAGTGGACTCGATGTACAGATCGCCGGAACCCTGCACACAACCGAGCGCTGTGAGGAGGTTTCGCTGCTCGGCGTCATCAATGCCGGTGGCCATCGGAGTTAAGTCCAATGCCCTGGCCACTCCAATGCTGGCGCGGCAGACTTTGAGGGCAACCGAATCTTTGCGAGCGGCTATGACCCACGCGCGATCCAGTTGGATGGCGCGGATGGGAGCACGGGCCAGCCACTCGGGTGACATGGTGCCCCGCCCCACTTCGTCGACGATGAGTTGCACCCCGGCCGCGGCAAGAGGATTCAAGTCTGATGGGGGGCGGACTCCGACGTTTCGCTCGGGAATACGCAGCTCGAGACGCTGCGGCGGAATGTGCCCGGCGCCGAGCAACCGGTTGAAGTCCTCGACAAACTCCTCATGCGAGAGGTGATGGCGGAGCGCTCCAAAGGAGATCCTGACATCGGGAGGACTGCGCCGGCTGAGCGTCAGGAAATCATCCTGTAGCCATTTCATGGCTTCACGGGACAACGTGGTTCCGAGACCGGTCGTCTCGGCAACACGCAGGAAATCGAGAGGTCGAATCTCGCCACGCAACGGATGCTGCCACCGCAAATAACCCACCCAGGCAACCAACCGACCGGTCGCCAGATCATGACGACCGACATACCGGAGTTGAATTTCACCGTTGGTTATCGCGCTTTGCAGCTCGCGCGAGATGTCCATCCGCGCGAGCGATTTCAGGCGCAGGGTGTCGGTGAAGAAACAGATGCGCCCGCCGCTACCACGGCGCGCTTCGTTCACGGCCGCGCGCGCGTGATCCAGTAGCGCTTTCGCGGTCGAGGCGTCCTGTCCAAGCAGCGCAACACCCGCGCTGGGAGTCAGTTGGTAAACATCGCCGGCCAACTGCACCGGCTCGTGCAAACTCGCGCAAATGTGTTCTACGCAGGTTTCGATAGCGGCACGGTCAGCGCAATCCAGCACGAGCGCCAGGAGGCTGTCGCTGAGTTGGCCCAGGTACCATGTTGGTAGGCCATCCGCTCCATGCGACGCTGAGGAGAGTCGCAGGACCGCGGTGGTCATGATCTGCTCGGAGAGCTTCGGCGCGATGGCCTGCGCAATGTCGGCAAGGCCTTCTATATGGATGATGGCGACGGCCAGCGGCTTCTCGCGCAGGGAGGCCATCGCTGTCGATTCCTTGAATCGCTTCAGGAACCCACGACGGTCGATCTGAGGTGCCAGGCGTTCCGCCGTGGCATCCACGGTATCGCTGAGGTTGTCCTGCAGCACTTGCCGGATGACGCAGATCGCGCGATCCGGACCCTGGGCGCTGGCCCGCGCTTCATAGTCGCAACCGCGGTCCTTGAAGCGCGCCTCGGCGGTATCCCGGGTGGAAATTGCCTTGCGGGTCAATTGTTTGACCAGGTCGGCCACGGATTCGGGCCAGATGTCGGTGAGGTGTTTGCCGATGCTGTCCCCGGCCGGCTTCAGCTCACCGACGCCGTGACCGGCATTGACAGCCAGGATCACGCCGTCGCGGCGCACGCCGATGACCAGATCCGGCAGGGCGCGGATCAAGGAGTCAGACATCGGGGGCAACCTGAGGAATGGGCATGATCCTCGGGATGGTAAGGGAAAGGAATATGGAAAACTGAGAGGGGGTCGGCGGGAACCAGAGGATCGGCTCACTTTCTGGAAATTATGGGCTCCCTCTAATTACTCGAGAGAACCGGATTTTCGGGCGATTCGGCACCGGGACCACGAGCCGCCAACAGCTCGCCGATTCTCGAGTTGTTCCTCTTCAGGCTCGGTGAGCTCAGAGCAAACACCCCGGCACACAAGCATTGAGCGCGGTCACCTCTTGCGACCCGGCGTTGGCTTCCACCCCAAGAGTCCCTCTGCGCTCCATTGCGCAGCGGTGAGTTTGGAGATGAAGAAGTCGGCCAACGCGCCAACCTTCGCGGGACGCGCACGCGCAGTCGCTGTTACGAAATACAGACCCCCTTCGGGCAATCGCCAATCGGTCAAGACGGGCTCGAGCTGCTGGTCCAGGAAATACTGTGTCGCGACAAACTCGGGAAGCTCGGTGATGGCAAGTCCGGCGAGAACCGTGGGCAACAATGCTTCCACGCTGGTTCCCCGTAACGCCCCGGTCGGTGTGACGGTGCATTCCTCGCCACTCATGTGGTTAAAGCGCCAGACGTCGCGCTTGACCCTGTTGGTGTAGGTAAGACACTGGTGGGCGCCGAGATCCTGCGGATGTTGGGGGCGACCATACCGGGACAGATAGGTAGGGGATGCCACGATAAATCGACGCACCGGCGCAATGAGGCGTGCGACGAGTGATGAGTCTTCCATGACGGCGATGCGCAGAGCGGCGTCAAAACCATCGCCGATCAAATCGGCATGTGCGTCCGTGAGATGCAGATCGATGGAAATATCCGGATACATCCGGAAGAACTCGGGCAACAGCGGAGCCACCCAGCGAGCGCCGAAGGAAAGCGGAGCAGCGAGCTTTACGAGACCCCGGGGTCGGCTCGAGGTCTCCCGGGCGAAATCCTCCGCGTCCTCGGCTTCGGCGTAGATTCTCGCCGCTCGCTCGGCAAGCGTGCGGCCATAGTCCGTCAGCGCAAGTCGTCGGGAAGTGCGGTTGAACAGTCGACCTCCCAGCCGTTCCTCGAGGCGGGTAACCGCCCTGGACACGGTGGCCACCGAGACCCCCATGGTTGTTGCCGCAGCAGCGAACGAACCTTCTTCGGCAACCTTCGCGAACATCGCGAGCCCTTCGAAATCCGGTAGTCTTGACATCGACAGTCCTGCAACGATGCTTTGCAATTATTTCTATTTTGAAAATTAGCACGCAGCCATAAATTTGTCGCCCGGGCACCACCCATTTGAGGAGACAGATCGTGGTACGCAGACTCGAAGGAAAAATTGCCGTCGTGACCGGCGGCACCACCGGTATCGGCCTCGCGACCGCCAAGCGCTTCGCAACGGAAGGCGCACGGGTCTTCATAACCGGCCGTCGCCAACCCGAGCTGGACGCGGCCGTGGCAGCTGTTGGACCGAGGGCCACTGGCATCCAGGCCGATTCCGGCAACTCCAGCGAACTCAATCACCTCTACGAGCGCGTGAAGACAGAGGCAGGCCGCATCGATGTGCTGTTCGTCAATGCCGGCGGCGGCTCGATGTTGCCTTTGGGATCAATCACCGAAGAGCAGTATGACGATACGTTCGGTCGCAACGTGAAGGGCGTGCTCTTTACGGTACAGAAGGCACTCCCACTGTTGGTCGACGGCGCCTCGGTAATCCTGACCGCTTCCAACGTCAGCATCAAAGGCACACCCGCCTTCAGCGTTTACAGCGCCTCCAAGGCGGCAGTGCGCAACTTCGCACGCAGCTGGACGCTTGATCTGAAATCTCGCGGCATCCGCGTCAATGTCATCAGCCCGGGCCCGATCAGGACGCCCGGCCTCGTCGAGCTTGCCGGACCCGATGCGGGGAAACAGCAGGGCTTGCTCGACTACATGGCCTCGACCGTCCCCCTTGGGCGTGTCGGTAGTCCCGAAGAGGTCGCCGGCGCCGCCCTCTTCCTCGCCTCCTCCGACGCAAGCTTCATTGCCGGCACCGAGATCTTTGTCGACGGCGGGCAAGCCCAGATCTAGACCAACACCAACACGTTTATCAAAACAGCACATCAACCAGTCGATTACAAAGGAGATTCCAATGAGCAACCAGACGTATGCAGCATCCGCCGATTCCGCGGCTGTCCCCAGCGCCATCTCGACAATCGTTCCGGCGGTGGGTCGCCTTCTGATCAGCACGATCTTCATCCTTTCCGGGCTTTCGAAGGTCGCCGCCCCGGCCATGACGGTCGGCTACATCCAGTCAGCCGGATTGCCGTTTCCGTCGTTGGCGTTCGGGATCGCCGCGTTTATCGAGATTGTCGGTGGAATCACCCTGCTGGTCGGCTACCGCACTCGAATCACCGCTGCTGTTCTCTTCGTGTTCGCGCTCGCGACCGCCGCGTTCTTTCACAATCATTTCGGCGACCAGAATCAGTTCATCCATTTCTTCAAGAACATCGCAATAGCCGGCGGACTGTTGCACGTCGTCGCATTCGGCGGAGGTCGTGTGAGCCTCGATGGCCGCCGGTCCTGACGCACCGGCTGGAGCGGCGCAGGTCGCTCCAGCCGACGTAGCGCGAACGCAACCGAAGTCCACAGTCGATGATCGAGGAGAGTGTTATGAACGACCGCACCCATGAGCTGCTTTATCGCAACCTCCGGAATCGCGCTATTCGCGCTGGCTGGCGTCGCAGGAGCCATCGCCCCACCCATCGGCGGGCGGCTTGCTGACAGCGGGTGGAGCCGTCCCGCGACCGCTCTCGCCATGCTGACCGTCGCGGCGGCTTTTCTGATGACACAGATCGCCCCTCCAGGCTCGATGTTGGCGCTCGCCATACTGGTCGCAGCCGCGATCCTGCTCGACTTCGGCGACGGTGTTGGCGGGCGAGGGAGTGTCCTATCTCATTGATCACTACGGCATTTGGAAGCCGGACCAGACCTGGGACCCGCGGACCGACGAGCTTCCGTTGGATGGGATGGTGGTCGACTTCAATCGGTGATCCCGGTGCCCGTCATTGGGGACCGCGTACAGTGGTAATTAACTGGATTTGCTGAGGGATGGGTCGGGTGCGCCATGATTCGTTCATGGGCACACGACGCGGGAGACCTGATCCACTGGAGCACACCGGCGAGCCTCGCTGGTTGGTCGTGCGGGATCGGGTGAGCCGTGCACTGGAATTCCGGGCTCTACCGGCGGGGGCCGATCTTCGTGCTGCGATGATCGCGAAGCAGGCAGAGTTGGCTGCCAAAGGATGGCGGCCGGGAACGATTCCCAAAAAGTGCTCCTTTTTTTTCGCTGACCGGGACAACGAACGGGTGTGTGTATCGGTGGAATGTTTTGAGCCTGCCTCGAGCGCTGATCAGGGTTTCAGGCGTTGATTCGTCGTTGCGGGGGGCGACGGCGGCGGCGCTGTGGAGTGGCCATGCGGCGGGTGAATTCCAACCGGCCGCAGCGGTTGGCCTGCTCCACTGCGCGCCGTGAGTCGGCGCGCCGCTCGTGGGTCATTCTCAACACCCACTGATGAGTCTTCAGGCGGTTCGACCGTAGAAGCCCAGGCGCTCCTTCTCACTGAACAGGACACCCGGACGCTCGTAGTAGGAATACACGGCGACCAGACGCGAGGCTTGGCCTTCCACGGTTGAGACGCGATGCAACGAGTTTTTGCCGGCAAAGACATTCAGGGTGCCGGCCGTCAGGGGGTTGACCTGGATGCGGTTGGATTGGCCGCTGAGGACGCGACCCACTTCATCGTAGTTGGGCTGACCGTCGGCGCGCAGCTCGGTGCAGTACTGAAACTCACCGCCCTCCTGCGCAGCTTGAATCAACAGGGTGGTTGTGTAGCGTGCGCGATCGAAGTGCCAGTTGAGCGCCTCGCCCGGGCGATATTCCATTACGTTGACGCGCGCCAGCGGATCGTCCATGAGATACAACTTCGGCAGGTTGAGCACCCGGGCAATAAAATCCACGAGCGGCTGCCACTCGTAGAGCCGATGGATGAATGTGTCCGTCAACTGATCATCACACAGTGTGTGATTGATTGTCTGGAACTTCTTGAGCGCCGGATGGGTGTCGGTGAGCCCTTCGACTCGATCCAGGAAGTAGACGTTGTGCGTGCGAGCATGGGTGTAGGAGCTGGATGTGGCCATCTTCGCGAGATCGGCGGCCGCGGCACCGATCGTTTCGGGCCGGACGAGCCCTTCCAGGTTGAACATCCCGCCACTTTCGAGCTCAGAACGGCAGCGGGCCACCAGCGCTTCATAGCGGACCGATCCGGGCTGATCGAGCGGATAGCGCTCGAGATCGAGTAAATCGTGCACGTCAGTCTCCCTCAGCGGATATCGCAAATAATCGTGGCGCCCAGGACGCGGGGACGATTGATCTGGTAGTCATTGGTCAGGTTGTTCAGGAAACCCACTCGATTGGGCGGCGCCAGGATGGCGCGCTTGTCGAGCAGGTTGTTGGCTGTGAGGCGTAAGGTAAGCGGCCCATGGGCGATTGAGGCCGACAGGTTCCACAGGCCGTACGCGGAAGTGTTACCCAGCGTGTTGCTGCCATCCGACGCCGACAAACCCATGGGCGCATGGCTGTGATAGGTGTGATTCACAGTCAACGTGGCGAGATAGTCGGGGATGATTTCGCGGACGTAGTTCACCGCCTCGGAGGTGCTGAACTTGGGACTGCCGGGGAGCTGCTGGCCGGCAAACCCTTTGACGGCTCCGTCGACGATCTGACCGGTGCCGTCATTGGCAGCAAGAGAGAAGTCCTTGGTGAGCTCAGCATGCGCCACGGCCACACCCAGGTTGTAGCTCAGGCCTTGAACGAACAGCGGGCCTGAGGTATCGAGCTCGAAGCCGCGCGATCGGGCGTGATCGCCGTTGTAGACCGCGAGATTGCCGGACGGGAGACTTGCGGAGATTTGCGGGTTCTCCCATTCAACATCGAAAACGGCCAGGGTATAGGTGAGGCCGTCGGCGAACCGCCCTTTGAGACCCAACTCGTAGTTGTTCACCGTGTCGGGCTTGTACTGCTGCAGAGTTGGACTTTCGGCGTACACGCCTACCAGCGGTACCGAGTTGGCACCGCCTCTTCTGAATCCCTGCGACCAGGTCGCGTACACATATTGCTTGTCCGCGTACTCGTAGGACGGGTTGATCTTCCAGGTGTTCTTGGAAGCCGGCGAGCTATGCGGAACCGCCGGCAACAGGATGTTGAACGGGTAGTCGAGATAGGACTGCGCGTCGGTGAAATCCTGCTTGAAGTGACGCCCACCGAAGGTGATCTGCCCCCTGGCGGTGAAATGCCAGGTCAGCTCGCCGAAAATCGACTTGTCAATGAAGTCCTGGTGATCGCCCTGGAAGAACGAGGTGCTGTTGGGGCCGAAGTTCAGCAGGCAGTTGGGGAATTCGGCGCCGAGATAGTATTGGGCGGTGCAACCTTGCGCCACGGCTCGCTCATAGGTGCCTGGCTCCACTACATCCCAGGTACCGTTGCGGATCTGATGCTCGAAATACAAGCCCACGGCGTAGTCGAACATGGCGCCCGGCGACGTGTTGGATACCAGGCGCACTTCCTGGGAAAACGTCCGGGCGTCGTCGTCAAACTCCTGAATCTCCAGGTAGCGCGGATTGATGGGGTTGCCGGCGTAATAGTTGAGGTAGGCGGGGCGGCTCGCGAAGTGATACGTATCGTCGCCGCTGGTGGCTCCTCCGGTGTGATAGTAGGACGTGGTCGACGACAGGGTCGCAAAGCCAACATCTAAAGAAAGATCAAGAGACAGTAACCCGGTTGATCGTTTATAGGGTTGCTCGCTGGGCGAGAAGTCAGTGTACGGACCGCCCGCCGGAAAGTTGACCCGCGGGTCGAGTGCGTAGGGACCGGCCGGAACATCAGGGTTCGCCTGAGGTCCGCCATCGCCTTTGAGATGCGAATATAAGTAGGCCACCTGCGCGCTGAATGAGCTGGTGGGCTTCCACAACAGCGCCGCGCGACCGGTCAGGGTCTTCTGCCCATTCCAATCGTCTTTCGCATAGAAGTTGGCGGGGCTGTCTACCGGATCCGATGCGTCGGCGAGTGTCGGCACGCCGGTCAGATACGGCGCGTCGCGTTGTATCAGGCCCTGGACATGGATAAAGCCAGGCTCGTATTCATACTTCGCCGAGGCTCGCACGGCGAGAGTCTCGCCCAGCGGCAGGTTGACGAGTCCGTTGACCGTGTAGCCGGTGCCGCTCGAATGGGCTGTGGTCGTGGCCCCGGCGCCCACCTGGGCAGAGAATCTATTGAGCTGGGGATCGTTCGGTATGAAACGTAACGCACCGCCGAGAGCGCCCGCGCCGTAGAGTGTGCCCTGCGGGCCACGCAGGACTTCCACCTGCTTGAGATCATCGAGTTCGAAATAGCCGCTCATCGGCGAATTGCCGACATAAGTGCCGACCGGATCCTGCTCAAACGTGCGGAAGCCGCGGGGCTCACCGGTTGCGTTCAGGCCGCGAATGATGGGGGCGACGGCGCCGGCATAACGAGCGCCGAAATCGAACATGCTCAGGCCTGGCACCTGGAGCGCCAGCGACTGCGTATCGACGACGCCGAGCTGATTCAGTGTGTCTCCGCTGATGACGCTGAGGCTGTACGGCACTTCTTCGGTGGTCTGTGTGCGGCGGCTCGCCGTCACCGTGACTTCATCGAGGCGCGATGGCTCATCGGCATCCGCGGCATGCGCCCGCAGAGGCAGTCCGTAAAGAACTGCAAAGACCGCAGCGCCAACAGTGCGGTCGACCCGGGCCCGGCAGGCACGTCGCATCGAATGAGTGCGTTCACCTTTCGTGTGCATCAAAATAATCCCCATCCGGTTGTATGTTTGATTGGCGCCGGGCAAGAGCGAATGTAGCGCAGTTGCGTGACTCAACACTAGTTGAAGTAGCATTCGATCAACGGGAGGTACACGATATGACTGAGACGCGACGGTCTTTTCTCGCAATCCTGGCTGTCAGCGCGGCGGCACT
>Ga0105240_10015288_pt1 | contig 10445 bp, 8 predicted proteins | sample KBSC54metaG_FD_80426 | JGI IMG/M metagenome (GOLD analysis project Ga0105240, IMG submission 80426) | Corn rhizosphere microbial communities from Kellogg Biological Station, Michigan, USA - KBS C5-4 metaG | ecosystem: Host-associated > Plants > Roots > Rhizosphere > Soil | place: Michigan, USA... | reverse complement strand
TTCCAGCTTTTCCTGCTCGCGCTGCTGGGTTTCCGCGCCTGGCGGGTCGTCGCCTTCGCGCTTCTCTATCTCTATTTCCTGGTGCCGAGTGGAGCCTTCATCACCCCGGCGCTTCAGGAATTCGCCGCCCGCTTCGCGGTGCGCGGGCTGGAACTGCTGAGTGTCCCCGTCTATTCCGATGGCGCGAAAATCGAGGTGCCGGGCGCCAAATTCGAGATTGTCGAGGCCTGCGCCGGACTGCGCTTCCTGATCGCCTCGATCGCGTTCGGGACGCTCTACGGCTATCTCATGTACCGAAGCTGGAAGAAACGCGCTGCCTTCATCGCGGTGTCCTTCATCGTTCCGATTGTCGCCAACGGACTGCGCGTGCTCGGGATCGTGCTGCTCGGCTATTGGCTGGGCGATGCCCAGGCCGCCGTCGCCGATCACCTGATCTATGGTTGGGTGTTCTTTTCCATGGTGACGATCATCCTCATGATGCTGGGCCTGCCATTCCGCGAGCCGGCGGCGGCGTTTCCCATCGAGGCGGTTGAGCGCGTCACCGATTCGCATCGGGGGCGGCGCTCGATCCTGGTCGGGCTCCTCGGAGTGGCGTTTGTGACAGTCTTGGTCAGCCCGCTCGTGGCGGACGGGCCGCCGGGCCGCGCCATGGGCCATGCTGGCCTCGCGCTCAAGCACGCGCTCGGACGCTGATGGCGGACGCCGCGCCGGTCATCGCTATTGTGCCGCTCATGGATTTTCCAAGCCTCGCCGAGTCGTGGCTGGAGCTTGAACGGCGCGCGGACTGTTCGTTTTTCCAATCCTGGGCTTGGACCGGTTGCCTGGCCGACGAACGTTTCGCCGAGCCGTGGCTGCTGTCGGCGCGCCGCGGCGACGATTTGGTGGCGCTTGGCCTGTTCAATCGTGGCCCCCGCCCGCGATGGCGGCTCGGGCGTCCGCTCCTGCTGGGCGAAACCGGTGAGGCGGCGTGCGACTCGATCTTCATCGAGCATAACGGGCTGCTGCTGGACGCCGCCGAATCCCACGACCTCGCGCGATCCTGCTGGGCTGCACTGGCGGCGCATGCCCAGCTGGGTCGGACGCGTTGGATGTTGAGCGGGGTTCCGGCGGATATTCCCGCGTCTTTGCCGCCGGGCCGGCTGCCCCGCATTCTGGCGCGCCGCCCCGCGCCTTACCTCGATTTCGCGCGGTTCGCCGCCGAGGCGTCGCTGCTCGACCAGCTCAGCGCCAATGCTCGGCAGCAGCTTCGCCGGTCCTTGCGCGCGTGGGAGAAGATCGGGCCGCTCGCGCTTGACTGGGCTCGCGACGCGGACGAGGCTGGCGGCTTCCTGACTAACCTCAAGGCGCTGCACCAGACATACTGGACCGGCCGGGGCAAGCCGGGGGCGTTCGCCGAGCCCTTCTTCGAGCGGTTTCACCGCGCCCTCATCGCCCGGGTTTCGTCCGGGCAATCGGCGGATCTGATCAGGATCCGTGCTGGAGAGCGGACCGTGGGCTATCTTTATAATCTGGTGCATGGCGGCTGGGTCGCCGCGTATCAGAGCGGCTTCGATTTCGGCCCGGACGCCGACGAACTGCGCCCGGGCCTGATCTGCCATCTGCTGGCGATCGGGCATTATCGCGCCGCCGGAATGCGGATATATGATTTTCTCGCCGGCGAGGCGCGTTACAAGCGCAGCTTGGCCAATGCCGAATCCGAGCTATTATGGCTTCAGGCCAATCGCCAACGCTGGATCCGCCCCCGGCATCCCTCTGATCCGGCATAGGGACGAAAAAATTGGCCCGCACGGTACGACCGATCCGCCTTGTCACCTTCACGACGCTGTATCCCAATGCCGTGCGGCCGACTCACGGGGTCTTCGTCGAGAACCGGTTGCGCCACCTGGTTGCCAGCGGCGCGGTGATCAGCCGGGTGGTCGCGCCGGTGCCGTATTTTCCGCTTCGCTCGCCCCGCTTCGGCCGCTATGCCGATTATGCCCAGGTGCCCGCTTGGGAGGAACGGCATGGCCTCACCATTCAGCATCCGCGCTATCCGCATATTCCCAAGATTGGCATGAACCTCGCGCCGTTCCTGATGGCCGCCGCCTCGCTTTCGGCGGTTCGGGCGGCGGCGGCGGCGCAGGGCGGCGCCGACATTATCGACGCGCATTATCTCTATCCGGACGGGGTGGCGGCGAGTTTCATTGGAAAATGGCTCGACATTCCCGTGGTGATGACGGCGCGGGGGACCGATGTCAGCCTCATTCCGCGCTATCCCGTGCCGCGCCGCATGATTCAGCGCGCCGGTCAGCGCGCCGCGGGGATCATCACCGTCAGCGGCGCGCTCAAGGACGCTCTGGCGGGGCTGGGGATCGACCGCGACCGCATCACTGTGCTGCGGAACGGAGTCGATCTCGGCCTCTTCCGCCCGCTCGACCGGCAGGCGACGCGCCGCCGGCTCGGGCTCGATGGGCCGACACTGATCTCGGTCGGCCATCTAATCGAGCGCAAGGGGCATCATTTCATCGTCGAGGCGATGCAAAGCCTGCCGGGATTCACCCTGCTGATCGCCGGGGAGGGGCCGGAGCACGCCAATCTGGAGAAGCGGATCGCCGCGCTCGGCCTTGGCGACCGGGTCCGGTTGCTGGGGCCCCGGCCGCATGACGAGTTGCCTGAGCTTTACGGTGCGGCCGACGCGCTGGTGCTGGCCTCCAGCCGCGAGGGCTGGGCCAACGTGCTGCTGGAGGCGATGGCCTGCGGCACGCCCGCCATCGCCACCGAGATCTGGGGCAACCCGGAGATCGTCGCCCGGCCCGAGGCCGGCATCCTGATGACCGAGCGCAGCGCCAAGGGCGTCGCCGACGCGGTCAAATCCCTGTTCGGCGCCCGCCTGCCCGCCCGCGAAGCCACCCGCGCCTACGCCTCCGCCTTTTCCTGGGACGCCACCACCGAGGGTCAGATTGATCTGTTCCGCCGGATTGTCGCGAGGCGGGCGTGAGGGGCTTAATTCGGTGAAAACTGCACTACCTAAAATCGCGACTGACGCGAATCCGCGAGCTTCCGGCGCATGGCGGAGACGCCGCACTCACCGGCGTGAAGAAAGGGCTGCCGATACACTTGGATTTGAAAAGACATGACTCCGCGCCAAGAGCTCCGCAGCTTTCGTGGCTGCGGATAACGGCGTCCCAAGTAGGGGGTTTACATGGAAGAATACCGCAACTCATCCGATGCGCCGCTGCATGTGCCGAAAGGACTGATCCGAGACCTCGATATTTATAATATCCCCGGAATGGAAAACGGCTCTACGGAGGATGTTCACGCCCTCTGGAAGAAAATTCAGGATACTTATCCTCCTGTTTTTTGGTCGTCCAATCATGGGGGCCACTGGATTGCGACACGCTTTGGTGAAATCGAGCGCTTGCTTCAAGAACATGAAACTTTCTCCAGCGCTGAATCCACAGTTCCGACGATCGCTACGGTCCGCCTGCTCCCTTTGCAGCTCGACCCTCCGGAACATGGCGCATTTCGTCGGTTGCTCATGTCGGCATTTTCGCCGGCGGCAATTGCGCGAGCCACCGCGAGGACTCGCCAAGTCGCGATTGAGATAATCGAGCGAATACGGTCTCGAGGAGAGTGTGAGTTCGTCGGAGAAGTTGTGAGCGTCACCGCCATGACCGCTCTTATTGCGCTGATCGATCTGCCGGAAGAGGACCAGCCTTACCTGCAGCGTCTTGCCACCCTCAGAAATAACCGTCTTCATCCAAATTTTGCCACTGCTTACGCCGAACTTCTCGACTATGTCCGTAAGCAGATCGTTCTGCGCGAGCGAGCGCCCCGGGACGATTTTATCAGTACAATGCTCAAAGCAAAAATCGCGGGCCGGCCGATCACGGTAGACGAGGTCTTCAGCATGTGTAGCCTGCTTGTCAGCGGCGGAACGGACACCGTCGTGTCGATGACGAGCTTCGCGACTTGTTTCCTCGCGCAAAACCCGAGTCACAGGCATGAATTGATCGATCATCCCGAACGGCTCGATAGCGCCGTCGAGGAAATCGCGCGACGTTTCGGCGTGAGCAACCTCGCGCGCGTGGTCCGGCGCGATACCACGCTCGGGTCGGTCTCGCTTCACAAGGGAGATCGGATCGTTGGATTGTTCCCGTTGGCGGGACTGGATGAAGCAATGAATGCGGATCCGATGACTGTTGATTTTTCGCGTCAGAGACCACGCCATTTTGCGTTCGGTACGGGCCCACATGTCTGCGCCGGAAAGCAGCTGGCTAAGCAGGAAATCAAAATTCTTCTTCAAGAATGGCTTGCGCGCATACCCGATTTCCGTCTCGCGTCGAGCAAGAGGCCATCGGTGAACACAGGTGTCATCAATTCCTTTGTCACGTTGAATCTCGCCTGGGAATTTCGGTGATTGGAATTTCGGTGACAGTGCACTAATTGCGTCTGGCCGGATCAGATCACGGCACCAGCTGGACGATTTAATTAGTGCAGCGTCACCGAAATCGAAATCCACCGAAATCACGGTGAACGATAATCATCTATGGCTCGGCTCCTCGTTCATTGTTAAATGAACCGGCGCCACCACGAAGATTGACGCATATGGATGAAGGCAACCGATTTCTTCTCCAGAAACGGCGGAATATCCGTGACTTAGGCGGATACCTCACTGCCGACGGACGAATGGTCCGGTGGGGACTGGTGTATCGGTCGGGCAGACTTTCGCGTTTGGACGATGCCGACCGCGAAATCTTGCGTGGAATTGGCCTTCGCGCGATTTGCGATCTGCGGACGACCAGCGAGCGGGAGGAGGAGCCGTCGGATCTGATGAGTTCCGCGATAAACTACATCGCGGCCGACTATGAGTTCAGCCACGGCCATCTGGCGCTGATCAGCAGCCGATTGCGGACAACGGAGGATAACCGCCGGCTTATGATAGCGAACTACCGGCAACTGCCCGAGGAGCAGGCCCAAAGTTTCCAAAATATGTTCCGGGCGCTGCTTCGGGACGATCTTCCGATCATCATCAATTGCACCGCCGGGAAAGACAGAACGGGCGTGGCTTCGGCTATCCTGCTTTCGGTTCTGGGGGTGGTTCGGGAAACCGTCATTGACGATTACGTTCTGACGAACGAGGCAATACCGATCTGGTCGCCCCCGCCGCCCCATCTTGAGCCCCTCTATATCGCTCACCGCGATTATCTGTTGGCGATGTTCGAGGCAATCGACGCCCGCTGGGGAAATATCGTCCAATATGCGGAACAGGCGCTTCAACTGGATGAAGCCGCTGTCGGACGTCTGAAGGCGCGTCTTTTGAGCTAGGCCTCTTCCGGGGATGGTACCCGGCAGAGCGCCCAATCTTCTGCCTGACTGAGCGGCGTTGCCTGGATCCAAATGAACCGATCTTGACGGTGCGCTGTCGCCGGATTGAAGTCCCGGAAGGGCCGCGTTGCGGGCCCGGCGCGCGTGACGCTCCTGATCGGGCCAATTAGGTCACGGCCTGGCTGCTCGGGCGCTGAGTCCTATACGCTGCCCCACTTGAACAGCTTGAAGAAGTTGTAAGAGGGATCCTTCTGGCCGCCCTGCCCGAGGTGGAAGCCGGCGGCCAGCGGATCGTCAAGCCGCATCGTCGAACGCTCAGTACGATAGGTCATATCGGGAACGACGCGCCTGTGGAATATCTTCCACTGACCATTCCGCTTCTCGAATTTATCGAGGAATCGGCCGATGATGACATAATCCCAGGGCTCCTTGCCCTCCTCCTCTATGACGTGGAAGCCGAAAAACCAACTCTGCGATTCGGCGTAGTCCCCATCGAGCTTGAGGACTATGTTGGTCACCGCGTGATGCACGCGTCCAATGGAACCGCCGGCGACGTTCTTTTCGACGAACGAGAAGAAATTCTTCACGGGGCCTTCGCCGAAATGCCCGTGATCGTCGAACCCGTCGGGATGATAAAGCTCGGTCATCGCCTTGAAATCGAGACGATCGACCGCGAGGCAGTACCCATAGATGACGTCGGTGATCGCCTGCCTGTCGAGCAGTTCGCTCAGCTGTTGTTCCATAGGCAAGTCCTTCCATCATAATCACGGTGGCTTGGCTATACGCTGATTCTTCCCTGCGGGCAGCATCATCGTGCTTTGACTTCGCATCGCGCGACCGCACCGTAACCGACGCCGACCCCGATCGGTGTCAATTTTGAAGTGCCACGTTTTGAGTTGGGTTGATTGAGAATTGGTAGGAGACTTCGTATCGGTTTGGAAGTTGAGGAGCACGCTACGACCGCGCGTGCTTGCAGCCCGCAGCGGACTTGTTGCAAGCTGGCACCGTGATTTGAAGAGGATGCAAGCATGTGCCGCAGCATCAAGACTTTGCACAATTTCGACCCGCCCGCCACCGAGGACGAGGTTCATGCGTCGGCGCTGCAATTTGTGCGCAAGCTTTCGGGTTTCGCGCATCCGTCAAAGGCGAATGAGGCGGCATTCAACCTCGCGGTCGAAAACGTGAGCGAGGCGGCGCGTGAGCTGTTGGGCTCGCTTGTCACCCATGCGGCCCCACGCGATCGCGCCATCGAGGCCGCCAAGGCCCGGGCCCGTGCGGCCGAGCGTTTTCACGTCGGCTAGCGGGCTCCCGCCTTCGCACGCCGGCCTTCAGGTGGTCCGCCCGGCGAAATCGCCGGCGTCGTGCCGTTCGCGGAGCTGGTCGGCGGCGTTGACCATGCGGCCGCGTTTCACCGCTGGGCGGTCGGCGATGGCATCGGTCCAGCGTTGCACGTTCTTATAATCCTGAACCTGCAGAAATTCGGCGGAATCGCCGTAAAGCCGGCCCTTGGCCAGGCCTCCGTACCAGGGCCACACCGCCATGTCGGCGATCGTATACGCGTTCCCGGCCAGGTACGCGGCCTCGCCGAGGCGGCGGTCGAGCAGGTCGAGCTGGCGCTTCACCTCCATGGCGAACCGGTCGATGGCGTATTCGATCTTGGCCGGCGCATAGGCGTAAAAATGGCCGAAGCCGCCGCCGAGGTAAGGTGCGGCCCCCACCTGCCAGAACAGCCATGACAGGCACTCGGCGCGCGCGGGTCCGGCGGGCAGGAACGCGCCGAACTTCTCGGCCAGATAAAGCAGGATCGCGCCGGATTCGAACACTCGGACCGGTGCGGGGCCGCTGCGGTCCATCAGCGCCGGGATTTTCGAGTTCGGGTTCACCGCAACGAATCCGCTGCCGAACTGCTCGCCCTCGCTAATGTCGATGAACCAGGCATCATACTCCGCGCCGGCATGGCCCAGCGCCAGCAATTCCTCCAGCATCACCGTGACCTTGATGCCGTTCGGGGTCGCCAGCGAATAAAGCTGGAGCGGATGACGGCCGACCGGCAATTCCTTTTCATGCGTCGGCCCGGCGATCGGCCGGTTGATGGTGGCGAACCTGCCGCCGCTCGCCTTGTTCCAGGTCCAGATCTTGGGGGGCGTGTATTCGGCTGAGTCGGTCATGCTTTGCTCCGGACAGGTGGGCGCAAGGAGAGGGGGCGGCGACAGGTTTGACGGAGTTGGCGCGATTTGGGAAGCCGGAGCGTTGGGCCAGAGCGCCGCAATTCGACCGCGCGGGCTCGCAAGAAGCTTTCGAAGGTCGCTAAGTCCCGTGTATAGAAGCTGAAATCATTCAAAGCCGCACGCAGCGGGATTGGGGAACATATCATGAGGAAATGGGCCTGGGGTCTGCTTGCCGCGTTTGCGGCGCTTATCCACCCCGCCAGGGCGGGGGCCACGCCGGACGTGGATTGGCCATACTATAATAATGGCGCCGACGCGGCACGATTTTCGCCGCTGAAGCAGATCGAGTCGGCCAATCTGGGCGATTTGAGGGAAGCCTGCGAGGTCGCCCTGGGAGACGAGGGCTCGTTCCAGGCCGGTCCCGTGGTCGTCGGCGGCACCATGTTCGTCACCACGCCGCATACCACGGTCGCGATCGACGCCACCGATTGCACGGTGCGCTGGCGCCATCGCTATATCCCCGAGGAGGACGAGCAATTTCCGGTCGATCGCGGCGTCGCCTATCTGGACGGGCGGGTGTTTCGCGGCACCGGCGACGGCCGGCTGCTGGCGATCGACGCGGCCACGGGCAAGGAATTGTGGCGCGTGCATCCGGCCGACCCGGACAAGATTCAATATTACGCTGCGGCCCCGATTGCCTGGGAGGGGATGGTATTTATCGGGCCCGCCGCCAGCGACGGCGGCATCCGCGGAAACATGGCCGCGTTCGACGCCGGGACGGGCAAGGAAATCTGGCGCTTCGATACCGTACCCATGGGCAACGAGCCGGGCGCTGAAACTTGGCGCGATCCGGACACGGCGAAGCATGGAGGGGGCGGGACCTGGAGCAGCTACACGCTGGACAAGGCAACCGGAGAGCTTTTCGTTCCGGTCGGTAATCCCGCGCCGGACTTCTCGCCCGACGCTCGGCTGGGTGACAATCTCTATACCGACTCCCTGGTCGTACTCGACGCGCGGACGGGCGCGCTGAAGTGGTATTATCAGCTCGATCCAAATGACGGGTTCGATTACGATTTGGGCGCGGCGCCGGTCCTTTTCACCGATCGCGATGGAAACCGGCGCGTGGCCTTGGGCGGCAAGGACGGGAACGTCTATATTCTCGACCGGGAAACCCACAAGCTGCTGTCAAAAACGGCGGTCACCACGGTCTCGAACGCCGACAAAAAGCCGACCGCCGAGGGGGTCCGGGTGTGCCCGGGGGTCCAGGGCGGAGTCGAATGGAACGGGCCGGCCTATGACCCCCAGACGAACGCGCTTTATGTCGGGTCGGTCGACTGGTGCGCCGTCTTGAAATCGGCCCTTTCCCCTTTTCAGCCCGGCACGGCCTATCTCGGTGGAACCGTCGTCCCTTCGCTCACCGAGCCCAAGACCGGCTGGGTCGTGGCGCTGGATGCGGCGAACGGCAAGCCGATCTGGCGCTACCACGCGCCGACCCCGGTTATCGCGGCGGTAACGCCGACTGCGGGCGGCCTTGTCTTCACTGGCGACGCGCAGGGCAATTTCCTGGCGTTCGACGCCAAGACCGGCAAGTTGCTGAAGAGGCGGAACATGGATGGCTCTCTGGCCGGGGGCGTCGTCACCTACACGGTGAAGGGCCAGCAATATCTCGCGGTAACGGCGGGCAATATCTCCCGAACCGGATTTTACGCCGCCAAGGCGACGCCCCGAGTCATCATCATGACCACCGGATTGCCGTCCTCCTACAAGATTGTCAAAACCGACGCCGCGTCCCCGGGCGAGGAAAGCCTGATGCGGCCTGGCCCCGGACAAGGAAAGATGCTGTTCGCGCAATTCTGCTCGGTCTGCCACGGGCGGCAAGGCGCCGGCGGGGCCGGCGGGCCGTCCATCCTGGGCGAGGCCGAGCGCAAGAATGTCAAAGAGCTGGTTGTGTGGCTGAAAAACCCGCTGCCGCCAATGCCCAAGCTTTACCCGGAGCCGCTGAGCGCCGGGGACCTCAAGGCGCTGGCAGATTATGTCGAAGCGCTGCCTGCCGCCGCGCCGGCCAAGTGACCCGGATCCGCCCGACGTTCCGCCGGGCCCGCGTGATGGACGGATCTCAGCCAGCCGTCGAACATCAGCAGCGACCAGAGCGCCTGGCTATGATCGAACGCGCCGGTTTCATGCCGGTCGATCAAGGCCGCCACTTCGTTGGGGTCAAACAAGCCTGAGTCGCGAAACGCGGCGCCGAACAGGCGCTCGCGCACGAGAGCTGCGCCCGGGCCGCGAAATTGCGGGGCGAGCGAGGTGGCGAAGCCCTGTTTGGTCCGGTACAGATTGTCGTGCGGCACGAACGGTTCCAGCGCGCGCTTCAGTATGTATTTGCCGCCGGTCGAGCGGATCTTGAGCACGGCGGGAAGGGTCGCCGCCCACTCCACCAGTTCATGGTCGAGCAGCGGCGCGCGCACCTCCAGGGAATGCGCCATGCTGGCGCGGTCGACCTTAGTCAGGATGTCGCCGACCAGATAGGTCTGGATGTCGGCGAACTGGGCGCGGGCCAGCTTGTCGTCGGTTCCGGCGCTCTCCATCGCCGTGCGGATCAGGTTTACCGGGCGGAACCCGTCCAGCGCACCGGTGACCGCAGAAGACAAAAGCCGCTCGCGCAGCCCGTCGGGGATTTTGCACACCGTCCGGTAATAACCCTCCGCCTCGTCCGCGGCCAGTTCCTGGAAACTGGTCTTGGCCCGTAGCCAGCGCGGCGCGCCGTCAAGCTTGGGATAGGCGCGCCCCAGTAGCCCGAAAACCGGCCGGCGGATCGCTCCCGGTATTCGCCCACGCAGATTTTGCGCTGCCATGTGAAAGCGATAGCGGCGATACCCGGCGAACAGCTCATCCCCCGCGTCGCCCGACAGCGCAACGGTGACGCCGCGTCGCGCCAATTCCGACACCCGGCCAGTCGGGATCGCCGAACTG
>Ga0105240_10015285_pt1 | contig 10446 bp, 10 predicted proteins | sample KBSC54metaG_FD_80426 | JGI IMG/M metagenome (GOLD analysis project Ga0105240, IMG submission 80426) | Corn rhizosphere microbial communities from Kellogg Biological Station, Michigan, USA - KBS C5-4 metaG | ecosystem: Host-associated > Plants > Roots > Rhizosphere > Soil | place: Michigan, USA... | reverse complement strand
CTCATCGTGCTGCTGCTGCGCTCGTTCATCTTCGAGCCCTTCCGGATCCCCTCCGACTCGATGATGCCGACCCTGTTGGATGGGGACTTCATCATCGTCAACAAGTACACCTACGGGCTGCGCCTGCCGGTGCTCGACCGCAAGTTCTTCGCCATCGGCGAGCCGCAGCGCGGGGACGTCGTCGTGTTCCGCTACCCCGTCGACCCTTCCGTGAACTTCATCAAGCGCCTGGTGGGCGTGCCCGGCGACCACGTGGAGGTGGACAACGACCGCATCACGGTCAACGGCAAGCCCGTCCCCTTCACCGTGGTCAGCCAGTACAACGATGGCTGCTACGTGAACTTTCAGCTCGCGCGGGAGCAACTGGGGACCCACGAGCACCAGGCCATGCTCTGCCCGACGGACATCGATTTCCACCCCGACCCGCTTCCGGGGTGCAACCGGAGGGACTCGCGCGGCTATCTGTGCGGGGGAGATCCGGCAGCCGCGGGATTGTTCCGCGAAAGCAAGAAGTTCGTCACGGACGTGCCCGCGGGTATGTACTTCATGATGGGGGACAACCGCGACAACAGCGACGACGGACGGTCCTGGGGCTTCGTGCCGGAGGCCAATCTGGTCGGCAAGGCGACGCGGATCTGGTTCAATTGGGATTGGGGCCGCTCGGGCGGTCCGAAGTGGAAGCGGATCGGTATGGCGATCCAGTGAGGTTTGCATGCGCGCGCAACAACGGGGTGTCACCTTGATCGGCTGGCTGTTCCTGCTGACTCCGCTCGCCATCGTCTTCTACGCCGGAGTGCGCCTGGCCCCGGTCTACCTCAACTACCTGAAAGTCGCCCACGTGCTGGAGGCGATGAAATCGGAGTACACCGCCCAGAGCGCCAATGCCGGCGCACTGTCCATCTCGCTGGGGAAAGAGCTCGACGTGCAGAGCATCGACTATCCCACCGCCAAGGAAATCACCATCCAGCGCTCGGGCAAGGGTTGGGTGGTGGACGCCAGCTACGACGATCAGGCACCGCTGTTCGCCAACATCTCCCTCCAGGTGTCCTTCCACAAGGCCGTTGAGATCGGCGGCACCGCGGTCAGTGAGTAGCGCTTTGGGCGGCGCGTGACGGGCGAAGAGTGGCCGGGCTCCTGGGTGCGGGCCCGGCTTGCCTATCAGCCGCGCGATGTGAGTCTGTTTGCGGCGGCGCTCACCCACCGCAGCGCCTCGAGCCGCAACTATGAGCGGCTGGAGTTTCTCGGCGACGCGGTGCTCAACCTGGTGGTGGCGCAGCGCCTGTACCGGGCCTTCCCGGAGGCTTCCGAGGGAGACCTGAGCCGCCTGCGGGCCCGTCTGGTCAGCAGCGAGCCGCTGGCCCAGGTGGCCGCCGGCATCGCTCTGGGGGATGCCCTGCAACTGGGCTCCGGAGAGCTCAAGACCGGCGGCTTCCGCCGCGAATCGATTCTCGCGGATGCGTTCGAGGCGGTGTGCGGCGCGCTGTTTCTGGACGGCGGCTTCGAGGCGGTCGAGCAAGTGATCCAGCGACTGTTCGAGCCGCGGATCGCCGCCCTGCCGGCTCCGGCGTCGCTCAAGGATGCCAAAACGCGCCTGCAGGAGTATTTGCAGGCCCGTGGCCATACGCTACCCCGCTATGCTGTCGAGCGCGTCGAAGGCGAGGCTCACGCCCAGACTTTCCACGTCATCTGCGAAGTAGCGGATCTGGGTCTGCGTGCGCAGGGCAGCGGCCTGAGCCGCCGGCGCGCCGAGCAGGAAGCGGCCGAGCGGATACTGAACGACATCGAGACACCATGACAGAAGGCTTCCGCAGCGGGTTCGCTGCCCTGGTCGGCCGGCCGAACGTCGGCAAATCGACCCTGCTCAACGCGCTCGTCGGACAGAAGGTGAGCATCGTCACCCCGCGACCGCAGACCACGCGCCACCGCATCCTCGGGATCGTCAATCTGCCCGATGCCCAGATCGCTTTCGTGGACACTCCGGGCTTGCACAATCATGCCGCGCGAGCCCTCAATCGCGCGATGAACCGGACGGCGGCCACTGCGCTGGAGGACGCCGATCTGGTGGTGCTGGTGGTCGAGGCGCTCAAGTGGACTTCCGAGGACGAGCTGGCGCTGGCGAGAATCGTGAAGTCGGGACGGCCGGCGATGGCCGCCGTGAACAAGATCGATCGCGTGCGTCCCAGGGAGCGACTGCTTCCGTACGTGGCGCAGCTCGCAGGGCGCCACGAATTCCTCGCGATCGTGCCCGTAGCCGCCCTGAAGGACGACAACGTGGAGGATCTGAAGCAGACCATCGCGAAGCAGCTGCCCGCGGCGCCGGCCATGTTCCTGGACGGGGAGGTGACCGATCGCGGCCTGGAGTTTCGCGTCGCGGAGCTCATTCGTGAGAAGCTGACCCTGGAGCTCAATCAGGAAGTCCCCTACGGCATCGCCGTGGAGGTGGAGAACATGACCGAGCAGGACGGCCAGCTGGCCGTCGATGCGGCCATCTGGGTCGACCGGGAGGGCCAGAAGCCGATCGTGATCGGCGCGCGCGGCGAGCGTCTGAAGCGCGTGGGTCGCTCGGCGCGCCTGGTGCTGAATGAGATGCTCGGCCGGCGTCTGCACCTGAACCTGTGGGTGAAGGTGCGCGAGAACTGGGCGGACAACGCCCGGGCCCTCAAAGCTCTGGGACTGGAATGACCCGCGAGGCACGCCGCGTCCAGCTTGCCCCCGGCTACATCCTGCATCACCGGCCGTATCGCGATACCAGCCGCATTCTCGAGGTTCTGACTCGCGATCACGGACGCCTCACGCTGTTCGCGCGCGGTGTACGGGGACCGAAAGCGAAACTCGCCTCCATCCTGCAGCCGTTCGAGCCGCTGCTGCTGTCCTGGAGCGGCCGCGGCGAGAGCGCGCAGCTCACCGGGGCCGAGAGCACCCATCCCGGCGCGCCACTGCCGCCGGCGGCCCTGATGTCCGCGTTCTATCTCAACGAGCTGCTCCTGAAGCTCACCACCCGGCACGATCCTCTGCCGGGCCTGTTCCAGAACTACCACGCGACGCTGCAGGCTCTGCGGCTCGGGGAGGCGCTGGCGCCGCGCCTGCGGATCTTCGAGAAGCGCCTGCTGGAGGCGCTCGGCTACGGGATCGATCTGACCGTGGAGGCGCAAACCGGCCGCCGCATCGAGGCGGATGCGTACTATCATTTCAGGCCGGCGCGCGGACTGTTGCCTTCGACCGCAGACAGCGCCGGCGCGGTCGCGGGACGTTCGCTGATCTGCCTGGCCACGGAGCAGCTCACCGAGGAGGGAATGCTCGAGGATGCGCGCCGGCTGCTGAAGGCGGCGCTGGCGGAATGTCTGGAAGGACGGGAGCTCAGGACCCGTACCGTGGCCCGGTCCATCGTTCGGCGGGAGAGGGGTCAATGACACAGGGCTCGATTGCACTCGGGATCAACATCGATCACGTGGCGACGTTGCGCCAGGCACGCCGCGGGCGCCTGCCGGACCCGGTGCACGCCGCCTTGACCGCGGAGCTCGCCGGCGCCGACAGCATTACGCTGCATCTGCGCGAGGACCGCAGGCACATTCAGGACAACGACGTGCGAGTGCTGCGGGGGCTGCTCAAGACGCACATGAATCTGGAGATGGCCGTCACCGATGAGCTGGTGGCGATCGCATCCGACGTCGGTCCGGAGGATTGCTGCTTCGTCCCCGAGCGGCGCGCCGAAGTGCCCACGGAAGGAGGTCTGGATGTCGCCAGCCAACGGGAGAGGGTCAGGGAAGCGGTGGCTCACCTGAGCGCGCAGGGTATCCGGGTGGCATTGTTCATCGACCCGGATGCGAGGCAGATCGATGCGGCGGCGGAAGTGGGCGCGGCGGTCGTGGAGCTGCATACCGGCTCCTACGCGGAGTCGATCGGGTCGCGCCAGGCAACGGAGCTGGAGAGATTACGTGCGGGTGCGCGTCACGCTTCGGGCCTCGGCCTGGAGGTGCACGCTGGACATGGCCTGGACTATCACAACGTGCACCCTATCGCGGCCATCCGCGAGATCGTCGAGCTCAACATCGGGCACGCGATCATCGCACGAGCCCTCTTCGATGGCCTGGCCACTGCCGTGCGCGATATGAAGGCGCTCATGGTGGCCGCACGCCGATGAACATCCTGGTGTTTGACATCGAGACCATTCCCGACGTCGATCTGGGCCGGCGGCTGTACGGCCTGGAGGGATTGAGCGACGAGCAGGTCGCGAAAGCCATGTTCACGCTGCGCCGCAACGCGACGGGTGGGGAGTTCCTGAGTCTCGAGCAGCACCGCGTGGTTGCGATCTCGTGTGTGCTGCGCAGCCGCGAAGGCTTGCGTGTGTGGAGCCTCGGGGATCCGAGCTCGACCGAAGCCGAGCTGATCGAGCGGTTTTATGACGGCATCGAGAAGTTCACACCGGACCTGGTCTCCTGGAATGGCTCGGGATTCGATCTGCCGGTGCTGCACTATCGCGCGATGCGCGCGGGCATCCAGGCTACGCGCTACTGGCAGACCGGGGATGACGACTCGGCCTTCCGTTACAACAACTACCTGAGCCGCTTCCACTGGCGGCACACCGACCTGATGGACGTGCTGTCGGGCTTTCAGTCCCGCGCGCGGGTGTCGCTCGAGAACGCCGCCTGCCTGCTCGGCCTGCCGGGCAAGCTGGGATTCTCCGGCGCGCAGGTCTGGGGAGAATGGCTGGCGGGGGATCTGGTGCGCATCCGCCGTTATTGCGAGACCGACGTCCTCAACACCTACCTGGTGTACCTGCGCTTCGACCTCATGCGCGGACGCCTCACGCCCGAGCGCTACGCGGAGGAAGTGGAGAAGGTGAAGGCCGTGCTGCGCGCCGGCAAGGAGCCCCATTTCGCGGAATTCCTGCATGCCTGGGGAGGATGAGATCGCGAGCGTCGCCGCTCTCACACACGAGGGGGAGGGAGTCGTTCGCGCGGGCAAGACCGCGTTCGTCGCAGGAGCGCTGCCCGGGGAAACCATTCGTTTCCGGCGCACGCGCCGGCATCGTCAGCATGATGATGGCGAGCTGCTGGAGGTGATCGAGCCATCCAGCGTCCGTGTGGTTCCCAAGTGCAGGCACTTCGGAACCTGCGGCGGCTGTGCGCTCCAGCACCTCTCGCCGGAGGCGCAGCTGCAAGCCAAGCACACCGAGCTGCGTGAGAACTTCGAGCGCCTGGCGCGCGTGGTGCCGCAGGAATGGCTCGAGCCGTTGCGGGGCCCCGTCTGGAGCTATCGTCGGCGCGCGCGGCTGGGCGCGAAGTACGTGATCAAGAAAGGGCGCGTCGTCGTCGGTTTTCGCGAGCGGCTGGCCCCTTACGTCGCTGACGTCCAGCGTTGCGAGGTGCTCAGCCCGCCCGTCGGCGAGCAGGTCGGCGCCCTGGCCGGCCTGTTGATGGAGCTGAGCATCCGCGAGAAGTTGCCGCAGATCGAGGTGGCGGTCGCCGACAACGCGGTCGCGCTGGTGTTGCGAGTGTTGGAGCCTCCCACGCCGGAGGACCGGCGCAAGCTGCTGGAGTTCGCGCAGGCCCACGGCGTGCGGTTCTATCTGCAGACCAAGGGCCTGGATAGCGTACGGCCGCTCATCGACGAGCCCGTCGAGCCTCTTTTGTATCGTCTGCCGCAGTTCGGCCTGGAGCTGGAGTTCGCGCCGACGGATTTCGTGCAGATCAACGGCGCCGTGAACGAAGCCCTGGTCGCGAAAGCCGTGCAGCTGCTGGAGCTGTCGGCGGATTCGACCGTGCTCGACCTGTTTTGCGGGCTGGGCAACTTCACGCTGGCGCTTGCGAAGAGGGCCCGCCACGTCGCCGGTGTCGAAGGCGATCGAGTCCTTGTGGAGCGGGCGCGCGGCAACGCACGCCGCAATGGCATCCAGAATGCGGAGTTTCATGTCGCCGATCTCTCGCAGCCCGTGGACCGGTCGGCAGCGTGGATGCAACAACCGTTCACCCACGTGCTGATCGATCCTCCCCGCGCCGGCGCGCGTGAGATGCTGCCGGCCATCGCGGCCCTGCGGCCAGAGTCTGTCCTGTATATCTCCTGCCACCCGGGCAGTCTCGCGCGCGACGTCGGCATACTGGTCCACGAGCTCGGTTTCGTGGTGCGTGCCGCGGGCGTGCTGGACATGTTCCCGCATACCGCTCACGTGGAGTCGATGGCATTGCTGCAACCCGGTGGGGCGGGCAACTCGTGACGCTCGGGCCACTGATGGTCGACCTGAAGGGCGTCACGGTGGCTCCGGAAGAGCGCGAGCTGCTACGTCATCCGCTGGTGGGCGGTGTGATGCTGTTCGCACGGAACTACAGCGACCCCGAGCAATTGACCACGCTCGTGGCGGCCCTGCATGCGCTGCGGACGCCGCGGCTGATCGTCGGGGTCGATCAGGAGGGAGGCCGTGTGCAGGGCTTCGTGCAGGGGTTCTCCCGCCTGCCGCCGATGCGTCGCATTGGTCAGGAATACGACCTGAACCCGCGCGCCGGCCTGCGGATGGCCCGCAACCTCGGGTGGCTGATGGCCGCGGAATTGCGAGCCCACGGAGTCGATCTCTCCTTCGGCCCCGTTGTCGACCTGGACTATGGAGTGAGCGAGACCCTCGGCGACCGCTCCTTGCACCGCCGGGCGGAGGCTGTGGGCCCACTGGCTGTGGCCTATGTGCATGGCATGCGGGATGCGGGCATGGCAGCCACGGCGAAGCACTTCCCGGGGCAGGGGGCCGTCGTGGCGGATCCGCAGCAAACCCTGCCCGTGGACCGCCGCGATCTGCCGGACCTGACGGATGACATGACCCCCTATCGCGCCCTCATTGCCAACGGGCTTCCGGCCGTCACGGTGGCCCACGTCCTGTTCCCGGCCGTGGATAGCGCCCCGGCGAGCCTTTCCGGGCACTGGATTCGCGACGTGCTGCGCGGTGAGATGCGGTTCCAGGGGGTAGTGTTTGCCGACAATCTGTCCATGGGCGCTGCCGCGGCGGCCCTGGGGGACGTGGTGGACCGGGCCCGGCAGGCCCTGTCTGCAGGTTGCGACATGCTCCCGGTCTGTAACGACCGTCCGGGCGTGGAAGCCCTGCTCCGGCGGCTGGATGTCGATCCGGAGCCCGCTTCCCGGATGCGCCTCGTCCGCCTTCACGGACGCGACGGTAAGACGCGGGAGCAGCTAAAGACGATGCCCGAATGGACGATAAGCCAGGAAATGCTCGCCCGATGTGCCGCAGCGCCGGCTCTGAACCTGGAGGCGGGCCGGACATGAGCATGGGCGGGACATGAATAATTGGTTGGCAGCCGAGTGGCGCAGTGTCGTGGACAGTGCTCCGGAGGGCATTGTCATTTGCGACGCCACGGTTGCCGACCATCCCGTGATCTATGCGAACGCAGCGTTCGCGCAGATGTGCGGGTACCCCGTTGCCGCGATCCTTGGAACGAATCTACGCGTGCTGCAGGGCCGCGACCGGGACCAGGAAGCGCGCCAGAAGATGCGCGAGGCCGTGGAACGCGGCGAACAGACCCGCGTCCTGGTCAGGAACTATCGGCCCGACGGCACTCTGTTCTGGAACGAGTCCGTCATCCAGCCGATCCGCAATGCGGAAGGGCGCCTCACCCATTTCATCGGTTATCACCGCGATGCCAGCGAGCGCCTCAGGCACTCGGAGAAGTCGGTCCAGGGCCTGCCTCCCTGGCTGCGTGAGGACCGTCTCACGGGGCTGCATTCGCGGGCGTACTTCGAAGAGTTGCTGCTGCGGGATTGGCAGTTGGCGCAGCGCGACTCGCACGAGATCGGCCTCGTGTTGTTCGACATCGACGACCTCGGTGCCTACAACGAGACCTTCGACAAAGCGGCAGGAGATGCCTGCATCCGCCGAGTAGCGCGCGTGATAGGCGCCTCATACCGGCGTGGTGGGGATCTGGTGGGGCGTTGGGAAGGAGGGACGTTCGCCGTCCTCACGCAAGGCGATGCCGCGGAGAAAGCCTCTCACTACGCCCAAGTGGTGGCCCAGCGCGTCCGTGATCTACTCATGCACCATCCCAAGGGCGGGGCGGCACGCTACGTGACGATCAGCGCCGGTGTGGCCAGCCTCGTGCCCCCGCGCGAGCTACCGCTGGAGGCATTGCTGAAGGGATGCAAGACGGCCTTGAAACGCGCCAAGACCAGAGGCAAGGACAGCATCGCCACCGCGGAGTCCGTCGACTTCCATTAGCGACCGGGCGGCCTCGAACCTTGCGCCGGCGTGACCAGCGCGATGACGCCGAACGCCGGGTGATCGTAGTAGTTGCGCTCGTAGAACTTCACGCGCCGGCTCTGATTCAGGGTGAACGTCGTACCCGGCGCTGCACCCAGTCCCGCGGGAGGATCCGGTGGAGCGTAGCTGAGCGCGACCCCCAGGTGCAGGAACTGACCGCGCTCCAGGAAGATGGTGCCTGACAGGCCCGGCACGTCGATTCCCAGCTTCTGTACCGTGAATCCTGCGCGGGTGCCCCACGCACTCGCTGTCTGTGACCAGGCAACGTGCGCAATCGGCACGTAGGCGCCGCTCGAGCGCAGCTTGTTCTCGATTTCCGACAGTTGGAACTGCGAGGAGGGCAGGAGGTTCACGAAACGTCCCACCGAGGAGCCGCTGCCCGACTCGGCACCGGCGACGGAGTCCTCGGAGGCAGCGCCCTCCGCGCTCCAGTTTTCCGGCCCCCCCTGCGCGGCGTTGCTGCGGAAGACGATCATCTCGATGTTGTAAGCCGGACCCGGGGCTGCCTCCTGCGAGCTCGCGGAAGCCCCGATACCCAGGGCGAGGACAGCCAAGGCGAGACACAGGACGCGCATGGCGGTGATTCTACTCACTTGGCCGCTGCTTTGGCGCCCAGGCGTTTCATGAGGTCCGCCGCGAACTCGAAGCGAGCCTCCTCCTGAGGAAGCGGGCGCGAGACACGCAGCTTGAGCGACCCCTCGAGCCGGTACTCGCGGGGCGCTTTTTGCACCAGCCGCACGACGACACCGGGGTCGATCGAGTGTCGCTCCTCGAATACGACGCTGCCTCCCTGCGGACCCAGATCGAGCCGGCGCACACCGAGCGTGCGCGCCACCAGCTTCAGCTTCGCGATGCGGATGAGCGCCTGTGAGACCGCCGGCAGCGGTCCGAAGCGGTCGTAGATCTCCGCGGTGAGCTCATCCAGCGCCGCATCCGTGTCGGCGGCCGCGATGCGCTTGTACAGCCCGAGGCGCACGTGCACGTCCGCGACATAGGTCTCGGGAAGAAAGGCCGGTAATCGCAGCTCGACTTCGGTCGCCGCCGCCAGCGGCTTGTCGAGCACGGGCTCGCGTCCGGCCTTGAGCGCCGCGACCGCCTGTTCGAGCATGTCGAGGTACATGGCGAGGCCGACCTCGGTCATCTGGCCGCTCTGCTGCTCGCCGAGCAGCTCTCCGGCCCCGCGGATCTCCAGGTCGTGCGTCGCCAGCACGAAGCCGGCGCCCAGCTCTTCCATGGACTCGATGGCTTCGAGGCGTTTGGCCGCGTCGCCCGAGAGGGCCTTGCGGGGCGGGGCGATCAGATAGGCATAGGCGCGATGGTGCGAGCGCCCCACGCGGCCGCGCAGCTGATGAAGCTGTGCGAGGCCCATATGATCGGCGCGATTGATGAGGATGGTGTTGGCCGTCGGTACGTCGATGCCGCTCTCGATGATCGTGGTACACACCAGCAGATTGAAGCGTCGGTGGTAGAAATCGACCATCAGCTGCTCGAGATCGCGCTCGCGCATCTGTCCGTGCCCCACACGCACGCTCGCCTCCGGGATCAATGTTTGCACTTCGGCGGCGATCTTCTCGATCGTACGCACCTCGTTGTGCACGAAATAGATCTGCCCGCCGCGGCGCAGCTCGCGCAGGGCGGCCTCGCGCAGCGTCGGGTTGTGCCACTCGATCACGAAGGTCTTGATCGCCAGGCGCTCGGCGGGCGGGGTCGTGATCAGCGAAAGGTCACGCAAGCCTCCCATGGCCATGTTCAGCGTACGTGGAATCGGCGTTGCCGTGAGCGTCAGGACGTGTACGTTGGCACGCAGTGCCTGCAGGCGCTCCTTGTCACGCACGCCGAAGCGATGTTCCTCATCGATGATGAGAAGCCCCAGGTCCTTGAAGCGCGCGTGCGAGTGCAACAGCCGATGGGTCGCAATGACGATGTCGATCTGTCCGTTCTCGACGCCCTCGATGGTTGCCTGCGTCTCCCTGGCGTTGCCGAAGCGCGAGAGCGCGGCGACCTTGACCGGCCATTCAGCGAAGCGATCGCGGAAATTGGCCAGATGCTGCTGTGCGAGCAACGTTGTCGGGGCGAGCACCGCCACCTGCTTGCCGGCCTGCGCGGCCACGAACGCCGCGCGCATGGCCACTTCGGTCTTGCCGAAGCCGACGTCACCGCAGACGAGGCGGTCCATCGGATGCGGGGACTCG
>Ga0105240_10015284_pt1 | contig 10446 bp, 10 predicted proteins | sample KBSC54metaG_FD_80426 | JGI IMG/M metagenome (GOLD analysis project Ga0105240, IMG submission 80426) | Corn rhizosphere microbial communities from Kellogg Biological Station, Michigan, USA - KBS C5-4 metaG | ecosystem: Host-associated > Plants > Roots > Rhizosphere > Soil | place: Michigan, USA... | reverse complement strand
GTTCTGATCCAGGTGTACCCACACCGTGCGCAGCGTATCGGGCGATCGATTGAAATATCGAACCGATTCCCGGCCCGTAATCTGATTCGTCGTCGGAACGAGCTCGGCGTCGATCCGATAGCGCGCGAACTGTTGCCAATAGTTTGGCCCAGGCTCGCCAGTACGCGTTCGCGTTCCCTTGGCGACTGCTCGCGCAAATCCCTTCGTCTCGAAGACGGGATAGGGAACGGGGCGCGTCGGTCGCACGGCCGCTGCTGCGGGTGCGGGAGAACGACGCAAGTTGGCGAAGGATGAGCAACCGACGACACTGATGGCGATCGCGACAAGGAGTTTTCGCATTCGTGGAAAATGACTCTGCGGGGAGGTCAGGAGCAATTCGGCCGTATTACTTGACGCGGGACCGTCGACGAACTCCACCGCCTGCCTGACGACGGAAACAAATGCGAGGTTGTGCGCGGAGCCTGGTGGATCGTCGACGGCAAAGGTCGCCGGGTCATGGTCGTCCGGCCGGACGCGCGGATGGTGCCGGTAGCGACGCCGTTGAGTGGTATCCTGACGCTGCGAGTACCGCGGGGCGCGTCGAGGTCACGACGTCGTTCAGCGACGCTCTCGATTGACCGACCTATTGTGGGCGACGCGCTGGCGCCGAATGGCACTCGAGTCCTCGGCTCTGGCACAACGGGCGAATGGAACCCGGCAGACAGTGACCTGGCTGCGGATCAATCTGCAGTGACGCTCGTCGGTTCCTCAGTGAGCAATTTTGCTCGCATCTTTGACAATGAGTACTCTGTAACGTGTGAACACCTGGACACGCGCAAGGTCGGGCGACATCTTGCACTCACATGAAGGGGCTGCGACAAGACAATTCACCGATCGGATCATCTGGATTGGCCATTGCGCCATATCTGGCCTTTTGGGGCAAGGCACTGCCGCGAGACGCCGGCGGCATTGGCTGGCATCCTGTCGCGTACCACTGCTTGGATGTGGCGGCTTGTGTTGAGCGAATCCTTATGGTCCGGCCGCTCGCGCGAAGTCAAGCGGCTCGACTCTTTCGTACGAGTTCGGCGTCCCTGATCCCCCTTCTCACGGCGCTCGCGGCGATACATGACATCGGAAAGTTTGCCAGCTGCTTTCAGGCGAAACGGCCGGATCTCTGGCCCGAAACCCTTGGCAGACTATCGTTGGCGAGTCCGGAGACCTATCACACCAGGGACGGGTTTCTCCTTTGGGTCAACGCGCTCAAGGAACTGATTGGGCCCGCGCTCTGGAGTGGCGACCTACATTCGCTGACTCCCGTTGTTCAAGCGGTCATGGGACACCACGGTCGGCCCGTTGCCATCAATCCACATCGAGATGTGCTCAGCGCGGTTTTTCGGCCTGCAGGTCAAACCGCAGGAGAGCAATTTGCGACCGTCGTAAGTCGACTGTTGGTCTCGGAGCCGTTTAGTGCAGAGCACCTTCGTGATCGAGATGTGCTTCGCGCGACGTGGTGGGTTGCGGGTCTCCTCACTACGGCTGACTGGATCGGATCCAACGAACAGTCGTTTCCGTACACCAGTCCGATCCCCGGCGATGTTGATTTGGTAGAGTACTGGAATCTCGCCAAGCAGCGCGCGATTACGGGAATCGCGAAGGCAGGCTTGACGCCTCCTCACGCGGCAGCGCATCGGAGTTTTGCTGAGCTGACTGGTCGTACGGAGCTGCCCACACCGACGCAGCGATGGGCAGGCGAGGTCGTTATTCCCGAAGGACCCACGCTCTTCATTGTCGAGGACGTGACGGGTGCAGGGAAAACTGAAGCCGCCCAAATCCTAATCCATCGTTTGATGTCTTCCGGTCGGGCAACCGGGGCGTTCTGGGCGATGCCGACACAGGCGACAGCCAACGCCATGTATGGTCGGCAGTCGAAGTCGCTCCTCGCCCTTTTCGACGACACATCGGCCCAGCGCCCATCCCTCGTGTTGGCACATGGAAAGTCGAGGATGCACGAAGGCTTTCGTGAGACAGTAATCCAGGAACCCGGTTCAGAAGGCGAGTCAGCCCAAGCCGATCGGGCAGACGTTCCAGGCGAGATTGCTTGCGCCGCGTTCCTGGCGAATAGCAGCCGGGCGGCTCTCATCGCGGACATCGGGTCGGGTACCGTTGATCAAGCCATCCTCGCTGTGCTACCGAGCAAGTTCAACACGATGCGCTTGTTCGGCCTCGCTGAGAAGGTGCTGGTGCTCGACGAGATCCACGCTTACGACGCCTACATGCTAGAAGAGTTGAAGGCGTTGCTGCGATTCCACGCGGAGCTCGGGGGATCTGTGATAGCGTTGTCTGCAACGCTGTCGTCGAAGCTCACATCGGAGCTAATAGATGAGTGGCGATACGCCACGACTCTGTCGAATCGCACACTCGACACCGTTCGTGCGGTGTCAATGTATCCACTGGCGACGGTTGTCGGCGGGAGTGGGGGAGTCACGCAGTCACCACTTGAAGCGACTCGTTGGTCGCGGCGTACGGTCCCCGTGCGACTCGTGCATGACCGAGATGACGCCATAGAGCGATTGCTGTCCGCCTCGCGCGACGGCGCCGCCGCAGTATGGATTCGCAACACCGTCGATAGTTGTCGCGAGGGAGCCGCGATCTTACGAGCCCGGGGCGCAGCAAACGTCACAGTTTTTCATGCACGGTTTGCTCAAATCGACCGACAGCGACGGGAAGAGCAGGTGCTCACTCGCTTCGGGCCCAGCGACAATCGCGACCGAGCGGGAAGCATTCTCGTCGCGACGCAGGTCGTGGAACAGTCGTTGGATCTCGACTTCGACGTGATGGTGAGCGACCTGGCTCCGATCGATCTACTCGTCCAACGATCAGGACGACTTTGGCGACACGCCTTTCGTGCTGAGCGGCATGCCGGTTCCGCCCCCGAGCTGATCGTCTTGGCACCGGCTCTTGAGGATGACCCGCCGACCGATTGGCTCGACGATCTGCTTCCTAAGACGAAGTGGGTTTATCAGGACGCCGGGATACTATGGCGCACTCTCCGCGCGTTTGAAAACCATCCGGCCATCGATGCTCCGGATGGACTCCGAGCGCTGATCGCGCAGGTGTATGACGACGACTCGTGCCCACCCAAACTCGAGGCTTCAGCGGATCGCGCGCGCGGTGACGCGTTCGCGGCCATCGGGACGGCGAGGCAATACGCGCTCAACATACGCGCGGGGTACGTGGGCGAGAGTCTAATCTGGTCCTCTGACGTCCGTGTCCCGACGCGCCTCGGTGATCACCAGACTACTGTGCGACTCGGTCGTGCGACTACGAATCAATCCGTCGTGCCGTGGGCTGCTTCCGAGGGGTCAACGCTGCCGGACTGGCATCAATGGTCGCTTTCGGAAGTGCGAGTGAGCCGCAGACGCATACCGATGAACAGCACGCCTGATTCCGCGCATCGTGCGGCTTGCGAAGTCGCCAGGAAAACGTGGGGACGATGGGAACAGGAGATTCCGCTCATTCCCCTCCTGCCGGACGGGGACTACTGGATCGGGCACATCATCAATCCGGATGGGCAGTCGGTGACAGTTGAATACAATGCTGATTTCGGTCTTGCATTCTCATGAGACCCGCCACCCGATCGTCGTGTGAAGACCGCGCTAGATCGATCGTTAGCTTCGGCATGCTGGGGCGATATGTTTATTGGAACCTGCCCGTGCGGGTATGATCCGTCGGTCGCTTGCAGTGCCACACCGAAGCACGAACGTTCCCCGCAAAAGCGGGGACTTGCCAAAGTTTTCGAAGTCGGTAGCTTGCACTGCAACACCACGGATGTCCAAAGCGTCGGAACCTCTCGAATGCTGGAGAAACAGTTCCAGCAACCAATGAACCGTCAGGGATCGCAAGCATTCTTCTCACCCGAGGCCGGCAACTGCGAGCAACTTCGCTGGATCAGGGACAACCGAGGGGACGATTACTACCTAGCCACCTCGGCGGCAACACCAGCAGACAGTCCCGAGTATCTGCTAATCCCTTGGCACGCCCGACTTCAACTTAGTGGGAGTCCGCTTACTACCGCTTCTTGAGGAGAATGCTGTAGGACCGCACGTATCGGCGACCATGCGCATCGTGCTCACTCTTGACCGGTCAGAATAACGACATGACCTTCGATCTGCGTACGGAAATCTGGCTGCCGTTCACCCGTTTGAGTGGCGCCGTCGAATGGGGCCCGCCGGATCTGATCGTTGACGCAATATCGACAGACCCTGTCGTGACACTCGCCGCGCCGCGCCCCGACTTCGACGGCGCACTCGCGGAATTTCTTATCGGGCTCTTCGCCGCCGCTTTCGGTCTCCATGACGAAGACGAATGGCGGGCACTGTGGAGGAATCCGCCCTCGCGGGAAGAACTCCGGGGAGCGCTGATGACGCTGCCACCAGCGTTCGACCTCGACGCTGACGGACCACGCTTTCTCCAAGACTTTGCCCCCGCCGAGTTGGCCGACGCGGAACTCGCGCCCGTCCAGGAAATGCTCGTCGAGGGAAAGAACGATCCCCTCTTCATAAAGCCGGAGACGCTGCGGCAGCTCGGACGTCCGGCGGCCGCCATGGCGCTGATCACCGTTCAGTCGTATTCGCCCGCCGGCGGCCGGGGCTACCGAACGTCTCTGCGTGGCGGCGGCCCACTGACGACACTGGTCGACCCGCGGCCGAGGGGCGGCGATCGGCCAATCGACCGGTCATTCTGGCGATTTATTTGGGCGAACGTGCCGGCGATCGATGAGCTACCCGGGTATGTCGCGGGGCGAAACGTGTCGTCGCCTGAGTCGATTTTTCCGTGGGTGGGGCCCACCAGGACGTCGGAAGGCGATCGGGCCACCACCGTCGCAGAGGCGAATCCTCTCCAGTGCTTTTTCGGAATGCCGCGACGGATCAAGCTCGAGTTCAGCGACGAACCTGGTCGGTGCGATCTCACCGGCCGCGACGATCAGCGCACGGTGACAGGATTCCGCGTCAAAGGCTACGGCGTGCAATACAAGGGATGGCTACACCCACTGACCCCGTATTACGCGGGCAAGGCAGCGAACGAGTGGCTCCCGATCCACGGCCAACCTGGCGGCATCGGGTGGAGAGATTGGTACCCCCTCATTCATACATCGGCCAGCGCCACAAAGAGGCCTGCGCACGCTGTTTTCATCTTTAACGAGTATCGCGCCGCCCGCGTCGACTGCCTCCGGTACTCGCTTCGTGTGTTCGGCTTCGACGTCACGAACGCAAAGGTGCGTTCCTGGTTAGACGCCCGCCTGCCGGCGTTCGTGGAGCGCGACCCGGAACGCCTCGGTCAGGTAACGGCGCTCGTCGCCTCACTCACCGATGCGACCGAGCTCTCAGCGTACACACTCCAACGCCTCGTCGTCGACGCTCTGTACGGTGGTTCAGAGCGCCCGCCTGGCGATTTGACGTTCGTGAAGTCGGGGCTGTGGGACGCGACTGAATCAGCATTCTATGAAAGTATTTTCCGCGTTCTCGACGTGCCAGACGATGTCGACGCGACAATTTCGGAGATCCGCCGCGGTTTTCAGAAAGCGCTTCTCGCGCGCGCAGAGGAAATTTTCGATGCCTTTGTCGACGCCGACGCCGTACAACCCGAGCAGCTCCGCCGTGCGGTCGTCGCACGCTTCGATCTTGTCATGACGCTCACCGGAAACGGAAACCAGGGAGAGAAGCTATTCAAGGCTCTGGGGCTGGCGGCACCCAAGACGAAGCGTTCCCGAACCGCCGCTAGAAGAGACGCCGAGGAGGCAAGCGCATGACGGAATCGGTTATAGGCGAGCACCGAAAGCACATGGCGCGGGAGTGGTGGACGCGAGTGTGTCACCCGCAAAAGGGGGATCCGTCCGCGCGAGCGCGGCTGCGACGCTGCCGAAATACGAACGAGGTGCTTGCGATTCCCGCGGGTGTTCTGTTGCCGCGTATGCTCGGCGACTTGCCGCGGGACGGCGATCGCCTAGGGCAGCGATTCGGTCGTGCGCTCGACTTGGCCCGCGTTCTCGCCCATGTCACCGAAGACGCTGGTCTGCATCCGATGCGAGACGTGGGCTGGCCGATGTTCCCGGGTGCACGGCGGGAAGGCGAGGTGGAACGCGGGCCCAAGCTCGGTGAGGCACGCTTTCGTCGCCTGCTGCAAAGCGAGAGTGGCGAAGACCTTGTCGCGCAGTTCACGCGTCTCATCGCTCTGATGGGCGGGCACGCTAGCGTGGCGACTTTGAGCGATGCATTCCGCTGGTGGGATCATCCAGACGGCCGAACCAAACAGCGCTGGGCATTCGAATACTTCAATGCGGGTGCGGCCGTGCGACCCGCCAACGACTCACCGGAGACATCGGACGAATGACCACTTTCCTACAGATGCACCTGCTCACGACGTATCCCGCGTCGAACCTGAATCGTGACGACACCGGCCGCCCGAAGACTGTTGTCTTCGGCGGAAAGCCTCGCTTGCGGATCTCTTCTCAGAGTCTCAAGCGTGCATGGCGAACATCATCGGTGTTCGCCGAACGCTTGGGCGAACGGGTCGGCAAACGCACCCAGCGCCTCGGCGAGGAGGTCTTTCTACGACTGAAAGCTGGAGGGATGGACGAGAAGAAGGCGATCAAGGTCAGTCGCACTATCGTTGAGCCGTTTGGGAAGCTCGTCGACGAGAAGGAAGAAAAAAACCCGACGTTCATCAAGCAGCTTGCGTTTGTCAGCGCGGAGGAGCGCGCCAGGGCAATGTCCCTGGCCGATCGCGCCCTTGCAGGCGAGAACATTGACGATGCCGCCGACGGCCTGCTCGGAAAGACCGATACCGCGGCCGACATTGCGATGTTCGGGCGTATGTTGGCTGACGCGCCGGCCTACAATCGTGAAGCCGCGGTGCAGGTGAGTCACGCCATGACGACGCACAAGGTCACAGTCGAGGACGATTACTACGTCGCCGTCGACGACCTCAAGAAGCCGGCGGACAAGGACGGAGATGTTGGCACGTCGTTCATTGGCGTGCAGGAATACGGAGCAGGCGTATTCTACCTCTATGCGTGCATCGACACCGACCTACTCGTCTCCAACCTTGGCGGTGACAAACCGCTGGCCAAGGATTCCGTTCAAGCGCTCATCGAATCGGCGGCCACGGTCGCTCCGAGGGGGAAGCAGTCGAGCTTCGCTTCTCGAGCGCGTGCCTCGTACATCTTGCTCGAGCGTGGTTCTCAACAGCCGCGCACGCTCGCCGCGGCATTCATCAAATCCGTGCATGACGACGACGTCCTTACGGCCTCGATCGATCACCTGAACAGCTTTCGGACGAACCTCGACACCGCGTACGGCCCCGGCGCCGACGCCACTTGCGACTTGATCGCCACCATGCAGAAAACCAAAGGATCGATGAAGGATATCCTGGCCTTCGGCGCTGAGTCGATCGCGTGATGCAATTTCTTCGATTCACGATCTTTGCACCGCTGGCAAGTTGGGGCGATCCCGCTGTCGGAGAGATCCGCGGCTCCTGGGACCGTCCCAGCCGCTCAGCGATACTCGGATTGATCGCCGCGGCGCTCGGTATTACCAGGGAAGACGATCCCGCGCATGACCGGCTCGATTCTTCGCTTGGCGTGGCGGTACGCGTGCTCGCGCCGGGTGCGCCGTTAGTGGACTATCACACGACGCAAAATCCGAAAGCCAACGTCGTGAGGAAGCGAAAACCTGCGACGCGCCGCGTTGCGCTGGCACTCGACGAACCGACGACCGCGCTCTCGCGGCGGTGGCTGCGCCAGGACGCACTCTATACGGTGGCAGTCTGGCTGCGGCCCAAGGCGTCGCTCACACTCGGACGGCTCACCCATGCTCTTCAGTGTCCCTCGTTCATCCTCTACGCCGGGCGGAAGGGAAACCCACTCGGACTTCCTCTTGCGCCGTGTGTTGTCGAGGGCGATGCGCTTGCTGAAGTGTTGCGTGCCGAACCTGCGTTGCCGGAGGATTTGAGCGCGCTCCGTCCTCGCGGTGGATGGGGGATGGAGGTGGCACACGATGCGTGCGACGGATTCGAGGCCGCGCTCGTCGCCGGGCGAACGCAATCGCGGAGAGATGCCAGCCCGGTCCGGAGTCGTTGGCAGTTCTCCGATCGCATCGTGCATTACGGGCTAATTCCCTCAGGTCCGCCAGCATGACGAATCTTCTTCTCTCCCGCGCCCGGTTACGCCGCGATGTCCCCGCTGCCGCGCTCTGGCATGAGCTCGCGCCCGACGACGACGATCGCCGAATGCAGGCCAGTCACCGACTGGTTTGGACGCTATTCGCCGATGCGGCGGATCGCACGCGCGACTTCTTGTGGCGCGAAGCCGATCCCGGAACGTTCTTTCTCCTCTCGAATCGAGCGCCGGAGGACCGGCACAACCTCTTCGAGATCGATCCGCCGAAAGAGTTCGCGCCTCAATTGCGTGCCGGCGACGCGCTCCGATTCTCGCTGCGCGCCAACGCGACTGTGGCTCGAAAGCCGCAGTCTGCAACGGGCCAACGAACTCGTGGTAAGCCGAGCGACGTCGTCATGGACGCGTTGTACCGCCTGCCGAAAGGGCGTGAGCGCGCGGAGGCGCGGCGAGACGCGATCAGTGCCGCGGGCCATGCCTGGTTATCAGCGCGTGGGGCGAAGAACGGTTTTCGTCTCCTCGAGGTCGATGCGCAAAGCGGAGCGTCCGTGTCGTGCGTAACTGGCTACCGCGTCATGCGGCTCGATGATCGCAATGAGAGAATGCATATAGGGATACTCGATTACGATGGCGTGTTGGTGGTGGAAGACCCGTCGCGATTCACGGATGCGATCGCGCAGGGCTTCGGTCGCGCCAAGGCGTTTGGGTGTGGATTGATGCTCGTTCGCCGCGCCTGGTAGACGTCGCGTGACCGACGCTCCCTACGTTCCTCTTCGGCCGATCCCCATCAAAGATCGCTCCGCCATCGTGTTCCTGGAGTATGGGCAGGTCGACGTCATTGACAGCGCGTTCGTGCTCATCGATAAGAACGGCGCGCGCGTACAGATCCCGGTCGGGGGACTTGCCTGTCTAATGTTGGAGCCCGGTATTCGGATCACGCACGCCGCGGTAACGCTTGCGGCGCGCGTGGGGTGTCTGGTCGTGTGGGTGGGCGAAGGCGGGGTTCGCGTCTACGCCGCAGGCCAACCAGGCGGTGCCCGCGCCGATCGACTCCTTTGGCAGGCCGCCGCGGCCCTCGACGAGACTGCTCGGCTCAAGGTGGTGCGTGCGATGTACGCCGTGCGCTTCGGCGAGGCGCCTCCGGGACGGCGCTCCGTCGATCAGCTCAGAGGCATCGAGGGCGTTCGTGTGAGGACGATGTATCAACAGCTCGCCCGCATCCACGGAATAGAATGGAAGTCGCGGCGGTACGAACCCGACGAGTGGGACGCAGCGGACATACCAAATCGGTGCCTGTCCGCCGGAACTGCCTGCCTGTATGGGCTCAGCGAGGCGGCCATTTTGGCGGCGGGATACGCGCCGGCGATTGGTTTTCTTCATCGAGGAAAGCCTCTGAGCTTCGTCTATGATATCGCTGATGTTTTCAAGTTCGAGAGCGTGGTTCCCGTAGCGTTCACGGTGGCTGCGAGGATTGCCCGAGGGGAGCTCGACTCGCGCGACGCTGAGCGACACGTGCGGATCGGATGCCGCGACGCCTTCAGACAGACCAGTCTCCTCGAGCGGATCATCCCGACGATCGGCGGGCTCATATCGGCGAGTGAGCTGACGCCTCCGGATGAGGCGCCCGAGGGTCAGCCGCCCGCCCTTCCCGAACCGAGTTCCGGCGATGCTGGTCATCGTCGTTGAGAACGCGCCGGCTCGCCTGCGCGGGCGGTTGTCACTGTGGTTGGCGGAGATTCGCGCCGGGGTTTACGTGGGAACGTATTCAGCGCGAACGCGCGACCGGATCTGGGCCGAGGTTAGAATCCTTATTGAGGATGGGTCGGCGGTCATCGCATGGGGGGCGCCGACGGACTCGGGATTCTGTTTCGAAGCAATCGGTAAGAACCGGCGCATGCCGGTGGACTTCGACGGCCTGACGCTCGTCCGCTTCGACGCGCCCGACCCCGAAGTCGCGCAGTAGATACCCCGCCCGAATTTCCATAGAAAAGTCGGTAGCTTTTTAGCGCCCCAGCAACTCGTTGGTGCATCTCGAGTTCACAGGAAGAGCGTTCCCCGCACGCGCGGGGATGATCCGGACGTCGACCAGGCCGTTCCCGCCATGGCCCGGCGTTCCCCGCACGCGCGGGGATGATCCGATCCCACAGCTCGTCGATGCCCCAGTCCTGTTGGATCATCCCCGCGCGTGCGGGGAACGCGGTTTCCACGATCTCTCGCACGCCTACACGCTCGGATCATCCCCGCGCGTGCGGGGAACGCTTTTCGAGCGTGGCGACGTAGTCGCCTTCCATCGG
>Ga0105240_10015283_pt1 | contig 10446 bp, 9 predicted proteins | sample KBSC54metaG_FD_80426 | JGI IMG/M metagenome (GOLD analysis project Ga0105240, IMG submission 80426) | Corn rhizosphere microbial communities from Kellogg Biological Station, Michigan, USA - KBS C5-4 metaG | ecosystem: Host-associated > Plants > Roots > Rhizosphere > Soil | place: Michigan, USA... | reverse complement strand
CTCAATACCCAGGCGGCGCTCGCGGATGCCAAGAGCGAGCGTGTCCGGTGCCTGGCGGAGTGGCGCACGGCACGCCTGGTGCTATTGGCGAGTGCGGGTGTGTTGAACAGGACGAGCCTGAGCCAGTGATGGACCGTATATTCCCCGGGCCGGCATGAGGCAGGCCGGTCGAGGGGTGAATTCTCTGCACATGAGCCTGCGTCTGCCGCGCGCGGCGCGCCTGCGCGTGAGGTCTTATGACCTCGAGTTGGATAATGTCATTTCCATCCTGAGTGACCTGTGTGAGTTTGCGCAGAGCAAGCGCGGCGTGTTTCGAGTCGGCGGTTTCGGCCAGGCGCAGTGGCCGGTGGATGTCAGGACCGACCTGTGCGTGGTGTTGGAGCAATTGCCGAAGGTGCTCAGCGCCGTGAAGTCCGGCAAGCCCAGCGTGCTGGATTTTTACGAGCAGGGGATTCAACGCCGCATTATTTTTACCCCGGCGGCGACGGACTACGAAGTGACCTGCGCGGCGTTCAGCCGATACTGGGAGCCGAGCCCGGCCACCGAGCGCATCGGACATGCGGCGCTGGTGCGCATGCTGTCCGGAGTCCTGGATGAATTCATGGGCTTCATGCACCGCGTGGCCCCCACGTTGGAACAACATCCGTGGATTCGCAACTGGCTGCATACGGCGTGATGTGGCGCACTGGGTGACCGCCTGGGCCCGTGATACCGTCGCGGGATGACTGTCCAACCTCCGGCACCGGGCGAGCCACTGGCCCCAGGTCAATCTGCGGACCGCTCGAGCCGCTTCGCGCTGTTCGGTGTACTGGGACTGGTGCTGGTGATCCGGCTCCTGCAACTCTCCAGTGCCATGGGCAGCCCGCTGACCTGGCAGCCGGGTCCGGATGAGGATTACTACCGGCGCTTCGGGCTGGCGGTGGCCGCCGGCCAGGGCGCGCAGGACAGTCCCGAATTCACCTTCATGGATCCGGCCTATGGCTACCTCCTGGGCGGGATTTTCAAGCTGTTCGGCGTGAATCTCTTTGTCGTCTATCTCCTGCAGGCTCTGCTCGACACGGTGACCGCCTACGGCATCATCCGGGTGGGTCGCCTGCTGGAGCGGCCGCGAGCGGGTCTCATCGGCGCCGCGCTCTATGGGCTGACCGCGACGGCCGTGATGTTTTGCACCACGCTGCTGAAAGAAGTGTGGGTCACGGCCTGGCTGACCTGGTGGATTGTGGGTGCGCTCACGGTCGTCCGTTCGGAGCGCAAGGCGCAGTGGCTGCTCTTCGGCCTTTATTGTGGTCTGGGGGTCGGGTTTCGCTCGACCTTGCTGACTTTGACCTTGGCGGGTGCGCTGTTGCCCTGGCTGACGGCACGGCGCCCTGGACGCCCGCTCCTGGCGGCGCTGGTGATCCTGGGCTCCGCGGTGGCGCTGTTGCCCTGGTCGATCCGCAACCACCAGGCCTATGGCAGTTTCTCGCCGCTGCCGCACAACGGTGGCATTGTGTTGCAACAGGTCTACAACGACCAGAATCCACGCGCGGAGATCTGGATACCGCCGTTTGTCAGTTATCTGCATCCGAGCGAGATCTGGGCAGGCTATGCCGCTGAGGCCAGCCGGCGCCTGGGCCGGCCCCTGTCGCCGGCCGAAGTGGATCGCTACTGGCACGATGAGGCCATGACTTACATCGAGCAACATCCGGGGGTGGTTGCGGGTGATATGGCGCGCAAGAGCCTGGGGTGGCTGTCCAACAGTGAGTTGGCCAACAACCGCTCCGACACCGAGGAGCGCATGTTTTCCAGCATCCTGTCGCTCCTGCCGCCGCCGGCCGCGGGGCTCCTGGGGATGGGGCTCGCCGGCCTCGTGTGGCTCGGCCTGAAGGATCGCCGTGCGCTGATCGTTGCCGTTCCCATTGTGCTCGCCTGGCTGACCATGGCGGTGTTCTTCGCCGAGTCACGCTTCCGCTTCCATGCGGCTTCCATGTTGGCGTTGGCTTCCGGTGTATGGATCGACCAGGTAGCGCGACACGCGCGCGACGCGAACAAACGCCAGGTCGTGGTCTTTGCCGCCAGCGCGATTCTCATCGCGGTGACTTCGATAGTGCTCAGCGCGCGCACTCACGAGCCGCCGGTGGCCTGGGAGCGCATCGCCTGGGGTTACATCAACATGGGCAGGATTCGCGAAGCCCAGGCGCTTGCCGCGCACATTGCCCGGGATCAGCCGGACAACGGTGCGATTCTCGAGGCACTCGGATACACGGAGGCCGTCCAGAAACAGTACAACGACGCCGCGCGGGCTCTCGAGCGTGCCGTTGAGTTACGCCCCCGCTCGCACGTGGCGCATTTCAACCTGGCGCGGGTCTACCTGGCGCTCGGCGACCGACAACGGGCGGCCGCGGAAGCGCGCGTTGCTGTCAACTTGCACCCTGCTCCTGACTACCAGGCACTCCTGACAGAGATTGCGCAATGAGTCTCCTGCCGTCCCTGTTCCGTAAAATCCAGCAGCTCAAGGAGCCGACGACCCAGTCTTCACCGCCGGCTGAATCCGCTGAAGTCCAGTCGGCGTTTGCCGAGGCAACCCAGGCGTACCAGGCGAAGGATCTCGAGCGCGCCGTTGCCTTATACGACCGGGTCATTGCACTGCAGCCCGATCACGCCGAAGCGCTTTACAAGCGCGGTAATGCCCTGAAGGATCTTGGGCAGCTTCCCGCGGCGCTGGCCTGCTACGACGCCGCCGTCAAGCACCGGCCCGACTTCGGATACGCCTGGTGTAACCGTGGATTCGTGCAACAAAGTCTCGGGTTGCGGGAAGCGGCGCTGGCGAGTTTCGATGAGGCCGTCAGACTCAACCCCGATGACCTCGTGGCGCACGTGAACCGCGGCTCTTTGCTGCAGAGCCTGTCCCGCTGGCAGGAGGCGCTGGTCAGCCATGACCGGGTGCTCGCTTTGAATCCGCAGCTTTTTCAAACCTGGCTGTTTCGCGGCAATGTACTCCGCGAGTTGCGCCAGCCGGAAGGCGCGTTGGCCAGCTTCCGCAAGGCCCTGGAGCTCAAACCGGACTACGCCGAAGCGCATTACAACTGCGGTGTGTCGCTCGAGCTTCTGGGACAGCCGCAGGCTGCCTTGGACAGTTATGATCGTGCGGTCGCAAGCTTCCCTCAGTTTCACCAGGCCCATTACAACCGGGCCGGCCTGCTCAAGGCTGAAGGGCGGCTGCAAGAGGCGCTCGAGGCCTATGATCGCGCGCTCGCCGTCAAGGCCGATTACGCCGAGACATACTCCAACCGGGGCGCGGTGTTACACGAGTTGGAGCGTTGGGATGAGGCATTGGCGAGCTTCGACCGGGCGCTGGCGTTGCGGTCGGGCTATGCCGAAGCCCACATGCAGCGCGCGTACACGCTCGGGGCACTCGGGCGCTACGAGGCCTCCCTGAGGGAGTACGACCGCGCGGTCGCCCTCAAGCCTGAATTCCCCGAAGCCCGCTATAACCGGTCGCAGATGCAGTTGTTACTCGGCGACTACGAGCAGGGCTGGGTGGATTACGAGTGGCGCTGGCGCATTCCGGCGAAACTGAAGGTATGGCCGCGGGTGTTGCCCCAGCCGCTGTGGCTGGGTCAGGAGCCCATCGCTGGAAAACGACTGTTGATTCACTGCGAGCAGGGACTGGGCGATACGCTGCAGTTCTGCCGTTTCGCCCAGTCTGTCGCGGACCTGGGCGGCATTGTTTTTCTCGAGGTGCAGCCGCCCCTGGTAAGCCTGCTGCGGAGCCTGGCAGGGGTCGCCCAGGTGATTGCGCAAGGAAGCCCGCTGCCGGAGTTTGATTATCACTGTCCGATGATGAGTTTGCCGTTGGCGGTGAGGGCGACGGTGACGACGATTCCCGGCGCGGAGGGGTATCTGCGCAGCGATCCTGCCAAAGTCGCCCACTGGCGGGCCCGGCTGGGAGAGCGGACCCGGCCCCGCATCGGACTCGTCTGGAGTGGTAACCCTGCCCAGGTCAATGATCGTAAGCGCAGTTTCGCGCTCGCCGGTTGGATCGAGCATCTGCCACGCGAGTTTGATTATGTGTGCGTGCAGAAGGACATTCAACCACGAGATCGCGAGTCTCTGGCGGCCAATGCCTGGATATCCCACTATGGCGATGAGCTGCACGACCTGAGCGACACGGCGGCACTCTGTGAGTGTCTGGACCTCATCATCAGTGTCTGTACCAGCGGCGCGCACTTGAGTGGTGCCCTGGGCAGGCCGACGTGGATATTGCTCGCTTTTGATGCGGAGTGGCGTTGGTTGCACGCCAGGTCTGACACGCCCTGGTACCGCTCGGCCCGGCTTTACAGACAGCCGGCCATCGGGGATTGGCAAGGGGTGTTTGCCCGTGTCCGCGCCGATCTGATCGCGAACTTCTAGGGCTGCTCTTCCGGCAGGACGCCTTCTGTATCCGATTCGGGGTGTGCGCCGTCGCCGGGAATGGCGCGTTGCTCCGAGAGCCAGGCGCCGAGATCGATCATCCGACACCGCTCACTGCAAAAGGGCCGGAATGGCGAGCTGGACCAGTCGATTTCCCGGCGGCAGGTCGGGCACTTCACACCGTTGGGAGCCATTAGCTGCAGCAGCTCAACACAAAGGGAACATCGGCATCCGTCTGGCTCGAGCGTGTGGCGAGTCCCTTCCAGGCCAGGAAGCGCACATTGCAACGGTAGTGGCTGCCGCTGATTTCCGGATACAAGCCGGCGGCCGCCGGCAGCGAGATGCGCAACAACTGCAGCGGGTTGTCCCGGTCGAAGGTGATGTTGAAGGTGCCGCCCTGCGCCACCTCTTTGCGGGTACGCCCGTTCTGACGCGTCAGCCACAACAGCTCCGCTACGGCATCGCACAGGGGGCGTAACAATCCCAACCACTCGTTGAACGTGCGGGTCCGCACCTCGTCGGGTTGGGTGAGCCAGAAATAGTAATCCGGCAGGTCGAATTCGCAGGTGCCGCCCGGAATGGCGCTGCGGTGTTTGATGGCGCTCAGGAATTCCGAGTCCCGCAGCGGCTGCAGGAAGGTGAGCCCGGCGTTTTGCAAATCGGTGCGCAGCCGGACCAGGTTCGTCATGAGCGTCTTCAAACGCTCGACGTCCACACCGGGTTTGGACTGGAAATCGGTCAGGATGGTGAGCTGACGTTCCAGCTCCTTCAGAACATCCGAGCGCACATCGCCGCGGGTGGTGATGGCGAGAATGTCGATGAGGCTGCCCATGGCGGCGCGGCTGCCCCACTGACTGCCCATCTCATTGTGGTACAGCGCCTGGCTATACAGAAAATCCAGGCGTAGGAAAGTTCGCATCCGCTCGTTCAACGGCTGCTCGAAAATCAGGGTCCCCTCGGGGGGCGTTGTTTCGGGGGGCTGCTCGGGCCCCTGCGCATCGGCTTCTGTCATTTTCCTATTGTGCTTGACGTGTGCATTGCCCGTAAACGGGACACACATCATTGACAGGCCGATCAATCCAGGATTTTTACGGCCTCGCTTGGCGAGCGAGCTCCAGGTAACGGGCGTGAAGCTCGGCCACCTGGTCGCGGACCGCGCTCATGTCGCCATCGTTCTTGATGACGTCGTGAGCGGCTTTCAACCGGGAAGCTCGCGAGGTCTGCGCATTCAGAATCGCGCGCGCCTGCTCGAGCGTCGATCTGTCCCGCGCCTGTAATCGCTTGATCTGCAGCTCCTCGTCGCAATCGACGACCAGCACCCGATCGAGCTGCGCGCCCAGGTTTTTTTCCACCAGCAGCGGCAGGACCAGAATCTGGTAGGGGCCGCCGGCAATCGCGGAGCGCGCTTCCACCGCAGCGCCGATGGCCGGATGCGTGAGCGCTTCCAGATCCGCGCGCGCCTTGGGATCGGAGAACACGATGTTGCGCAGTGCAGGACGGTCGAGATGTCCATCGGGTGTCAGAATGCCGCTCCCGAAGCGCTCCACGAGCCGCTCGAGCGGAGGCTGTCCGGGCTCCACCACGTCGCGCGCGACCTGGTCGGTGTCAATGATGGGCACGCCCAGGGCGCCGAAGAATTTTGACGCAGTGGATTTCCCGCTGGCGATACCGCCAGTGAGGCCGACACGGAACGCTCTGGTGCTCATTGCTTGGGTTGCAAACTCACGGTCGCAGTGAATACAGGCCCAGGTAGCTGCTGACCAGCTCCCGACCGAACATCAACATCAGCCAACCCGCCGCCGCGAGGAAGGGGCCGAACGGGATATGGGAGCGTCGGTCCCGGCCATACACCATGATCATCACGAGACCGACCACGGCACCGACCGCCGCCGCGATCAGAATGATCGGAAACAGCATCTTCCAGCCGAGCCAGGCGCCGAAGGCGGCAAAGAGCTTGAAATCACCATACCCCATGCCTTCCTGACCGGTGAGCAGCTTGAACAGATGATAGACGCTCCAGAGGCTCAGGTAACCGGCCATTGCGCCCATAATGGCGGAGCTCGGGTCCTGGGGGATGACGGGGCCGGGGACCGTGAGACTGAGCGCCAGCCCGAGCCACAGCAACGGCAGGGTCAGGTCGTCCGGCAAAAGCTGGTGATCGACGTCAATGAAGGTGAGGGCGATCAGGAACCACGTGAATACGAGCGCTTCCAGGGCCGGCCAGCCGAAGCCGAATTTCCAGGCTACTGCCGCCGACAGCACGCCGCTCAAGGCCTCGATGGCCGGATAGCGGGGACTGATACGGACTCCGCAGCTTGCGCAGCGTCCTTTCAGAATCAGGTAGCTCAGTACCGGAACATTCTGCAGCGCCGTGATCGGGGCCTTGCAGGCGGGACACGCGGATCGGGGCACCACCAGGTTGAAGCGCTCAGTGGGCGGTGCCTCGGCAATGGGTGCTGCCCCCTGCGTGGCTTCTTCGGCCCACTGCCGCTCCAACATGATGGGCAAGCGGTAGATCACCACGTTCAGGAAACTGCCGACCAGGAGTCCGAATACCAGGCAGGTGCCGATGAACAAGGCTGGCGAGTCGCCGAGCAGCTCGATTAGTTCCATGCTTGCGTCATTTGCATTGTTTTCATGGTGTCGGTGCGCCAAACAAAACGCCGCGCGAGGCGCGGCGTCTTGCATTGTGGTGTGGGAGTGGGCCTTAGACGACCGATCCCAACTTGAAGATCGGCAGGTACATGGCGATGACCAGGCCGCCGACGAGCACGCCCAGCACCGCCATGATCAGCGGCTCGAGCAGTGACGACATGGAGTCGACGGCGTTGTCGACTTCTGCCTCGTAAAACGTGGCGACCTTCGCCGACATGGAATCCAATGAGCCCGACTCCTCGCCGACGGCAATCATCTGGACGACCATGTTGGGAAACAGGCCGGTGGATTCCATCGCGCGCTGCAGACGCTGGCCGGTGGCGACCTCGTCGCGCATCCTCAGCACCGCATCTTCGTACACCACGTTACCGGTGGCGCCGGCAACGGACTCGAGCGCCTCGACCAGCGGCACACCGGCGGCGAACATGGTGGCGAGCGTACGGGCATAGCGGGCGATCGCGGACTTGTTGAGAATGGGGCCGACGATCGGCACCTTCAGCGACATCCGATCCAGGAACTCGCGCATCTTGCGTGAGCGCTTCTTGAAGTAGAAGAAGGTCCAGAAGGCACCCGCGACCACGGCGCCGATGAACAGGCCGTCGTGTTGCAAGGCCTTGGAGCAGTTGATGACGAATTGGGTGAAGGCCGGCAGATCGGCGCCGAAGCCCTTGAACAATTCCTCGAACTGCGGGATCACGAAAATCAACAGGATGACGGTGACGACGACCGCGACCACCATCACCGCCGCGGGATAGAAGAGGGCCTTCTTCACCTTCTTCTTCAAGGCCTCGGTCTTTTCCTTGTAGGTGGCGATCTTGTCGAGCAGCGACTCGAGCGCACCGGCCTGCTCGCCCGCCTCCACCAGGTTCACGAACAGGTCATCGAAATGCAGCGGATGCTTGCCGAGGGCCTCGTGCAGTGAAGTACCGCCCTCGACATCGGCCTTGATATCGAGAATGAGCTTCTGCATGGCCGGCTTGTCGTTACCGTTGCCGACGATCTCGAACGCCTGCACCAGCGGAATACCGGCGGCCAGCATGGTGGCCAACTGGCGGGCGAATACGGCGATATCCTCGGCCCTGACCTTGCCGCCTTTACCGGGCACTCCGCTTTGCTTTTTGATACGCGACGGAGCAATGCCCTGGCGGCGCAACTCGCTGCGCAGTACGGCTTCATCCGGCGCCAGGCTCTTGCCCTTGACCCGGTTGCCACGCTTGTCCTTGCCTTCCCAGGCAAAAGGAACGTCGCGCTTGATCGCCTTGACAGTGCTGGTTGCTGCGGGGGGCATTCGTTACTCGTCCTCTCTCACTCAGTGGTGACGCTGTTGACTTCCTCGAGACTGGTGAGACCTGACTTCACCTTCTCCAGTCCCGAGCGGCGCAGGTCCCAGACGCCTTCCTTGGCCGCCTGCGTACCGATATCTACAGCACTTCCCATTGCCAGGATGATGCGTGCGATGGTCTCTGTGACCGGCAGCACCTGGTAGATGCCGACACGACCCTTGTAGCCATCGGTGCAACTGTCACATCCCTTGGGTTTGAAAATCTTCATCCCCGCTGCCACGTCGGCTTCCGAAAAGCCTTCTTTCAGAAGCGCTTCCGGAGGGATCTCCATAGGCTGCTTGCAGTGTGGGCACAACCGCCGCGCCAGGCGTTGGGCGATGATGAGACTGACTGATGTCGCGATCGCATAGGGCTTTACGCCCATGTCGACCAGGCGTGTCAGCGTCTGCGGGGCGTCGTTCGTGTGCAGGGTGGACATCACCAGGTGACCGGTTTGCGCGGCCTTGATCGCGATTTCCGCGGTCTCGAGGTCGCGAATCTCACCGACCATGATGACGTCGGGGTCCTGGCGGAGGAAGGCGCGCATCGCGGCGGCGAAGGTGAGTCCGACTTTAGGAGCCACGTTCACCTGGTTCACGCCCGGGAGATTGATTTCCGCCGGATCCTCCGCGGTGGAAATGTTGGTATCTTCGCGGTTGAGGATGTTGAGTCCGGTGTACAGCGAGACGGTCTTGCCGCTACCGGTCGGTCCCGTCACGAGGATCATGCCCTGTGGCCTGGCCAGGTTGCGCATGTAGATGTCTTTCTGGAAGGGCTCATAGCCGAGCGAGTCGATGCCCAGCATCGCCTGCGCGGGATCCAGAATACGCAACACGATCTTCTCGCCGAACAACGTGGGGCACGTGCTCACGCGGAAGTCGATCGCGCGGTTCTTCGACAGCTTCATCTTGATGCGTCCGTCCTGCGGGACGCGGCGCTCGGCAATGTCGAGGCGCGACATCACCTTCAGACGCGCGGCCAGCTTGCCGGCCAACTGCACCGGGGGCTGCGCGATTTCCTTCAACACGCCGTCCATGCGCAGACGGACACGATAGATCTTTTCGTAGGGCTCGAAGTGGATGTCCGAGGCGCCGCGACGGATGGCATCCAACAGCACCTTGTTACAGAAGCGGACGATCGGGGCGTCTTCGACATCGTTACTGGCCGCGCCCTTGTCGTCGAGCTCATCATCGCCCCCGACGGTCTCGAGTGATTCGAGATCCATGCCCTCCTCTTCGGAGAGCGCGCTCATCTGGTTGTCGACCTGCTCGATGGCCTTGTCGAGGGCCTTCTGCAGCTTGTCGTCCTCGACGACAATGGCCTCGATACCGAGACTGGTCTGGAACTTGATCTCGTCGATGGCGTGCAGATTGGTCGGGTCCGCGACCGCCAGGAACAGGCGCTTGCCGCGGCGGAACAGCGGCAGAACCCGGTGTTTGTTCAGCAGCTTGTCGTTCACCAGCCGGACTGTTTCCAGGTCCAGGGCGAAAGCGTCCAGGTCGAATAAAGGAACGCCGAATTCGTTCGAGGCCGCAACGGCGATATCGCGCGCCTTGGCGGCGCCGCTCGAGACGAGCTGGGTCACGATGCCGGTTTTCTTTTCCCGGGCGGCATTCAAAGCCTCGAGCATGGTCGCTTCTTCGACGACCCCGTCCTGCACAAGCCGTTGGGGCAGGCCCCCCAATCCTCCTGCGCGCTGGCCTCCGAGTGCCAAAGAAGCGTTATCGTTCATGGGCTTAGAATTCGCGGATAAGAATCGTGAATCAGTAGTCTACCGAAGCTGGGAGTCTCGGCAATTGTCAAATCTCCCTCATGGTCGCACAAGCGGAAAGGGCGGCGCGTGACCCGGCTCCCATAAAGGCAAAGCCCCGCCACAGCAGGGGGGCGGGGCTTTTGTCCTGCCGGGATGGCGGGGTCTGCTCAGCTGTGGCAGGCGACCGGTAGGTACTGCGGTGACACGCTGGTGCTGATCGTGGTGCCGCCGGGGTTGACGCCGGACGGGGTCGCAGCCGTGCCGCAAACCCAGATCACGTCACTGTTGTTGTCAGTGTAGGGCGTCATGCCCAGGGTCTTGCCG
>Ga0105240_10015282_pt1 | contig 10447 bp, 8 predicted proteins | sample KBSC54metaG_FD_80426 | JGI IMG/M metagenome (GOLD analysis project Ga0105240, IMG submission 80426) | Corn rhizosphere microbial communities from Kellogg Biological Station, Michigan, USA - KBS C5-4 metaG | ecosystem: Host-associated > Plants > Roots > Rhizosphere > Soil | place: Michigan, USA... | reverse complement strand
GACAGGGTGTGGATCACCACGTGCACTTCGTTGAAGAAGCCTTCCGGGAACAGCGGGCGGATCGGGCGGTCGATCAGGCGGCTGGTGAGCGTCTCGTGTTCGCTGGGCTTGGCTTCGCGCTTGAAGAAGCTGCCGGGAATCTTGCCGGCGGCGTAGGTCTTCTCGATGTAGTCGACCGTGAGGGGGAAGAAATCCTGTCCGGGCTTGGCGGTCTTGGAAGCCGCCACCGTGGCGAGGATCACCGTGTCGTCGATGTTCACGATGACGGCACCGCCGGCCTGGCGCGCGATCTCGCCGGTTTCCAGCGTGACGGTGTGGGAGCCCCACTGGAATGTCTTGCTGGCCTTGTTGAATATGCTCATGGTTCTCTCCTTGTCAGCGCATCACGTGCGCTGGTTGTCCATCGGCGCATCGGCTGCGCCGGGTGCCCGGAGAGGCGGTGTCGAACACGATGCCATTCCATCAACAGCCGCCCTGCTTCTGATGGCTGCTGGTGGAATGACACAGCGCGTATTCGTCTTGCCGTCTCCGAAGTACAAAACGCCTGAGCTAGCAGGTTTGACCCGGGCTAACTCAGGCGTTCTTGTTTTGTTCCTGCCTTACTTGCGCAGGCCCAGTTTGCCGATCAGCGCGGTGTAGCGTTCGGCGTCCTTGTCCTTCAGGTACGCCAGCAGGCTCTTGCGGCGATTCACCATGCGCAGCAGGCCGCGGCGGCCGTGGTGATCCTTGGCGTGGGTCTTGAAGTGGGGAGTCAATTCGTTGATGCGGGCCGTCAGCAGTGCGACTTGCACCTCCGGGCTGCCCGTGTCGCTCGCGCTGCGCGCGTTGGCCTTCACGACTTCGGCCTTGTTCAAAGCGGTCATTGGGGTTTCCTTGAATGTTTTAACTTGCGTTGGGGGCTGGAACTGCGCCCCAACGTGCGCCCCGCGATATGCAGAGCCTGTCGATTATATCACTGTCAAATCGCTGCACGATTCGCCAGTGGCGTAGCTGGATCGCCATTCGCGGGAGACCCGCGAACAACTCACGTGGGACTGCCCTTCGCGTTGCTTCAAGCAGTCCGAAGGGCTGACTGTTGAGCCAGCCACCCGGCGAGGCGCTCGACGCCGTGCCCCAACCGGGAAACGTCCTTCGAAGCGAAGCACCAGCGCAGCCAGCCTTGGGCCTCCGGGGCGAAGGCATTGCCCGGGGCCAGCCCGAGCCCGGCTTCGGCGACCAGCCGCTTGGCCAGTTCGAGCGAGTCGCCGAAACCGTCGAGCTTGAAAAACGCGTACATACCGCCTTTGGCCCCCTGCAATTCCACCCGAGGTAGCGCTTGCAGCATCGGCACCAGCGTATCGCGGCAGGTCTTCAGATGTGCCACGACGCGCGGCGTGACTTCATCGGTGCGCGTCACCGCCGCCAGACCCGCCCGCTGCGTGAAGACACTGGCGCAGGAGGTGTTGAACTCGATCAGCTTGCCCATGTGATGCGTCATCGAGGGCGGCATGACCAGCCATCCCAGGCGCCAGCCCGTCATCAGGAAACTCTTGGAGAAGCTGTGGGCGACGACCAGGCGATCGTCGGGCGCCGCAACATCGAGGAAGCTCGGCGCGCAGCGGTTTTCCGCGGGCTCGTAATACAGGCGCTCGTAAACCTCATCCGCAAGAATCCAGGTGCGAGTCTTGCGGCAGTGCTCCAGGATTGCTTTGTGTTCATCGCGGCTGAGAGTCCAGCCCGTCGGGTTATTCGGCGCGTTCACGATCAGCAAGCGCGTGGAAGGCGTGATCGCATCCAGCAAAGCCTGCAAGTCCAGCGTCCACGCGCCTTGCACCGGCTTGAGCGACACCCGCTCGAGCTTCGCCCCCATGATCAGCGGCTGCGCCGTGAGGTTGGGCCAGACCGGCGTGACGGCGACGACCTCGTCACCGGCACTCACCAGGGCCTGCACCGCCAGCATCAACGCATTGACGCCGCCGGAGGTGATGGCGATGCGATTGGCGCCGATTTGCCCATGCAGCTTGTCGCTGTACGCCGCCACGGCTTCGCGCAACTCGGCCAGGCCGAGGTTGTGTGCATAGAAAGTCTCGCCGCTGCGCAATGAGTCGATCGCGGCTTGCCGGATGAATTCGGGCGTGACCTCGTCGCTTTCGCCGAACCAGAATGCCAGCACGTCGGTCCGCCCCATACCGGCGTTTGCGACTTCGCGGATCTTGGATTCTTCGAGGTTCTCGATCTCGATTCGCATGGGATGGGTGCTCGAAGCCTGCGGTCAGCGCTTGCGTTTGTAGGCTTCGATGCTTTGCTTCAGCTCCGTGTATTCCTCGCACGAAAACAAACACAGCTTGTTCAAGGCGGCAAGGTGTTCCTCGGCACGCGGCAGATCGTTTGTCAGCAAGTAGGCCTCGCCGATGTACTCGTGGGCGCCGCGATGGCGCGGGTTCAGGCGCAGTGCTTCCTTGTAGTGATCGAAAGCTTGCTTGAACTGCCCGTCGTGGCGATACGAATATGCCAGCAAGGTTTGCACATCGGCGTTGCCGGCGTCTCGTGCGGCCGCCTTGTTCAAGGACTCGATCGCGCCCTTCCAGTTTTTCGAGTCGACCGCCGCGCGGCCGGCTACGTAGTCGGGGTTGGCCGCCGACTGAACGGGTGTCTCCACCGTGTCGGCTGCCTGTGCGGGTGCGGTACCCAATGCGCACACGGCCAATGCGAGCGGACCGAAGGACTTCAGGAGCGAATAGATGGAATGCCGCATTTCACTTACCTCCGGCTGGCCCGTCGGCGAACTTCGCAGTCGGGCTTGTCACGCGTATCTTAGTTGCCGCCATTGCCCGACGCAATTGCCCGACGCAATCGTCCGCCAACGAGAGCGCGGACTGTACGGAGCTTCGCAGCGCTGAGGCGCAGCGCCGTCAGTCCGGCCTTTGCATCTTGCAACTCGTGGGCATTTCAGCCTGCGCCGCCGGGATGGTCTTGATCACGCGAAAGCCGTACCCGGAGCCTTCCACGTCGAACTTCACGCCCGGTGATCCCTGGCGCTCCATCACGCCCACCACCAGCGGCTGCTGGAACTGGTGGTCGGACGCCCGCATCGCGCCGCCCTGCCCTTGCAGCTTCACCGCGGCGTGCTCGAGCCGTTTCGCGACGGCAATCGCATCTGTCGAGCCGGCCTGTTCGATGGATTGCGCCAACGCTTCGATCATCAGCTGCATGCGCATATGCACGTAGTCGTCCGCGGGCCGCGGATAGCGCTCGCGGAAAGATCGATAAAAGGCTTCGCTCTGCGCTCCCTGCACGTTCGGCAGCCAGTCCGCCACCGCAATCACCTTGCCGACGCCGGCTTCGCCGATCGCCGCGGGCGCGCCCAGCGCATTGCCGTAGAAGGTGTAGAAAGTGCCCTCGAATCCAACCTCCTTGGCTGCCTTCACCAGCAGCGTGAGATCGTTGCTGAAATTGCCAGTGATCACGGCCTGCGCGCCGCTCGCCTTGATCTTCGTGGCGTACGGCGCAAAGTCCTTGATGCGCAGCACCGGGTGCAACTCGTCGCCGACGATCCGGATGTCGGGCCGCTGCAGCGCGAGCTGGCGCTTCGCCTCGCGCAGCACGGCCTGGCCGAAGCTGTAGTCCTGCCCGATCAGGTACACCGTCTTCAAGGCCTTGTCCTCCTTGAGCACCGACATCAGCGCCGCCATGCGCATGTCTGCATGCGCATCGAAGCGGAAATGCCAGAAGCTGCACTTCTCGTTGGTGAGGATCGGGTCCACTGCGGAGTAATTGAGGAACAGCACCCGTCGTTGCGGCTCGCGCTCGTTGTGCTTGTTCACCGCTTCGATCAGCGCGGCCGCCACCGCCGACGAGTTGCCTTGCACGATGAAGCGCGCACCATCGTCGATGGCAGAGCGCAAGGCGGACAGCGCCTCCTCGACCTGGCCTTTGCTGTCGTAGCGGTCCAGCTCAAGCAGGCGCGCCCCTTGCGCTGTATTCACGCCGCCGCGGTGGTTCACACGCTCCACCGCCCACACCAGGTTGCGGAACACCGCCTCGCCGCCGTTGGCATTGCCTCCGGACAAGCCTTCGATCATCGCGATCTTCACCGGCGGCAGCGCGCCTTGCGCCAGTGCGAGGGCGGGGGCAAATAGCGATGCCCCCAGCAATTTCAAGACCCGTCGACGCAGATTTTTCACCCTGGCTGCTCCCTTGAAATCCGACGGCGCGCTCGCAGATTGGAAGCATGCGGCGATCACGGTCGAAAGCCGCGCAGTTTAAGGGACACGCACAAGACCCCACCAGCGTGTCCGCTCGTTTCATTCAAGGAGTTCACCATGTTTTTCGCACCCGTCGTTCGCACGCGCGCCCATTCGCCCGCTTTCCGCTCGTTTGACCGCAGCTTCGAACGCTTCGTCAACGACACGTTCTTCACCGACGCGCCGCGCGGCTTCAACGTCGAACAGGATGACAAGGCCTGGACCGTGACACTGGATGCGCCCGGCATCGCCAAGGAAGAGCTTTCGATCAACATCGAAGGCAACATCGTGCGCCTGGAAACCAAGCCTGAGGCCAAGCGTCAATTGAAAGCCGCTTACGAGCTGCCGCAGGAAATCGACGTCGACGCGACCACGGCCAAGCTCGAAAACGGCGTGCTGTCGCTGGTGCTGGCGAAGAAGCAAGCTGTCAGCAACGCTCGCCAAATCGAAGTGAAATAAACACAAAACAAGGTTCGCGCGGCGAACCTTGTCCTTTGAGGCTCCTACGCGGCGTCAAGAGCGGCCAGCGGCCATCGTGGTTTGACGTCGAAAGCGTAGACCTCGGTGGCCATTTGCACGCCGGCTTGCAGCCGCATCGCGGCGGCCATGGCAATCATCGCGCCGTTATCGGTGCACAGGTGCAATTCGGGATAGTGCACCCGCACGTTGCGCTTCGCGCAGGCCGCATCGAGTTGCGCGCGCAAGCTCCTGTTCGCACCCACGCCGCCCGCAACGACCAGGCGCTGCAAGGCCGTGTCCTCGAGCGCGGCAAGCGATTTCTTCACCAGCACTTCCACGATTGCCGCTTCGGTCGACGCCGCGAGGTCCGCTTTGCGCGCATCCAGGTCATCGCCGAGTTTCCTGGCCTGCGTCAGCACGGCGGTCTTGAGCCCCGCAAAGGAAAAATCCAGGTTCGCGCTGTGCAGCAAAGGCCGCGGTAGCTTGAACGCCTGCGGATCGCCCTGTTGCGCCAAGCGCGACAGCTCGGGACCCCCCGGATAAGGCAAACCCATGAGCTTGGCGGATTTGTCGAACGCCTCCCCGGCCGCGTCGTCGATGGTTTCGCCCAGCAGCTGATAACGGCCGACACCATCCACGCGCATCAATTGCGTGTGGCCGCCGGACACCAGCAAGGCAACGAATGGGAATTGCGGCGGGTCCGCGCCCAGGAACGGCGAGAGCAAATGCCCTTCGAGGTGATGCACGCCCAACACCGGCTTGCCCAGGGCCGCGCCCAAAGCGCACGCCACCCCCGCACCGACGAGCAAGGCGCCGGCGAGCCCGGGGCCGCGGGTGTACGCCACGACATCCAGCTCGCTCAATGTCGCTCCGGCTTGCGCCAGCACCATTTCCGTTAACGGCAGGACGCGACGGATGTGATCGCGACTGGCCAGCTCGGGCACCACACCGCCATAGGCCTGGTGCATGTCGATCTGGCTGTGCAAAGCGTCGGCGCGCAGCACCGGCAAGCCCGCGTCGCGGGTCTCGACCAGCGCCACGCCCGTTTCGTCGCAGGAGGACTCGATCCCCAGCACTTTCATACGGGGCAGTTTAAGTCCGCGGCGATTCACGTTGCGGCGGCACGGTTGTTGCTGTGGCAGTGATCAATGAAATCGGCACTCAGTTACTTCCCGGCCGCGCCGCAATGCGAGATCAACGAGTTGGAAAGGCTCACTGCCACCCGCTCCCTGGTCGGGGTGATCAAGCGCAGTCGCGCTGACGCGACTCGCGCGCACAAGAAGCGCGCGCCGTGCACCGCATTGGGCACTTCGCGCGAGCCGTGTCGGCTGGGAACCCTCGAGTTGACTGGCACGCTGCTTGCATGCAGTGAAGCATGGTCGCGCGACACGCAGCCGCGGCGCAATCACACGCGGACCACTGGAACAAGGGCGTCCATCCCCGAGTTGCTTGGTGCAGCGATGGGATGGGCGCCTTTTTGTTTTCTCAACCAAGGAGCCTCATGGCCTATCTCGTTCCCAACGAATTCGTGACCAAGATGGTCGACGCCGGCGAATCGAAGATCTTCATGTCGACACGCGACACGGTGATCCGCGCCTACATGGCGGGCGCCATCCTCGCGCTGTCCGCGGCGTTCGCCGTCACCATCACCGTGCAGACCGGCAATGCGCTGGTCGGCTCGATCCTGTTCCCGGTGGGCTTTTGCATGTTGTACCTGCTGGGCTTCGACCTGCTGACGGGCGTGTTCACGCTCACGCCGCTGGCGCTGATCGACAAGCGCCCAGGCGTCACGATGGCCGGCGTGCTTCGCAACTGGTGGCTGGTGTTCCTGGGCAACTTCGCCGGCGCGCTCACCGTAGCCGTGTTCATGGCCATCATCTTCACGTTCGCCTTCACGGTGCCGCCTAGCATCGTGGGCCAGAAAATCGGCGTCATCGGCGAGAGCCGCACGATCGGGTATGCGGCCCACGGCGCGGCCGGGATGCTCACGCTGTTCATCCGCGCGGTGCTGTGCAACTGGATGGTTTCCACCGGTGTGGTCGGCGCGATGCTGTCGACCAACGTGTCCGGCAAGGTCATCGCGATGTGGATGCCGGTCATGGTGTTCTTCTACATGGGGTTCGAACATTCGGTGGTGAACATGTTCCTGTTCCCGTCGGGCTTGATGCTGGGCGGCAACTTCTCCATCGCCGACTACTTCATCTGGAACGAACTGCCCACCGTACTGGGCAACGTGGTCGGCGGCCTGACCTTCGTCGGCCTCACCCTTTACTCGACCCACCTGCGCACGGCACCCAAGCGCATGGCCGTCAAGTCCACCGCCGTGGAGCGCGTGGCCGCCTGAGATCAAGCCGCTGGTTGCGCACCGACGTTCCGCCATGTTGCTTCCCATGCCGCACGCATCGATGGCCGCTTTGCCGGTCGCGTTGCGTGTGAGCATGGGCCAGCACTCCGAACGCGGCCGCAAGACCGTGAACCAGGACTTTCACGGCGCATTCATCCCCGGGCAGCCGGCGCTGCACACGAAGGGCATCGTGGTGGCGCTCGCCGACGGCATCGGAAGCAGCGACGTGAGCCAGGAGGCGAGCGAGGCGGCGGTGCGCGCCGTGCTGGACGACTATTACTGCACTTCGGATGCGTGGAGCGTCAAGCGCTCCATGCAGCGCGTGCTGGCGGCGATGAACTCGTGGCTGCATGCGCAGACGCTGCGCAGCGCGCATCGGCACGACCATGACCGTGGCTGGGTGTGTGCGCTGAGCGCGCTCGTGCTCAAGGGGCGCAGCGCGCACCTGTTTCATTGCGGCGACATCCGCATCTACAAGCTGGCCGACCGGCAGCTGGAGCAGCTCACACACGATCACCGGGTCTGGGTGGGCGCAGGGATCAGCTACCTGAGCCGTGCCCTGGGATTCCGGCCGGTACTGGAGATCGATTACCGATGCCTGGCCGTCGAGCCCGGCGATCTGTTCGTGCTGGCCTGCGACGGAGTGCACGAGCATCTCGCGTCGCCAGTGGTCGCGCAGATCATCCACGGCCATGGCGATGACCTCGACGCGGCAGCTCGCGCAATCGTGCAGCGCGCCTTCGATGCGGGCAGCGCCGACAACCTCACGGTACAACTGATACGCGTGGACGGCGTGCCGGAACCGGACGCGCCCGAGGCATTGCAGCTGCGCCAGGGCTTGGCGCTGCCGCCGCTGCTGCAGCCGCGCACCATCTTCGACCGATGGCGCATCGAGCGCGAGCTGCACGGCAGCAGCCGCAGCCACGTCTATCTGGCGACCGATATAGAAACCGGCGAGGCTGTCGCACTGAAGACGCCTTCGATCGACCTCGCGCAGGACAGCGAATACCTCGACCGCCTCGCGCTGGAGGAATGGATCGCTCGGCGCATCCGCAGCGCGCACGTGGTGCAGGCTCGTGGCAGCGGGAGACCGCGCAGCCACTTGTACTTGGCAATGGAGTACGTCGAAGGCGTGACTCTGGCGCAATGGATGCGCGACCGAACGGCGCCCAAGCTCGAGGAAGTGCGCGCCATCATCGAACAGGTCGCGCGGGGACTGCAGGCATTCCATCGCATGGAGATGATCCATCGCGATTTGCGGCCCGAGAACGTCATGATCGACGGCAGCGGCACGACGAAGATCATCGACTTCGGCAGCGTGCGTGTTGCCGGGCTGGCCGAATCGGTGGCGCAGGAGGAAGTGCTGGGCACGCTTCAGTACACGGCGCCCGAGTGCCTGCTCGGAGAGCCCGCCGGTGAGCGGGCTGATTTGTACTCGCTGGGTGTCCTGGCTTACCAGATGCTCAGTGGACGCCTGCCCTACGGCGCGCAGTTCACGTCGCTGCGCACCCGCGCCGACCAGAAAAGGCTCATCTATGCCAGCGTGCTGGACGAAGGACGCGCACTGCCCGGCTGGTTGGACGTCGTGCTCGCTAAAGCCGTGCACCCGCTGCCTGAAAAGCGCTACGAAGCCTTGTCCGAATTCGTGTACGAATTGAGTCATCCACCTGCCGTCCGCTCGCGCGTGCCCTTGGCGGAACGCCGGCCGGTGCGCTTCTGGCAGGCGCTCGCCCTGGTGCTCGCGCTGCTCGTCGTGTTTCAGTCGTGGCTGCTCGCCTCGGGCAGCCGCTCCCCGGCAGCCGCGCGGCAAGCGGCTGCGCATTTGCCGCCCACGGAAAAATCCCAATGAAGAAGTCCCGCCTCGTGATGATCGGCAACGGCATGGCCGGTGTCCGCACCCTCGAAGAACTGCTCAAGATCGCGCCCGGGCTCTACGACATCGCGGTGTTCGGCGCCGAGCCGCATCCGAACTACAACCGCATATTGCTGTCACCCGTGCTCGCCGGCGAACAGACGCTCGATGACATCGTCCTGAACGCCTGGCAATGGTATGAGCAGAACAACATTCGCCTGCATGCGGGCAAGAAAGTGGTGGAAGTGGACCGCGTGCGCCGTGTGGTGCGCGCCGAAGACGGCACCGAGGAGGAATACGACCGTCTGCTGCTGTGCACCGGCTCGAACCCCTTCATCCTGCCGGTGCCTGGCAACAACCTGCCAGGAGTGATCGCCTATCGCGATATCGCGGACACCAACGCGATGATCGAGGCCGCGCAGAAATACAAGAACGCTGTCGTGATCGGCGGCGGCTTGCTGGGCCTGGAGGCGGCGAACGGGCTGATGCGCCGGGGCATGGATGTCACGGTGGTGCACGTGATGCCCTGGTTGATGGAACGCCAGCTCGACGATGTGGCCGGCAAGCTGCTGCAGAAATCGCTGGAAGAGCGCGGCCTGAAATTCATGATCGGAGCGCAGACCGGCGAGCTGCTCGCCGGCGCGGACGGGCGCGTCAAGACGGTGAAGTTCAAGGATGGCAGCGCCGTGGATGCCGACCTGGTGGTGATGGCCGTGGGCATCCGGCCCAGCACGCAATTGGCCGAGACGATGAAGCTGCACGTCAATCGCGGGATCGTGGTGCACGACACGATGCAGACCGTCACCGATGCGCGCATCTACTCGGTCGGGGAATGCGCGGCGCATCGCGGCATCGCATACGGCTTGGTCGCGCCGCTGTTCGAGCAAGCGAAAGTGGCGGCGAACCATCTCGCGCAATTCGGCATCGGGCGCTACACCGGCTCGCTCACGTCCACCAAGCTCAAGGTGACAGGCATCGACCTGTTTTCGTGCGGCGACTTCATGGGCTCCGCCTCCGGAAAACCGGAAGACGAGGGCACCGAAGCGATCGTCATGTCCGATCCGTTCGGCGGCGTCTACAAGAAGCTGGTGATCAAGGACGACAAGCTGGTGGGCGCCTGCCTGTACGGCGACACCGTCGACGGCAGCTGGTATTTCAAGCTGCTGCGCGAAGGCCGCAACGTCAACGACATCCGCGACAAGCTGATGTTCGGCGAATCCAGCCTGGGCGACGCGGGGCATGCCGGGCACACCAAAGCCGCCAGCATGGCCGACGACGCGGAAGTCTGCGGCTGCAACGGGATCAACAAGGGCACCATCTGCAAGGCGATCAAGGAAAAAGGCCTGTTCACGCTCGACGAGGTGCGCAAGCACACCAAGGCGAGCGGATCGTGCGGCTCCTGCACCGGCCTGGTGGAGCAGATCCTGATGTTCACGGCCGGCGGCGACTACTCCGCAGCGCCTAAAAAGAAAGCCATGTGCGCATGCACCGACCACAGCCACCAGGATGTGCGCGATGCGATCCGCAAGCACAAGCTGCTCACCATCGCCGACACCTTCAGCTTCATGG
>Ga0105240_10015281_pt1 | contig 10447 bp, 13 predicted proteins | sample KBSC54metaG_FD_80426 | JGI IMG/M metagenome (GOLD analysis project Ga0105240, IMG submission 80426) | Corn rhizosphere microbial communities from Kellogg Biological Station, Michigan, USA - KBS C5-4 metaG | ecosystem: Host-associated > Plants > Roots > Rhizosphere > Soil | place: Michigan, USA... | reverse complement strand
TTAATCCCAAAATCTTTTGTATCCAGCGCAATTACTTCGGAAAAGGCCGCCACCGCTGCCTTTGTAGCCGAATAAACCGACCAGCCCGGCGCACCCACGAAGCCCGCTACCGAACCAATGTTTATAATATAGCCAGATCGTTGGTTTCGCATTACCGGCAACACACGTTTTACAACATTAACGGTTGCGAATACATTCACGTTAAAAATGTTCCTGATATCCTGTTCGGCTATTTCTTCTACTGTTCCGGCCATTCCGTAGCCGGCATTGTTCACAACCACATCGATCCGCCCGAACGCTGCCAGTGTTTGCTGAATGGATTCGTCGATACAGTCCGGGTTGGTCAAATCGACAGCCAGTGGGAGAAAACGACCACTGTCGATCAAACCTACCGCGTGGCTCAATGCGTGCGCGTCGCGGGATGTTGCGGCAACCCGGTAGCCGTTATCCAGCAGTTTTTTTATGAGGGTGAGTCCCAGTCCCTGGGAGGCCCCTGTTACATACCATACTTTTGAAGTGTTCATGGTTTTAAGCTTTTAAATGATCAAAATAGGCCGCGGTTTCTTCTATTATAGATTTCATCAGCTCAGCGGCCTTTGTATATTTCAATATGGGTGCAACCTGGCCACCCCAGAATAATATCATATCCCATTTTTCCTGTTCGATAGCGGCCTTTTGTAAATGTGACATAAACTGTGTTTGTAACGGGAAAGGCAGAAAGCTGTTTTCCTTATGAGTTAAGTCCGCCGCAATACGGCTGGTTATTCCCCTGCCCAATCTCCCGGTAAATGCCCGTGATAAAGTGGTGTACTTAGCTGCGTTTGAAAACAACATTTGTTTATGAATAGCAGTGGCATTTGATTCGTCGGTAGCCAGGAAAGCAGTACCAATTTGCGCGGCAGCCGCTCCGAGGGCCAATGCTGCGGCAACTCCTTTTCCGTTGGCAATGCCACCTGCGGCAATAACCGGGGTTTTTACTTTTTCTTTAATTAATTGCAGCAGCACAAACGTTCCGATTGTTGATGCCTCGGCCGATGCCAGAAACGATGGCCGGTGCCCACCGGCTTCGAAGCCTGATGCGATAATCAGATCCACTCCTGCATTTTCCAACACAACGGCCTCATCCAGTGTGGTTGCCGCGCCAACAGTAACAATGCCAAGGCGGCGGCATTGCTCCAAAATATCAGCCGAAGGAGTACCAAACGTAAAGCTAAATACCGGCGGCCGCTGGTGCAGAATTACTTCAACCTGGTTCTCAAAACGGGTTTTGAACGGTGCGGGTTTTTCGGGCAAGTCTATTCCCAGCTCATCAAAATAAGGTTTGAATAATTGCTGCGCCTGTTTGAACTGCCCGTCTGAAACAGTGCCATCAAGGGCGTCAGTATCAGACACCCAGAGGTTGATATTATAAGGTTTGCTGGTAGCTGCTTTAATCTGTTTATCTACCTCAACTATTTCCTGCGGGTTTAAAGTGTAAGCCCCGTACCCGCCTAATCCTCCTGTATTTGACACCGTTGATACCAGTTCAACGGATGACAGCTTACCACCGAATGGCCCTTGCAGAACCGGGTATTGAATACCCAGTATTTCGGACGCTTTTGTTTGGTACCACATCATGCTAATATTTAAATTTATTCTGCCACGTCGCTTATCATTTTATTAACGATAAGCCAACGGTTATCGATTTTATGGAATGAAAGAAATTCATCATAGTTAAAGTCGTACATTTTAACATGTACTTTAGCGACAGCTATGGAATTAACCACATCAATAGAAATGATTGTTCCTTTAAAAGGTTTGCCTGAGTCTTTCGGGCTTTGGCGATGGGCAACACCATCAAGGTATTGATCAAGTGTTTTGGCATAAGGCTGCCCCTTTACATCGCCAAACAACAATGTGCCGGGATGATACACCTTTACCAGCCCATTGATATCACCTTCATAAATTCCTTTGAAGTAGTGATTCTCCAGCACATCTTTGATGGCTGCTGAATCTTGCTGATTGTTTTCCATTTTGCTTAAATTTTGTGCTTTTATTACGAATAACGCAGGGATAATAAAAGCGTTTTCATTTTAGTTCAGGTTGTGTCCTGCTCCGAAACCACCATCAACGTTGATAATAGCTCCGTTAATAAAATTACTTTTTGCAACGGCAAAAACCATTTGAGCGATATCTTCTACTTCGCCAATACGGTTCAGCAAATGTAGGCCAGCGGTTTGGTCGGCATTATCACCATGCATTGGGGTGCGGATAGTACCTGGCGCAATGGTATTCACCCTGATGTTATCTTTTCCAAACTCAGCAGCCAGTTGTATAGTAAGCGCGTGTATTGCTCCCTTTGACGCCATTTGTGCTGTAATGGGCACTCCGCCAAGACCATGATTAACCAAAGGCGTGCCGATGTTGATCACCACGCCATGATGCTGCTTAACCATTTGCGGGATAACGGCCTGCGTGGTGAAGAAAGTACCCTTCAGGTTTGTATCCAGGAAGCGGTCGAGGTAAGCCTCGTCTACTTCGAGGAATGGCCTCGTATCAAATATGCCGGCGTTGTTTACCAATACATCTGCAGAGCCAAATTTTGCAATGGCAGTGGCGACAAGGTGCTCACCTGTTCTCTTATCACTTACATCGCCGGCCACCATCGCCAGGTTTTCGCCTGCACCCAGTTCCCGGTAAACTTGTTCCAATTTTTCGGCAGTTGATGAATTGATCACCACGTTGTCGCCACTTGCTAAAAAATGACGGGCCACTTCTTTACCAATGCCAGATGAGGCGCCGGTAACTATTATTGTTTGCGTTTTCATGTTATTTCTTTCTTTCAGCAGTTATACCTTTTTCTCTTAACACCGATACCTGTTCGCCTGCATGACCCCAATCGTCCAGGTCATATTCCTGGATCACTACGAAAGTCAATTGCGGGTCTTTATTCAATACATCACTCATCAGGTCGGTTACACCTTTAATCAATTTCTGTTTTTGTTCTCTTGTAACACCTTCACGGGTTACTTCTATTTTTACGTATGGCATGGCTTTAATTTTTATGCTAAATCAACTTATTAGGCAGCCTTAGCGGTTACACTTACGTTCAGTTCAAAATCATTGTAGATAAGTGTATCGCCCAAATCTTTGAAGAAATTACCTGAGCGGAATTTCATTTCATATTTGGTGCGGTCAATTACCAGCTTACCGGTTGCCGTTAATAAGTCGCCGTTTACATTAATGTCCGCGTCGAAAGCAACCGGGTGCATTATACCTTTGATGGTCAAATCGCCTTCAACATGATTGCCCGAAACTGAGGTGATATCCAAAAATGCTTCAGGGTATTTTTCAATTGCAAAGAAATCATCTGAAGCCAGGTGACCGAAGAATTGTGCGTTGGTAGCGGGGTCGGTTATATCCAGTATTTTAATGGAGGTTGTGTCGATAGTGAATTTACCGCCGGTAAGTTTACTATCATTCAAAATGAGGTCGCCCTCTTTAACAGTTATGGTGCCATTATGGGCGCCGGTTACTTTTTTGCCTACCCATTCAATATTGCTCTGGGCACTTACGATTTCAAATTTTTGAGTTTTCATTTTCTTTGTGTTTTTAATTACAACACAAAGTACGGGAGCATTTTGCAGCTGGCTGTGTGACCTATATCACATTTGAAAAGAGGAGCAACTTATGTGATGTAGGTCACATCTGAGGCATGGGATATGCAGCTAAGCGTTGCTTTTGAAACATCCAGGTATGCGGCAATCAGGCTTTTTATCCGAACGAAACTTGAGTTTTCAGCTACATATACTGCAGTAAATGGAACAACCTGGGTAACTATTGCTTTAGGGTAATGCTTTGATTTGTTAATCTTTTTATAAAACGCAATAAAATATTTTTCTCTTCAGGAGATCGGTAAAAAAATGCTGCCGGCTTACCCGCTGATTTGTTATCCACGATATAATCACTTCAATTGCCATAGATCAATTTGAATAACTGTCGACATCAATAATGGCTTCAGCAAAGGCTTTCGGCGCTTCCTGGGGTAGATTGTGCCCGACACCTCCACCAATGACCCTGTTCGCATACTTGCCCGAGAACTTGCTCGCATAGGCTGCCGGCTGCGGGTGCGGTGCGCCATTGGCGTCACCTTCAAGGGTAATGGCAGGCACCGTGATAACCGGGCTTTTGGCGAGTTGCTCTTCCAGGTGGTCGTATTTCGATTCACCCTGCGCAAGACCCTGCCGCCAACGATAATTGTGGATGACAATAGCGACGTGGTCTGGGTTGTCAAATGCTGCGGCAGAGCGATCGAAGATGGCATCGTCAAAGTTCCACTTCGGCGAAGCGAGCCGCCAGATCAGTTTGTTGAAGTCATGGCGATATTTGTAATAGCCAGCCTCGCCACGTTCGGTAGCGAAGTAGAACTGGTACCACCATTGGAATTCGGCCGACGGGGGTAGCGGTATTTTCCCGGCTGCCTGGTTGCCGATAAGGTAGCCACTAACCGAAACAAGCGCCTTGCAACATTCGGGCCAAAGCGCAGCGATGATATCAGCCGTGCGTGCGCCCCAATCGAACCCGGCGAGGATGGCCTTTTCTATCTTGAGTGCATCCATCAAAGCGATGATATCGGTGGCAAGTGCTGACGGTTGGCCATTCCTGAAGGTTTCATCTGCAAGAAAACGCGTTGTGCCATAGCCACGCAGATAGGGGACAATTACCCGGTATCCCTTTGCAGCCAGCAAAGGCGTAACATCTACAAAGCTGTGTATATCGTAGGGCCAGCCGTGCAGAAGAATTATCGGAGAACCATTGGAAGGCCCGGCTTCTGCATATCCAACATTTAAAACGCCGGCATTTATCTGTTTTATGGTGCCGAATGAATTGTTCATAGCCAGTTTAAACGGTGGAGTATCTACCGATTTGATAACAGGCTTCGCATCTGCTGAATCGATCATGAAGAGTGGACCGGTTGCGATAGTAACGGCGGCAGCACTTAAAAAGCGGCGGCGGTTATATTGTGGTCGTTCTGACATTGGCTTGATTTTTTAGATTCCAATTTAATATTTTATCTCTTTTATCCGGGTTAAAATGCCCCCTACATAAACATAGACGGGCCTGGTTTAAATATGTTTTGAAAATAGTTCCTTTTAAATCACCAATTGGTGTTCAAATTAAAACTCAGGCAAATGAACACTTATACTTCTTTTTTGGGGATTACTTTTCCATAAAAAACTCCAACAAGCCTTTTTGTACCTGCTCAGATCGTTCCTGGAGAATCCAATGCCCCGAACTTGTAATTAGACAATCTTTTACATTGGAAGCAACCAAACGGACGTGTGCTCCCAAAAAGGGCGCAAAATGGTCGGATCCCATTGCCAATACAGGCATCGGCAGCTTATTTTTACGAAATTGTTGGTTGTCTTTAATGTCCTGCTCAAATACAAACCAAAGAAACGAAGCTCTCGTTGCACCTTTTACCGAATACGCCCGGGTAAATTCGGCTTTTTCCTCGAGCGTAAATGAGTTCTGCACAAAACTTACCGCTGGAAAAAAATCTTCCAAAAATAAATTCATTCTTCCCTCTGCAAGTTCTGCTGAATGTGACTGAGTAAAAAATCCGAACCACCAGGCCTGGGCTTTAACCTGGCTCCAAACTGGTTCAACACCGGGTATCAGTGCATCCAGTAAAGCCAGTTTGTTAACCTCGTTAGGAAATTGCGCTGCATAAGCCCAGGCAACCATCATACCGATATCATGCCCGGCTATATCAATTTTCTTATAACCAAGCTTTTTTGCAAGTTCGTGCAGGTCGGTAGACATTGTTTTTTTATCATAACCACCTTGTGGTTTGCCCGACTCTCCAACACCACGCAAATCCGGAGCAATTACGGTGAAATGTTTTGACAGTTCCGGAAGTAACCTGTTCCACATGTACCAATTTTGAGGAAAGCCATGTACCAGCATAAGTGGTGTTCCATGTCCGCCGATCACGTAATGTATTTTTACACTGTTTACAATTGCGTATTGATTAGAAAAGCCTTTGGGCGGCAATGCCGGTTTTGTAGTTTTATTTATCGTGGTCTGAATAATATTTTTTGAAAATACGGAGTAAGAATTGAAAGTAAATGCAATGAGTATTATCGTAATTTTAAATATGCTGTTTGTTGTTTTCATTATTGGTGATTTTAAATGAGTTATTTTATTGAGTTTGAAACTCTGGTTTTAATTCGCCATTCATAGTTTTCCTGAATTTCAATACTTTAGGCTTTGAAACTTGCACGATATAAGGTTTATCGCCATTGAGCCTGTAATAACCCTGGTGATAATTTTCAGCGCCATAAAATGTGGTAAATGGCACAACCTGGGTAACTATTGCTTTAGGATAGTGCTTTGATTTATTGATCTTTTTTATCAAACCCAATAAAATGTTTTTCTCTTCCGGGGTCCGGTAAAAGGCAATTGAACGATAATCAGTGCCTGTGTCAGGTCCCTGTCGGTTAAGCTCTGTGGGGTCATGGGCAAAAAAGAATGCGTTGGCCAAATCAGCAAAGCTGATCACCTTTGGATCGTAATAAATTTGTGAGCATTCAGCGTGCCCGGTAGTTTGCGTAGCCACCTGGTCGTAAGTTGGATTTTTAGTTGTTCCGCCTGCATAGCCCGATATTACCTTATTTACACCTTTTAGCTCAACCATAGCCTCGCTCATACTCCAAAAACAGCCACCACCAAAAGTAGCTACCGCTTCGCCTGCTTTGGGTTTTGGCAACGGGGCAAAATCAATAGCGCCACCGGCTGATTGGCCATTGGCAACACCGGCAAATAATAAAATGCCGATGCCAAATAAAAAAAATCGTTTCATAAAATACTGTTAGTTGTGAACACTAAATACTACCAATCACCAGCTGCCAGCTACAATCGATGCCCGATGCCCGTAAAAGGGATATCGGGCATTTGATTTAATTAGGAAATCGGTTTGGTTACTTCTTTACGTAAGATGCTTTGATGATCACCGCTGCAACTGCTTCAGGCCGCGAGATAAACACCGCATGGCTGCCTTTGATCTCGGTGATTTTAGTATTTGCTTTTGTGTACATATTACGCTCTGTCATTGGGTTAATGGCATGATCTTCAGTAGCCACTATCCCGTAACTTGGCTTATCTTTCCAGGCCACTTCAGTTACGGTGGTACCAAAACATGATCCGACGATGGGCTGCTGTGAAGCGTTCATGAAATCTGCCAAAGCCTTAGGAAGGTCGGCGCAGTAACCTTCATAGAATGTTGTTCTGTCAAAAAATACAAACCCTTTTGGATCTGCTGTAACCCGCATTGAAGGCGCTTTTGCCTGGGTTGCCGACCATGAATTTGCGGTTTCACCTTTATCCGGCTCAAAAGCGGCTACATAAACTAATGAAGCAACTTTAGGATCTACACCAGCCTGGGTAATTACTACACCGGCCCATGAATGGCCCACCAGTACTACCGGCCCATCCTGTTGATCAAGTATGCGTTTGGTTGCTTCAACATCATCATTTAATGAGGTCAGCGGATTTTGAACAATGGTTACATGATACCCTTTGTTTTTAAGTATGGTGTAAACACCTTTCCAGCCGGAACCATCACCAAATGCGCCGTGTACGATCACGATATTTTTAATGTGCGAAGTTTGCGCTGCTACCGGGCTAATCCGTACAAGCAAACTGCTGAAAATAACGAATGCAGCGATCAAATATTTATTTAACGAGCTGTTTTTAATAGGTACGATTTTCATTTTTTGTTTTTCTATAAGTTAATAATAGACGAAAATATCCTTAAAAAATGGCTGGTATAATGGCTAAACTTCCCAAAATGATGGATGTTTTCCATTGCGATAAGGGTGCAGATATGAGGACAGGGGCAGGTGTAAATTTTCCAGGACGAGAAAGGCAAAACCATCAGTTCTAATCAATACAAAAGTGAAACACGCTGATTATAAACAAATTACATCAGCAAGTCCAAAAAGTACAAATCCTGTAGCACTTGATTATCAGCTACTTATATTTAATCAAAATCAAAAACGTTGATAATCAGCATGTTTCATAGTGTTCCACCTGTTCCGTGTGGAAAAATGGAACGCTTGAAATCGAAATAACCAATAAAAGTGATTGGATGCTATCCGTTATAGAACCAAAAATGAGGACTACCGGCTATTCAGGCATTTTGTAATGTGCCTGATGTTAGTGAACTATCATGCGCACTCCTCAATGAATTCCTGAATGATTGGGGAGAAACTTTTATCTTATTTTTAAAGTACCGGCTGAAGTGATATTCATCATTAAAACCCAGGTCATACGCGATTTCTTTTAAAGTCCTGGAAGTGAAGTTCAGCTCTCTTTTGGCTTCCATAATAACCCTTTCGGCTATTATTTCGGTCAGGGTTATTTGGAAATGGTTTTTGACAATCCGGCCAAGTGTTTTTGTCGGGATGTTCAATAGTGCGGCATATTCGCCTACGCTGTGTTTGGTTTTGAAATGTAACTCTATCATTCTTTTAAGCTGACGCAAAAGGGCGGCTTCGGTTGGGCCCTGATCGAGTGGAAGGGATGGTGTGCATTCCAGAAACTTTATCCTAATAGCCCTGATCAATAATATTTTGAGATATGCGATCAGGAGATCATGCTGGGCAAGGCCGGAAGATGACATTTCAGCTCTTATATGTTCTATTACGCTATAAATTGAAGAAATTTGATTTTCAGGGATCTTAAAAAAGGGGGGATCATTCGGAGTGTTAAAAAGGATTCCGTCGCACGCCACCTCATTTTGGTGCCTGAAGATGCAGAAGTAATCGGGATGAAAATTAATCATCACTCCTTTTAGCGTTGTTCCACGGATCATAAATGGCTGAAACGGTGAAAAGAACAATATTGCCCCTTTAGCAATTTGATAATCAGTGAAGTCTGCTTTTAATTCGCCGGCTCCTTCTGTTACCAGGATGATAGAAAAGCATGAAATTCTTTGCACCCTGTTAAAATGTTTATCATCTTCAAAGTGTATTATCCTGAAACTCAATTCGCCGTCAGCTGGATTGCTAAGTGTTACGACAGATTCTGTTTTCATAGCTAAGAATTTATATTTTATAAACTTTATTCCGACACGCCTGGCCTTGTCATTCTTTACCAGGCGTTTGCAACTGCAACCACCTGGTACTTATTTCTGATGAGCCTGTCATCTCTCCCAAACAACAGCCATCCACCTCTTAATGCATGATGCTATCACCCCCAATAAAATGGTCGGGAGGCATTAGACCCCCATCATTATTGATAGGAAACATTTAAAGTAATAGGCACACTCAGCGCTTTGGATACGATACAATTGGCTTTAGCGCCTTCTGCAATTTCCTGGAAAGCTTCGGCAGATATACCGTCGATCAATGATGCTTTCAAATCCAAATGAATGCCGGTGACTTTAAGTTCAGCCAAATCCACATCGAGCGTGGCTTCGGTGCTCAGGTCGCCTGCTAAAAATCCTGCGCGCTCAAGTGTCGCACTTACCGACATGGTAAAACAGCCGGCATGTGCTGCCGCTATCAATTCTTCGGGGTTGGTACCGATACCTGACTCGAATCGTGTTTTAAATGAATAGGGTGTTTGGTTAAGGACGGTGCTTTGGGTAGATATTTCTCCTTTGCCTTCTTTAAGGTTGCCGTTCCAATGGGCTTTTGCTGTACGTTTCATGTTGTTTGTTTTTATTTGATTAAAAATTGTACAACAAAATACGGCAGGAAAATTCAGGTGACCGTGTGACCTACATCACATTTGAAAAAGGCTATGGTTTATGTGATCCAGGTCACATCTCAGGGATGATACAACCTGCTAAGTGTTTCTCGCGAAACCCCTAAATATGCGGCAATCAGGTTTTTAGGGACTATATTATACAGTTCGGGGTATAGTTTCAAAAGTTCTTCGTAGCGGTGTTTCGCATCATTATTCATAAAGGAGAGTAATCTTTTTTGTGCAGCAACATATCCCTTGTTGGTTCGCCACCTGAAAAAGTGTTCAGCGTTGTGAATTTCATCACATAGCTTTTCCCTATCGCTGCTACTAAGGCAAAGTACTTCGGCATCGGTAATACAATCCACATTGATAGTAGCTTTGGTGTGGCTGTACAATGCGTTATAGTCCGAAGCCCACCAGGTAGGCATGGCAAACTGCAGGATATACATCTTAAGGTCATCATTAATAAAAAAGGATTTCAGACAACCGGATATTACAAAGTATTCACAATCTACCACATCGCCCTCAGTAATAATGGCCTGCCCTTTTTTAAAGCTCAGCTTTTTAAAATGTGAGAAGAAATAATCGAACTGATCATCGGTTAACGTGGCCAATTTTGCAACGTGAGTCTTTAATATTTCTTTAGCTTCCATAGGCGGTGGTGAATTTTTAAAGGTAAGAATTCTTTTAAAATGCACGGCGAAATTTGCAG
>Ga0105240_10015278_pt1 | contig 10449 bp, 8 predicted proteins | sample KBSC54metaG_FD_80426 | JGI IMG/M metagenome (GOLD analysis project Ga0105240, IMG submission 80426) | Corn rhizosphere microbial communities from Kellogg Biological Station, Michigan, USA - KBS C5-4 metaG | ecosystem: Host-associated > Plants > Roots > Rhizosphere > Soil | place: Michigan, USA... | reverse complement strand
TCCATGCTGGCGAGGTTACGGGTCAGCATCGCGGTCGGACGCAGGTTCGATTCACCGTTGGAAAACACCGGGAATTCAACCGGGAAGCCGCCCGCTTCAAGGATGCCGCGCTTGACGTGTTCGGCGATCTTGCGGAAGTGCGCATTGCACGGTGTCAGTTCGGACCAGGTGTTGCAGATGCCGATAACCGGCTTGCCTTGAAACTCGTGATCTGGAATACCTTGATTCTTCATCCAGCTGCGGTACATGAAGCCATTCTTGTCGGCTGTACCGAACCATGCTGCCGAACGCAGCGTGCGCTTCTTGTCGATAGTCATTTACTCATCCAATGGAATAATGCGGTCGCCACCTCCCGATGTGGCGACACTGATCAAAACCGGCTGCAAACATCAACTTTTGCAGCCACCCCCTCGTGCAGAATTTTTATTATTTATTTTTGTTGTAGACGTCAAAGAACACTGCGGCCAACAACACAAGACCTTTGATCACCTGCTGATAGTCGATGCCGATACCCATGATGGACATACCGTTGTTCATCACGCCCATGATGAAGGCGCCAATGACCGCGCCCATCACCTTGCCGACACCGCCGGTGGCGGATGCGCCGCCGATGAAGCAAGCCGCGATCACGTCCAGCTCAAAACCGGTACCGGCTTTCGGCGTCGCGGTATTCAGGCGGGCCGCGAAGATCAGGCCAGCCAGCGCCGCCAGCATGCCCATATTGACGAAGGTGTAGAAGCTCACGCGCTCGGTCTTGATGCCGGACAGCTTGGCGGCTTTTTCATTGCCGCCGACAGCGTAGACGCGACGACCGATCGTAGTGCGATTGGTGACAAAGGTATAGACCACCATCAGTGCGAACATGATGATCAGCACATTCGGCATACCCTTGTAGGACGCCATCATGTAGCTGAAGGCAATGATCGCGACAGCAAACAAACCGTTCTTCAGCAGGAAGAATAAAGCTGGCTCTTCTTCCATGCCATGCTTGACTTGCTTGCTGCGGCCGTGGACTTTCACCGCCAGCAAGATTGCGGCTGCCGCCACGCCGACCAGCAACGAGGTCAGACGCACGCTGCCGGTATCGGCAAAGAATTCAGGAATGAAGCCCGAGCTCAGCAACTGGAAGCCGCGTGGGAATGGTCCCACCGACTGGCCTTCGAGCAACGCCAGCGTGAGGCCCTTGAACACCAGCATGCCGGCCAAGGTAACGATGAAGGAAGGGATGCGGAAGAACGCCACCCAGTAACCTTGCGCCGCGCCGATGGCCGCACCGGCGATCAGACAGATGATGGTGGTCAGGATAAAGTTGACTTCGTAGTTGACCATCAGCACCGCGGCCAGCGCACCAATGAAGCCGACCACAGAGCCGACCGACAAGTCGATGTGCCCGGCGACGATCACCATCAGCATACCCAGCGCCATGATCACCACGTAGCTGTTTTGCAGTACCAGATTGGTCAGGTTGAGCGGCTGCATCAGCGTGCCGTCGGTCATGACCTGGAAGAAGGCCATGATCGCCACCAGCGACAGCAGCATGCCGTATTCGCGCATGTTGTTCTTAAGGAAGCCGGCGTACTCCCGCTTGGCTTCAGGGACCGCGTCGAGCGTAGGTGTCTTGCTCATCTCATTGTTCTCCATTCTTCACATTCCTTACGATAGCGCGCATGATTTTTTCCTGCGATGCCTCCGCCGCGGCAAACTGGCCGACGAATTGCCCTTCGTTCATGACATAGATCCGGTCGCACATGCCCAGCAGTTCCGGCATTTCCGACGAGATCATGATGATGCACTTGCCCTCGGCAGCCAGTTGGCTGATCAGGGTATAGATTTCAAACTTGGCGCCGACGTCGATGCCGCGTGTCGGTTCGTCTAGGATCAGCACTTCCGGATTGGAGAACAGCCACTTGCTGAGCACCACCTTTTGCTGATTGCCACCGGATAGATTGACCACGCGCTGCAGCACGCTGGAACAGCGAATGCGCATCTTGCTGCGAAAATCGTCCGCCACCTTGAATTCGCGCGCCTCATCGATCACCGATTTGTCGGAAACCGCATCCAGGTTTGCCAGCGAGATGTTCTTCTTGATGTCTTCATCCAGCACCAGGCCGTCGCCCTTGCGGTCTTCGGTCACGTAAGCGATACCGTGATTGATCGCCTTCTGAATCGTGCTGACGTCGATCTTCTTGCCATGCAGGTGAACTTCCCCACTGATCTTGGCGCCGTAAGCGCGGCCAAAAATACTCTTGGCAAGTTCAGTACGGCCAGCGCCCATGAGGCCTGCGATGCCGACGATCTCGCCCTTGCGCACGTTGAAATCGATGTCCTTGATCACTACGCGTTCAGGATGAATCGGATGATGCACGCGCCATTGCTTGACTTCAAAAATGGTTTCGCCGATCTGCGGCTCGCGCTTTGGATACCGGTCCGCCATCTCGCGGCCGACCATGTTCTGGATGATGCGGTCTTCACTGATGGCTTCCTTGCGGCAGTCGAAGGTATCGACCGTGGCGCCGTCGCGCAGCACGGTGATGGAATCGGCGACTTTGGAAATCTCGTTGAGCTTGTGCGAAATCAGGATGGACGAAATGCCCTGGGCCTTCAGCTCCAGCAGCAGTTCGAGCAAGGCATCGCTATCGCTTTCGTTGAGGCTGGCGGTAGGCTCGTCGAGGATCAGCAGCTCGACCTCTTTCGACAAGGCCTTGGCAATTTCGATCAACTGTTGCTTGCCGACGCCGAGGTTGGTGATCAGCGTCGAAGGCGGATCCTTGAGGCCGACCTTGGCCAGCAATTCCTTCGCTTTGGCGTAGGACTGCTCCCAGTCGATCACGCCGCCGGTGGCTTGTTCGTTGCCGAGGAAAAGATTCTCGGTAATCGACAGCAGCGGCACCAGTGCCAGTTCCTGATGGATGATGATGATGCCGACACTTTCGCTGTCGACGATATCTTTGAATTCGCGTGTCTGGCCCTGATAAACGATGTCGCCGGAATAAGTGCCGTGCGGATAGACGCCGCTAAGGACTTTCATCAGGGTGGATTTGCCGGCGCCGTTCTCGCCGACCACGGCGTGGATTTCGCCGGTGCGCACTGCCAGGTTGACGTTGTTGAGCGCCTTGACACCTGGGAATGTCTTTTCAATTCCGCGCATTTCCAGAATTGTACTCATGTGTTCTGACCTCTTCTTCTGCTCCGGCCTGCCATGGTGGTGGGATGTTGCGGGCCGCTTTCCCGGTCCAGGCCGCTGCAAAAATACCGCAACGATACCTTCTCCGGAAACACCAACCCCGCGCGCACGGCGCGGGGCTGCTTTTTTGTCCGGTCAGCATTCGCTGACCGAAACATACTTACCTGGCCGAACAAGCAAATTATTTCACTTGTGCTTCGGTGTAGTAGCCGCTGCCGACCAGCACTTCTTTCCAGTTGCTGGCGTCAACGCTGACCGGCTTCAACAGGTATGAAGGGATGACCTTGACACCATTGTTATAGGTCTTGGTGTCGTTGATGGTTGGTGCTTTGCCCGACAATACGGCGTCAACCATGGAAACAGTGACCTTGGCCAGTTCACGTGTGTCCTTGAAGATGGTCGAACGCTGTTCGCCGCGGATGATGGACTTGACCGAAGGCACTTCCGCATCCTGACCGGTCACGACCGGCATTGGCAGCTTCGGTGTACCGTAGCCGACGCCCTTGAGCGACGAGATGATACCGATACTGATACCGTCATATGGCGACAGCACCGCGTCAACGTGCGCATTGCCGTAATAGGCGCTCAGCAGGTTATCCATGCGGGCTTGTGCAGTCGCGCCGTCCCAACGCAGGGTCGCAACCTTGTCCATGCCCAGCTGTTTGCTGCGCACGACCAGCTTGCCCTTGTCGATGTATGGCTTCAGCACCGACATGGCGCCGTTGTAGAAGAAGAATGCGTTGTTGTCGTCAGCCGAGCCGCCGAACAGTTCGATATTGAACGGGCCCTTGCCGCCCTTCAGATCCAGCGCCTTTTCGATGTACGACGCTTGCAGCACGCCGACCTGATAGTTATCGAAAGTTGCGTAGTAGTCGACGTTCTTGGAGTTGCGGATCAGGCGGTCATACGCGATGACCTTGATGCCTTTGTCGGCAGCTTTTTGCAGCACATCGGACAAAGTCGTACCGTCGATCGCAGCGATAACCAGTACTTTCACGCCCTTGGTCACCATGTTCTCGATCTGCGCCAGCTGATTCGGGATGTCGTCTTCTGCGTATTGCAGGTCGGTCTGGTAGCCCTTTTCCTTGAATACCTTGACCATGTTGTTGCCGTCGGCAATCCAGCGAGCCGACGATTTGGTCGGCATGGAGATCCCGATCAGGCCTTTGGTCTGGGCGCTGACTTGCGCGCTCACAGCCATCAGACCCATGCTCAGGCCGAGTGTCAGCCCGGCCAATACCGATTTGAGTTTCATACTTCTTGTCTCCTAAGTTGTTTGTTGTTTTACTAGCAATGCAGAACGCGCGGGGGACGTTTTATTCTGCAAGGCCTCTACGATAACCATTAGAGCAATACATTTCTAATGATTTTTTTCATGAAACCAATATTGTTTTCAGCATCACTTTTTGCGCAAACACCGTAATTATCAACAACTCGCGTCTACAGTATTTGCGACTTACGCTGCCTGCGCGGTTGGTTTGACGACAGCGCCGCCGGTATTCGCATCTGAAGCCTTGGCCGCACCCAGCGACATTAAGCGCTGAGCCAGACAAAACACGAACAGCAACACGCCAATCACAATCTTGGTCCACCACGAACTCAACGTGCCGTCAAAAGCGATCAGGGTCTGGATTACGCCCAGGATCAGCACGCCGGTCAGCGTCCCTGCCACGTAACCGTAGCCGCCGGTCAGCAAGGTGCCGCCGATGACCACCGCCGCGATCGCGTCCAGCTCCGTGCCTTGCGCATGCAAACCGTAGCCGGACAACATATAGAACGAGAACAATACACCCGCCAGTGCCGCGCAGAAACCACTGAAAGCGTAAATCGCGATTTTGGTGCGACCGACCGGCAAACCCATCAGCAAGGCAGAGTGTTCGTTGCCGCCGATCGCATAAACGGCGCGGCCGAAACGGGTGAAATGCGCCAGATAGATCGCCAGCACCAGCATCAGCACCGCGATCACCACGCTGGGCGAGACAAAGGCGTCGCCGAGTCCCAGCTCCAGCCGCGTCTGCGACATCGCCACGTACAAGGGATCGTCGATGGTAATGGAATTGATGCTGATCAGATAACACAAGCCGCGCGCCAGGAACATCCCCGCCAGCGTGACGATGAAGGGCTGCAGTTTGAAAAAATGGATCAGCGTGCCCATCGCCGCACCGAACAAGCCGCCCAGCATCAGCACGCAGACGATCACCAGCAAGGGATGCCAATGCCATGCATGCAGCAGATACGCCGAGATCATCGTCGTCAGCGCCAGTACGGAACCGACTGACAGATCGATGCCTCCCGACAGAATGACGAAGGTCATCCCGATGCCGATCACCAGCAGAAAAGCGTTATCGATCAGCAGGTTGAGCACCACCTGCGCCGAAAAGAAGCCGTCGTAGGCGACCGAACCCATCGCGAACAGCACCACCAGCAAGGCGACGGTGACCAGCGAGGTGAAGTAAGGCGTCGCCAGCAAGGAGCGAAAATTCTTCATGATTTATCCTGAATGCTTAGACTTGATTGCCGGATTTGAACAAGCGCAGGCGGCGGAACTCAGGCGACTGCGACAGACAAACCAGGAACACCACCACCGACTTGACCACCATATTGACTTCCGGCGGCACGCCCAGCGAATAGATGGTGTAGGTCAGCGCCTGAATAATCAGCGCGCCGATCACGCTGCCGACCAGGCTGAACTTGCCGCCGGCCAGCGAGGTGCCGCCCAGCGTCACGGCCAGGATGGCGTCCAGCTCCAGCAGCAGGCCGGCATTGTTGGCGTCGGCGCTCTTGATATTGGCACTGATCATCAGCCCCGCCATACCGGCGCAGGCGCTACAGAAGATATAGACGAAAAAGATCAGCGCTGCCGTACGGATCCCCGCCAGGCGCGACGCCACCGGGTTGATGCCGACCGACTGGATGAACAGTCCCAGCGCCGTCTTGCGCATCAGCAGCGCCAGCACAATGAACATGCCGGCCACGATGAATAGCGAGAACGGCAAGCCGAACAGATAGCCGCTGCCGATGTAGAAGAACGGCTTGTAATACACCGTGATGATCTGTCCATCGGTCATCAGCTGCGCCAGGCCACGCCCCGCCACCATCAGGATCAGCGTCGCGATGATGGGCTGCAAGCCCAGCGTCGCTACCAGCAGGCCGTTCCACGCGCCGCACAGGATTGCAGCCCCCATTGCAGCGGCAATCGCCCAACCCATGGGGATATTGCTGGCGTATTCCTGCACGCCGTTGTTCATCACCATGGTGCCGCCGATCAGCATCGCCGCGACCGTACCGGAAATCGCCACCACCGCGCCGACCGAAATATCGATGCCGCGTGTGGCAATCACCAGCGTCATGCCCAGCGCCGCCAGCATCAGCGGCGCTGCGCGGTTGACGATGTCGATCACGCTGCCGTACAGATGGCCGTCCTTGAGCTCGATGCGGAAGAAACCCGGAATCATGAAGAAATCGATCAGCAACAGTACTGCCAGCGCCCCCAAAGGACGTGCCAACGGATGGTGCAAAGCGTGACGCAACCCCCGCCAACCAGCGACGCCGTTCTTGTCCTGCCCGGAAACCAGATTTGAATTCATTGATGCACTCACACTGCTTCTCCCACCATTTTTCCCGCACTCTTGCCCGCACTTTCGCCTGCGATCACCTGCAATACCGACGCATCGTCGAGCTCGCCGCGCAGGTATTCGCCGCAGCCTTCACGATCGCGCAGCACCAGCATGCGGTCGCTGCAGCGCAGGACTTCGGGTATTTCGGAAGAAATGAAAAGAATCGCCATGCCTTTGTGGCACAACGCCATGACGAAATCCATGATCTCCTGCTTGGCGCGCACGTCGATACCGCGCGTCGGTTCATCCAGGATCAGCATGTCGGGATCGGTCGCCAGCCAGCGTGCCAGCAATGCTTTTTGCTGATTGCCGCCGGACAGTGAACCGATCGGTGTATCGATGTCGGGCGTCTTGATGCCCAGCCATTTCACGTAATCGGAGGCAATCTGCTGTTGGCGCTTGCGGGGAATCACGTGCAGCAGGCCATTGCGTGCTTGTAACGCGAGGATGATATTTTCACGCACGGACAGCTCCAGGATCGCGCCCTCTTTCTTGCGGTCTTCGGAGCAAAAACCGATACCCGCCGAAATCGCATCGCGCGGCGTGGAAAATTTTACTGCCTCACCCTTGATGCTGATCGTGCCGCTGTCCGCCTTGTCGGCGCCGAACAGCAAGCGCGCCGCTTCGGTACGGCCGGAACCGAGCAGGCCGCACAGGCCGAACACTTCGCCGGCACACAAATCCAAATCTTGCGGCGCAAGCGCGCCCTTGCGTCCCAAGCCGCGCGCCTGCAGAAATACTTCGCCATCGCGGGCGGCCGGCGTGATCTCGGCATTGGCGGCCAAGGCATTGCCTGCGGCGGTGGCATCGATCTGCACGCCCACCATCTTGTTGACCAAGTCGAGCCGCGACAATTCGCTGGCGGCGTATTCGCCTTCACGTACGCCGTTGCGCAGTACGGTGATGCGGTCGGAGATTTCGTAAGTCTGATCAAGGAAATGCGTGACGAACAAGATCGCCATGCCTTCGTCACGCAGGCTGCGCAAGACTTTGAAGAGCAGTTGCACTTCCGCTTCATCAAGGCTGGAGGTAGGTTCATCGAGGATCAGCACGCTGGCCGACACGCTCACCGCGCGCGAAATCGCCACCATTTGCTGGATCGCCAACGGATACGAAGACAGCGGCTTTTGCACGTCGATATGCAAATCGAGCTTGGCCAGCAGCTTGGTCGCGCGGCGGTGCATCGTGGTCCAGTCGATGGGACCGAAGCCGCCCCATTTGCGCGGGTAGCGGCCGATGAAGATATTCTCGGCCACGGATAAGTTCGGGCACAGATTCACTTCCTGATACACCGTGCTGATGCCAAGCTGCTGCGCTTCCAGTGTGGAGCCGGGCTGAATCGCATGGCCCTTCAGCAAGATGCGGCCGCTGTCGGGCGTGTACACACCGGTCAGCACTTTGATCAGGGTTGACTTGCCGGCGCCATTTTGCCCCATGAGGGTATGGACTTCGCCGGGATAGAGACGCAGGCCGACATCTGTCAGGGCCTTCACGCCGGTGAATGCTTTGTGGATGCCGATTAATTCCAGCGCCGGTTCGGCACTGGTGGCAACTCTGGTTGCGTTCGACATGGCAATTCCAGAAAAGAAAAGACGGCGGACCTAAAATTTAAGCCCGCCGTACAAAGCCTTTTTTTACAGAAGGCCCGACACCATGCCGATGACAGGATGCAATCATCGCCTTATCAACAGGCAGCCAATGGCATGGTGTCAGACCCTCAAGGCCCAGGGGGATACTCCAGAGGAGGAGAACAAGACCGGGGACGTCGCCGCCCCCGGCGATACGATCAACACTGATTCAGAGTAGTCTCTGAATCAACACCGATCAATATTTACGATTAGGGAATTCCTTGGCTGCCACTTCCGCAGGGAATACGCCTTCTTCCGTTGTGATGCGCTTCGGCACTTCCTTGCCGGCCTTCACATCCTTGGCGATCGACATGAGTTGTGGTCCGAGCAACGGGCTGCACTCGACGGTGACGTTGAGCTTGCCGGCCATCATGGCTTCAAACGCGCCCTTTACGCCGTCGATGGAGATCACGAGGATATCCTTGCCCGGTTTCAGGCCGGCTTCTTCGATCGCCTGAATAGCGCCGATGGCCATGTCGTCGTTATGCGCGTAAAGCACATTGATCTTCTTGCCGTCAGCCTTCAAGAAAGCTTCCATCACTTCCTTGCCCTTGGCGCGGGTGAAATCGCCGGTTTGCGAGCGGATGATCTTCAGGTTCGGATTGGTCTTGATGATTTCTTCGAAACCGGCCTTGCGGTCGATTGCCGGTGCCGAGCCGACAGTACCTTGCAATTCGACGATGTTGATGTCGCCGGCAGGCATGGTCTTGGCGCGATCCAGCAACCAGCGTGCGGCACGGCGGCCTTCTTCAACGAAATCGGATCCGATGAAAGTCACATACAGCGATTTGTCGGTGACGTTGACGGCACGGTCAGTCAGGATCACAGGGATCTTGGCGGCCTTGGCTTCGCGCAGGACGGTGTCCCAGCCCGACTCAACCACCGGCGAGAAAGCGATCACGTCGACTTTTTGTGCGATGAAAGAGCGGATCGCCTTGACCTGGTTCTCTTGCTTTTGCTGCGCATCGGCGAATTTCAGGTTTACGCCGGCCTTCTTGGCCGCGTCCTTGATCGAAACGGTATTGGCGGTGCGCCATTCGCTTTCGGCGCCGACTTGCGAAAAGCCCATTGTCAGCGGCTTGTCTGCGGACATGGCGGTGGACATGACGCCCAAGCCCAAAGTCATGCAAACGGCGGCGCCCAGCAGTGTTCTGCGTGTCATTTTCATTGCGTTGTCTCCAATTATGTTTATCAACACGATCTGTTTTTATTGGTGTCCGGCGTGATCGAACCGAGGGTGATCCGACTTGTACGCCGTCATTTTGCGTGTTCGCTTGCACGTGGCGTGCAGCGAAATGTGCGGATCAATATTAGGAGCGTGAGGAATATCTATCCAATGAATTTTTCGTACCTTCCGATACTGAAACAGACATGGCGCTTTACCTGACTACATCCGTGACGGAATGCTGAAATCGAGATCATTTTTGATATCAATCTTCATTAATTTTTCATTATTCCGCATCAGTAGCGAATGTTAGGATCGGCCCTGTTTTACCCAAGCGGAGCAGACCGCACAGCATCCGCATTGATATTTGAGACAAGCAAACGAGACGCCATGACTACACCCGCCATTGAAGTGCTCACCCTGCAATCGGGTCGGCAACGCCTTAGCGTATTGCCAACCTTGGGAGCAAGCGTCGCAGCCTGGGATCTGCAATGGCGCGGTCAATGGACGCCTTTGTTTCGCCCTTGGGCTGGCGGCAGCGATCTCTATACGACGGCGTGCTTCCCGCTGGTGCCATGGTCCAATCGCATCACCGAAGGCGGCTTCATGCACAAGGGCCTGCACTACCCGGTGTTGCAAAACCGTACCGGAGAAAACTACCCCATCCATGGCGACGGCTGGCTGCAGGCATGGCAAGCCGAAGCCTATACCGACAGCAGCGTGGTATTGACGCTGAGTTCGGAACAATACGACGGCGATCCCTACACCTATGCCGCGACGCAAACGCTGACCTTGCGTGACGACGGCCTCGAGATCGACCTGCAAGTCACCAACCGTGGAGCAGACGAACTGCCC
>Ga0105240_10015277_pt1 | contig 10449 bp, 8 predicted proteins | sample KBSC54metaG_FD_80426 | JGI IMG/M metagenome (GOLD analysis project Ga0105240, IMG submission 80426) | Corn rhizosphere microbial communities from Kellogg Biological Station, Michigan, USA - KBS C5-4 metaG | ecosystem: Host-associated > Plants > Roots > Rhizosphere > Soil | place: Michigan, USA... | reverse complement strand
CGTGGTTTCCGATCGTCGTGTCGACCGTCGTCGGCCTGCAGGCGCTCGACCCGGCAATGGTGAGACTCGTCCGTGCGATGGGCGCCAATCCGTGGCAGACGTTCATCAAGATCCGCTTGCCCGCCGCGCTGCCGAACGTGTTCGGCGGCTTCAAGCTCGCGATCGGCCTGTCGGTGATCGGCGCGGTGATCGGCGAATATGTCGCCGCCGAGCGCGGCCTGGGCTATCTTCAGTTGCAGGCGAATTCGCAGTTCGACACCACGCTCAACTTCGCGTCGGTGATCACGATATCGGCGCTGGGCGTGGGACTCTTCTTCGTGCTGCGGCTGATCGAGAACGTCGTCGTCTTCCGGCGGGAGACGAAATGAGCACCGGCGCCGCGGTACGCATCGAGTCGTTGCGGAAGACATACGAGACGCGCACGGGTGACGACGTCGAGGCGCTCGCGCCGCTGTCGCTCGATGTCGCACCGGGCGAGTTCGTCGCCATCGTCGGTCCGTCGGGCTGCGGCAAGAGCACGCTGCTCTCGCTGATCGCGGGCCTCGACGCGCCGACATCGGGCCGCGTGCTGGTCGACGGCGACGAAGTGCGCCGCCCGCACCCGAAGGTAGGCATCGTGTTCCAGAACGACCTGCTGCTCTACTGGCGAAGCGTGCTCGACAACGTGCTGCTGCCGGTCGAGATCAAGGGCTGGGACCGCAATGCCTGTCGCGCGCAAGCCGAAGCGCTGCTGGGCCAGGTCGGATTGGCCGACTTCGCCGGCCGGTATCCGGGCGAACTCTCGGGCGGAATGCGCCAGCGGGTCGCGATCTGCCGTGCGCTTATCCAGGAGCCCGATCTGCTGCTGATGGACGAGCCGTTCGGTGCCCTCGATGCGCTGACCCGCGAGCAGATGATCGTCGACCTGCAGGCGATGTGGCGATCGGTCGGCAACACGGTCGTTTTCATCACGCACAGCATCGACGAAGCAGTGTTCCTTGCCGACCGCGTGCTGGTGATGTCGCCGCGCCCCGGGCGGATCGAGCTCGACCTTCCGATCGCATTCGAGCGGCCGCGACAGTGGACGATTCACAAGGACCCGGAGTTCCAGCGGCTTGCCGGCGAGATCCGTGCGATATTCGAGGCCGACGGCGTGCTCGATGGCGGGCCCGATCGACGTGCAGCGAGCATGAGCAGAACCCTGGACACACGCAATTGAGCCTGACGATCCTGCTGTCGGTATGCGTCGTCCTGGGCGTTATGTTCGAAGTGCGCGCGCAGCGCCAGTTTCGCCGCAGGCATCGGCTGGGCGGCACGTTCAGCGTGCTGTCGGGGCTGGTCCTTTTTCTGATCGCCGCCTGCGCCGGATTGATCGCGGTAGGGCTGCACGGCTACCAGCGGCTGACGCTCGAGCGTCCGGTGGCACGGCTGTCGTTCCACAAGACCGGCGAGCGCCAGTTCGACCTTGCGCTGACGCTGGCCGACGGCACCACGGCGAACTATCCGATGCGCGGCGACCAGTGGCAGCTCGACGCGCGGCTGCTGAAATGGCGCGCGTTCGCCAGCGTGATCGGCTTCGACTCCGTGTATCGCGTCGAGCGTATCGGCGGCCGTTACGAAAAGATCGAGGATGAGCAGAGCGCGCCGCGCACCGTGTATGCGCTGTTCGAGGAGTCGCCGCTCGACCTCTGGGATTTCATGCGCAAGCGGCAATGGCCGTGGATCGATGCCTACTACGGCACAGCGACGTTTCTGCCGATGGCCGACGGCGCCGACTTCGACGTGACCGTTACGCAGAGCGGACTCATCGCGCGACCGGCCAATGACGCGGCGCAGCGCGTCATCAGCGGCTGGCGCTGAGGGCGGCGAACATTCCGATTGGTTGGGATGCGCACCCTCTGCGAGCGTTTCGAGTGACGGCGCACGTCCTGCGACGCAAGGTCGGCCGACAGCAACACGATAGAATATGCCGATGAGCAAGACCGCCGCTTACCCGCTGTCCGCCCGTCTTGCCGAGCTGTTCGCGGATTCGCCGCTGCGCCACAAGACGTTCCGGATGTTCTATTTCGGAACGATCGCCGCAGCGCTCGGATACATGATGCAGGCGACCCTCGCCGCCTGGGTCATGGCGACGCTGACGACCTCGCCGCTGATGGTGGCGCTGGTGCAGACGGCGAGCACGGCGCCGGCACTGGTCATCGGCCTGGTCGCCGGAACGATGGCCGACCTGGTCGACCGCCGCTTGCTGATCCTCGTCAACATGATCGTGCTCGGCCTGGCGACCCTGATCATGGGTGCGCTTTCAGTGGCCGGATTGCTCAACCCGGGGCTGCTGCTCTTCCTTACCGTCATCGTCGGCGCCGCATTCACGTTCTACATGCCGGCGCAATCGGCGAGCGTCAACGAGTTCGTCGCGCGCGACGAGTTGCCGCGCGCGATCGCGCTGTCGTCGGTCGCGTATAACGTCGCGCGCGCGATCGGCCCGGCGCTCGCCGGTGCGCTGGCCGCGATCATGACTTCCGGCAGCGCGATCCTGATCAGCGCCGTGTTCTTCGCGATCATGATCGTGTCGCTGCGCTTCTGGGTATCGCCGGAGCGGACGCTGCCGGGCATTCCCGAGACGCTGTTCTCGGGCGCGCTTTCCGGGCTGCGCTATGCGCGGCATTCGATCGCTATGCGCACGCTGATCATCCGCAGCCTCACCTTCTCCATCTGCGCCGCGGCGCTGTGGGCGCTGTTGCCGGTGATTGCGCGCGACCAGCTGCATCTGGGCGCCGGCGGCTACGGAATCCTGTTCACCGGCTTCGGCATCGGCGCGGTCGTCGGTGCCCTCGCCATTCCGCAACAGCTCGAGAAGAAGTCGCTCAACTACATCGTGACGTCGGGAGTCGTGCTGTGGACGGTCGCGATGCTGCTGATCGCGGCGACGGAACTGCTCGCGCTCGCGCTCCTGGGCACCGCTTGCGCCGGAATGGCCTGGGTCAGCGTGAACTCGAGCATCTCGACCGGATTGCAAAGCTCCGCGCCGGCATGGGTCCGCGCGCGCGCCGTCGCGATCAACCTGATCTCGGTGCAGGCGAGCCTCGCCGCGGGCAGCGTGATCTGGGGAACCGTCGCCTCCGCCTTCGGCACGCACATCGCACTGGCGCTTTCGGCCGGCATGCTGCTGCTGCTGCATCTGCTCAACCGCCATGTCCGCGTGCGGATGGGCAGTGAAGCCGACGTGACGCCCGGCGCGAAATTGCCGACGCTCAGCGTGATCGACGAGCCCGATCCCGAGGACGGACCGGTGCTGATCCAGATCGAATACAAGATCGAGCCGGAGCGGCGGGCGGAATTCCTGCGCTTGATCCAGCGGGTCGAGCCGATAAGGCGGCGCAACGGCGCGTCGAGCTGGCGCGTGTTTCGCGATCTCGCCGAGGAAGGCTGCTTCGTCGAGCGCTATGTGCTCGAGTCGTGGGCCGATTATGTCCGGGCGCGGGGACGCATGACCGTCACCGATCGGACGCTCGTCAGCGAAGTCGAGGCGCAGCAAAAAGCGGACATTCCGATCCGCGTCTCGCGGTTTCTCGGCGTCAATCCGCGGACGGCGTCGTTGCACATGACGGGCGCCACCTCGATTTGAAATAGTCAGTCACGCCAGCTTTCGCAGGAGTCAGAGCGTCAGCAGATGTCTGCCGGTTGCGCCGCGAATCCCGTTGATCGCAATGGTCGTATCGAAGGTAACGAGGCGGCCGCGGCGGTGCACTGCAAGACCCAGCAGGTAAAGATCAGCCAACTGGCGCGGGCCGAGAATGCGTTCGGGATCCGCGATCGCCGGGTCGAGCAGGCTGATGTCATCGGGCCAGAATTCGTGGAGTGGCCCGTGGGTTGCAACGGCAAGCCTGCGAATAACCGCGGAAGCCGGTTGCGGATTGGGATATCCGGGCGAAGACATGATTCTTGCGCAACCGTTCTGCGTGATCGGACACGACGCCCAGCCCTGCCTCGCATTGGCGGACAACCATTCGGTGGCGCGAGTATGGAGGACATGATCGGCATCAAGCAGCGCGATCAGCACATTGACGTCGAGGAGGGCGCGCATCCGTTCCACCCGGATCGATCAGATCCGAGCGTCAATACGCGTCGTCATCCCGCAGCCTGTCGATCAATTCATTGGTGACGATGCCGCCGCGCTTTGGAAATGGCCGAAATCCAAGTATGGCCGCAGGCTCTTTGGCCGCATGCCTGCCGGCAATCGAGGGCGCGGCGTTCAACGCGTTGCGCGCAAGTTCGGACAGGACTTCACCTGCCGTTTTTTTTTCCCGGCGCGCGCGTTCCTTTGCTGCCGCCAGTACATCGTCGTCGATATCGAGGGTTGTGCGCACGCATCAGATGCTAATGCATCAAACATCAGATGTCAATGACCGAGGCCTGTCAGAAAGCGGTGTCCCATGGCTCCGACAGCCGCATCGCGCAGCTGATCAGCCCGACCATGCTGTAGGTCTGCACGAAGTTCCCCCACAGCTCGCCGGTTGTGGTGTCGATGTGCTCGGACAGCAATCCGTGCCGGTTGCGGCATGCGAGCAGGCGCTCGAACAGCGCGCGGGCCTCGTCCCTGCGTCCCAGCGCGCACAGCGCATCGACGTACCAGAACGTGCAGACGACGAATGCATTCTGCGGCTGGCCGAAGTCGTCGTTCTCGACGTAACGGAACACGAAGTCGCCGCGCTTCAACCCTGCCTCGATCGCCGCGACGGTGCCGGCAAAGCGCGGATCGGCCGCGGAAATGAACCCGAGATCCGCGAGCAGCAGCAGACTGGCGTCGAGCGCATCGCTGTCGATGGCGCCGGTGAAGCTGTTCAATTCCGGATTCCAGCAGCGCGCAAAAATGAAGTCGCGGATGCGCCTGGCTTCGCCCGCCCAGGTCTTCTCGCGCTCGGTGAGGCCCAGGCGCGCGGCAATGCGCGCGAGCCGGTCGCAGGCAGCCCAGCACATGACGCTGGGAAAAGTGTGCACGCGCATTTTCTCGCGCAATTCCCAGATTCCCGCATCGGGCTGGTCGAACACCGTCAGCGCGCGCCGGCCGAGCGCTTCGAGACGTTCGAACAGCACCCGATCGCCGCGCTTGATCAGCCGCTCGTCGAAGAACACCTGAGTCGCGGCGAGAATTGCCGATCCGTAGACATCGTGCTGGATCTGCACGTAAGCGTGGTTTCCCACTCGCACCGGTCCCATCGACCGATACCCGGGCAGCGCCGGCACCGTCGTCTCGGTCAGCTGCAGCGCGCCGTTGATGCCGAACATCGGCTGCAGCGGCCGCGACTCGGCAGCCGCGGTGACGTTGACGATGTAGGCAAGGTAGCGCTCCATCGTGTCGGTGGCGCCGAGGCGATTCAGCGCAACGACGACGAAGTACGCGTCGCGCAGCCAGCAGTAGCGGTAGTCCCAGTTGCGCGAGGATCCCGATGCCTCGGGCACCGATGTCGTTATCGCCGCGATGATCGCGCCGGTGTCGTCGAACGCGTTCATCTGCAGCGTGATCGCCGCGCGGATCACGGCGCTCTGCCATTCGAACGGAATCGCCAGGCGCCGGACCCAGTCGCGCCAGTACGCCGTCGTCTCCTCGATGAAGCGGTTGCCGATCTCGGCGACCGATGACTGCGCCGTTTCGTTTTCGCCGAGCAGCAGCGTGATCGTGTCGTCGAGGAACACCGGCCGCTCCTCGATCAGCGCCGTCAGCGATGCGTCGGTGGTCAGGCGCAGCGTCAGCTCGGGCATCACATAGCTGACGTGGTTGCTGCCGACAATGATTCCGGGCTTGCCCGATCCATAACCCATCGCCGGGCGCAGCCGCAGCACGATGCGCGGGCTGCCCGAGATCCGGCGCACCTGCCGCACGAAATTCATCGGATGGAACAGCCGGCCGTGGTGATAGAAGCGCGGGACGCAATCGACGATCTCGATCGTCGCCCCATGGTCGTCGGTCAGCCGCGTGACGAGCAGCGCCGTATTTGTCAGGTAGTGCTGCTCCACTTTCGCCATCCCGACCAGCTCGACGGCGAACATGCCGCGCTCGTCGCCCGCAGCAGGCTCGTCGAGCAATGCACAAAAGACGGCGTCGCTGTCGAAGCGCGGAAAGCAGCCCCAGACGATCGTGCCTTCGGCATCGACCAGCAAGCCGATTTGCCCATTGCCGATCAGCGCCAGGTCGAGCGAGCGCTTCACGCCCGTCCCCGCTTCGAGGCGGCCGTGCGGGACAGCAATGCGGTGAGCCAGTGGCGGACCGCGGCGACGTTGCGCAGCCGGTAACGCGCATGCGTGTTGCCCGGCCCGACCTTCACCGCCCAGCCGCCGAGCAGCATCACGGCAGTGAATCCGAATTCGTCGGTGCGATCGTCGCCGACGAACACCGGCAGCCGACCCACGAACGGTTTTTCGGCCATGTAGTCGAGGATTGCGCCGCCCTTGTCGCGGCCCGCAGGCTTGATTTCCATGATTCCCTTGCCGGGTTGCAGCCGCCATTCGGCGCTCGACGCGCCGAGCGTCGACACCAGCGAGCGGACTGTGCGATGCACGTACGATGCGAGGCCCGGCGCCAGCCGATAGTGGAGCGCCAGCGTCGCGCCCTTGTCCTCGAGCCACAGTCCGTCGTGGCGCGCGCAGAGATGGTCGAGCTCGCCATGCAGCCATCCATATCCGGGAGGGCCGTCGCCATGCGTATGCAGCACGCCGTCGGCGCCGCGCCGCTCGAGCCCGTGCTGGCCCGCGACGGACAATGTGATTCCGGGAAAGAGCGCGTCGGCATCGCGGATCGTGCGGCCGGTGATCAGCGCGACGGCGCCGCCGAGGTTGCGCCCGAGCGCCGGCAGCAGGCGCGCGATGTCGTCGTCGACTTCGACGTGCTCGGGCGTCGGCGCCAGGTCGAGCAGCGTCCCGTCGATGTCGAGGAACAACGCGCACTCGCGCAGCAGCGCGGGCGGCGGCCCCCTGCGCATTGGCTCGCGCAAAAGCTGCGCCGGGCGCGCCGCTCGATGCGCGATGTGGATATGGTCAGCCACGTCGTCCGGGCGAATCGATTCGAAAACGGCCGCGCTGGCGCATCACGGCGGCATCGAGAAGCATGCGGCCTGCCCAGCGGTAGACATTGAATTCGCGAACGACGGCTCGCATGAAGCGCATCCGGTCGCGCTGTTCTTCTGGCTTCATCGACAAGGCGAAGTGAAGCGCCGCGGCGCATTCGTCGGCATCATAAGGGTTGACCACCAGTGCTTCGGGCAGTTCCCGCGATGCGCCGGCGAACTGCGACAGCACCAGGACGCCCTGCTCGTCGTCGCGGGATGCAACAAACTCCTTCGCGACGAGGTTCATTCCATCGTGCAGGCTGCTGACGAAGCACAGGTCGGCTGCGCGATAATATTCGTAGATCGCATCGGCCTCGTGGTGCTCGGCGACCAGGGCGATCGGCGGATGCTCGGCGCCGGGATACCGCGCATTGATCTCGTCGGCCAGCGCGCGGACGCGGTTGCCGTACTCGCGATAGTCTTCGATCGTCGCGCGCGACGGCGCGGCGATCTGTATGAACGTGAACTTGCCGATCCAGCGCGGCTCGCGCTCGAGCAGGCGCGCAACGGCATTGAAGCGCTCGAGGATTCCCTTCGTGTAGTCGAGACGGTCGATGCCGATGCCCAGCTTGTGCGACAGCGGCACGCCGAGACGCTCGCGCACGATGCGCCTCGTGTCGGCGATCGAGCGCGCGTTCGCGAGCGCGGCCGGCGGCCAGTCGATCGAGATCGGATACACGTGCACCGTGGTGATCTTGCCCTGGTACGAAACGGTCAGCGTCTCGCGGTCGACGCGCGCCTCGAGCACGCGATCGACGGTGTCGAGGAAGTTGTTCACATGAAAGCGCGTGTGAAAGCCGAGGATGCTGCTGCCCAGCAGCCCGTCGAGCAGGTCGGCGCGCCACGGACAGATCGAGAACGCCTCCGGGTTCGGCCACGGGATGTGCCAGAACGTCAGGATCGTCGCGTCAGGCAGCCGGTTGCGGATCAGCCGCGGCACCAGCGCGAAGTGATAATCCTGCACCAGCACAATCGGGTCCTGGGATTTCGCCTCGGAGACGATGGCGGCGGCGAAGCGCGCGTTGACGCTGCGGTAGTACTCCCAATCCTCCAGCCGGAATGTCGGGCGCACGTGCGCGATGTGGCAGAGCGGCCACAAGCCCTCGTTGGCGAAGCCGTAGTAATAGCCTTGCTCCTCCTCCTTCGAGAGCCAGATGCGGCGAAGTTGGTAGTACGGATGCTCGGGCGGCACCGCGATGTGATCGTGGCGATCGACGACATCGCGGTCGGCCGAGCCGCTGCCGTGCGCGACCCAGGTGCCGGAGCAGGCGCGCATCACCGGTTCGAGCGCGGTGACGAGCCCGCTCGCCGGGCGCTGGATGTGCACGCTGCCGTCTTCGGCGCGCAGGTGGATGTACGGCTCGCGATTCGACAACGCGATCACGTCGTTGCCGTGCAGCTCGCTGCGCAGCGTCGAGCGCAACGCCGGCGGGTCCCAGATCCGCTGGCTGCCGTCGAGCGGGCGATACTGCCGCTCGAGGTCGCGGATCAGGTCGCGCACGTCGCTGGCGATCGGCTTCAGCTCCGGCGCAGTGCCGGTCGACGACGGGCGCAGGATGCCTTCGCCGCGCAGCAGCGCGCGGATCCCCGCGATCCAGCCGCGCCACGAAAGCTGCGCAATGATCACGGTGATGAGCGCAATCGAGAGTCCGAGCGCGATGAAGAAGTAGAACAGGTAGCGCCGCGTCTCTTCGCTGCGGCGGTTGACGAAGCTCATGTCGTGGACGAGCACGAGCTGCGGGCCGGGCACTTCGGCGTTGTTCACCGGTCGCACCGCAACGTGCAAAAGTCCCCGATCCGACGACAGCACGCGGTCGTTGTCGCTGGCGAAGCGGTCGAGATTGTCGCAGCGAATGGTTTGCGGGAACGTCGGCGTCGCCAGCGGCGCGCGCTTCGCGTCGAGGCAGAGGCCGACCGCATAGAGCCGCTCGTCGCGCGTCATCCGGTTGAAGTAGGCGAGGATCGACGGCACCGAATCGGACTGCATCAACGTCGACACCTGTTCGCTGACCGCGGCGGCGATCACGCTCGAGCGCATGTCGAGGTCGCGGACGGCCCAGCGCTGCATCAGCGAATCGACGAGCGGGACGGCGACATAGGCGAACGCAGCCAGCGCCAGCATCAGCGGGACCAGGAAGCGCAGCGACAGGCGCATCAGCGTGCCGCCTTCGATGAATGTTCGCGCGTCATCCGGTCACGCCGCCTCTCGCCGACAGGTCCGCGTGCAGAAGGCGGTGGAACAAGTGCTCGCCGGCTTCCCGCCGCACCGACAACCGTCCCGCGTTGTACGAGCGCGACCGCAGCCCGCGCTGCACCGAGTTGCAGATCGCCGCATCCTCGGCCTGGATCGTTTCGCTGACGGCGATGCTCGCCCGGTTGCGCGAACGCGATTCGTCCGCGACGTCGGCGAAAAAGTAATCGAAGATCACTTCGGTCCGGTCGCTGCCGCGCGGCACGACGAGGTTGGTATCCATCACGCCTTGATACCAGTTGATCATGAAATTCGGATACAGCCAGAAGTAGTACGCGCAGTCGCCGCTGCGCACGGAGGCGGTGCGGGCATCGGCGGCAGCCGATGTGGCCGCTGCGAGCGGGCTCGACTGGACGCAGAAGCGGTCGCCGGCCTCGATCCGGTACCGGCCGGGCGCGAGGACGCTGTCGAGTCCCTTGTGCAGATGCGCGACGTGGTAGCCGCCATCCAGGTAGTTGTCGACGAAGACTTTCCAGTTGCAGTCGAGCAGGTAGCTGCGCCGTTCCATCCAGCGCAGTGTGGAGAAACGAAGCGGGCGGGTATGTTCGGTGAGAGACGGTGAGACAACGCCGGACAAGGAAGCATCGCCGCCGGCCAGCCTGACGAAAACCCACTCTTCCCACGTCGTCACCGCCAACGGCGCAAGGCCATTTTTTGCCGGATCGAAATCACGGACGCCGGCAAACTGCGGCGTCGCGACCAGCGAGCCGTCGAGCGCATAGGTCCAGCCGTGATACGGGCATTGCAGGTGCCGGGCGTGGCCCTCGGCTTCGGTCATCACCGCTGCCGCGTGATGGCGGCACACGTTGAAGAACGCGCGGAGGATGCCGTCGTCGCCACGGACCACGACGATCGGCTCGCCGGCAATCTCGGCAGTGAGGTACCGGCCGGCGTCGCGCACCTGCCCGGTTCGTCCGGCCATCTGCCACGAAAGCGAGAACACGGTCTTGCGCTCGAGGTCGGCGATGCGCGGATCGACGTACCACGGCGCTGGTATCGTCGAGGCGTGCGTCAGCGGCTGATTGGGGTCGTAGCGGTCGACGATGTCGGCGATGGATCCGGACATGCGCTGCAGTACTCCACGTGATCGGGCGGGCAAGTTTTGGCGTTTTACCG
>Ga0105240_10015272_pt1 | contig 10450 bp, 13 predicted proteins | sample KBSC54metaG_FD_80426 | JGI IMG/M metagenome (GOLD analysis project Ga0105240, IMG submission 80426) | Corn rhizosphere microbial communities from Kellogg Biological Station, Michigan, USA - KBS C5-4 metaG | ecosystem: Host-associated > Plants > Roots > Rhizosphere > Soil | place: Michigan, USA... | reverse complement strand
GTGAAGGCCCTATACAGCGGTCTGTCTGTCAACTTACTCGGATCGTCGCCCGGAGAAGCTTATCATCAAAAACCGCTCAAAACTTTGGCGGCCAGGGTATTCGTGATCAAATCTTCCAACCCAGATGCGCCTGGCGAGACACCCCGCAATGCGCGGGTGATCTTTTTACGCCCGAAGAATTTCCCGTTTTTTAAAACGTTATGGGTCTCCCTGCTGAAGGGGCTCAAACCCTGCGCCGGGATGGGGGATACCCAGAAACAAGCGGTTCCAAAACCCCTGACCAAAAAAGAAAAGCGCGCAAAAGAAAAGGCGCTAAAAAAAGCCCTGAAGGAAAAAAAGAAAGCCGATAAGGCTTATAAGAAACAGTTAAAAAAGCAGAACCGCCAAAACGGGTCCTGACAAGGGCCGTCTGGCGCCTGATTGCCGGAAAGTTCCAAAGCAAACATTCCATCACCAGGGCAGTTGAATACTTAAGGGGACCTCATGAAAAAACCATCGAACTTCGGCTTGATACCGGCTACTGTTATTATCGTGACATGGCTCTCTTCAACCATCCTCCTCATGAGTTGGCATTTCAGCTGGTACAACCCCTTGGTTTACCTGTTCGTCTTTGTACAAATGCACTTATACACGGGGCTTTTCATTACAGCACACGATGCCATGCACGGGACCGTTTCTTCAAATAAGCCATTGAACAGGCTGGCAGGGTACCTCACTGCCTTTCTTTACGCGGCATTCTGGTACCCCAAACTTTATGCTAACCATCATAAACACCACAACCATGTCCATACAGCTGATGATCCCGATTACCACCATGGCAATTTCCTGTCCTGGTATACCCGTTTTATGAGAAATTACCTTTCTGCCTGGCAGCTCCTAATCATGGCAGCCCTGTTCAACCTGTTAAAACTTTGGGTACCGCAACCCAACCTGCTGCTGTTTTGGGTAGCCCCTTCTTTGATCAGCACACTGCAGTTATTCTATTTCGGAACTTATCGCCCGCATAAAGGGGAACACGCGAACCCCTACCATTCCGGCACCCAACCCCGGAATCACCTAGTTGCTTTTTTTTCCTGTTATTTTTTTGGTTATCATTACGAACACCATCATTCCCCGGCGACGCCCTGGTGGTTGTTGTGGAAGGCGCCATCGCCATCCCTTCCCGTTAGCAGAAACAACAAGTTTACCAGGACCAGCGACATACCATAAAATATATCCTCCAGCGGGATGGTCAGCAGCCGAATGCCCATAATGCCGCGGGGATCGTACCAGACGACCGGCGCCGCCAGCAAAGTGCCTGTCAGTAAACCATTAACTACCAGGAAAGGTATCAGCAGCAGCGCATACACCAGGTAAAACCTGGGCAGCCATTCCGCTTTACTGATAAAGTACGCCCAAAAATGCAGTGCAGCTAATAAAGAAAAAGCGACCAATGTATACCTCCGATGATAATTCAGCAAGCCGATAGCGCCATATAATGCGACCAGGATAACCACAACGATACCCCTGTTTTTCTTGCTGAACCGAATGTTTTTTACCGGGGGAAAAACGAAAAAAGTAAATATGCAGGCGTAGGGAATACAAATAAAAAACAGTATTTCCTCTAAAGGCAGGTTACCAAGGTACACGCCCGTGATATAGTCCCGGTTGAAACCCCAAACCCCCAGGCGGGTAAACCACATATCCCACAAGACGAAAATACATGCTGTGATGATCATGGCCGGAAACACACTTCTCCATCTCCTGTAAAAATCTGAGCGGGGAGGGAACGACAAATATAATGGGCCCAAAAGGGTAAACAGGTCGATCACCAGGTAAGTGAACCTTGTCATAGTTTCCCAGTCCCCTCATTAAAGAACTTTCGCGGGAAAACCAGCATCCCAAAACATTCGCCCCCGGTTTTTCCGGTATGCTTATGGTGCATTTTATGCGCCCGCCGCAAGGCACGCAGGTAGCGGTTATCCGAATTCCGCCAGAATTTAAAACGCTGATGAATAAATAGATCATGCACCAAAAAATAGCACGAACCATACAAGGTGATCCCTATGCCCGTCCAAAGAAAGAATTCCGGTCCGCCGTTTGCCCCGGTCAGCAGGCATGCGATCCCCGGCAAGGCAAAGACCAAAAAGAAAAAATCATTCTGTTCCAATACCCCGTCATGATCCTTTGCGTGATGGTCCCGGTGCAGGGACCAGCATAGACCATGCATGATATACCGGTGCGTCAGCCAGGCAACCCCTTCCATGCAGGCAAAAGCAGAGATCATATACCCCACATTAATCAGCCAATGAATCATAGCATTTCGTCATTTTATAATGTTCAACAACTTTGTCCAGGCAGATCTTCAGCCATTCCGTATAACTATCCGGGTTCAGATTGATTTCCTTTGCCAGGTCGCCGATACTTATATAGGCAAACGAATTTACCTCATTACAGTTTAATACCGGTAAATCATCGCTAAACCCAAAAAATACGTGATCAAATTCGTGTTCTGCCAGGCCATTTTCCAAATCAGCAAAATAGTGAAAACTAAAAACTTCCCGCAGGCCGCACGCTATGCCCATTTCCTCATTCAGCCTCCTGCTTGCCGCTTCCATGGTATTTTCACCTAACCTGGGATGGCTGCAGCAGGTATTGGACCATAAGCCACCCGAATGATATTTACCGATAGCACGTCGCTGGAGAAGTAATTCCCCATTGGAATTAAAAATAAATACTGAGAACGCCCGGTGAAGTTTTCCCATCCTGTGCGCCGCCAATTTATCCATGGTGCCGGTCATCGACCCTTTTATATCTACCAATATGACACTTTCGTTCATCATTTAAATTTATAATGCGTTCAATTGATAGCGTATAAGCGAATCAAACATCAGTAAAAACTTCTGCCCGTTGGAAACCCGTATTCTTTCGGACAGGATCCGCTCAGCCCTGATCTTTTTTATCTTGATAAACAATCGCCTGTAATAGATGTAAGCCAGATATACACCTTTTCTTGATGGCGGCGGAAGTAAACGGATACCCTTTAGTGCCTCGCTGAATTCTTTTTCGATATCTCTTTCGATGATTTTTTTTTGCTCGTCTGAAAAATCAGCAAGGTCTATACCCGGGAAATAAGTTCGGCCCAATTGCATAAAATCAGCATTGATATCTCTTAAAAAATTCACTTTTTGAAAAGCCGAGCCTAGTTTCATAGCTGATCCGCTCAGCCGGCGGTAGAGTTCCTTATTTCCCCCGGTAAATACACTAAGGCACATCAGGCCGACGACCTGGGCAGAACCCAGAATATAATCTTCGTATTGCACGCGGTCATATTTCCGGTCCGCCAGGTCCATCTCCATGCTCTGTAAGAATAAACCAATGAGCTGGCGATCCATTTCGTAAGCGTTTACGACCTGCTGAAACGCGTTTAAAACAGGATTTAAGCTGATCCCTTGTTCAATAGCCTCAAAGCAATCCTGTTTGAATTTTTCCAGCAGATAAGCCTTATCGTAACTATGAAAACTGTCCACGATCTCGTCAGCAAGACGTACAAAACCATAGATCGAATAGATGGGCCCGCGCAGTTCCCTGCTTAAAAAATAGATTCCCAATGAAAAACTCGTGCTATAACGCTGCGTCGTCATTTTGCTGCAGGCTACGGAAAGTTCATCAAATTTTTCTTTCATTTCCGTTCCTTTAAATAATTGATCAATTGAGCAGCCGCTATCTTGCCCGAGATGATGGCAGGGGGGACGCCCGGTCCCGGCACCGTCAATTGCCCCGCATAAAACAGGTTATGAACCGCTTTGTTCCTGATAGAAGGCTTAAGATGGGCCGTTTGGTTTAGTGTGTTGGCTAATCCATAAGCGTTACCCTTATAGGCATTATAGTCCGCTGTGAAATCTGAAATACAAAAGCTCTTTTTATAATCAAGCGCAGATCGGATAGGCACGCCGGTGAAATTTTCCAGTCTCTCCAGGATGGCATGGTAATAACGCTCACGAACTTCCTCATCATCCTTGAGGCCCGGGGCCAAAGGGACCAGTATAAATATATTTTCATGACCCTCCGGGGCCACGCCATCATCGGTTTTTGAAGGACAGCATACATAAAATAACGGATTTGAGGGCCATTCCGGATGTTTGTATATTTCATGCGCATGTTGCTGAAGGTCCCGGTCGAAGAAAAGCGTATGATGTAATAACCTCTCAACCTTCCTGGTCACTCCCAGGTAAAACACCAGCGCGGAAGGCGCCATTACCCGTTTTTCCCAATAGGGCTCGTCGTAATTCCGGGAGCCCTGCCTGATCAGCCGGCTTTCCACGTGGTGGTAATCTACCGCTGCGATCACCCCGTCGTAGTCTCCCTTTTTATTGCCCGAAATAATACCAGTCGCCAGGCGATGTTCGATCGTAATCTCGTCAACTGCTTCACCTGTAAAAAAACGGGTTCCCTGGTCCGCTGCGATCCTTTTCATCGCCTCCGTCACTGTCCCGAAACCGCCTTTCGGATACCAGGTCCCCAGTTTTAAACCGGCATAGTTCATCAGGCTGTACAAAGCCGGCGTGTCTTCCGGTGCAGCTCCTAAAAACAGCACCGGGAATTCCATCAGGGCGATCAGCTTAGGGTGCCAGAAGTATTTCCTGACATGTTTGCTGAATGAAGTAAATACCTGTAATCTGAACACCCCCTTCAACAGGTCCTTGTCCGCAAATTCCCATAATGACAAGCCCGGTTTATAAACCAGTTTATCCATACCGACCCGATATTTATATTCAGCTTGATCCAAAAACTGGTCCAGCCGGTCAGCACCTCCTTTTTCAAGTGAATCGAACAGCTCACGAAGCGCTGTATAGCCTGCCGGGATATCCAAAACTTCATCCGGGCCGAAAACTACCCGGAATGCCGGGTCCAAACGTGTCAATTCATACCATTGTTCCGCGCTGGAACCAAAATCATGAAAGAACTTCTGGAATACATCAGGCATCCAGTACCAGCTGGGACCCATATCAAACCTATAGCCGTTATCAGTAAGCAACTGCCTTGCCCGCCCGCCGGTCTGTTCATTTTTTTCAAAAACATCCACGCTGAGCCCTGCTGCTGAAAGATAGGCGGCAGCGCTTAGCCCGGCAAACCCCGCACCGATTACTGCAGTTTTAAAATCCCGGTCATGGGTTTCAGCAGTCATACCGGCTTTTGTTGATTTTTTCTTCCAGGTCTGCCAGTGTCCGAAGCAGGCTAAACGCATGCCCCGCAGGGACACCAGCCAGCAGTTTTTGATTGCCCGCAGTACAGATTGACGTATCGCCTGCAACAGACGCCACTGCACGCAGGTAATTTTTAGCATCGCTACCAGGTCGTTTCCTGGTCATAAAAAATAAGAGGTGGCTGATCTTTAAACTATGCAATATATCTTTCACGTTATCTAATGGCACTTTTGCACCTAAGTAAATTACCTTTTGCTGATGAAGGCGCAATAGGTAATTCGCAAACAGCAGCCCTATTTCATGATCCTCGTCTTCGGGCAAAAAGAGGAGCCAGCCGGGGCCGGCTTCTTTTACCGGGGATAAATCCTCGGTGGCCGCAATAATTTTCTGACGGATGATCGCACTCAGGAAATGTTCATGCGCCGGACATAGCCGGTCCCGCTGCCACATCATCCCCAGGCGGACCAGCAGCGGGTACATGACTTGCTGATAGGTTTGCGCCACACCCCATGCCGCTATACATTCATCAAATAACCGGTGGATCGCATATTCCTGGTAATTTAACCCGGCTACAATCAACCGCGACAGGTAATATTCAAAGGAAGACCTGTCGTCAGCGGAGCCTGTTTCCGGTTCCAGGTAATTATCTATTTCTTTTTCACTGAGTGTACAGGCTTTCGAAATCGGCAATCCCCTTTCCGTTAAACTGACCAGGTTTAAAAGCCTTTTGAGCTGTTCATCAGCATACGAGCGCGTATTACCCGAAGATCTTAAAGGGCTCAAGGCACCATAGCGTTGTTCCCATTTTCGGATGGTATGGGTACTTAGCCCTGATAATTGCCCGAGTGCGGCGATCGAATAAATCATTTGTCTAAATATATGACTATTTTATTTAGACAAACAAATCTTTGGAAAGTTTTCCGATTTGTTTTTTCATGGGGGATATCCATCCCGTTTGCTCAAAACTTTTTGTATCATTACCCCGTTACTCATGCTATGCTATCAAAGACCTTAAAGGAGCGAACCTTAACGGCTCACCAGGAATTAGAAAAAAAATTGGTGGCTAAAATGCGCGATCTGGGATCGCTGGCGGTTATGCCAAATTGCTGCAGTTATTCCTATATATCCATGAACCCGGGTAGACCTGCCCAGCAGAACACATTGGCTTTTTGGACGTATTATTGGACGGTGTTCGGAAGCGCTGCGCCGTATCTTGATCTTCCCGCTATCGGTTGGGATCCTTATAACAGGTCGGGCGAAGGAATAGATCAAAGCAGGTACCGGGGCAAAAGCTTATTTTATTTTCAAGGGGAATACCGGCGGGATATCACGGATAATGGTTTACTTGGGTTCGTTTTGTTTTCTAATGTCAACACGGTAAGTGGGTCAGGGACCTTCTTTTCGTCCTGGCATCCGGCTGCCGGGGGTGGTTTGCGGATAAAGTTTAACAAAGGTTCCAACACCAATATTGGCCTGGACTATGCCGTAAGCAAGGGTTATCATACGATTGTGCTGAATTTAGGGGAGTCATTTTGACTGAGCACCACTTAATGTATTTAAAATAAAAAGTAACGGCAGCAGTCCGAATTACCCCCGCCTGGAAAAAGCCATGGCGGCATGCGTCATAGGATAGTGCCCGGGAAATTGCTCTCCCGGGTACCTGGTTCGTTCTACATATTAGTGATCTGTTCACCGCTATAGCATAAATTATTTATTATAGGAACTCTGTAACAAATACTACGTGAAACTGTTCATATAGTGACACCGCTATCGTCCTGACACCGGCCTGGAAAAATATCGTGAATACGATGATGATGATTAAAATATTAACCTGATAGACCCGGCCAGTCTTCACATCAAAAGCCAAATCCATATCAAATGAGGATCAATAAAGATAAATTAAAATTTAAAAAACGGTATTCCTGGCAGGAGGGGAATGATAGTCCATCCAGGAACATATTTTTTGGAGATCACCTCATTTTCGACCGCCACGATGGCGACCATGTGCTTCATTTGATCAGGAAAATAGATACCGTCCAGGATTTTCATAATCCATTGTCATCGGAAGAAATAGAAACGCTACTTATTTTTTTGCCAGACAAAGAGCTGACGCATTCACAGGTGAGAAAGTGGATCCCTTTAAACCGTGATAAATACCGGCTGTCAGTCGCTGGTGTGTGAGGTAAAGTGTAGATTGAAATAAGAAATTAATCGCTGTGTCCGGGGATATGATAATCGTTGGCAGCGCAATTTTTTTTGGCAGTGTATAGCGGCTGTGAGTCGCCGAAATTATAATGATCGGTATCGCAGCCGTGTTTTTTTCGGATTTGAGATGCCTGCAAATCTCCCGTCCGTCCATATCCCCCAGCATAACGTCGAGCAGAATTACATCAGGTACCCAGCAGGCTATCGCACTGTCAACCTGGTGACCATTGTCGAGTTCATTGACCTCGTATCCCTCGTCATCAAGAATTAATTTGATGATTTCCCTGATACCAATATCATCATCCACTACCAGTACCTTTTTTACATCGTTCATTTAGTTGCTATTTAATGGGTGCCTTTATCATCAGCGCTTCTCTTACCAGACAGATGTACGGGAAGTTTGGTACTCCTTATGAGTTAAATATCATGCCGGCACTTTTTATAGGGAGCATGCCACCATTCAGTTAATACATTGTAGCATAGCACCTGCAAGCTGATGTAAATTCAAGGCATAATATTTAATATATTGTTAATTATTTTTATTATTAATAAATTATACCAAATATTATTTGTACCTTGCGTCCTTATTTAAAAATATATAATGCAGAAAGAAGGAACCGTGAAATTTTTTAACGCCCAAAAAGGCTTTGGATTTATTTCACAAAATGACAACAGGAACGAAATTTTCGTTCACAGTACCGGGCTGATCGATGAGATCCGTGATAATGACCTGGTAGCCTACGATGTAGAAGAGGGCCGTAAGGGTCCAAATGCGATCAATGTTAAGGTGATCTAATATATTACTATATCCTATTCGTAAGAGCATCCGCCTGTTAGGACGGGTGCTTTTTTATTTGATATCATCCCTAAAACCAATCATTGCTTTTTCAATGATATATTCTCTGCATTTTATTAAGTACGACTAAAACATACCGTAACTAACGAAGTTATCTGATTATCAATTGAATCATTATGGATATCAGCCAGTTTAAGGCTCTGCCATTTTACGTTAAACTGGCTTGTGTGTTATTTAGTCTGATCGCGCTCACTTATGTGGTCATTACTGCTAAGGAGATATTATCGCCATTAATATTTTCCTGTTTATTCTCAATTCTCTTACTGCCATTTGCTGCATTTCTGGAACATAAATTCCATCTGCCACGCAGCGCCGCTTCCATGTTAGCGGTATTATGCTTACTGGCTTGTATTGCAGGTTTGCTTTTTGTAATAGGTTCACAAATTGCCAGCCTAACTAATGACTGGCCACAATTTCAGGATCAGCTGCACAAGCTGCAAAACGATATGATGAACTGGATCCGGACCAGTTTTAATATAACGCGGCACAAGCAGGAAACTTTTGTAGCCAATACCACTAATAAAGTCGTTGCCGCCGGGGGCGCAGTGGTGGGTGCGACCTTGCTATCGCTATCTTCAATATTGCTGTTCCTGGTCTTTACCTTTATTTATACTTTCTTTTTCCTGCTCTACCGCAAACTGATCATGCGTTTCCTGGAGTCGGTTTTTCGGGAAGAAAATAAATCAATAGTACATGAGATCATTGAGCGTGTGCAATTCATCATCCGTAAATATATTATTGGATTATTGATTGAAATGGCGATCGTCTCGTTCGTAGTCAGCTTTGCATTTATGTTCCTTGGCGTGAAATATGCTATCCTGCTTGGATTGATCACGGGCTTGTTCAATATTATTCCTTATATCGGCATTTTTTCAGCGCTGATCATTTGTTGCGCGGTGACTTTCGCTACGTCACCGTCTCAGACCACGGTAATCTATGTCGCGATCTCCCTGGTTGTTACGCATTTGATCGACAGCAATGTGCTGTTGCCATTAGTCGTAGGTTCCAAGGTCCGCATCAATGCCCTTATAACGGTACTAGGCGTGATCGTAGGTGAAATGATATGGGGCATACCCGGCATGTTTTTATCAATCCCGGTCATAGCTGTACTAAAGATCATTTTCGACCGGATCGAGAGCCTGAAATCATGGGGTATTATTCTTGGCGACGAAGAACCCAAACAAAACCGCCTTGCAAAAACTTTGAGCGTGAAAAAAGGAGCCAAACAAGGAAATAAAGCTTAACCGCTGAAACAAAACCCCATATTTCAGCTTGTTTAATAAATCACTTATTAAACAAACCACAAAAAAACAATTACCATGAATTCAATCCTTTACATCGTCGCGGTCATCCTTATTATTGGCTGGGCATTAGGCGCATTCGTTTACTCTGCAGGCAGCCTGATCCATATTTTACTGGTCATCGCTATCATTGCCATTATTTTAGGCTTTATCCGGGGCCGTTCAACAATCTAAGTCATCTACCGCAAAAAAAATCTACCATTTAAAACAAAAAAATTATGAGAAAATTGACCTTTTTATTAATGATTGCCGGGAGCACCCTCACTTTCCAGGCATGTAACCATGGCAGCAAGGATGCAAAAGATTCCGCTGACAGCTTAAACAAAACCAAAGACACCACATCCAATGCAATGAATACAGGTGGCATTGCGGTAAACAGCGATGATGCAAAATTTGCGACCGCAGCTGCCAATGGCGGGATGACTGAAGTGGCGCTTGGCAAACTCGCGTTAACAAAAACAAGCAATGCTTCGATCAAGGAATTTGCCAATATGATGGTAACGGATCATGGCAAAGCCAACGATGAGCTGATGGCAATTGCCAAAACAAAAAACATCACCTTGCCAACCGAGCCCGACAGTGATCACCTTAAAAAAATAGATGAACTGACGAAGAAGACTGGTGCCGATTTCGACAAGGCTTATGTATCTGCGATGATAGATGGTCATAAAGAAACTCTGGACCTGATGAACGGAGAAGCAAAGAACGGCAGCGATACAACGTTGAAAGCATTTGCAGCTAAAACCGCACCGGTTGTTCAAACTCACCTGGATGCAATCAACAAGATCCACAAAAACATGAAATAAGAATTGTTTGTGAATTATTAGTTTTTGAATAAGCCCGGGTAACCGGGTTTATTTGTTTTCGGACCAGCGCTCGCTTTCAATTTCGCAAGGAGTTTG
>Ga0105240_10015267_pt1 | contig 10451 bp, 11 predicted proteins | sample KBSC54metaG_FD_80426 | JGI IMG/M metagenome (GOLD analysis project Ga0105240, IMG submission 80426) | Corn rhizosphere microbial communities from Kellogg Biological Station, Michigan, USA - KBS C5-4 metaG | ecosystem: Host-associated > Plants > Roots > Rhizosphere > Soil | place: Michigan, USA... | reverse complement strand
GCGAACGAGAGCGTCGAGCTCGTCCGCCGCGCACGGCTCGAGCGCGCGGTGCCGTTCACGAACGCGGTCATGCGCCGCGTTGCCGCAGGCATCGACGAGCTGCTCGCGTCGCTGCCGGAAGGCGCGCTCAAGGAGTCGTATCCCGACTGGGTCTACGACACCTTCGTGCGCGACCTCGGTGTCGAGGAGGCGGTGCAGCTGATGCGCGCGATGAACGAGCCGCTCGAGACGGTCGTGCGCGGTGAGCCGGTCGGCGAGCCGACGGACGTGCCCGGCGCGTACCGCGTCGACCGCGTCGACGATCTCGCCGTCGCCGAGGGACGGATCTGGCCGCAGTCGCGCGGCTCGCAGGTCGCGGGCCTCGCGGTCGGTTCCCAGGAGGGCGAGCGCATCCTCGACCTGTGCGCCGCGCCCGGCGGCAAGACCGGCCAGCTGCGCGGCGAGGTGACCGCGGTCGAGCTCGACCCGCACCGGGCGAGCGAGCTCCGGAAAAACCTTGTGACGATTCGTCACAAGGCGACGGTCGTCGAAGCGGACGCGACCGCGTTGCCGCCGGACCTGTCCGGGTTCGACCGAACGCTCGTCGACGCGCCGTGCTCCGGCCTCGGCGTCCTGAGCCAGCGGCCGGACCTCCGCTGGCGGGCCAAGCCGCTGCCCGAGCTGCAGCTGCAGCTGCTGCGGTCCGCCGCCGAGCGGACGAAGCCCGGCGGCACCATCGTCTACTCGGTCTGCACAATCAACGCCGACGAGAACGAGGCGGTCGTCGACGCGAGCGGGCTCGAGGTCGATTCGACCCTCGCGGACGAATGGCCGCAGTTTCGCCACCCACGGCGGCCGGAGTTCCTGCTGACACTGCCCCACGTCCACGGGACGAGCGGGTTCTTCGTCGGCCGACTCAGGGCGTAGAGTCGAACATTGCGGCGTGCCCTGGCGTGACTGGATCAGAACGGTCGAGATCGAGCCGTCGCTCTATGCGGCGGACTTCGCCAATCTCGGGGAGCAGCTCGACATGCTCCTTCGCACCGGCGCGCGCGTCTTCCACTTCGACGTGGGCGACGGCCACTTCGTCGAGCCGATCACGTTCGGCCCCGTCGTGCTCGCAGCGGTGGCGCCGATCGTGCACAGCTTCGGCGGCGCGGTCGATTGTCACCTGATGGTCGACAATCCGGTCAAGCACTTCGCGCAGATCTCGCGCGCGGGCGGCGACAGCGTCACGTTCCATTTCGAGGCGGTCGAAGACGTGCCGGCGACGATCGCGGCCGCGCGCGAGCAGGGGCTCGAGGTCGGCGTCGCGTTCAACCCCGAGACCGAGCCGACGGCGGTCGCGGGGGTCGCGGGCGACGCGGACGTCGTTCTCTGCATGAGCATCCATCCCGGCTACGGCGGCCAGGAGTTCATGCCGCAGGCGCTCGACCGCATCCGGGTGCTGCGGCAATTGTTGCCCGACGAGATCCACATCCAGGTCGACGGCGGCATCGACGACCACAACGTCCGTTCGGTCTACGACGCGGGTGCGACGCTGATCGTCGCGGGCACATCGATCTTCGGCCGAGAGGATCTGCAGCGCTCCTACCGCCGACTCGTCCAGGCGCTCGCGTAGATTGGGCTCATGAGCGAGGACTGGCCCGGCGGGAAGGCGGACATTTCCGACGTCGAGGACGAGGTCGAGGAGGCCGAGGCGGAGGTCGACGAGGCATACGGCGAGACCGACGACCCCGACGACGAGCCGGAGCTGCACGTCCACGAGCACTCCGACGAGGACGGGATCGAGATCCCGGGCGACGTCGAGCTGCTCGAGGGGGAAGTTCGCTCGACGCGGCGAGGTGTCGGGATCGTCGCCTCGCGCGAAGCGCCGGAGACGACGAACACGATGCTGACGGCTGCATTCTCCGCGCTCGACGACGCCGGCGTCGGCCGCGAGCACGTCACCGTCATGCTCGTCCCGGGCGCGTTCGAGCTCGCACTCGGCGCGATGGCGCTCGCGAAGACGCGGCGCTACTCGTGCGTGGTCGCGCTCGGCGACGCATCCGCCGATGCCGTGATCGCGGCAGAAGCGGCGTCCGGGCTGCAGCTGGCCGGGCTCGAGACCGGGATCCCTGTCGCGTTCGGCGTCCTCACCGACGGCGGGGACCCTGCCGAGCGCGGCGCAGAGGCGGCGAAGCGCGCCCTCGAGATGGCGGATCTCTTCCAGCAGCTGCGGGCGAGCGCCAAAGCCGTCTGACGACGCAGTTCCGCTACCATGCCGCGCCGATGAGCAAGGTCTGCGCAGTCTGCGGAAAGAAGCCGAGCTTCGGTCACCACCGGAGCCATTCGATGGTCGCCACCAAGCGCCGCTTCGACCCGAACCTCCAGCGCGTCCGCGTGCTCTTGCAGGGCAAGGCCCAGCGTGCATACGTTTGCACGAGGTGCCTGAAGGCCGGCAAAGTCCAAAAAGCTATTTAGACGCCTGGCGGCTGGGCCGCCGGGCGGACAAGCTGGCGCGGCGGCCACACGGCCGCGAGGCGCGGAAGACCTACGGGTCGCCCACCTCGCACGACTTCCTCTGGCCGCAGCTGCTCGACGCGCTGCAGTTGACCGAGGACGACCGCCTGCTCGACGTCGGTTGCGGCGGCGGCGCATTCATCCGCCACGTCCGCGAGACGATCGGCTGTGAGGTCGCCGGCGTCGACCACAGCCGCGACATGGTGAAGCTCGCGCAGCCCTACGCGGCGCTCGGGGACGCCGACGCTCTGCCGTTCGAGACTGCGTACTTCACCGCGGTCAGCTCGATTCAGGCGTTCATGTTCTTCGAGGATCCCGTGCGGGTGCTGCGCGAGGTCCGGCGGGTGCTCGATCCGGAGCTCGGCCGCGGCGCGATCTGGACGACGGCGCCGGAAGGCCGGGGCACGCCGGCGTCTCCCGAGCCGATCGCGAGCCTCGGCCACTTCCACACGGACGAGCGATTGCTCGAGTACTCCCGCATCGCCGGCTTTGCCGAGCCCCGGATCGCCGTCCGGGACGATTGGGCCCAGCTCTTCGTGGTCCAATAGCCGGATGAGCGACATCGACGTCGTCCGTGAGCTCGCCGATGCGGCGCTCGCCTCGCTCGAGGCGAATCGCGAGCGGATCGACGATCTGAACGTCTATCCGGTGCCCGACGGCGATACCGGCACCAACCTGACGATGACGGTGCGCGCGCTCGTCGATGCCGTCGACACGACGTCGGCTGCGAGCCGCGAGTCGCTTGCACGCGACGTCTCACGCGGCGCGCTCATGGGCGCACGCGGAAACTCCGGCGTCATCTTCTCGCAGATCGTGCGCGGCGCAGCCGACGTCCTCGCCCACGAGGACGACGTCCCGCGCGCGCTGCGCGCCGCGTCTGACGCCGCGTACAGCGCCGTACGGAAGCCGGTCGAAGGCACGATGCTCTCGGTGATCCGAGAGCTTGCGGAAGAGGCGGAGGCCCATGCGGGCGATTCCCGATCGGAGCTCTTTGGTGCGCTCGTTCGCCGCGGGGAAGAGGCGGTCGCACGCACGCCCGAGCAGCTGCAGGTCCTGCGCGATGCGGGCGTCGTCGACGCCGGCGGAGCCGGCCTGCTCGAGCTCGTGCGCGGGATGAGCGCCGCGGTGCGCGGCGAGCCGCTGCCGAAGCCGCCACCGCCGACCGCGGGAATCGGCCTCGAGGCGATCCACCGGGAGCTGTCGAAGTACCGCTACTGCACCGTCTTCCTGATCGAGGGCGAGCGACTCGATCGCCAGGCGCTCGAGGCTGAGCTGGAGCAGCTCGGCGACTCGCTGCTCGTCGTCGGGGACGCGAGCGCGATCAAGGTGCACGTGCACACGGACGACCCCGGCAAGGCGCTCTCCGTCGGCACGCGTGTCGGCACGATCGGCCGGATCGAGATCGCGAACATGCACGAGCAGACGATCGAACGGGAGGAGCGGCTGCTCGCCGCCGTCACGGAGTCCGGCGTCGTCGCCGTCGTCGCGGGCGCCGGCAACCGCAAGCTGTTCGAGAGTCTCGCCGAGCCGGTGGGCCCGATCCGCATCGTCGAGGGCGGACAGACGATGAACCCGTCGACCGCCGACCTCGTGCGCGCGATCGAGTCGTTGAACGCGGCCGAGGTGGTGCTGCTGCCGAACAACGCGAACATCCTGCTCGCTGCCGAGCACGCGGCGACGAACGCCGACCGTCCGGTCGCGGTCGTGCCGACGACGTCGATCCCCGCCGGTCTCGCCGCCCTGTTGGCCTTCGACGGGGCGCGATCCGCGGCCGAGAACGCGGCGGAGATGCGCGCCGCGATCGCAGCGGTTGCGACCGGCGAGGTGACCGTCGCGTCGCGCGACGTCGAGCTGGAGGGCGTCGCGATCCGCAAGGGCTCGTGGCTCGGGCTCGCCGAGGACAAGCCGGTGATCTCCGACCAGGACTTCGACGACGTCACCTTCGCCGTCGCGGATCGGCTGCTGGCCGGCTCGCGCGGGCTGCTGACGCTCCTCATCGGCGACGAAGCGCCGCAGCTCGACGCCGTGCTCGCACGCATCGAGTCGGCGCACCCCGACGTCGAGGTCGACGTCCAGCAGGGCGGCCAGCCGCACTACGCCCTGCTCCTGTCCGCCGAATAGAGTCCCGGCAATGGGGCGGGCTGTGCGGATCCTCCTGGTCGAGGACAATCAGGTGTTCCGCGATGCGCTGGAGCTCCTGCTCGGGATGCGGGCCGACGTGGAAGTCGTCGCGGCGGTCGCCGACGGGGGCGAGGCGCTGCCCGCCGCCGAAAAGCACCGGCCCGACGTCGTCCTGATGGACTACCGCCTACCCGGCATGGACGGCGTACAGGCGACGACCGCGCTCAAGGAGGCGCACCCGGAGCTCGGCGTCGTCGTGCTCACCGCCTCCGCGAACTCGCGCGAGATCGCGGCGCTCTATGCGGCGGGCGCGACCGCGTGCCTGACCAAGGACCAGGAGCTCGAGTCGATCGTCGATGCGATCAAAGCGGCAGCGGCATGAACCTGACCGCGGCGAACACTGCGATCGTCATCGACTCGACGGCGGATTTTCCCGACGCCCAGGAGCGGTTTCCCAACTGGCGCGTCGTGCCGCTGTACGTCAACTTCGGAACGCAGAGCTACAAGGACGGCGTCGAGCTGACGGCGCACGAGTTCTACGAGCGGCTGCGCACCTCGCCCGAGCTGCCGACGACGTCGCAGCCGACGCCCGGTGACTTCGCCTCGTGTTATGCGGAGCTCGGCGCCTACGAGCGCATCCTCTCGATCCACCTCGCGTCCAACCTCTCGGGCACGTACCAGAGCGCCGTGTCCGGGGCGGACGACCGCGTGCGTGTGATCGACTCGGCGACGGCGTCGGTCGGCATCACCCTGCTCGCGCTCGCGGTGCAGCGGCGGCTCGAGCGCGGCACGACGGATGAAGAGGTCGACGAGCTCGTGACGCGCTATCTCGCGAAGCACGGGCTCCTGTTCACCGTCGACACGCTCGAGTTCCTCGCGCGCGGCGGTCGCATCGGGAAGGCGAAGGCGTTCGCGGGGCAGCTGATGAACGTCAAGCCGATCCTCTCGATTCGCGACGGCGAGGTGATCCCGCTCAAGCGGGTGCGCGGCAACCGCAAGGCATTTCAGGAGTTCGTCGACGCGCTCGACACGCAGACGCGCGACGAGCCCGCGTTGCGCGTCGGCATCGCGCATGCGGACGCGCCGGAGCGGCTGCGCGAGCTCGAGAAGATGGTGCGCGACCTGCGCCCGCAGGCGCAGATCGAGCAGGAGACGAGCCTCGGCGCCGTGATCGGGGCCCATGCGGGCCCCGGCACGGTCGGCTTCTTCTGGTTCACGGACGACGACGGCTGATTACGCCACGGCGAGCGCGTCGTGCGCGAGGGGAGCGCGCCGGATCGTCAGCGCGACGCCCGCGAGGACGAACCACAGGAACCCGAGCAACATCCCGATCGGCGGCACGACGTCGGCGGCAGGCGTCGAAGCGAGCAGGATCGGCGCGGCGACGGCCGCGAGCCAGCCGATCCACCGTGGCAGCGCGCGCGTGCGCAGGATGAGCGTCGCGGCGGCGGCGAGCAGGATCGCGTCGAGCGACCACGTGAGGATGAATGCGACGTTGTCGCCGTCGACGAGCGCAGCTGTCAGCTGCGGGCTCATCCCCTCGTGGTAGCGCCAGTAGACGGGGAACGCGACCATCGCCGACGCCAGCTTGAGCCCGGCGGACAGCAACCCGCCGGCGAGCAGGACAGTCGACAGGACGCCGTCGCCCTTCTCCCGCGACCGGAAGAACGCGTACGCGGCGGCGGTGAAGACGACGAAGGCGAGCAGCCCGAGCAGCTCGACGAAGCCGCCGGCGACCTGACCGACGGATGCATGCTGCCCGCCCGCCCATTTGGCGATCTCGCCGCGCGACGCACCGAGGTCGGGCGAGCTCCCGCCGACGCCGCTGCCGATGAACACGAGGACGACGTAGGCGATTGCGCTCGCGCCTGCGAGCCGCCGGGTGAACGTGTCGGACACACTTGCCTCCTTGGTTGACGACCTCCCGACCGTAGGCGTCCGGGCGAGCGCCGACATCGGACGCCGGGTCGAAGTCGGCTCCGCCACGAGGGGGAACCTCGATTCCGCCGCTCGGATGAGGCGACCCAGCGTGGCGCGCGCTACGGTCGCGGCATGGTTGCCAACGTGGAGGCGTTCGTAGGCCGGCCGCAGGTTCGCCGTGCCGCGGACGTGCTGCTCGCGCTCGGCCTGATGTGCGCAGCGCTCGTCGAGGTGCTCTTCTTCGACAGTGCGCGAAGCTCGTGGGGCGGGCGAGGCCCGGTCTCGATCGGTCTCGCGATCATCGCGACCGCGGCGGTTGCATGGCGTGTCCGGTATCCGGTCGCGGTCGCCCTCGTCGTCACCATCGCGTCGGGCGTGCTCGTCGTCCGCGTCGCCCCGCATCAGGCGGCATTCGAGCCGTTCGTCGCGCTCGTCCTCTCGGCGTACTCGCTCGGCGCGCATGCCGTCGCCCGCCGCGGCGTCCTCGGTCTCGCGACGATGTTCGCGGTCGGCCTGGGGTTCTCGGCCGCGGCGGTTGCGAAGGGTGAGGGCGGCGGCAACGTGCTGCCGACCATTGTCTGGCTGGGCGGCTTCTGGATCGTCGGCCGCGTCATCCGCAGCTGGCGTGAGCGGGCGCGTGCGCTCGAGCGCTTGAACGAGCTCCAGGCAGACGCGGCGGCCGCTGTCGAGCGCGGTCGCATCGCGCGCGAGCTGCACGACGTGATCGCGCACAACGTCTCGATGATCGTCGTGCAAGCGGCCGCCGCCGCCCGTGTCCTGCAGGGGGGCGAGCCGGACGTGCACGCCGCGCTCGAGGCGATCGAGGCCACGGGGCGGGAGACCGTCGACGAGATGCGCCGGATGCTCGGCGTCGTGCGCGACGCAGGCGGCGCGGCGCTGGCGCCACAGCCGACGCTTCGCGACGTCGGCCGGCTCGTCGCCAACGTGCGCGAGGCCGGGCTCCCCGTCGAGCTGCGCGTCGAGGGTGAACCTGTGACGCTTCCGGCGGGCCTCGACCTCTCCGCGTTCCGCATCGTCCAGGAGGCGCTGACGAACGCGCTCAAGCATGCGGGCGACGCGCGCGCGGTCGTCACCGTCCGGTACACAGCGGATGGTGTCGCCGTCGAAGTGATCGACGACGGCGACGGCGCCGGCAGCGGCGGGGGTTCGGGTCACGGCTTGATCGGGATGCGCGAGCGGGTCGCGCTCTGGGGCGGCCAGCTCGAAGTCCGGCCGCGCGAGGAGGGCGGATTCCTCGTCCGCGCGACGTTGCCGGCGTGATCAGCGTTCTCCTCGCCGACGATCAGGCACTCGTGCGCGCCGGCTTCCGGATGATCGTCAACGGCGAGGCCGACCTCGAGGTGGTGGGAGAGGCGGCAAACGGTCGAGAGGCGGTCGCGGCGGCCGCCGAGCTCGGCCCGGATGTGGTGCTGATGGACGTCCGCATGCCCGAGATCAACGGCATCGAGGCGACACGACTGATCGTCGGCGCCGGTAACGGCACGCACGTGCTGATGCTGACGACGTTCGACCTCGACGAATACGTCGTCGACGCGTTTCGCGCCGGTGCGTCCGGCTTCCTGCTGAAGACCGCCCCACCGCAGCAACTCGTCACTGCGATTCGCACCGTGCACGAAGGCGAGGCGTTGCTCGCGCCCGCGAGCACTCGCCGGCTGATCGAGCAGTTCGCGCAGCCGCGCGCGGAGACCGAGGCGCTCCGCGGGCTGACCGGCCGCGAGCGGGACGTGCTGCAGCTGCTGGCGCGCGGCTGCACCAATGCCGAGATCGCAGCCGAGCTCGTGGTCGAGCAATCGACGGTGAAGTCCCATGTGGCGAGCGTCCTCTCCAAGCTGAGCCTGCGCGACCGCGTTCAGGCCGTCGTGTTCGCGTACGAGCATGGTGTTGTGCGGCCGGGGACCGACTGACGACGTACTGGATCGGCGGCGGCACCGGCGGCGGCAAGTCGACCGTTTCGCGCGCCCTCGCGGCGAAGCACGGCCTGCGCCGGTTCCCCATCGACGCGTTCTGGTACGCGTATGAAGGCGACACGCCGCGCAAGACGCCGGACGAGCAGTGGCTGCAGACATCGCCGGAGGAGCAAGCCCGCGAGTTCGAGGAGGTCTCGCGGCGGATGCACCTGCGCGTGCTCGCAGACCTGGCGGCCCTGCCGATGCCGACGCTCGTCGAGGGGCCGCAGGTCCAGCCGGACCTCATCCCGGACGGCGACCGCGCCGTCTTTCTCATCGGCACGCCCGAGTTCCAGCGCAGGGTGCTCGAACCACGGCCGATGCCCTCGAGCGACCCCGTCCTTGCGTTGCGAAACAGGCTCGTCAAAGACCGCATCTACGCCGACCGCATCGCCGACCGCGCCCGCGAGCGCGGGTTTCCGGTGATCGACGTCGACGGGACGCGCGACCTCGTCGACGAGCTGGCGGAGCGACTGCAGATCGAGCCGGAGCCGATCGACCTCGTGGCGGCACGCCGCTGGGAGAACGAGGTCGTTGCTGCGAATCTTCGCGCATGGCTCGTCTCACCCGAGGCGCCGAACCGCGAGCTCGGCCCGTTGACGTTCGCGTGCGAGTGCGGCACGCCCGGCTGCGCCGAGCGCGTCGAGTTGACGCTCGACGAGCTCTTTTCCGGTGCTGTCCGGTTGGCGCATTAACGTCCGCATCGCTCTGGCGCCGAGCACGATGACACCGATCCGTCGACAGACGGTCTTCGCCGGTCTGGACCAACCGCAGACCTGGCCGTCGACCCCGCGCGCACCCAGGCCCGAGCGGCTCGACCGCGAGCTCGACGCGCTGCCCGGGGTGGGCGTGACGCTGAAGCGCAAGCTCGCCAAGCTTGGACTGCAGACCGTTCGCGACGTGCTCGAGCACGCGCCGCGGCGTTACGAGTCTGCGGCGGACGAGCTGCCGATCGCGACGCTGCACCGCGCGGAGGACGAGGTCGTGATCGCCGGCGAAGTCCTGAACGTCACGAAGCGCCCGCTGCGCGGCCGGCGCACGATGGTCACCGCGCGCATCGACGACGGCACCGCGACGATCAGCGCCGCCTGGTTCAACCAGCCGTGGCTGGCCGATCAGCTGAAGCCGGGCACGCACGTGCGGCTGCGCGGCAAGCCGGGCCGCTACGGCTTCGACGTCAAGTCTTACGACGTCGGCGACGCCGCGCGCGCAACCGCCGACTTCGCTCCGGTCTATCCCGCGGCCGAGGAGATCGCGGCGAAGACCGTCCGCCGCGTCGTCGACGACGCGCTGCCGAACGTCGTCCATTACTTCGACGCGCTCCCCGCCGAGCTGCGCGAGCGCGAGCGGATGCCGCTGAAGCGCGACGCGCTCGCTGCGCTCCATCAACCGCGGAGCGAGGCGGAAGCGGAACAGGCCCGCGGGCGGCTCGCGTTCGAGGAGCTGCTGCGCCTGCAGATCGGGATCGCGCAGCGCGCCGCAGCGCGCGAGCAATCGCTCGCGCCGTCGCTCGACGAGCCGGGGGAGCTGATCGCGCGCTACCGCGCGTCGCTGCCGTTCGCGCTGACGCCGTATCAGGAGCAGGCGATCCGCGAGCTCGACGAGGACCTGAAGCGGACGGTGCCGATGCAGCGGCTGCTCCAGGGCGACGTCGGCTCCGGAAAAACGGTCGTCGCGCTCTACGCATTGCTGCGCGCGGTCGAGCACGGCCGGCAGGGCGCGCTCATGGCGCCGACCGAGACGCTCGCCGAACAGCACTTCCTGACGATCGAGGGCATCTGCTTCGAGCTCGGCGTTTCGTGCGCCTTGCTGACGAGCGCGTCGAGGAAGCGGGAGCGCGAGCTGGCGTTGCAGGCCGACGTCGTCGTCGGCACGCACGCGCTCATCCAGGAAGGCGTCGAGCTCCGCGACCTGGCAGTCGCGGTCGTCGACGAGCAGCACCGCTTCGGCGTCGAGCAGCGG
>Ga0105240_10015265_pt1 | contig 10452 bp, 12 predicted proteins | sample KBSC54metaG_FD_80426 | JGI IMG/M metagenome (GOLD analysis project Ga0105240, IMG submission 80426) | Corn rhizosphere microbial communities from Kellogg Biological Station, Michigan, USA - KBS C5-4 metaG | ecosystem: Host-associated > Plants > Roots > Rhizosphere > Soil | place: Michigan, USA... | reverse complement strand
TCCCGCTGGTGCTGTTCGCGGCGATGATCGCCTGGATGTACCATGTGCTCGCGCACCGCCCCGGCGGTCAGCCAATCGGCGCGCTCGAGCGCTTCTTCGCCCGGATCGCCAGCCTCGCCCGCTCGATGCTTCCGCGGCGGCATGAGCCGGTGGCGGAGGCATGATCAATCTCGGCTTCTTCCCGTCGCGGCGGCTCGCGTTCTACATGGTGCGGCTGTTCCTCACCCGCAGCTTCGCGGTGCTGTTCGCGCTCATTCTCGTGCTCGAAACGCTCGACCTGCTGGGCGAAGCGGGCAAGATCCTCGCCGTGCCCGGCAACGGCGACGCGGCGCTGTGGCATTATGTCGCGCTCCGCGTCCCGCTCCTGGTCTCGCGCTTCCTTCCCTTCTCGGTGCTGCTCGGGACGCTGATCGCCTTTGTCGGCCTCAATCAGAATAGCGAAGTGGTGGCGATGAAGGCCGCGGGCCTTTCGGCGCACCAGATCCTCGCGCCGTTGATCGTGGCGAGCATCGGAATTGCGGCGCTTCTGTTCGCGTTCAACGAACGGGTGGTCGTCAACAGCGCGCGGGTCGTCAACGCCTGGTCGGACAATGACTACAAGCCGATCCCGCCCGCGCCCGGAATCCTCAGCAATGTCTGGGTCCTCGACGGCGACGATTTCGTCCGTGCCGGAATCGTCTCCGGCCACGGCGCCGGGATGATCCTGCGCCAGGTCAGCTATTATGACCGCACCGGCGGAGTCCTTCAGCGTGTCATCGACGCCGGCCGTGCAACGCCGCTCGGGCCGCGCGGCTGGCAGCTCCAGGACGTGACGGTCTACGACGCCAACCAGGCCGTCCTTCGTCACTATCCCTCGATGACTGCGCTCGCGGGCCTCACGCCGGATCAGTTCACCCTCGCCAAGGTCGAGCCGACCGAGCTTGACTATTGGACGCTGAAGCAGCGGATCGCCGAGCTCGAGGCGGCTGGGCGGCCGACCGACGAGGCGCGCGCGGGCCTCGCCCACAAGCTCTCGCAGCCGCTCTCGATCCTGCTGATGCCGCTGCTCGCCGCGGTCGCCGCCTTCGGCCTTGCCCGTTCCGGCCAGGTGCTGGTCCGGGCCGCGATCGGAATGGCGCTCGGCTTTTCCTATTTCGTCGCCGATAATTTCAGCCTGGCGATGGGCAATGCCGGCGCCTACCCGCCGCTGGTCGCCGCCTGGGCGCCATTCCTGCTGTTCCTGCTGATCGGCGAAGCGGTCCTGGTGAGGACCGAAGAATAGATTCAAATCCGCCCCGGTCGGGATGGGACGACAGCGGCGATCTCGGAACTCAGCGCTTCGACGAAATCCTGAAGCACACGCGGAAGCCGCCGCTTGCGCAGCACGATCAGGTCGATCGTCGCGGTTTCGAAGCTCGGTTCTCTCACCGGCACGGCGACCAGCCGGGCACCCTCGCCGGGGCGAAGAATGGCGCGCATCGGCAGGAGCGCCGCCCCCGCGCCGGCCCGCACGAAGCTTCGAAGCACCTCGAAATCGTTGCTGGTCAGAATCGGCTCAAGTCGCATCCCCAGCCGTCCTGCCGCCGCGTCAACGATCTGGCGAACCCCGAAGTCGACGTCGGGAAGCGCGAGCGGAATTCCCGCGACCTGCTCCGGGCGAATCTCGCTGGAACCGGCGAGCGGATGATCGGAGCGAACGGCGAGCATGACCGGCTCGGGAATACGCGCCAGGGGCAGGATCTCGGCGTCAGCCGGGACGCAATAGGCCAGCCCGATCTCGCACTGGCCGTCGCGCACCGACTGAGCGACCGCGGGGGACGGCATCAAGCGGATGTTGAAGGAAACCGCTGGATAGCGCGTGTTGAACTTATGGACCGCGCTCATCGGCGAGGTTGCGGCAATACTCTCGACCGCCGCGAGCCGCACCAGGCGGCGCTGGACTCCTCTCAAGTCGTCGAGGTCGGTGCGCAAGCTGTCATAGTCGATCAGCAGCCTGCGAACGAACTCGGCGGCGAGCGCGCCCGCGTGGGTCAGCTCGACGCCGTCCGAATGCCGTTCGAACAAAGCGGTCCCGATCTGCCGTTCGAGGATGGCGATGTGTCGGCTGACCGATGATGGGGCGACGCCGAGCGCCGAGCTCGCTTTGCGGATGGACCCGGCGCGAACCGTTTCATCGAACGCCCGAAGTGACCCATGGAACATCGCTCGTCCCCTCTTGGCTGCCCGCAAGCTGAACCACCGTTGCAAAATGCGCAACGCCGCTTCTGTTGATTTGATGCTCCGGACGAAGCCCGCGCGGGTGTATTCGGTGCGCCGCACAGGATTGGAGACGCGATGCGCCGCGGCCGGACAATCGAACTCGTCGTCATCCTCGCGGCAGCCACGCTCGCGGCCCCGGCGGCGGGCGCTCCGGGCGACGACATCTACCTGCGCCCCGGGCAGCTCGTTCAAGCCGATGGGGCGCGGCTCAATCTCTATTGCACGGGCAGCGGTTCGCCGACGGTGGTGTTCGATGCCGGACATCAGGACTGGGCGCCCGCCTGGGCCGTGGTCCAGCCGCAAGTCGCCAAATGGACTCGAGCGTGCAGCTTCGACCGGCCGGGTTACGGTTTCAGCCCTCCCGGTCCGATGCCGCGCACCAGTGAACGGATCGCGACCGAGCTTCACGACGCGCTGCGCGCGCTCGGGATCACCGGTCCTTTCGTGCTCGTCGGCCACGCATTTGGCGCGACGAATATGCGAACGTTCGCCGATCTCTATCCGGCCGAATTGCAGGGCCTTGTGCTGATCGATCCTGACGTCACCGACGTCGGCGCGCCCGACCAGGTCGCGCGGGCGCACGGCTTCTACATTCAGCAGGCCCTCGAAATTCAGCGTTGCGGAGACTCGCTTGCCGCCAATAGGCCGCAGCCGCCGGAACTCGCCTGCGACAAGCGGTTCTTCCGCGGTTTCCCCGAGCCTGGCTGGTCGGAAGCGCTGAACGCGGCGCTTGCGAACGCGGTCCACACCCGCCCTGGTCTCTCCGACGCCGCCAATGCCGAGCTGACTCAAATTCCCGGAGACGAATTGTGGCTCCGGGAGCATCGAATCTCCCTCGGCGCACGCCCGATGCGGGTGATCACCGCGGCCCAGCACAAGCCCGACAATATCGCCACCCAGGCCACGCTTCTTTCCGTCTCGTCGAATGCGAAGCAGATTCTCGCCACGCACAGCCGCAACGCCTACGTCCAGTTCGACGAGCCGCAGCTCGTCCTCGACGCAATCCACGAGGCAGCCGGACGATGATGCGCGCCTTAATTGCAGTTGGACTCATGTTTGGCTCGGCAGCCGCGGCAGCGCCGGGCGACGACATCTACACCCGGCCGGCTGTGCTCGCCCCCGCCCGCGATGGCGCGCGCCTCAATCTCGTTTGTCTCGGCACAGGATCGCCGACCGTGGTGTTCGATTCCGGCTATCTCGACTGGTCGCCCGCGTGGGCGACGGTGCAGCCGGCAATCGCCAAGTTCACCCGAAACTGCAGCTACGACCGGGCAGGCTCAGGGTTCAGCGAACCGGGGCCGTTGCCGCGCACCAGCGAGCGGATCGCAACCGAGCTCCACGACGCGCTGAAAGACGCGGGGATCGGCGGACCTTATATACTCGTCGGCCAGGCGTTCGGCGGCGATCATGTCCGCGCCTTTGCCGACCTTTTCCCGGCCGACGTGGCGGGCCTGATCCTCGTCGACGCCGACGCGAACGACGTCGATACGCCGGAGAACCGCCGCCGTGATGATGAAGGCGGCCGCGCTTACGTCCCGATGTTCAAGGCCTGTCGCGACGCGATCGCCGCTGGGAACACCGAGTTCGCACTGCCTCCGCCGCCCGGCCGCCCGCCGCGCAAATGCATCGTGGGATTCTTCCGCGGCCTTCCCGAACAGGAATGGTCGAGCGAACTCAACGCCAGGCTGCTCGATATCGCCCGGCACAAGGTGGCGATGTGGGATGCCGACCTTTCGGAGCTGCAGGAGACCCCCGGCGACGAGACCTGGCTACAGCAGCACCGCCGCTTCCTCGGGCGGACTCCGGTGCGGGTCCTGACCACCGGCAATCACGCCGTCCATTTCCTCGACAAGGAGCCGCCGCCGACGATCGACCATCTGAAGATGGAATATGACGTTGCCGTCGCCCAGTCGAAGTGGCTCTCGCTCTCCTCGGACTCGCGCCAGATCTTCGTCGAGAAGAGCGGAGAATATATCCAGTTCGACCGGCCCGACGCGATCGTCGATACGGTAAGGGAGCTCGTCGACAAGGCGCGCTGAAGTTCAGCCTCTTACGGTTCTGGCCGACGCGCTCGGCGAACGGACGCCGGCGATGATGTCGCGCACCAGCTCCGCCTTCGATACCAGGATCGGGTCCTCGACCTCGTTGCGGTCGTGATAGCGCCCGTGCGAGCGCCGGTCCCGCTCGCTCATCGTGTCCCGGTCCTTGTACTTGAGCGCCAGCTCCTCCGCCGAACGCGTAACGTAATGGTTGATGCGAAGCTCGGCGACCGAGACCTGGCTCGGCGCCGGGCCGATCTTCGAATAGGGGTCGAACGGCACATAGGGCAGGCGCGCCGCGATGTGGCGAAGCCGGCGGCGGCCGTTCGCCGAGCGGACGACGCGCACGGGCCGGAAATCCTCCGTAACCAGCGCGTGGCCGGGCCGGACCGTGAACAGGTGCGAGCCCTGCGGCTCGACCGCGAGCATGGGATCGACAATGCTCTTCACGCGCCGGTTGCGCGCCCAGCCGCTCCTGGCACGCCGGGTATAGGCTTCGATGGTCAGCCCCGCGGGCCGGCTCTTGTGGCCGGACGTGCCGTAGCGCTGCCAGTTCACGATCACGCCCGCATGCGCTTCGTACGCCTTCAACGCCTTGGTCAGCCTCTTGCCCGTCGGCGAGAAGAGATATTCGTCGGGGTCGATAAACGCCGCCCAGCGTGTCCTTCCGCGCAACCGCCGCAGAGCGTCGAGATATGCCCTGGTCTGCGACCCGCTCTTCCAGTGCAGCGGCCAGTCGAACAGCTCGACGAATCCCGCTTCGATCCACGGCCTCAACACTTCACGCACATTGTCGGTGCTGTTGTTGTCGTAGATGAGGACATGCTCGACGCCCTCGAGCATGCAGAATGCGAGCCATTCGTCGAGATAGGGCGCCTCGTTCTGGACCACCGTCATCGCGGACAGGTACCAGCGCGGCGATTGGCTTTTGCCCTGCTTTCTTTCGGGTCCGAATGCACGAACGGCGGCGGGCATGCGCCGCGCCTGCGCGCCGACGGCTTACGCTGGCGCGTCCAAGACATGAGCAATTCGTTATTCGGCGGACCGCCTAGCGGCTGCCCCAGCGGCGGAATCGGTAGCGGCCATGCACCGGCGCCGCGCGATAGGACTGACCCGACGTGCAGGTCACCTTGTAGACGCCGGCCGCGCCGTCGACCGCGCTGGTCGACGCGACCTCGCCGCAGGCGTAGCCGATGCGGTCGATGGTCCGCGCGACCAGCCTGCTCGCGAGCGGAAGGTCGGCCGCGGCAACGGTCTGGATGGAAGAATCGGCGGCGGGCGCGAGCGGATCGGCGGCGGGCTGACCGTCTTGCGGCTGCGCCGCGGCGGCGTCGCGCTCGCCCGGATCCGCTTGGGACGGGTCCGCCGCGGCCGCCACCGCCGCGGGCTGCCGCGCGAGGAGGCGCTCCGCCCGTCGCTTGCCCGGCTGGGCGCGGACAGTTGGCGCTGCTGCCGAAGCCGTATCGGCGACAACTGGCGTTTGAGCCGCCGAGACCGCTGCGGATTGCGGCCGAGTCCTCGCGGCGGGGACGGGCGCGGTCACCGCCGCCTGGCCCTGCTCGTCGCCCCTGACGGAAATCCCGGCGAGCGCCCCGACGAGCCCTGCGGCGAGCACGATCGCGCCGACCGCGACCGCCGGCCGCCTCCAGTCGATCGGCCGGACTTCGGCCTCTCCCGAGTCTTCCAGCAGCTCGTCGGGCGCGGGAGGCGGCTCCGGCTGCGCGGCCGGTCGAGCCGGGGGGTCGAGTTCGACCGGCCGCGCAATCTCGCTGAGCGAGGAGGCAATGAACGAAGCGGGCCCCGGATCGCGGCTCGGCTCGACGTGCGGCTCGACGGCCTGCGCCGGCGCCGAGATCCGGAAGCTCACCGCCATTGGTACGGGCGCCGGCCGGGGCTCGCGCCTGAGGCCGAGCGACTCGTCATAGGCGCGGCGCTTGTCCGGGTTGCGCAGCGTCTCGAACGCGAGTCCGATCCGCGCCGCGGCGGCGGCCGACCGCGCGCCGAACACGCCCATGGCCCTGGCGAAGGCCCGCGCGATCTCGTCCTGGCTCGCCGTCGGCTGAAGCCCCAGCGCATCGTAGTGGCTCGGACGCGAGCTGATTGTGCTGGCCATCTCAACTCCCCGCTAATGCTTTTGCCCAACTCTCTCTAAGTGTCGGAAGCTTCGCCTGTTTTTGGGCAAATTCTAGCTCGGTTCAGCGACTCGATGAGGCCGTTTGGCGGTAACGAGGCCGCCCGGCGCGGGGAAAAGCCGAAGTAAATGCGCAGCCCGCCTCGAGTGCCGCGTTAACCGCATGAAAAGGGTCGCGATGGTCTAGATTCCGCCTGTTCCTCTCGATGGAGGCGCTGAATGGCCTGGACTCAACCGCTGCTCCTGGTGAGCTTGATCGTTCTTCTCGTCGGCATCGTCCTGATGATTCGCCAGATCACGCGGCGGGTCCGCGAGCTCGTTCGAGGTGAGCGCCGGATCGTCGAAGAGACGGCAGACATGGCATGCCAGTCCCTGTTCCTCGGCGCACTCGCGCTGATGCAGCTCAGCCAGCTCGTCGGCCATGTCGGCGAGGGCGCCCTGCCTCCGGATCCGTGGCTTTCGCTGACCGCGAGCACGGGTATCTTCGTGCTTTTCGGCCTTTCGCTCGGGCGCCTGATGCTGCGCTGGCAATTGCGTCACGTTCTGAGCGAACGCGCGACCGGCAAGCAGCGCGTCACCGATCTCGGCTAAAGGCCGCGTCGTGCCTGGGGCACAACCGCGGCAGCGACGCCTCAGGCCGCGATCGGGCCGCTTATCCGCTCGGGCATCGGCCGGACGATGCGGTTGTGCAGCCGAAACTCGCGGCTGAAGAGGATGTGTAGCAGCAGCTTCGTCCACGACCGATGGTAATAGAGCCCGTCGTAGAATTCCGGCGCGGCGGCGCGGACCGCGGGCAGGCGCGACCAGGGTACGTGCGGGAAATCGTGGTGCTCGTTGTGATAGCCCATGTTGAACGACAGCTTGTTGAGCGGGCCGTAATAGGAATAGGTCTCCTGCCCCGGCCGGAACACGAAATGCTCCTGGATCGAGCGCGCGCCGACCGGGTGGACGCCGAGCGAGAACATGGTCGACAGGAACAGGTAGGCGACCGGCCACCAGCCGAAGAACAGCACGACGGGCGCCATCGCGGCGGCCATTGCGACGGCGTTGAACAGGACCCAGCGGTCGACCGTCCGGACGGCCTTCACGGCGGTCGGCCGAAGCAACCCCTGCACGGCCCAGAACATGCCCAGCCACAGCGCCTTGCGCCACGGGCTGTTGCCGACCCAGCGCGCCTCGCGCGGCGTCGGAACGTCGCCGTCGAGGCCGACGATGCCGAGATAGGAGTGGTGCAGCAGGTGATGGCTTCGAAAGCCCATCGCCGCCGGGAAGACGATTGCGACATTGGCGAAGATCGAGCCCAGGCGGTTGGCCCTCACCGTGCGGAACACGACATTGTGCGTGTAATCGTGGATCAGGACGAACAAAGCGTGGTTGGCGAAGGCGCCGACCGCGTAGGCGGCGATGATGATCGCCCACCATGGCGCATGGAGCAGCGCCAGCCCGATTCCGATCGCCAGCTGCATTGCGACGAGGAGCACGGTCCAAAGCGCAGACCACGGGTCGCGCCTGAACAGTTTTCGAACGTCCGGATGCGCGGCGAGGATTTGCTTCGCGCGCTGCCGGTGCGGCAGCGGCGCGTCGCTTGGCATGAACGCCGCCCCGGGCGCTGTCACGGCGACGATCTGATCACATCCTCTCCCCGCGCCCCCTGACGGTCGCCCCGGGCTTCTCCTAACATGGATTAGAAGAGGCGGACGAACGAATTATTGGCCCGCCGCCATCGGGCGGGCAGCCTCAGTTCGGCGGCGCGTTGAACCCGTTCCAGAGCGTGATCGGACCGCCACAGACCTTGGCAACGTCCAGGTGCTGTTCGCCGAGCAGCCAGGTTCCGGCCAGCCCGCTGATGAACCAAACGCAAATCGCACCGAGGATGTACGGCTTCATCCTGTCCTCCTCGCCGGCCCCGTGACGCAGGGTCGACCTACAATGATCGGCCGCACAGCCTAACGGCCAAGTCTTTACAACAGGTGTCGATTACCGCGGACCCGTCCTTGACCCGCGCGGTTCCGGCTCCATATTGGCTTTATGACTGGGCGTTCCCCTCGTTCAGAAATTCATCCGGGCAGCAGCACGGCACGAGCCTAGCGCCCCGGGCCGCCGCATGCCGGCGGGGGCAAGCCTGGGGCCTTCCCAATGAGCAACGCTCGCTAATCCCCGCGAGCGCATTCGATTCCTGAGCAGACGCGCTTCAACGCCGCCTTCACCGGCGTCCGCGGCCGCGCGTCTGCGCGCATTGGAGAATTTCAAGTCATGCTGAGCCAACGTTTCGCAGTCGAGTTCGACCGCCGCACCGTCGGCATCGCCGTCCGGGTGCCGGGCGGTTTCATGTTCTATTCCTCGAGCGACGATTTCGAAGCGCTCGACGGGCGTCTGTTCCGCCGCGCCCGCGCCATCGAGCGCGAATTGCGGCGGGTCGCCCGGCGCAATCGCCGCCGCCCGGCGGCGCCCGAGCGCCTGCCCGCGCTTTGACTTCACGCAAATACCAGGGAGCCAGACGATGAACGCTTATTCCAGCCATGGTCCCGCTGCGCCGCAAGCGCGGCTGACACGGGAGCAGGCCGCCGACCTGCTCGATCGCTATCCGCGCGTGTCCGATCGCGAGGCGAAGCTGATCCTCGCCTTCCTTCGCAAGGGGCGCCACCTCGACGTCGGCATGCTGAGCGCGGACGAGAGTCTGAAACCCCAGCTCGACCGCTTCATGGCCGACCATGCGAAGCATTTCCGGGTCGGCTTCGGCGAAGCCAGCGCGGTGATTGGAGCCATTGCCGGCTTCCTCGGCTTCTGCTGGCTGATCTGGGAGCTGGTCAAGCCGATGGCCGCCTGAGCGCGCGCGGGCGCCGGCAGCGCACGTTCAGTCCCCCGGCTCCTCCGGCGGCTTCGGCCTGTAGTCCGGTCCTTTGACGTAGCCCGGCGGGATCGTGAGGTCGTAGCTCTCGTCATAGGTCCAGCCGTCGGCCAGCCGCTCCCGCCGCATGCGCTCGCCGAACCTGCGGAGCCGCACCGCCAGCTCCTTGGTGAGCGCGCCGTCCTCCTCCGCCCCGGCTTCTTCGTCGTGGAACGGGTTTCCAGGCGACGCGCGGCCCCTCGATTCCAGAAGCTGGCTGATCTTGATCGCCTGGTCGATCGTGACCCTCGGCCCATCGTCGCTCATGTCGAGCTCGTCGGGATCGAACGTCTTCTTCGCTTGCTCGATCAGGTAGAGGTCGATCCCGGCCTTGGCGCTCTTCACGACCGCGTCGATCTTGGCGGAAAAGACGCGGTTCTTGAGCCTGCGCGCGCGGATCGCGTTGGTCGATACGCCCGCCGCGTCCGCGGCCATGCGCAGGTTCGGAAAAGCCGCGAGCGCGTCGAAGAAGATCTTCTCCTTGCGCTTTCCCCAGCGCTCCCCGCTCACCCGCCGAACCTTCCCGCCGGAGACCGTGAATTCCTCCCTGCCGGCGCAGCCGGTGGGGAGGGGAACCAGCGAAGCTGGTGGAGGGGCCTTCTTGATTGCCGCAATCTCCGCCTCCTCCTCGGCCTTCACCCGCGCGTCGTGCGCTCGACGCGCCTCCGCCCAACGCTCCGCGAATTCCGCATGCGCCCTCCGGCGGGCATAAGCGCTGCTGTAATCGACGGCAGCGTCCTTCGCCGCCGTACGAACCTCACCGGTTCTCTCAAGCGCCCGCAGGAATGCGGTCACCCAGCGCGGCTCTTTCCGGTTCATCCAATCCTCCCCGAGCTTGGTCGGAGAGGGTCCACCCTGGACTACGGTCCGGGGTGGCGGAGGGCCCCTCGTCCCGACTCGCTTAAGATGAACTAACCTATCCGGTTATCAATAGGAAAGCAGAATCTATCGCAGCTTGGCGATCTTGAGCTTGTCGAGCTTGGCCCGGTCCTTCACCGACTCCTCGCTGCGCGTGAGCGCCCTGGCGATCGCGCGCAGCGACATGCCCTTGCCGGCGAGCTGGTGCAGCTTCTGGATCTCGTCCTGCCGCCACGGCTGCCGATGCCGTTCGAACTTCGTCTCAGCCATAGGGCCTCCCCTTCCGGCGCCATACCACG
>Ga0105240_10015264_pt1 | contig 10452 bp, 11 predicted proteins | sample KBSC54metaG_FD_80426 | JGI IMG/M metagenome (GOLD analysis project Ga0105240, IMG submission 80426) | Corn rhizosphere microbial communities from Kellogg Biological Station, Michigan, USA - KBS C5-4 metaG | ecosystem: Host-associated > Plants > Roots > Rhizosphere > Soil | place: Michigan, USA... | reverse complement strand
TCACACCTGCGAAGTAATTCGTTGTACAGTTCCCTCTTATCGGCGCGCAGCGCCGCTAACATACGGGGTTCGCGCAGCGAACCCCGGGAAAAGTTTGGGCGAAGCCCATGGAAAGCCGACGTGGCGAAATTGGTAGACGCGCTAGTTTGAGGGGCTAGTGGGGCAACCTGTGCCGGTTCGACTCCGGCCGTCGGCACCATCATTTTATGATCCGGAAGTATTCGTTACGCAACGCAACACCCGTGCGCCTGATACAATTATGGTCAATTGACGTGATCGGACGCTTTTGATGTTGCGACAGTATTTGCCGATATTGATTTTCATGGGCTTGGCCACCGTTCTGGGACTCGCATTGTTCACCATCGGTTGGGTCCTGGGGCCACGCCGTCCCGACGCCGAGAAGCTCTCGCCCTACGAGTGCGGCTTCGAGGCATTCGAGGATTCCCGGATGCGCTTCGACGTGCGCTACTACCTGGTCGCCATCATTTTCATCGTCTTCGATCTGGAGATCGCCTTTTTCTTCCCGTGGGCGGTCTCACTGCAGCGGACCGGAACCTTCGGCTTGCTCGCCATGTTGATTTTTGCCTTGGTGCTGGTCGTCGCTCTGGTGTACGACTATAGGAAAGGGGCGCTCGAATGGGATTAGAAGCCGTGTCCGCCGACACCAATGCGGTGCGTGGCTTCGAGGTCACCACGGTAGACAAGCTGATCAACTGGGCCCGCACCGGCTCGCTGTGGCCGATGACCTTCGGGCTCGCCTGCTGCGCGGTCGAAATGATGCATGCCGGCGCCGCGCGTTACGATCTGGACCGGTTCGGCGTGGTGTTCCGGCCGAGCCCGCGGCAATCGGACGTGATGATCGTGGCCGGTACGCTGGTGAACAAGATGGCCCCCGCCCTGCGCAAGGTGTATGACCAGATGGCCGAGCCGCGCTGGGTGATTTCCATGGGTTCGTGCGCCAACGGCGGCGGCTATTATCACTACTCGTACGCGGTGGTGCGCGGCTGCGATCGCATCGTGCCCGTGGACGTGTACGTGCCGGGCTGTCCGCCGACGGCTGAGGCGCTGCTCTACGGCATCATTCAGCTGCAAAACAAGATCAAGCGCAATAAGGCCATCATCCGATGAGCATCCCTCCGAGCGCCGCGGCGGAGGCCACCGCGCCGACCCGCCTTCAGAGCCTTGCGGCCGCCGTCGCGGGCGCCTTGCCCGATCAGGTGCAGGCGCTGGCCGAGCATGCGGGTGAATTGAGCTACGAAACGGCCGCCGAGCGTCTGCTGGAAACGGCTCTGGTGCTGCGCGATGGCGCCGGGCTGAAATTCGAGATGTGCATGGACGTGTGCGGCGTGGACTACCTGGAGTATGGCCGCGCCGAATGGAAGACTCAGGATGCCACCTCGTCGGGTTTCAGCCGCGGAGTCGCGCGCGGCCCGGCGATGGACGCGCCGGTGGCTCCCGGCAGGCGCTTCGCCGTCGTTTACCACCTGTTGTCGATCTCCCTGAATCAGCGCCTGCGCCTGCGCGTGTTTTGCGCCGACGACGCCGAGCCCATGGTGGATTCGGTGACGGGTGTATGGGCCGGGGTCGATTGGTTCGAGCGCGAGGCTTTCGACATGTTCGGCATTTTGTTCAAGGGTCACCCGGACCTGCGCCGCCTGCTCACCGATTACGGCTTCATCGGCCATCCGTTCCGCAAGGACTTCCCGCTCTCCGGCAATGTGGAGGTGCGCTACGATCCGGAGAAGCGGCGTGTGGTGTACCAGCCGGTCAGCATCGAACCGCGGGTCCTGGTGCCCAAGGTCATCCGTCACGACAATCGCTACGATGCCGCGCTGACCAATGCGCCGGTGGGGAAACCCGGTGGCTGAGATCCGCAACTTCACCATGAACTTCGGCCCGCAGCATCCGGCGGCGCATGGAGTGCTGCGCCTGGTGCTGGAGATGGATGGCGAGGTGATTCAGAAGGCGGATCCGCACATCGGGCTGCTGCACCGCGGAACGGAGAAGCTCGCCGAGAGCAAGCCCTTCAATCAGTCGATCGGCTACATGGATCGGCTGGACTACGTCTCCATGATGTGCAACGAGCATGCCTATGTCATGGCGATCGAGAAGCTGCTGAGGATCGAGCCGCCGTTGCGCGCTCAGTACATTCGCGTCATGTTCGATGAAATCACGCGAATATTGAATCATCTGATGTGGCTGGGCGCCCACGGCCTCGACATCGGTGCCATGACGGTGTTCCTGTACTGTTTTCGCGAGCGCGAAGATCTGATGGATTGCTACGAGGCGGTGTCCGGCACCCGAATGCATGCCACCTACTATCGGCCGGGCGGCGTATATCGCGATTTGCCCGACTCGATGCCCAGGTACCAGTATTCCGAGTGGCGCAGCAAGAAGGACGTGGACCGCCTCAACGAACGGCGTTCCGGCAGCCTGCTGGATTTCATCTCGGATTTCACGCGGCGGTTTCCGGCGTGCATCGACGACTATGAATCCCTGCTCACCGACAACCGCATTTGGAAACAGCGCACGGTGAACATCGGCGTGGTGGCGCCTGAGCGCGCCATGCAGCTGGGTTTTTCAGGTCCCATGCTGCGCGGCTCCGGCGTGGAGTGGGACCTGCGCAAGAAGCAGCCCTACGATGTGTACGATCGAATGGATTTCGACATTCCGGTCGGCCGCAGCGGCGACTGCTACGACCGCTATCTGGTGCGCGTCGAGGAATTGCGCCAGTCGACGCGCATCATCGATCAGTGCGTCGCGTGGCTGAAGGCGAATCCGGGTCCGGTCATGATCGACGACCGCAAGGTGCGGCCGCCGCGCCGCGAACAGATGAAGGGCGACATGGAATCCTTGATCCATCATTTCAAGCTCATGACCGAAGGTTATTGCGTGCCTGAAGGCGAAGCGTATGCCGCCGTCGAGGCGCCGAAGGGCGAGCTCGGCGTGTATCTCGTGTCCGACGGCGCCAACAAGCCGTACCGCCTCAAAGTGCGCGCACCCGGCTTTGCGCATCTGGCGGCGCTCGACGAAATGGTGCGCGGGCACATGCTGGCGGACGTGGTGTCGATGATCGGCACCCAGGACATCGTGTTCGGCGAGATCGATCGATGAGCGTGCAGCTATCCGACCATGTGCGCGAGGAAATCGACCGCTGGGTGGCGAAGTTTCCCGCGGACCGCAAACGCTCCGCGGTGATTTCCGCGCTGCATGCCGCGCAGCATGAAAACAACGGCTTCCTGACCACGGATCTCATGGACGCCATAGCCGATTATCTGGGGCTCGCGCCCATTCAGGTGTACGAGGTGGCGACGTTCTATTCCATGTTCGAGACCAAGCCGGTGGGACGCCATCACGTGTCGGTGTGCACCAATATTTCCTGCATGCTGCGCGGTGCGCAGGAAGTTGTCGATCATGTCGAGAAGAAGCTCGGGATCAAGACCGGCGAGAGCACCGCGGACGGGCGCATTTACTTGAAACAGGAAGAAGAGTGCCTGGCGGCCTGCACCGGGGCGCCGATGATGATGGTCGATCACGTCTTTCACGAGAACCTGACGCCCGAGAGCATCGATAGAATCCTGGATGAACTGACATGAGCCCGGACGACGCGAACTCGAACGGCATGAGCGGGAACGGCTGATGGAATACGAGCAAAATCTGGTGTTGTTCGAGGCGCTGAAATTCGAGCGGCCGTGGACGCTCGAGGGGTACCGCCAGTTCGGCGGCTATCAGGCGTGGGAGAAAATCCTGCGCGAACGGACGCCGCGCGAGAAAATCATCGAGGAGGTCAAGGCCTCGGGGCTGCGCGGCCGCGGCGGCGCGGCGTTCCCCACCGGCGTGAAATGGAGCTTCATGCCGCGCACGTCGCCGGCTCAGAAATACGCCGTGTGCAATTCGGACGAATCAGAGCCCGGCACCTGCCACGACCGGGATATTTTGCGCTACAACCCGCACTCGGTCATCGAGGGCATGGCCATCGGCGGCTACGCCATGACGGCCACCGTCGGCTACAACTACATTCGCGGCGAATTCCTGGCCGAACCCATTCCGCGCTTCGAAGCCGCCCTGGCGGAAGCCTATGCCGCAGGGCTGCTCGGCAAGAACATTCAGGGCAGCGGTGTGGATTTCGATCTGCACACCTTCATCGGCGCCGGCGCCTATATTTGCGGAGAAGAAACCGCGCTGCTCGAATCCCTGGAAGGCAAGCCGGGCAAACCGCGCTTCAAGCCGCCGTTTCCCGCCAATTTCGGCTTGTTCGGCAAGCCCACCACCATCAACAACACCCAGAGCTATGCCTCGGTACCGACCATCATGCGCAAGGGCGCCGCCTGGTTCGCGGGCTTGGGGCCGGTGAATTCCGGCGGCACGGTGATTTTCTCGGTCTCGGGCCACGTGAACAAGCCCGGCAACTACGAGTTGCCCATGGGGATTCCGTTCAAGGATCTGATGGAACTGTGCGGCGGCATCTGGAAAGGACGCAAGCTCAAGGCGGTGATTCCCGGGGGGTCATCCTGCATGGTGCTGCCCGCCGAGGTGATCTGGAACACCAACATGGATTACGACTCGCTGAAGAAGGCCGGCTCGTCCTTCGGTACGGGTGCGGTCATCGTCATGGACGAGACCACGTGCATGGTGCGCGCGCTGGAGCGGCTGTCGCGCTTTTACATGTCGGAGTCCTGCGGCCAGTGCACGCCCTGCCGCGAAGGCACGGGTTGGCTGGACCGGATGCTGAAGCGCATCATCGCCGGCCAGGGCCGGAGCGAGGATCTGGCACTGCTGGTCAATGTGGCGGGCAACATCGAGGGGCACACCATCTGCGCTCTGGGGGACGCGGCCGCGTGGCCGGTACAGAGCTTCTTGAAGCATTTCCGGCATGAGTTTCAGTACATGATCGAGCACAAGGGACGCTCGATCGTCGAGGGGGCGGGCGGCTCGGTCGGCGATGCCCCGGCCGTGGCGGCGTAGGGCGGACCATGAGCGACGACACGGTCAATATCGAAGTCAACGGAGTGGCGGTGAAGGCCCGCAAGGGCCAGATGATCATGCAGGCCACCGACCCGGCCAATATCTACATTCCGCGCTTTTGCTACCACGACAAGCTCACCGTCGCCGCCAATTGCCGCATGTGCCTGGTCGAGGTGGAGAAGGCGCCGAAGCCGCTGCCTGCCTGCGCCACGCCGGTGAGCGAGGGCATGAAGGTGTTCACCCGCTCGCCGAGGGCCGTGGCCGCGCAGCGGGCGACCATGGAATTCCTGCTGATCAATCATCCGCTCGACTGTCCGATTTGCGATCAGGGCGGCGAGTGCGAATTGCAGGATCTGGCCCTGGGCTACGGCCGGGACATTGCGCGTTTCAGCGAGCGCAAGCGGGTGGTGAAGGACAAGAATTTGGGACCGTTGGTTTCGACCGACATGACGCGCTGCATTCACTGCACCCGCTGCATTCGCTTCGGCCAGGAGATTCAAGGCTACCCGCAACTTGGCACCACCGGCCGCGGCGAGAACATGGAAGTGGGCACCTACATCGAACACAGCGTCGATCATGAACTGTCGGCGAACATCATCGACCTATGTCCGGTCGGCGCGCTCAACAACAAGCCGTTCCGCTATCACGCCCGCGCGTGGGAGATGACCCAGCAGGCATTGGTATCGCCGCACGACGCCTTCGGCACCAATGTGTACGCGCATGTGCTGCGCGGCAGGTTGATGCGCATGGTGCCGCGCGAAAATGAGGCGATCAACGAAACCTGGATCGCGGATCGCGATCGCTTCGGGTTCGAGGGCCTGTATTCGGCGGACCGCGCCACCTTGCCCATGGTGCGCATCGAAGGCGAACTGCGGGTGGTCGACTGGGAAACGGCGCTCAATGCGGCCGCGGAAGGGCTGCAGAAAGCGGCCGCGGCGCGGGCGCAAGCCGGCGTCGGATTCCTGGCATCGCCCCTGGCGACGCTCGAAGAACTGTACCTGCTGTCCCAGGTCGCACGGGGCATGGGCAGCGCCAACATCGATCACCGTCTGCGCCAGCTGGATTTCCGCGCGCAGGCAACGGATGCCGCGTTTCCCCATCTCGGCGTCGGCATCGCCGAGGTGGAGCGCCTCGACGGCGTGCTGGTCGTCGGCTCGAACTTGCGCCACGAGATGCCCATGCTGGCGCATCGAATCCGCAAGGCGGCGGTGCGCAGCGGCGGCGCCAAGGTCGCCTTCCTGAATCCGCGCCGCTTCGACTATATGTTTCCGGTCGCGGCCTATGGTCTGGCGGAAGCGGACCTGGTGGGCGAACTGACCGCGGTGGTGCGGGCCGCGGCGGCCGCCGCCGACAAGCCGCTGCCGGCCGGTCTCGGCGGCGCGCCGGTCACGGATGTTCACCGCGCTCTCGCCGGCGCACTGATGAACGGCACGCACCGCGCCGTCATCCTGGGCACTCTGGCGCAGAGACATCCGGCCTACTCGGAACTCAAGGCATTGGCGGCGCTGCTGGCGCAGCTGTGCGCAGCCAGCGTCGGCTGCATCACCGAGGGCGCCAATGCGGCGGGCGCTTATCTTGCGGGCGCCGTGCCGCATCGCGAACCGGGGGGCGCCGCGGCCGCCGCGCCCGGACTGAATGCGCGCGCCATGTTGGAATCCGCGCTGCCTGCCTACGTCCTGTTGGGCCCCATCGATCCGGCGCACGACTTCGGAGTCGACGCCCGCGCCTTGAGCCAGGCGGAGCTGGTGGTCGCGGTGACCTCGCATCTGCCGGAGACTCTGCGCGCCTGCGCGCATGTGGTGCTGCCGACGGGCGCGTTCGCCGAGACCTCGGGAACCTTCGTCAATGCCGAGGGGCGCTGGCAAAGCTGGACGGGCGCGAGCAGATTGCCGGGCGAGAGCCGCCCGGGCTGGAAGGTGTTGCGCGTGCTCGCGAACCTGCTGAACGTGCATGGCGTGGATTACGCGAGCTCGGAGGAAGTCCGCGAAGCGCTGAAGGCTTTGTGCGGCGATCGAATCCAAGCAACGAACAATGGAGTCGATGCCGGCGCGCGCGGCGCCGCGGCACCGGCCGCCGACGGGCGCGCGGCGGGCGCGTGGGTGGATATTCCGCCGTACCAGGGCGATGCGCTGGTGCGCGGCTCCGAGGCTTTGTCGAAGACCAAGGACGGGCGCATGGCCCGAACCGTGATCTAAATGTGGGATTGGAATCCCATTCGCGATTGGCTGTCCGGATACATCACGGCGTATTGGACTTATCCGTTGCTGCTCGCCGTGCAGATCCTGATATTCATGATTTGCGTCATTCTGACCATGGCGTTCTACACCCTGGCGGAGCGCAAGGTCATCGGCTGGATGCAATCGCGCAAGGGCCCCAATCGCGTCAGCGGTCTGTTGATTCCGGGTCTGGCCCAGCCGTTTGCCGACGTGGTCAAGCTCATCTTCAAGGAAATCATCATCCCGGCGGACTCGAACGGTTTCCTGTTCCGCCTGGCTCCGTTTCTGGCCCTGGTGCCGTCGCTCGCCATCTGGGCGGTGATTCCGCTGCGGCCGGAACATGCCTTTGCCGACATCGACGCGGGACTGCTCTACATCCTGGCGCTGACCTCCATGGGCGTGTACGGCATCATCCTCGCGGGCTGGGCGGCCAATTCCAAGTACGCATTCCTGGGCGCCATGCGCTCCGCGGCCCAAATCGTCGCCTATGAGATCGCCATGGGTTTCGCCATGGTGGGCGTGTTGATGGCCGCCGGCAGCCTCAATATCGGCGACATCATCGCCGCGCAGCGCGGCCTGTTCGGCTGGAACTGGACCTGGTTGTTTCCGTTGCTGCTGGTGTACTTCATTTCGGGAGTGGCGGAAACGAACCGCGCGCCCTTCGACGTCGCCGAAGGCGAGTCGGAGATCGTCGCCGGCTTTCACGTCGATTATTCGGGCATGGCGTTCGCGCTGTTTTTCATCGCCGAATACGTCAATATGATCCTGGTCTCGGCGCTGACGGTGGTGTTCTTTTTCGGCGGCTGGCTGTCGCCGTTCGACGGCTGGCTGCCGGAGGGCTCATGGCTGGCGGCGCCCGGTTTTTTCTGGTTCGGCTTGAAAACGCTGTTCCCGATGTTTACTTTTCTGTGGTTCCGCGCGACGTTTCCGCGTTATCGCTACGATCAGATCATGCGTTTGGGTTGGAAAGCCCTGATTCCGGTGACGCTGGTCTGGCTGCTGGTCGAGGGCTTCATGGTGTATTTCCATGTGGGCCCGTGGAAGGGGCATCTGTGATGCAGGGCATTCGCAATTTTCTCAAGACCTATTTGTTGTGGGAGCTCCTGGAAGGGCTGTGGGTGACGCTCAAGGGGCTGTTCGCCGCCAAGGTCACGGTGCACTACCCGGAAGAGAAGACCCCGCAGAGCAATCGCTTTCGCGGGCTGCATGCCCTGCGCCGCTACCCGAACGGCGAGGAGCGCTGCATCGCCTGCAAGTTGTGCGAGGCGGTGTGCCCGGCGCTCGCCATCACCATCGAATCCGATGTGGGCGCCGACGGCACGCGCCGCACCACGCGCTACGACATCGATCTGTTCAAGTGCATTTACTGCGGCTTCTGCGAAGAAGCCTGTCCGGTCGATGCCATCGTCGAAACGCGCCTGCACGAATATCACATGGAGAACCGCGGCGAGAACATCATGAGCAAGGATAAATTGCTCGGCATCGGCGAGCGCTACGAAGCCATGATTGCGGCGGACCGCGCCGCCGACGCCCGGTACCGCTGATGTTTCCGGCCATACTCTTTTTCATATTCGCGGCGACGCTGATCGGGGCGGCCCTCGGGGTCATCCTGGCGCGAAATCCGGTCTATTCGGCCCTGCTGCTGGTGCTGTGCTTCTTCAACAGCGCCGTGATCTGGGTGCTGCTGGATGCGGAGTTCCTGGGGGTAGTGCTGGTGCTGGTCTACGTCGGGGCCGTCATGGTGCTGTTCCTGTTCGTGGTCATGATGCTCGACGTCAACCTCGAGGAATTGCGCAAGGGACTGGCGAGCTACTGGCCGCTGGCGGTCGCGGTCGCCGGCTTCGTGGTGTTCGCCATGATCAACGTCATCGTGGTGAAGCACCTCGGCGGCATGAGCCTGCGGACCGCCGTGCCGCCGCCCGCCGGATATTCCAATACACGCGAGCTGGGCGCGGCCCTGTTCACGCGCTATGCCTATCCCGCGCAGATCGCCGCGCTGATTCTGCTGGTGGCGAGCGTCGCCGCCATCGTCCTGACGCTGCGCACCCGCAGCGGCGCCAAGCAGCAGAACATCGCCGCGCAGGTTGCGGTGCGCGCCCGGGACCGGGTTCGAATCGTCAAGATGGCCTCGGAGAAAAGACCATGATCACACTGACCGAGGTGCTGGCGCTGTCCGGAGCCCTGTTCGCGATCGGGATCGCGGGCATATTTTTGAACCGCAAGAACGTCATCGTGCTGCTGATGTGCATCGAACTCATGCTGCTCGCCGTGAACTTCAATTTCGTCGCTTTCTCCCGGTATCTCGGCGATCTGAGCGGCCAGATTTTCGTTTTCTTCATACTGACGGTGGCGGCGGCCGAGGCGGCGATCGGCCTGGCGATTCTGGTGGTGGTGTTCCGCGAACGCCGCAGCATCGAAGTCGAAGTTCTCGATACTCTCCAAGGCTGAGGAACACGCGACATGCAGCCGATCTACCTCACCATCGTGTTGGCGCCGTTGCTGGCGGCCGTCGTTGCCGGATTGTTCGGCAGGACCATCGGCCGGGTGGGGGCGCACAGCGTCGCCATCCTGGGCGTCGGGATTTCATGCGTGCTGTCGTTCTACGTTCTGTACCAGAGCCTGTTCGGCGGACTCGAGACCTTCAACGGCACGGTCTATACCTGGCTGGTGAGCGACGGCCTGTCGATGAACATCGGATTCCTGGTCGACCGGCTGTCCGCCCTGATGATGGCGGTCGTGACCTTCGTGTCTCTGATGGTGCATGTCTACACCATCGGCTACATGCACGATGACGCCGGCTACCAGCGCTTCTTCAGCTACATTGCATTGTTCACGTTCGCCATGCTGATGCTGGTGATGTCGAACAATTTCATGCAGTTGTTCTTCGGCTGGGAGGCCGTGGGCGTCGTGTCCTACCTGTTGATCGGCTTCTGGTATACGCGCGAGTCGGCCATTTTCGCCAACTTGAAGGCGTTTCTGGTCAATCGGGTCGGCGATTTCGGCTTCATTCTCGGCATTGCCGCCGTGCTGCGCTATACCGGGTCGCTGGATTACGCGACCGTGTTCGCGCACGCCGACCAGATCGCGGCGGCGCAAGTCCACATCAGCGACCACATCGTCTGGCCCGCGATCACCGTGACCTGCATCCTGCTGTTCGTGGGCGCCATGGGCAAGTCCGCCCAGGTGCCGCTGCACATCTGGCTGCCCGATTCCATGGAAGGCCCGACCCCGATCTCGGCATTGATCCACGCGGCGACCATGGTGACGGCCG
>Ga0105240_10015263_pt1 | contig 10452 bp, 13 predicted proteins | sample KBSC54metaG_FD_80426 | JGI IMG/M metagenome (GOLD analysis project Ga0105240, IMG submission 80426) | Corn rhizosphere microbial communities from Kellogg Biological Station, Michigan, USA - KBS C5-4 metaG | ecosystem: Host-associated > Plants > Roots > Rhizosphere > Soil | place: Michigan, USA... | reverse complement strand
GCCGGCTTGATGCCGAGAGTTGCCAGGAAGCCGGAAGATGCTCGGATTCCCATGAGGTGCTCGGCTCTTCCGGGAGCTGTGAGATCGAAATTATGAAACACCAGCGCGGACATCGCGTCAGACGAGCGCGAGGTGCGTCTCCAATCTTCAAAGTTTGGGTATGACACACTGAGCTGATGACCGCCCGGACGCTCCTCCCAGAGGAATACGAGGCGATCGGCTTGTGGAAATGGTAACGGAGCCAAAATCACGCCCTGAACGATGCTGAACATCGCGGTATTCGCGCCGATTCCCAATGCGATTGTGATGATGGCAACGCACGTGAATCCAGGGTTGCGTGTCAGTGTGCGCAGGCCGAACCGCAGGTCGCGGGCTAGAGTTTCAAGGGTTGTCGAAGAAGACATGCCGCAGCACTACCTCTCTGTAGGGCGCACTCCCTTCAGAATGAGACGGCCAAGTTCCGCGGTTGAGTGCGAATTCAGCACGAAATCTTTGGAATCTAGAGATTTGCTCTTTTCGCGCTCAACCGAGGCCTCTGTCCGATGGAGACTTCAGCGCGATTCGATTTTCCACCTCTGGTCGGCATCTCTTCACGGTCGGTTTGTCCCCAACTCGGAAGCAATTGAACAGCAGCCATCCATGAAGCCGAATCTCGCCAGATTGCAACCTGCTGTTCTGATCGCCTCTCCGACTTCCAGGTGAGCTGCTGTTGCTTCAGCCCGTCGCCTCAACCCCCACCGGCAGCGTCGGCAAACCCCCAAGCTCTTTCCCCTCCGCGACGATGGCGTCGAGGTGAGCCAGGGTGTCTTCCACGGAGACGGTGTACATCTCGCGGGCGGCGTCGTAGCCCTCTTCGATGAGCTGCTTGAGGTGCCGGCCGGCGATCTGGACGGCAATTCGATCCGTGATGACCTTGCCGGAGCGCTTCTTCTGCTCTACCCAGGCGGTGCAGGGCAGCGCGATCCCCATGGGGCGACCGTTGACGTCGAAGCGGATGTCGACGGCATCGGCGTGGCGGGTGGCTATGGCCACAATGTTCGCTCTCCACTGGCAGTGGAGGTCTTCGCCGGTCCAGCGATCGGTCACATGGAAGTCTTCGTACATAACTCAAGCCTATCGTCTGGGTGGTTTGAGTGGCAAGGATACCAATCACGATTGGTGGACTGCAATCTAAGCCCACTGTTAGACTAGTAGGGTTGCAATGGCTGTGCCCCGCCTGTAAGGACCCGCCTGCAAGTTGATCGTAGAGAAGGACAAATAAACAAGTGGATACACAAACACGTCATGCCTTGAAGGGCGATAAATTTGCCCAGGCCACCAAGACCAGCGTTACCTGGCTGAGCGGACACCGCAGCAACGTCATGCGGTGGGCCATCGGGGCCGCAGTGGTCCTGGTTGTAGGAATTGGATTTTTGGTTTTCTGGAACATGCAGGAGAACTCGGCTGAGCAGGCCCTCGGGCAGGCATTGGACATCTATACGGCACCGCTGGCACTCCCCGGTGGTCCGGCCGAGCCTGGAACCTACGCTACGGTGTCCGATCGTGCGAAGGCCGCGAATCAGCAATTCAAGGCGGTTGCGGAAAAATACGGCTGGCTGACCGAAGGCTCAAAGGCGCGGTATTTTCAGGGCGTGACCGAGCAGGAACTGGGGCAGACCTCGGCGGCAGAGAGCGACCTGAAAAAGGTGGCTGACTCCTGGAATCGGAACCTGGCCAACCTGGCGAAGGTGGCGCTTGCCTCCATCTATCACCAGACCGGGCGCGATCAGCAGGCCATCGACCTGTACAACGAGATCATCTCCAAGCCCTCTGAGACCGTTACGGCCGGGGTGGCGCAGCTTGATCTGGCCGATCTGTACGACGTGACCGGCAAGCAAGCCCAGGCAAAGGCGTTGTGGGCCAAGCTGAAGGATTCGGACAAGGATGGGGCCGCCGGTTCGATCGCAGCGCAGAAGCTGGCAGGGAAGTAAGTAGCAAAGCAGAAGGCCGGTCCGAACCTCGGACTGGCTTCGTTTTTCAGTAGTCCAGGGCGGTCTGGGAAGGCGAATTCGGCCATCAGGCCGCCGTTTTGCGTAATCTGAGCATTTTTTTGCCCATCTGCGTCTGGTGTTTGTATGAGCGCCAGCCAGACACTAGTTCCAGGTTGGATGGAGATCGTCGAGAGCTCTGTGCATGACGCAGCCCGCCAGCACGCGGAGGAAGCAGCACTGGCGGCTCTGGTCGACCAGTACGCGAGCACTCTGTATCGTGTAGCCTTCTCCGTTTTACGCAACCAGCAGGATGCGGAAGATGCAGTGCAGGAGGCGTTTCTGCGGGTGCTGCGGCATCGCGAAACGCTGGGCGAGATTCGCGACCATCGCGTGTGGCTGGTGCGGATCGTCTGGAACATCGTGCTCGATCGCAAACGCCGCGCGAAGACACGTCCTGAGACCGATGACATTGCCGACCTAACGCGGGTGCTGCCCGCAACCGGGATGAGTGCTGAGCAGAGAGCGGCCGCCGTGCAGCATCACTCGAGTGTTCTGGCATGCGTGGAGAAGCTGCCGGATCGCGAGCGCGAGGTGATGCTGCTGTCGGCGTTCGAGGAATTATCCAGCGTGGAGATTGCAGCAGTGCTCGGCGTGACTGAGTCGAGCGTGCGCTCGCGGCTCTTTCGCGCGAGGAATCTGATGGCTGAGCTGCTCCAGCACAAGAGGAGTACACCATGAATTCAGAAGTTCGGTTCGACCGAAGCGTAGGCGCCCTTGCGACGGAAGAGACACTGCGAATGATCGCGAGGCTGCCCGCGCCGGCGGGACTTGAAGATCGCGTGAAGGCAGGACTGCGTTCCGCACCGAAGAGCGCGAATGTCATTGCGTGGCCGTTGGCCTCGGCGAATGGGTGGATGCGCAGTGCTGGGATGCGGGGTGCTGCTGCGGCAGCGATTGTGCTGGCAATTGCCGGCGGTGGCTGGGGGGTCTACTCGCACATTCAGGTTGCGCCGGTTCCGTCCGCGCTTGCTGATCCGCAGTTGCCGGGCGCGGCAGGAAGATTCAGCACCGCGGGGGCCATGCATGTTCCGCAGACAGTTCAAGGGCCGGTTGTGGCTGCTCCGGTGCTTAAGAAACAAGTGCAGCCGCCCGCCGAAGCCGTCCCTTCTTGGCAGCAGCATGCGGCGAAGAAGGGCAAGGCTCATGCGCAGTCTCATTCTTCCGCAGCTACGCCATCCATTAAATAGTCGAGATGTCACCGCTGGCTGTGCCCCGTTCACGCGTTCCTGGCGATGAGCGGGATGGCCGCATCAGTGAGCTAACGAATCGCAATCCCGGCGACTATTCGTCTTTCATGATGGACCGGATCAGCATGCCCAGAATGGCTAGCACCACTGCGGCCCAGAACGCCGGCACCCATCCGTAAACCGTAAGTCCGGTCACCATCTTTGAGGCCAGCAGGATCATCGACGCGTTAACGACGATGAGGAAGAGGCCGAACGTCAGCAGCGCGAACGGGAAGGTGATGACCTTCATCAGGAAGCCGAGCGTCGCATTCAGGACGCCGATCACCAGGGCGGCCATCATCGCTGAGCGGACATCATTGACGTAGAACCCCGGCACGAAATTCGCCGTCACCATCAGCGCGATGGCACTCAGTATCCAGTGAATAAGCGCTCGAAACATGCTGGGTTCTTCTCCCGATGCCGCGGTTGGAGCGTGTGGGTTCCTTCTCTTATTGGTAAGCCATCATAACGCGGCACGCAATGTCCCGAGCGCGTTTTTGTGCGACCATTCTAGTAAGTAACAACTGAGTACCCTCTTTAGTACGTGTGACTTCAGACGTCTTGTCACGAAGGGCCAGCCTCCCTCATGCACCGTTGTAATCGCTTATTCGCCATCGTCATCGGCATTGCCTGTCTGCTTAGTCTGCAAGGCGCAGTGTGCCAGCAGACCACGCAGGCGCCGCTGCCGGACATCCGGGAACTGATGCGGCAAGTGCAGGAGCACCAGAAGAAGCTCGACCAGGTACGCGAGAACTACACCTACACGTCATATCAGGTAGTGCAGGACGTGGATGCGAACGGACAGATGAAGAAGACCGAGTCGTCAGAGTATGAGGATTTCTTCGTGAACGGACACGTCATCGAGCGCAAGGTGAAGGCGAACGATAGGCCGCTCGATCAGAACGCGGAGCGCAAGGAAACGGAGCGGGTCGCCAAGCTGGTGGAGAAGGCGGAGAAGACTCCGCGCGAAAAGCCGCTCGAGGGGCCGAGCATCACCATCGGCCGCCTGCTGGAGATTATGGACGTGCGCAACGAACGGCGCGAGCTCTACCGCGGCGATCCGACCATCGTTTTCGATTTTGTTGGCCGCAAGGACGCAAAGACACACGGTTTCGCGGAGGACGCGTCGAAGAAGCTACAGGGAACGCTCTGGGTTAACGAAGCGGACCGCCAGGTGGCGCATCTCGAGGTGAGCTTTACCGACAATTTCCGGATGGTTGGCGGCCTCGTCGCAACAGTGCAGAAGGGTTCGAACTTCCGCTTCGACCAGGCGAAGGTGAACGGCGAAATCTGGCTGCCCACTGGCGCGGAGGGAACCGTGCAGGCCCGGCTGCTGCTCTTCAAGAATCTGCGGCAGCGATTCCGGGAAAGGTGCTATGACTACAAGCGCTTCAAGGTTGAGGCGGAGCAGCAGAAAGACGCGAAGATGGGGACGGGGAGAAAGTAATGTTCGCGAGAAAGCTGACGGTTTTGCGCATCGATGCGGAGGGCGTGAGCCACCCATGTCCGCTGAAGTGGATCGATAATTTCGCCATGCGCAACTTTACCAACGACGCCATTTTCGATGACACCCTCCCCGTGGCCGAGGGGGTCATGGAGGCCGGACACAGGGTCCCTCTCGATCGGCTCCAGCCGGCGATGGAAGACTGGTTCCGGCGCAAAGGGTACATCATGGCAGCAGAGGGTGTGTTGATCCAGGAGTCGGTTGCGGAGGAGCCCCGCTCGTGATCTGGCCCGACATGTGACCCTGAGCTTCTCGAGCATAACTTCACGCAGCTTGGGTTGCGCTTGATCCTGGGCACCACAGGCGGAACTCGGCTTCGCGACGGAGCTTGAGCGCTGCCAGCTCCCGCGTCCCGGCGTGGTCCCAGGCGAGGAGCTGCCACGCAGCATCGTCGTACTTGCCGGCGTTCAGGTAGCGAAGGAGCGTCGAGGCGGCGAGACGCCCAGCGCCAAGGTTGAAGACAAAATCGACAAGGGCATCGAATTGGCCCTGGCTGAGAGGGACGTGGACGAGTCGGCTGACTGAGGCTTCGGCAATGCCTATGTCTGCAGTGAGAATGGTTTCGGCCTGGGCTAGAGTGATGCCGTCCGGGTAGGACTCGGCGGGGGCGAGGCGGTGGCCATAGCCAATGGTTCGGAAGCCGGCAACGTCCGAGTAGACACGGTCGCGAAAGCCCTCCGATTTCTTGAGCAGTTCGAGCCCGGCGGCGCTTAGGTGCATGGTCTTTCTCCAGAAACAGAAAGGCCGCTCGCCCGCATTTCCGTTGGAAATAGCAGTAGAACGGCCTATAGTTCGAAGCTAGCAGATCCGGCGAAATAGACTGCAAACCGCCATGTCAGTTTCGAGGGGCAGTGGGTGACGCCGGAGATTTTCCCGCAAGTTGCTGAAAATCGATGAGTAGCTGGTTCAGTGCCTGATCGAAGTTGCGGTCGTGAGTTCTTTTGAGGGCGGCAACTCCGATTGACTCATTCAGCGTCCAAAGAATGTAGTGGGATTTTCTGTCGTAAATTGTAAGGCGAAACTCCGGTAGCGGGTCGGAAGCCCCTTTCTGCTTATCCGCATTGGTAGGGCCAGCCGGAGCAATCAGCCGTAGTTCGAGCACCAAGTCCGCATCAGACGGGTCGGCAACAACGTCGTATTGTCCAGCGGCTTTCAGAGCTGAAAAGAATTGGGTGTAAGCCCGATCGGGATTGCCGCTGAAGGGTTTTGGAAATAGTCCTCTATCCGCACCTGCGTTGGAAACAAATAGCTTAGTCGCCGAACGGATCGCTGGAGGCACTCCAGCTGCATCCTGCGCCTTGGCAAAGTCGTGAGAGAAGGCCAGCGAGCTGAGCGCCGCCAGGAGGACGAAACCAATGGATTCCAATGAGATACCTCCCTTCCCGATTTACTGCACTGAGATGACGGTAAAGACTGGAGAGAAGTTCCTTTCCGAGCAGGAGTTTGCCGTGGTAGTCTTTGCGGCTACAGGCATCTCCGCGCGTTCCCGGCGCGTTGCCAGAGCGCGGTTGACGTTGGCGGTTGAGTGGTCGGACAGAGGCAAAAAGACAATCTTGCACCAAGATTGTTGCAACCCTAAGTTGCGTTAATTGCGAGGCTTGGACTTCCGTACCGTAATTCGGGTCCATTGACCTCATTCTTGCCTGGATCTCGTTGACTTTACTGGAGGATACCGCTGACGCAGCACCTGCCGGAGACCCCGGTTTCTGCTGGTATGGCTGGTAGACTTAGAGAATGCTCAAACGACCAGAAGCAACCAACATGAGCTCCGGAAAGCCGATACCGTTATGGCTTCTCATCGGAGCTTCGTGCGTGGCCTTGGCCGGGATGTTGTGCACGCTGCCCACCCGGACAGTGCAGGCGGATGCCGGAATGCCGCGGCCCGCAGAAACATCTCAGACCGCGGTCGCAGCTGCGACTCCGCAGATGAGCACCCCAGTGCAGATGCCGCAGAAGCAGCACTTGAAACTGCTCAGGGGAATCGCCTCCTGGTATGGCGACCAGTTTGACGGCAAGAAGACTGCGAGCGGCGAGACGTTCAGTCAGGACGAGATGACTGCCTGCCATCCGACGCTGCCGTTCGGGAGTGAAGTTCGGGTGGTCAACCTCCGGAATCACAAATCGGTTGTGGTCCGCATTACCGACCGTGCCGAGTTAGTGAAGGGGCGGGTCATCGACCTGTCGCATGCCGCAGCGGAGAAACTCAACATGACGCAGGCCGGGGTGGCTCGGGTGTCGATTGAGGTGCTGTCGCTAGGGCATCCGGGAGTCTAGGCTCAGGGAGGAGTTTAGGAAGAACAATGAGGGCCGGCCCGGTGGGTCGGCCCTTGCGCTTCGTGCACATTCACCTATCTGTTCTTGCCATGAGATAGCCGCCGGATGTTCCTGAGGACCTCTTCGTTTCCCTTAAGATCGTCAATTAACTGATACGTGTTCAGGGATGCCTTGTAGCTTTCGAGAGCCCGATCCTCATCTCCCGCGTTCGCATATGCTCGACCGATCGCGTTCAGCGATGCTGCCTCAAGCGCCGTTCGTCCTGAAGTCCGCGAGAGGTTCAGTGCTTCCGAGAGAAGAGCGAGAGCTTTCGTTGCATCATGCCTGTGATGTTGCGTCGTCCCCATGTTGATGAGCGCGGATGCCTGACCGCCTGCGTCGCCGAGCGAGCGATAGAGTTCGAGCGCGTTTTCGAGGTAGGCCTTGGTCGAGTGAACGGGCCACAAGCCAGGAGGATACCGAGCGCCAATCGAGACACAGCCACGCCTGCATGCATCTCCATGACCCTCCAAAGCGCAGGTTCGCCATGGCCTGCATCGCTGTGTTGATGGTTGCCTATGCCGACCGCGAGAACTGAGCGTTCGAGCTCGCGTTTGGGCGGTTGAGGGCCCTGCAGTTTTGTCTCGACGGGGTGTGTGTGCGGGCTGGGCCGGACGGAGGGGATCTCGAGGAGACGAACTTGCACGCTAGATAAGCACAACCAGCCTGTTTAGTAAGTGATGTTGGGTACCGTGAGCTGTGACTACCGGATTGCGAATGGGTTCTTTCATCGGCATCGCCTCGATCACGATTCGCAGTAGTGCAAAGTTTTGTAAATCCGGTGGACAGCAAGGGAAGCGAAACATACTGTCGTTGCAGCGATGAAGGCCTCAGTAGAGCACCGATCAGGCATTCAGGTACCGGACCAGGAAAGCATCACGGCTGCCGCTCGCCCGAAAGACGCCTTTGTGCGCTATCCGGGCTGGTTGAAGGCGGGATTCTGGTTCTGCCTCGTCATTGCCGTCGCCGTTGTGATCCGGCGCATGGTTGCGCTTTCGACCGCCACGGCACCGGGTGGTCCGCCGGAGATGGGCAAGCTGGATGCGTGGTTCCGGTCCCATGCGGTTCTGACCTGGGTTCACATCAGCGCTGCGCTTCTCTTCGTGCTGTTGCTTCCGTTGGTGTTTCGGCAGACGACGAAGCATGCTGACACGATGTTGCAGAGAGCGTTTTTCGCTCTGGGTGCGATCACAGGGGCGACTGCCTACGCGATGAGCCGCTACGCTGTGGGTGGATGGCTGGAGCGTTCGGCGGTTCTTGTCTTTGACACTCTCTTCCTCGTTTCGCTGGCCAAAGCATATGAGATGTCACGGAGACACGATGCAAGCAGACAGCGAATATGGATGATCCGTGCGGTTGCTGTTCTGCTGGGCATCGCGACGACGCGGCCGGTGATGGGAGTGTTTTTCGCGACAGCGCGGCTCACTCACCTTGTGCCGAGCCAGTTCTTCGGCATCGCGTTCTGGATCGGATTCTCCATTAACACGGTTGTGATCGAGTTGTGGCTGCAATCTGCGGCGCGCAGAGGCAGCCAACTGCGAGGATCGGACCGTCATGCTTATTAGGGAGACAGGCGGACCATGCGCTGCGGCTGTAAATGGAATCGACCGAGACAATGTTTGAAGATGGCAGCAGGGGTGATTGTTCTGCTTGCATCGGCTGGTGTTTTGTTCGCGCAACGAGATGCTCATCAATCCGCAGTGGATGGAAATCTGTCTTCAAACAGATTCGTCACAGCCTCTGCGGAAGTCGTTCCACGGCGCGTCACAGTCGCTCAGCTTTCAGATGCGGTCGAGAAGGGTAGAGGCGAGACAGATGAACGTGCGGAGAAAACGGTCGCGCACCTGGAGTTGGTGGAACGCCTGAGCAGTTCGAGACTTGCAAGGTTGAGTGCCCAGATGCCGGGCGCGAAATCCAAATTCGCGCTCATGGCGGTTGGAGACGCATCTGTGTTTCTCGAGCCTCCGAGCTCGGAGGTACCAGACATACAAGCCCCGGACGCATCGGCACAGCGCCAGATCATCGCACGCGCACAGGATTACCTGAAGACCATCACTCCCAAGCTGCCCGATTTTTATGCCAAGCGCATCACCAGCATCTTCGAGGAGAAGTGGACGACAAAGGAAAAAGAAGGTACGCAGAGCCCAGGCGCTCTTCAATTCAAAGGTGATTTTCAGTCCCCTGTTCTTTACCGGCGCGGCAAGGAAATGGTGCGTACGAACGGCACCGAACAGCAAGGCGTTGTGACTCGGGGGACGTTTGGACCCGTTCTCAGCGCAGTGGTCCCGGACAATCTGCGCGGTCCAATGCAATGGCATGGTTGGGAAGAGGGGCCGACAGGAGCAATGGCGGTTTTTGAATTCCAGGTGTCGATCAAGGACTCGCGTTACGGAGTATCTTTTCCGATGGGCGGCTTACCGATCGAGAGGAAGACGGGTTACCTTGGAGAGATCGGAATCGACCCGAATACGGGGACGATTCAACGGCTGGTGCTTCGGTCCGATCCTGTACTGGGATTTCGTGCCGTCGAGCATGCCGACATCATGTTGGAATACGGGCCTGTCGTGATTGGTGGAAAGACATATACATGTCTGTTGCGGGGCGTTTCGATATCGAGAGCAAGATTCCAGGAGCCGGGGATAGTGAGGCGCGATCGCGCGCTCATTTTGTTGAATGATGTGGTCTTCACCGACTACCACGTTTTTCGTTCGGAGATGCGAATCATTCCGAATTGAGCTGCGGGGCACTTGATGCTCAGACGTAATAAGGATCCCGTGCGGGTCACTTTGTGGGCTTCGGGATTCGGTTCTGTCCCGCAATCGGCAGCAGCTTCAGATTCCGCCAGTCCGTCGGAATCGGTTCGAACTTGGCGTTTGGCCATTCCGTCGGAATGGGAATCGACTTTGCGTGAGGCCATTTGCCACCGGGCAGCGCGGGAGCCTGAAGGTTGTTCTGCGCATTCAGTGCAAAGATTTGCGGGTCCATGCACGGAGCGCGGAAGAACTGGGCCCGATCCGGCGAGGCTTTCTGCTGCTTGGGATCCGCCGTTAAGCCATCGCAGGAAGGGACCTTGAACGGGATACTCTGCGGCGGCTGACCTCCGCCGAAGGTGAACATGGACTGGGGCGGCGATGAGCTATCGAAGGGATTCTGGGCAGGTCCGGGAGCATTCATCGGAGACTGGCAGAATGCGGTCAAGCCGATGCATTGCGAGACGGCGAGAAGAACGATACGCCGCATAATTTGGCGCCCCCAATTCCGCTGGTCATTCGACGGTCAGAAGTATAGCAAGGTGATCGCGTACGGGAGCCCCAAAAGAAAAGAGCGCCCGGAGTCGTCCGGACGCTCTTTCTGAGAGGCTGCTGGTTTAGTGCTGGTC
>Ga0105240_10015260_pt1 | contig 10453 bp, 9 predicted proteins | sample KBSC54metaG_FD_80426 | JGI IMG/M metagenome (GOLD analysis project Ga0105240, IMG submission 80426) | Corn rhizosphere microbial communities from Kellogg Biological Station, Michigan, USA - KBS C5-4 metaG | ecosystem: Host-associated > Plants > Roots > Rhizosphere > Soil | place: Michigan, USA... | reverse complement strand
CTGCGTTTGACCAAGCGTGCGGTCGCGCATCAGGGCAGCCACCGGTTTCGCGGCATCGGCATCCTTCGTGCCGAACAAGGCGCTGAAGAAAGGGAGCGAATCAACAATCATGAGTTTGCTCACGTCTTCGGGATGTTGAATTGCCAGCATGCTCCCCATGAGTCCGCCCATCGAATGTCCAATCACTTTGAGCTCTTGCAGCTTGTTCGTCTTGATGTAGGCATCGATGGCATCCACGGTTGGCTGTATGACTGGACCGTGAGCGTCCGCCGGTGCGGGCGAGCCGGCGAATCCCGCCACTTGAATGATATGGAGGCGGAAATTCTTTTCCAAATGACTGGCTGCGGCGTCCCACACCGCCGCTGACGAGGCGAGCCCGGGAATGAGCAGCACGTCGGGGCCTTTTCCACGGACGGTAACCGTGATGCGGTTTGAAATACTATCCGCAACTGCGGCGAAGGCCTGCCATGTCAGCGCGGCAGTGAGCAAAGCGACAAGCTTGCTTCGGTGAAGACGGTGATTACGCATAAGCTTATTTGTAACGGCGGTTGAAAAGGGAGTGGCTGGCAAAATAGAAGAGTGTCAGTAGCAGGAAGCCGTGGCCAACCGTGCAGATGTCCCAACTGCCGCCAGCCTTTGGCTGCGGAAAGATGGCATTAAAAAGTCCGGCCGCTTCCAGCCGGTGCCAAAGCATCAGGACGAAGAAGGTCGCACCGATGGAACAAAGCACCGCCGCCACCGTGATGCGCCGGTGCAATTCATCCATGCCCCGGATCCAGCGAGCCAGGCTTCTCGCCCAAAGCGCGATGGTGAGGAATTCCGCGAACACAATCCCGAGGCGGGCTTCAATCGGCCATTGCCTGACGACATGCGGGAACATGATGTCGGCGAAGGCCGAGATGAGCGTGGCCACAAACAGCCATCCGTTCACCTCCCAGTCCATGCGCCACGTGTAGTCCGCATTGCCGAGAAAAATCTCGCCGGGAACATTTGGTTTGTTGCTCATAACGAAAACGAGTGTAAAGCAAACTTGTCACCTGTCAAGCTTGCTTTACATACAACCTTTTGTTGCATATGCAACAAAAGGTTGGCGGTGGTAGGTCGGTTTAAGAGCTCGCGGTTGGTCGAAGTGCCGCGATTGGTTCCGTCACCTGACGCGTGGTTCACGCCGAGGAACGGCGCTTATAATTAGTTAACGATGAACTCGCAGGCGAGCGGCCTGCGCTCTTAAAAGAAAAAGCGCGGCTGGTTTCCCAGCCGCGCTGTTGATTTCGGTTCCTCTCACAGTGGTCCAGTCAGCGCGATGCGCCGACCTTTCCTTAGTAATCCATGCCGCCGCCCATGCCGCCCATGCCGCCGCCGCCGTGACCAGCCGGGGCTGATTCCTTCTTCTCGGGCAGCTCGGTGATCATGCATTCGGTGGTGAGCAACAGACCCGCGATGGAGCTCGCGTTCTGCAGTGCGGTGCGGGTGACCTTCTTCGGGTCAACCACGCCGGCCTTCACGAGGTCAACATATTCGCCGGTGGCGACGTTATAACCTTCGTTGCCCTTGGACTTCTTGACGGCTTCGACGATCACGCTGCCTTCGACGCCGGCATTCGCGGCGAGTGAACGGAGCGGAGCTTCAACCGCGCGCTTCACGATGCTGACGCCGATCTGCTCGTCGTCATTCGCACCCTTCGTCGCTTCGATGGCCGCAATGCAGCGGATGAGCGCCACACCACCGCCAGGAACGATGCCTTCTTCAACGGCCGCACGCGTGGCGTGCAACGCGTCTTCGACACGCATCTTCTTTTCCTTCATCTCGGATTCGGTCGCCGCGCCGACATTGATGACGGCCACGCCGCCCGCGAGCTTCGCGAGGCGTTCCTGCAACTTTTCCCGGTCGTAATCGCTGGTGGTCTCTTCGATCTGGCGGCGGATTTGATTCACGCGGCCCTGGATGTCGGAGGACTTGCCACCGCCTTCGACGATCGTGGTGTTTTCCTTGTCCACGACGACGCTCTTCGCGCGGCCGAGGTCATTGAGTTCCACGCTCTCGAGCTTGATGCCGAGGTCTTCCGTGATGAACTTGCCGCCCGTGAGGACAGCGATGTCTTCCATCATGGCCTTGCGGCGGTCGCCGAAGCCGGGCGCCTTGACGGCGCAGACGTTCAACGTGCCACGGAGCTTGTTCACGACGAGCGTCGCGAGAGCTTCGCCTTCGACATCTTCCGAGATGATCAACAAAGGCTTGCCGGTGCGGGCGGCCTTTTCGAGCAACGGGAGGAGGTCCTTGAGGCTGCTGATTTTCTTTTCGCAGATGAGGATGTACGCGTCGTCGAGCTTCGCTTCCATCGTGTCAGCAGCGGTGACGAAGTAGGGCGAGAGATAGCCCTTGTCGAACTGCATGCCTTCAACGACGTCGAGCGTGGTCTCGATGGACTTCGCTTCTTCAACCGTGATGGTGCCGTCCTTGCCGACCTTGTCCATCGCGTCGGCGATGATTTCGCCGATGGTGGTGTCCCAGTTCGCGGAAACGGTGGCGACCTGCTTGATCTCTTCCTTGTCCTTGACCTTCTTGGCGATCTTGTCGAGGTGCGCAACGGCGGAATCAACCGCCTTCTGGATGCCGCGCTGGATGCTGATCGGGTTCGCACCCGCGGTCACGTACTTGAGACCTTCACGATAAACGGCCTCGGCGAGCACGGTCGCCGTGGTGGTGCCGTCGCCGGCGTTGTCGCTGGTCTTGCTCGCGACTTCGCGAACCATCTGGGCGCCCATGTTTTCAAACGGGTCTTCCAGCTCGATTTCCTTCGCGACCGTGACGCCGTCCTTGGTCACCGTCGGGGAACCGAATTTTTTGTCGAGGACGACGTTGCGGCCTTTCGGGCCGAGCGTGGCGACGACCGCCTTGGAGAGTTTCGAAACACCACGGAGGATGGCCTGCCGCGCTGCTTCATCAAACAACAGTTGTTTTGCTGCCATAATATTAAAATTTTCTAGTTACTAATTTTTGGTTTTCTGATTGATCAGCCAACGATGGCGAGGATGTCATCGGAGCCAATGAGCTTGTACTCTTTGCCTTCGATTTTGATCTCTTGGCCACCGTATTTGGAGCACAGGACGCGGTCGCCGACTTTAACTTCGAAAGCGATCTTCTTGCCGTTGTCATCGGTCTTGCCGGTGCCGAGCACGCGAACGATGCTCTCCTGGGGTTTTTCCTTGGCGGTTTCAGGGATGATGATGCCGCCCTTTTTGACTTCTTTTTCTTCGGCCGGTTCAACGAGGATCCGGTCACCGATAGGCTTGATGTTTAGTGCCATGTTTTTGTCTTTTTGTTGGTTTTGTTTCGTGTCGAATTAACTCCCGCCGCACAAGCAGGCGGGAAAATCAGAAGTGACGAAAAGTGCGGTGCGCCATTCGGGCACCGCACTCAACATCACAAACAGCTTTATTTTTTCTCGTCGACAACTTCTGCGTCGATGATCGGACCTTCGTCCTTGCCGCCCTTCTGTTCTTCAGAAGGAGGAGCTTCGCCGCCGCCGGGTGCCCCTTGGGCCTTGCCGGCCTTGGCTTGTTCAGCCGCCGCCTTATAAAGCTCCGCGCTCGCGGCCTGCCAGGCTTCGTTCAGCTTCTCGCTGGCGCTCTTGATCGCCGCGGAGTCGCTGCCCTTCAATGCTTCCTTCACTTCCGTAACGGCCTTCTCGATCTTTTCCTTGTCGCCGGTCGAAAGTTTGTCCGCGTTGTCCTTGAGCATTTTCTCAGTGCGATACACCGCGCCGTCGGCTTCGTTGCGCGTTTCCACTTCCTCGCGCTTGGCCTTGTCGTCCTCAGCATGAGCTTCAGCGTCCTTGCGCATCTTCTCGATTTCATCCTTCGAGAGACCGCTGCTGGCCGTGATGGTGATCTTCTGCTCCTTGCCGGTGCCAAGGTCCTTGGCGCCGACGTGCAGGATGCCGTTCGCATCGATGTCGAAGGTCACTTCGATCTGCGGCACACCACGCGGCGCGGGCGGGATGTCCGCGAGCTGGAACTTGCCGATGGACTTGTTGTCGCGCGCGAACTGACGCTCACCCTGCAACACGTGGATTTCCACGCCCGGCTGATTGTCGCTCGCGGTCGAAAAGATTTCCGATTTGCGCGTCGGGATGGTCGTGTTGCGCTCGATGAGCTTGGTGAACACGCTGCCGAGCGTCTCGATGCCGAGTGACAACGGGGTCACGTCGAGCAGGAGCACGTCCTTCACGTCGCCCTTGAGCACGCCGCCCTGGATGCCGGCGCCGATGGCGACGACTTCGTCCGGGTTCACGCCCTGGTGCGGGGTCTTGTTGACCAGCTTGCGCGCGGTCTCAACGACACGCGGCATACGGGTCATGCCACCGACGAGCACGAGCTCATCAATCTTGTCCGATGAAAGATCGGCGTCCTTCAAGCACGCCTGCACGGGCTTGATAGTGCGCTCGAACAAATCATCCGTGAGCTGCTCCATCTTGGAACGGCTGAGATTCTTCTGGATGTGCTTCGGGCCACCAGCGTCCGCCGTGATGAACGGCAGGTTGATGTCGTATTGCTGGGAGGAGCTGAGGGCGATCTTCGCCTTTTCCGCTTCTTCCTTGATGCGCTGGAGGGCGTCGGGCTGCTTGCGCAGGTCCATGCCGTTCTCCTTCTTGAACTCGTCAAGAATCCAGTCCATCAGGCGATTGTCCCAGTCGTCACCGCCAAGGTGAGTGTCGCCGTTCGTAGCTTTCACTTCGAAGACGCCGTCACCGATTTCGAGAACGGAAATATCAAACGTACCGCCGCCCAAGTCGTACACGGCGATTTTCTCGTCTGACTTCTTGTCGAGACCGTAAGCGAGCGAGGCTGCCGTGGGTTCGTTGATGATGCGGAGCACTTCGAGACCGGCGATGCGGCCCGCGTCTTTGGTAGCTTGGCGCTGCGTGTCATTGAAGTAAGCCGGCACCGTGATGACCGCTTGGGTAATTTTTTCGCCGAGGCGCGTTTCCGCGTCAGCCTTGAGCTTCGCGAGAATCATCGCGGAAACTTCGGGCGGGGAATATTGCTTGGTCTTGCCACCTTCTTCGACTTCAACGGCGCAGTCGCCGTTGGAAGCGCGCACCACCTTGTAGGGCATGCGCTTAATCTCTTCCTGCACCTCATCGAACTTGCGGCCCATGAAGCGCTTGATGGAATAAATCGTGTTGCGGGAGTTGGTCACGGCCTGGCGCTTGGCGGCGTCGCCGACGACGCGTTCGCCGCTCTTGGTGAACGCAACGACGGACGGGGTTGTCCGCTTGCCTTCGGAATTCTCCAAAACGAGCGGGTCGCCGCCTTCCATCACTGCCATGCAGGAGTTCGTGGTTCCCAAATCAATGCCGAGTACTTTTGCCATAAAATCGGTTTAGTTTAAAAAAGTTCGAGACATACAAAGCAATGAGGGTGCCGAGTGTGCCAAGCATTACTTAAATATCTTAACTGTAGCTATTTGTGAATTATTAGGACACTGATAGGCGACTTTTAGAATGGGCCAATTAGGGCCACAGTGGCACACTTTGAAGGGCGTGTGGCACAGTTGGTGGCGCACCGTGGAGTGCTGCGACTTGTCGCAGCTTTTCCGCTTGGGTGACTTGTCACCCAAGCAGCGCCGCGTTCAGCGGTGCGACGAAGAACCCAAGCCTAACGCTTCGCAGGCCGAGAACCAAAAAAATTGCCCGCAACAGGCGACTGACGGCGACAAGTCGCCTGCCGAAAGCGGTGACAAGTCCCCGCACTCCAAAGCGCGCTGTCGGCATCCGTACGCGTTTTTCGGAAGCTGTTAAAACCTTCTCAAGCCAGCAGGCGGCGGAAGCGCAAGGCGCAAAGGCCGAACAGGCCGATACCCATGCCGGCGAGCATGACGAGGTTGAACCAGAAATCACTCAAGCTCGCGCCGCGCAGGACGAGGGCTCGTTCTAGCTCGATAAAGTACGTCGCGGGTATCGCGGTACTGATGGCGTAGAAGACTTGCGGCATCGTCTCACGGGGGAAGATGAATCCGGAGAAAAACACCGAAGGCAGGATGAACATCATGCTCATCTGCAGGGCTTGCATCTGGTTTTGCGCTTTCGTCGAGATCAGCAGTCCGAGACTCAACAGACAGAACACATAAAACAATGTGCCTATCATCAGCGCCCCCACGTTGCCTGCGATCGGCACGTGAAACACATAACGCATGATGACGAACAACAGCGCCGCCATGGCCATGCCGATGGTCAGATACGGAACCAATTTCCCAAGCATCAGCCCCCAGCGCGACAGCGGGCTGACCATGAGCTGCTCCAGCGTGCCGCGCTCGCGCTCGCGCACCAGCGACATCGCCGTGGCAAAGGTGGTGGCGATTTGCAGCACGACGCCAATCACTCCGGGCAGGAAAAAGTTCGGGCTGCGCATCTCAGGGTTGTAGAGCATCTGTGGACGCACCTCGACGGGCAGGTCTCGCAAGCCGATGCGCTCCGCCAGTGCGAGCAGGCCATTGCGGAAACCCACGTTTAGCGATGTGTTCAGCGCTGAGGCCGCGATGGAAGAATTCGAGCCATCGATGAGCACCTGAATCTTTGCGCTGCGACCGGCGCGCAGGTTGCGCGTGAAGTCGGAAGGTATTTGAAGGCCAACATACGCTTCGCCGCGCCGGATGGCTTCGGCGAGTTCCGTCACGCTCCGCACTTCACCCACGACGCGGAAGGTTTGTGTGTTCTCGAACTGTTTCACAATGGCGCGGCTCTCCTCCGTGCGGTCCTCATCCAGCACCAACGTGGCCATGTGTTTCACATCGGTGTCGAGCGCGTAACCGAAGGCGATCATCTCCACCAGCGGCGGGAAGAGCATGAAGAACAGCGTAAGCGGGTCGCGCATCACGATGAGGAATTCTTTGAAGAGAATCGCACGGAAGCCGCGGAAAAGTTTCATGAGTCACCTCCATTGTTCCGGTTCATCGTCAACGCCACAAATACATCTTCCAGTGAGGCCGCAATCGGGCGGATGTCTGCATGCGGAATTTTTACCTTCGCCAGTTCATCGCGGATGGTTTGCTCGGACATGCCTTCATCCACCAACAGGTGCATGGACTGACCGAATACCGTCGCACTGCGAACACCTTTCAAATGTCGTAGCGCTTGCAAGCCGACGGTGACGTGATCGCACGTCACATCAATGCGGCGCGTGCCCGCCGGATTCACGACGGGCAATTGCTTCAAGTCATCCGGCTCGCCGCAGACAACGAGCTTCGACATGTGGATGTAGCCAACGTGTGAACAGCGTTCAGCTTCGTCCATGTAATGCGTAGTGACAAATAGCGTGATACCTTGGCTGGAGAATTCGAAGAGCAAATCCCACAACTCACGGCGCGCCACCGGGTCGATGCCTGCCGTCGGTTCATCGAGGAACAACACCGTCGGCTTATGGATTAGCGCGCAGGCCATCGCGAGCCGTTGGCGCCAACCGCCCGAGAGCAACGCGGCGCGCCGTCCCACATATGGTTCGAGGTGCGTCATGGCGATGAGTTCGTCCATGCGTTTCCGCAGTTCCGCACCACCCAAGCCGTAGAGACGTCCGTAGAACAAAAGATTCTCGGTCGTAGTCAGTTCATCGTAGAGCGAGAACTTCTGCGACATGTAACCGATGGTGCCTTTGAGTTCCTCGCTTTCGCTCGTGACATCGTGCCCGGCAATACGCGCGTTGCCGCCGCTCGGCGCCAAGATGCCGCACAACATCCGGATGACCGTGGATTTGCCCGAGCCGTTTGGACCGAGAAATCCGAAGATGGAACCTTTGCCGACCGAAAAGCTGACGTCATCCACCGCCGTGAAATGGCCAAACCTCTTGGTGAGGTTTTTGACTTCAATCATGGGTTCAGCGGGCATGGATCGGTGCAATGAGATTTAGTGTGGGATTAGGATGTGCGAAGGGGCTCTAGCGCCCCTTCAGGGTGCCGACATTTCGCGGGACGCATTACCCAGGGCATCGCGTTGCTCAGCCCTGGGCTGTATTCTCGTGGCTCGTTGAGCCACATATTGGCCTGCATTGCCATATTCGTATCCGTTCGTGTTTTCGTGCGCGTTTGCGCTGACCTGGAAATATGAATTTCCGCTTAGTGCTTGATTTGCCGCCTTCGTGGCTTGAAAAGCCACAAGAATAAAGCCCAGGGCTGAGCGCCCCTGCGCGATGCCCTGGGAAGGAACACGCGTACAAGCAGCGCACCCTGAATGGGTGCCAGAGTTGCCGCAAAACATATCAATCCCAAACATACCTTTCATCGTATTCGATTTCGTAGCGTTTCAGAAAGGCGCGAAACTCCTCCTGAAACGAAAGCCGCTGGTGATGGTCGCGCTGCTTACGGATGTATTCACGCACCTCTTCAACTGCGGACTGGCTGACGGAGAACGCACCGTAGCCACCTTGCCAATGAAAATTCGAGAACGCGGAACCACGTGCGCGCAACCAGTCGTTGGCGCTTTTCTTCAACTGGCCAATGACAGTGCTCAACGATTCGGTTCGAGAGAGCACAAATAATAAATGCGCGTGATCGGGTTCTGAGTTTATCTCAATGGGCGAACAGCCCAGTCCGTTTAGGATGCCGCCCATATAAGCATGCAGGTCGGGACGTATATCGTCAGGCAAAACACGTTCGCGGTTTTTCGTGGAGAAAACGAGATGAACGTAGATTTTGGCGAGGGATTGAGGCATGCGTTAGGGTTCTTGCGCCCCTTCAGGGCGCGGGGAATTTGTTGTGCGTATTACCCAAGGCATCGCTGCGCTCAGCCTTGGGCTGTACTCTGGCGGCTCGTTGAGCCGCATTTCGCTCGGGGCGCATTGTGATTTTCCCTCATCCGTGTGCATCCGAGTTTAAATCATTTTCCTCCGCCAAACGTCGCATCTGCGGCCATGCCGGCGCGGAGGTCGCCTTCTTTATTATCCAGCCGTATCTTTACGCCGAAGACTTGTTTCACACGTTCTTCGACGGTCTGCACGTTGCGCGGGGTGAACTCGGCGGTGCGGGCGATCTGCTCAATGACGCCTTTGAAGTCGCGGCCGGGAAAGGCGTCCACGCGAATGTTGGCGGTGTCGCCCAGCTTCACGCGGCCCAGCCACGTCTCAGGCACATAGACGCGCACCCAAAGATGACTCGTGAACAGGACCGTGGCGACTTCGCGATTCGGCTCAACGACGTCGCCCACTTTCACGCTCAACGTTTCGAGGACGCAATTCGTCGGTGAAAAGACGGTCAACTCGCGGAGTTGAGAGTCAACTTCGGCGAGTTGCGCGCGGGCGGCATCAAGTTGTTCGACGCGCGTCCCGGCCAGCAACAAATCATAACGGCTCTTCGCGGCAGTGGAGCTTTTCTCCAGCGTTTGCGCGGCGGACACGGCACGATCGCGATCGGTCGCCGAGGTGGCATTCTGGGTGAAGAGTTCTTCGGAGCGCTTGGATTCAATGCGGGCAAGTTCCAGTTGCGCCACTTGCGCTTCCCATTCGGCCTTGGCAGTGGCGATATCTTCTTTGCGCGGGCCGGTTTCGAGTTCGGCGAGCTGCGCAGCGATGGTGGCGCGACGCGCGTGGAGTTCGGGCGCTTCAAGTTCGACGATGGGCTGGCCATTCGTGAGCGCATCGCCTTCCTGCACGAACAACTTCGTGATGCGACCACTGGTGCGTGGGGCGACGCGGGATTCGTCCACTTCAATGGTGCCGGAAACGGAGTTGCTGGTGTTCGGTTTGCAGGCGACCGCAAACAGAGCCAGAGCCACAACACCCGCGAAGAAGAAGAGCTTGGTCTTCACCTCGGAAGGCTAACAGCGGGAGGAGAGGGATTCAATGGGAGGCAGGCGTTTTGCGGCGGGGTAATGAGGAGTATAGGGAAGTTGAATGGTGAAAGGTCAGGCTGTTTTACCACGGATGGACACCGATAAATACGGATGCGGGAAATGGGTTGACGCGAATCACGCGAATTTTCGCGAATTAAAAAGAAGCGGGAGAGTACGGCGCTTAAAGGAGGCGACTGATCCCTCGTGGCGTGTGTGTCTGGCCACGCGCTGCGGGTGAGGAACCGCCCGCGCTCCGGGAAAGAAAAACGCCGCGGTCCTTGCGGAACGCGGCGTGCGAAAGAATCCAGTCAGCTTTATTCGAAGCTGGCCGGGGCGGCGCCAGCCTTGGCTTTGGCGGCGAGCCATTCGTCGTATTTGGCCTGGCTCTCGATAACGAGGAAGCCGCCGCTCATGCTGGAGTGGCCGTTGCCGCAAAGCTGCGCGCAGTTGATCTGGTAATGACCTTCCTTGGTCGGATGGAACCAGCAGGGAATACGCATGCCGGGAATCGCGTCCTGCGTCACGCGCATGGCGATGACCTTGAAGGAATGGATGACGTCCTTCGAGCTGATGGAGGCGATGATGGTCTTATTGACCGGCAGATGGATTTCAGAGGCGGGCGAAACTTGCACG